>Ga0335075_10002174_pt1 | contig 31759 bp, 28 predicted proteins | sample Lox_Sample_24_FD_206723 | JGI IMG/M metagenome (GOLD analysis project Ga0335075, IMG submission 206723) | Soil microbial communities from Loxahatchee National Wildlife Refuge, Florida, United States - Lox_Sample_2.4 | ecosystem: Environmental > Terrestrial > Soil > Wetlands | place: USA...
TCGATCAGCTGCGATTGATGGCGGTGGATCACCCGGCGGGTGTGGATGTTTACCCCGACGAGCGCTTCCTGAGCGAGCGGCCGTTCGCGTCAGGAAAGACGGTCGCGGTAGAAGCGCCGCGGCCGGTTGCGGGGGCCTGGGACGACCACGGGCACGACGTACGGGCGCAGCTGGCGAAGATTGATCATCAATACGTGCGGGACTTTACGAATCTCAGCTACGCGGGCTTCGCCAACCCGCACACTCTGACCCTGGATCTGGGAACGTGGACGCCGGCGCACCCGCTGCGGCTGCTGCTTCATGGATATATCGAGTATTTCAGCGCCAGCTCGATGTATGCGGCGTGGCAGGCGGGGCTGCATCCAATTCCGCCAGCCGTGGACGTGCAGATGCCCGATGGCCGCTGGAAACGGGTGATCCAGGATATGGGATTCCCGGCGGGGCTGCCGCGGACGATTGTGGTGGACCTGACAGGGAAGCTGCCGACGGGAGCACGGAAAATCCGGATCAGCACGAACCTGCAGATCTACTGGGATCAGGCGCTGGTGGATAACGGACCGGATGTTGCGGACCTGGTGCGGCGCACAGAAGTGCCGCTGGCGGAGGCGCATCTGGAATTCCGGGGATATCCACAGCAGATTGAGGGAAAGACACCGGGAGACCTGACGTACAACTACAACCGGATCAGCCAGACGGGGCCGTTTTTCTGGGCGCGGGGCGTCTACACACGGTACGGAGATGTGACGCCGCTGCTGGAGCGGGTGGATAACCGCTATGTGATCTTTGGGACGGGCGAGGAGATTGACGCGGAGTTCCGGTACGGGGCGCTGCCGCCATTACCGGCGGGGTGGAAACGGGACTACTTCTTCTATGCCGATGGGTTTGTGAAGGATATGGACTACTGGGAAGAAGCGCCGTTCACGGTGGGACCGATGCCGTTCCAGGCAATGACGCGGTACCCCTATCCGGCGAGCGAGCATTATCCGGCAGGCCCGGCGGCGGATCGCTACTGGCTCACCTGGGACACACGGTATGAGTCGGGACGGCGCGACCAGCGGTGGGACTTCAACTACCAACCGGTGCGGGAGCAGCCGATTCAGTAAAAAAGGGGCTCAAAGCGCGGGAAGCGCCATGAGATGCGGTCCCACGGAGGGACTCGCGAAAGGTGCGTTCGCCGAGAGGCGAACGCGATCGTGCGCGGCTCAGCGGATCTTGAGAGCGAGGAGAAGAACCAAGACGATAACCGTGTGGGACAAAAGCGTGAACGTAAGCCGGATGCGGTCGAGGAAAGCGTAGCCGGGAACCCCGTCGGCGATCCTTGCGCTGATGCGCTTGTAGAGAGAGTAGAAGCAGTAGGCCACAAAAATCCCGATCAGATCGACGGACGCGAGCCACCCGGGTGACATCGGTAAACCGTTCAGGTAAACGACATCGGGATTTCGGAGGATTTCGACCCAGCCGACCACCCAGGGAAGAACGATCAGGCAAACGGTCTCGGTCAGGGCGAGAACCATCGAAATGCGGGCATGCCCTTCGTATTGACCGTGATACGGCCCGAAGTGTGCGGCAGGAAGAGAACGAGAGCCCGAAGCAAAGGTATTCACGCCAATATGGGATGCTAATTTTCTGTTAAAAGACGTGCGCCTGGTTGTTAAGCGCAGAGTTTACAGGGCGCGATAACTCCGCTGATACGTTCTTGTGATGCGGTCGTGCCAGCTCAGGGTGTCTTCGTCGAAGAACGACCAGAGGAAGCCGAGCCCTAAGGGAAGCGCTGACAATAACATAGCGGCGATGCGGGCCCGCATGGCCGGGCGCGAAGGGTTTTCGTCGTCGAAGGTGCAGAGGGCGATGCGGGCATAGCGCATGCCGGGTGTGGCGTCGGTGAGAGTGAAGAAGAGGAACTGATACAAAATCCACATCGCAAGAAGGATGGCGCCGGCTCCGACCAGGGCGACCCGGCCGGAGGGCAAGTGGGTCGTGGACGCCGCGAAGACGATGATGAACAGGAGAAAGGCGGCGAGGGTCAGAGAAAAGTCCACCAGACCGGCCATCGCCCGATGGCCCAGAGGGGCGACGTGCAGGATCAGATCGTCGGGAGCGGGGGTCCGCGCGGATTGCTTCGGCTGGGGCATAGAGGCCTCCGCGTCAAGGTGAATGGAGAGCCAATCCGGCAGGTCCTGAGGCTCCGCGGGCGGGGCAGGTTCGGCTTCGAAGATGCGAAGTTCATCTGAGCCGGATTCTGACGGCTCTGCCAACTCCCCGGCGGGCTCAGCAAGCTGCTCCTGACTGGAGGAATCTTCGAGGAGGGGGCCTTCAGCGCGGCGAGGGCGTGCTTTGCGAGGCGCGATCAGCTCGCGAGGAAAGGCAAGGACGCGGGCGGGCAGGGGCAGAGCGGGCTCCACGACCGCCTCTTCGAGAAGATCGGCGCCCGGATCGGGCCTGTCCGCGGGCGGGTGCGAGGGCACGCAGGCCTGTGTCGGGGTGACGCGGGGCGGAGGCAGGGAATCGGTGCTGACGGAATAGCGAAGCAGATCGGGTTGCCAGGGCCCGGGGACGGGATTCTCCGGAATGGGTTCAGCCTGGAGAGATGGAGGTGGTTCGACGGCGGTGGGACGAACGGCGTCCTCTGCGGGTCGGGCTGCAGTTCGAGCGGCCGCTCGTGCGTCGGCAGCCGTTTTGGCCTCCGCCGCCGCAGCCTGAGCCGCAAGGGCTTCCTGGTAGGAAGGAACTCTCGCGTAGCGCTCGGCGACGCGGGCGGCGATTGTCGAAGGGACGAGCGCATTTTCGAGTCCAGGCAGCACCGGCTGCTCTTCGGCGGATGGGGAGCGCCGGGTGCGATGGGCACGGACTCGAGCGGTGACCTCATTCTTCCAAGCGGGCGGGGAGGGGACGGGGAGCGGACCAGTGGAGGGCGAAGAGGGGAGATCGGTCGTGAGCGGCGTCAAATCAATCCTCGAGGTTGAGAAGCGGACGAACCCTCCAACAGTGGCACGGCGGACGAGCGGGAGTATTTTGGGGACTCCTCCACCGGGCGGCGGGCATGGTTTGCGCCGGATAATCCGCATTCCGCTTTGCTATGCTGGAGTTGCCGCGCGCGATGAGAACCCGCTTGTTTTGGTGTATCACGCTGTATCTGCTGTGTCATCCGCGACTCCGGGCGCAGACGGTAACCACGCAGCTTCCCCCCGTTGAGGATCGCCCTGTGGCAACCCTCCCCGACGATCCCAGCCTGCACAGCTCGATTCCCGAGGCGCACGCCGTGCCGCAATCGAGTGCCGGAGTGCCGGTGAAAATCATCGCGGGCACACAGTCGCGAGAGGAAACGAAGAACGGGACCGTCTACACGCTGGACGGCAACGTGGTGCTGTATTACCGGCGATATATTGTGCACGCCGACCACGCGACCTACAACGCTACGACCGGCGAGGTCGTTGCTCAGGGACACATGATGGTCGACGGCGGCCCGGACGATGAGCATTTTGAAGCCAGTCATGGAACCATGAACGTCCAGGAGGACACGGGCGACTTCTTCGATGTGGTCGGCACCCTGGGGGTGGAGCGAACGCCGCGGGGCCGGATGGTGTTCACGGCGCCGAATCCGTTTGCTCTGACGGGCCGCGAGGTGCTGCAGCTGGGCAAGGGACACTATCGGGTCATTCACGGATCGATGACGTCCTGCCGGCTGCCGAAGCCGGACTGGCGCATCCTTTCGCATGAGATCGCGCTCAATAACGGAGTGGCGAGCGCCAAGGGAGCTGCGTTTGAACTCTTCCACGTACCGGTTCTGTACTTTCCCTACGTGACGCACCCGGTCAGCGTCGATCGGCAGTCGGGTGTTTTGTTGCCCTACGTCGGCAATGACACCACCAAAGGGTTCATCTTCGGGGAGGGATTTTATCTGACGCTGGGGCGCAGCGCTGATCTGATGCTGGCGACTCAGTACTACTCGAACCGGGGGTGGGCGCCCAATGGAATGTTCCGGTATCGAGGCCGGGGAAGGAATTTCGGGAATTTCCATTTTCAGAGCCTGCTGGACGAGGGAATTCTGGAGCCGAATGGAACCCGCGGAGCCAACCAGGGAGGCGTGGATATCGGAGCGGACGGCCGGTACGACTTTACGCCGCATGTGACGGGCGTCATCGACGCGGAGTACCTGAGCTCGTATGTGTACCGGCTGGTTTTCGAGGAAGAGTACGCAGTGGCGATCAACTCCGAGGTGAAGTCGCAGACGTTTCTGACTCACCAGAATCGAGACATGTGGGCGAGCCTGAGGATGAACCGGTACCAGGATTTTCAAAGCTCGACGATCTCCGGCGATGAGGTGCGCATTCTGCATATGCCGCAGATCGACTTCGACGTCGCCGACCGGCAGGCGGGGGACTCGCCTTTGAACTGGGGTTTCAGCGGGTCAGCGGGTGCGCTCTCGCGTCACGATTATCCGAACTTCAGGACCACGGCGGAGGTGCCGCGCGTGGACTTTTATCCCCGAGCGTCACTACCGCTGCATTTCGACGGCTGGACCTTTCGGCCGGAGGCGGCCTTCCGCGAAACCTGGTACGGGAAGAGCCAGTACCCGGCGACACTGGAGCAGATCCCGGTGCTGCGGAGCGACGGTACCAGCCGCAACGACGTGGAAGCCGGGTTTGAACTGCGCCCCGCCGCGCTGGAAAGAGACTTCAGCTCGCCCTGGCTGAAGCATCTGCTGGGCGCCGACGTACGGCATACGATCGAGCCGGCGGTCTCCTACCGGTACGTTGCCGGGATCAACAACTTCCGGCAGATTCTGCGGTTTGACCAGACGGACGTGGCCAGCAACACGAACGAACTGGAGTACGGGCTGACGCAGCGTTTGTTCCTGCGGCATCTGCCTCAGCATCCCTGCAAGGGCGATGAGGCGCTGGGCCCGGATGTTCTGTGCGGCGGGGGAACGCGCGACTGGGTGACCTGGCGCGTGGCGCAGAAGTACTATTTCGAACCGGATTTCGATGGGGCGATTACCCGGGGAACGCCGAACCCGCTCGATACCACTCTGAATTTCACCGGCGTGGATTTTCTGACCGGTCCGCGGCACACCACGCCGGTGATTTCGCGGCTGCGGATGCGGACGACGAGCGCGACGGATGCGGAATGGGACCTGGACTACGACGTGAAGAGCGGCAGAGTGACATCCAGCAATCTCTTCGCCGCCTATCAGCACGGATATTACCGCTTCCAGTTTGGCGACTCATACATGAATGTGCCGCTGGGAATTACGCCATTGACAACAACCCCGGTGCCGGTGGCATCCACGAAACAGCCCGAGCAGTTTAACCAGATTCATCTGACCGCGGTTTATGGCGCGGCCAACAAGCTGGGAATGAGCATGGGGGCCAACGCAGCCTACGATCTGGTTCACCAGCAACTGCAGTATGGGGCGGCCCAGGGATCGTACAACTGGAACTGCTGTGGGCTGATGTTTCAATACCGGCGGTTCTCGCTCGGGTCGATTCGCGACGATACCGAGTACTTCTACAGCCTGAGCTTCGCGGGGATCAGCAGTGTTGGGGATCTCCGGCGGCGGATCAGCCTGTTTTGACGTTTTGGGCGTGGCGGGGCTGAACTGCGATAATGGGGGAAGCGTTCCCACCGAAGATGGCTTGAGGGCCGAGAAGGCGGTTTTCTTGTTGAGCAGGATTTTGTCTTTTTGCTGCGCGCTGGTTCTGGCAGCCGGATGTGCGGCGCAGCAGCAGGCCGACACCAGTGCTGTGCCGGCATCTCCGTCCCTGAATCGAAAAATCGAGATTATGATCCGGTCCGAGCTGAGCGTTCCGCCGGAATACCAGGTGACGATCGGGGCGCGGCAGAAGAGTGACGTAACGGGGTACGACACAATCCCTGTGACCTTTTCGCTCCCCAGCGACCCGAGCCGGACGCAGACGGTGGACTTCCTGCTGTCGAAAGACGGTAACACGCTGGCGCGGCTGTCCAAGTGGAACCTGGGGAATGACCCCGGCGCAATGCTGCCGACAGAAGGCCGGCCGGTGCGGGGCAATCCGCAGGCCAAGGTGACCATTGTCAACTTCGACGATCTCGAGTGCCCCTTCTGCGCGCGGATGAACGCGGAGTTCTTTCCCGACACGATGGAACACTACAAAGGGCTGGTGAAGTTCGTCTACCTGGATTATCCCCTGGTCGAGATCCATCCGTGGGCGATGCATGCGGCGGTCGACGCCAACTGCCTGGCGACCCAGAACAGCACAGCCTACTGGAATTACGTGGATTATCTGCATACTCACGGTGAGGACGTGAGTGGACCTACGCACGACGAGGCCAAATCCACCGCTATGCTGGACAAGCTGGCCCTTCAGGAGGGCGCGCGGGATCACCTGGACGATACGCAGCTGAGCGCCTGCGTGGCAAAGCAGGACGACCGCGGGATCATGGCGGAGATGCGAGCCGGCGATCGAGCGGGCGTGAATGCGACTCCAACGTTTTTCGTCAATGGGGAGCGCTGGGCCGGGCAGCTGGACGAACACGAACTCTGGATCATGGTCGACCGGGCGCTGAAGGAGCAGGGGATCACGCCACCCGGGGAAAGTCCGGCTCCGGCGAGCCCGGCCAGCGGGAAATGAGTCTTTGCAGGGTACGGGGACCGCATTATGCTGAAACATGAACGCTGCTCCCCGATTCGCAGCGCGGCAGCAGGGAGAAGATTTTTGTCATCTCGATTGGTTTCAACCGGTGCACCGGGCCCCTCATTGTCTGCTCGTATCGTCAAGGTCGCTGTTCTGGGTGCTGCCCTTTTGGTTGCGGGAGGTTGCCAGCGCGCCCACGATCCCAACACGCTGGCGACGGTGAACGGCAAGCCGATCGAGCGATCGGAAGTCGAGACCATCTTCCAGAACAACCTGGGCGAGTCGCACCAGCAGCCGTCGAAGGTGCAGGCGGACATCATGCGCCTGAATATCCTGCGCCAGCTCATCGACGAAGAAATTCTGATGCAGCGGGCGGCCAGGCAGAATCTTGTTGCGACGGACGAAGAGGTCAACGACCGGCTGAACGAGATCAAGGCCCCGTTCACGAAAGAGGAGTTTCAGAAGCGTCTGGACTCGCAGCACATGACGCTGGAAGACCTGAAGCGGGAGATTCGGCGCAACCGGACGGAAGAGAAGCTCTTCAACAAGGAAATCACGTCCCGGATCAACATCACGGACGCCGATATCACGAACTATTACGACGAGCACAAGTCCGATTTCAATCTGATCGAGCCTCGCTATCATCTGGCACAGATCGTGGTCACCTCTCAGCCGATGCCGCCGCAGCAGGTGGGGAACCTGCAGAACAGCAAGGCGATGAACGAGGCCGAAGCCAAACGGAAGATCGAGACGCTGCACAATCGGCTGGAGAGCGGCGACGACTTCGGTGCCCTGGCGATGAATTTCTCTGAGAACCCGAATACGGCTGGAAACGGCGGGGACATGGGCTTTGTTCCCGATTCGCAGCTGCGCCAGGATCCGGCCGTCTACGCCGCGATCACGAAGCTGAAGCCAGGCCAGATTACGGACATCCTGCCCATTTACCCATCGCCCAATTCAAAGCAGGCGGTCGGCTACCAGATTTTCAAACTCCTCGACCGCGAAGCCGCAGGCCAGCGCGAGCTGAACGACCCTCGCGTACAGCAGGCCATCCGCCAGCAATTGCGCGACAGCCGCGAGCAGCTGTTGAAGAATGCTTATCTCGAGATGCTGCGCGACCAGGCGCGGGTGGAAAACTTCTACGCGGAAGAGGTCTTCAAAGAGGGAGCGCAGTAGGGCGCCCGCGAACCCCCTCCCCCGGCATTCTGCTGCAGTGTGAGACGCAAGGCCGGGGTGCGAATCCTGGCGCGGAAGATCCACGTGCCCGGGCCCTGAGTCTGGAGCCGGTTGGCGAGTTCGGGCCTGGGGGTCCGGCGATAGGAAAAAAACATCCCCGACCGGCTGCTGCTAATCTAACGTCAGTCCCTCTCTCATTGATCCGCTCTGGCGCCTGTTTCGGCTCCTCGGGAAATGCCTGTGCATTTGCGAGAGCGGTGATCTGCGCAGCAGTTGAAACCCGGCAGTACGGACAGGCGATTGGCAGAACTGCATTACGACGAGGCGAACTGGACGCCGAGCCATAATCCGTGGCTGGTGGCGCTTACGGTCACGCTGGCGACTTTCATGGAAGTGCTGGACACCTCCATTGCCAACGTGGCCCTGCCACACATGGCGGGAACGCTGGGCGCCAGCCAGGACGAGGCCACGTGGGTTCTGACCAGCTATCTGGTGTCGAGCGCGGTGATTCTGCCGATCTCGGGCTGGCTGATGGCGCGGATGGGCCGCAAGCGCTTTTACATGATCTGCGTGGCGCTGTTCACGATCTGCTCCATGCTGTGTGGGCTGGCGGCGTCGCTGCCGATGCTGGTCTTTTTCCGCGTGCTGCAGGGAATCGGCGGCGGCGGCCTGGCGCCGAGCGAACAGGCAATTCTGGCCGATACCTTTCCCGTGAGCAAGCGCGGGCAGGCTTTCGCGCTCTACGGAATGGCCGTGGTGGTGGCTCCGGCGATCGGACCGACCCTGGGAGGGTGGATCACCGACAATTTCAACTGGCACTGGATTTTTTTCATCAATCTGCCGGTGGGAATCCTGTCGCTGATCCTGACCCATCGCATGGTGGAGGATCCCCCGTATCTGAAGGAGGAACAAGGCAGGACGGGGCGGGTGGACTTCATGGGCCTGGGGCTGATTTCCATCGGCGTCGGCTGCCTGGAATTCGTCCTGGACAAGGGCCAGGAGAAGGACTGGTTCGGGGATCCGAACATCACGGCCTTTGCCATCATCGCGGCTGTGATGCTGAGCGTTTTTGTGTGGTGGGAATGGCGCCATGAGGACCCAATTGTCGATCTGAAGCTGCTGAAGAACCGCAATTTTGGCACGGCGGTTTTTCTGCAGTTCGTGCTGGGCATGGTGCTGTTCGGAACGACGGTCCTGATCCCGCAGTTTCTGCAGGTGCTGCTGGGCTATACGGCGGAGCGCGCGGGCATGGTTCTGTCGCCGGGAGCCCTGGTGCTGATGCTCACCATGCCCATTTCCGGGCGCATTGTCGGATCGAACAAGTTCGATCCCCGGCTGCTGGTTGCGATCGGGTATGCGATCACAGCCGCTGGTCTGTTCAACCTGACGCGGCTTGACCTGAACGTTTCGTTCGGACAAATCACTTTGTGGCGGGCCTATCAGGTGATGGGGCTGTCCTTCGTGTTCATTCCCATCAGCACCCTGAACTACCTGGGCGTCCCGCGCACCAAGAACAACCAGATCTCGAGCTTTTCGAATTTCGCTCGCAACATCGGCGGCTCCGTGGGCACGGCCCTGCTGACCACGTTTCTGCAGCGGACGCAGCAGACCCATGTCTCGACCCTGAGTTCGCATGTGGTGGCGGGAAGCCCGCAGTATTCCCACTTCGTGGACATGACGCGTGAAGCGCTGGTGCGACTGGGACAGGACGCCGGCATGGCGGCGCAGATTGCACTGGGAAACGCCTGGCAATCCCTGAACCGGCAGGCGCAGATGCTGAGTTATCAAAATGCCTTCTGGGGACTCAGCATCATCATCGTGTTTCTGATTCCGCTGCCGTTCATCATGCGTCGACCACCGCGAGCAGGACGAGCGGCTCCCGCGATGGGCGAACACTGAGCGGCACAAGCTTGTGGCGTGCAGAGTGGCCGCATATTCTGTTCATCAGCAATGGACTTCGACAATCTGCGAACGTTTCTGGAAGTCGCGCGCCTGAAGAGCTTTTCCCGCGCTGCCCAAAAACTGCTGTGCACACAACCGGCCATCTCGGCACAGATCCGCTCGCTGGAGAATGAGGTCGGAGTCCGCCTCTTCGATCGCGAGGGAGGCAAAGTGACCTTCACCGCGGCGGGGCGGCTTTTCGAGCCATTTGCCGAATATTGTGTGGAGCGGCAGAAGCATATTTTGCTGGCCATCGCCGAGCAGGAGCGGTCGCCGCGCGGCGAGCTGGCCATCAGTGCCAACGAGGCGACGCACCTCTACATCCTGCCCAGGGTGTTCGCGCGCTTTCGCCGGCAGTATCCGCGGGTGACCCTGAGCGTGGTACGGGCAGAGCGGGTTCGAACGCTGGAAGGAGTGCTGAATCGCGAGGTGGATTTTGGCGTGGTCTCGCTGCCGGTGCGGGACTCCCGGCTGGTTGTGGAGGTTATTCAGCGGGACGAGCTGGTGCTGGTGGCGCCCCACGGCCATCCGCTGGCGGATCGCGGACGCGTGCGCCTGGACGAAGCAGCGAAGTATCCTGTGCTGCTGCCCAGCCACGGCCGCCGGCGGGAGCAACTGGACGAGTTGTTTCGGGTGAACGATCTGACGGCGCGAGTGGCGATGGAAGTGGAATCGAGCGAGATGCTCAAGCGTTACGCAGGCGCGGGTCTGGGACTGGGATTTCTGCCGCGAACCAACGTGAGCGAGGAAGAGAAGGCGGGCACGCTCCACATCCTGACTCTGGAAGGAGTGCGGCTGGCGCGTGACCTGGCCCTGGTTTTCCGCAAAGACCGGCAGCTTTCCCGTGCCGGTCGGGAGTTCCTGGAGATCGCAACGCAGTGCCTTCAGCTCGTCGATTCCGGATCCGGCGCTGGTGTTTCGCGTGGTGCCGTATGATTGAAAGAATGTAAATTTCCTCTTCCCGGAGGCTCTGGAAAGAGCTTCGTCATGATACTTTTCATCGGGGAGCTTTACTTCCGGACCAGTTTGGAGCGGTTCGGAGCAGTGGGTGCGTGTGGGGAGTTCCAGGATCCGGAGGAATTGAGAATTGGGAAAAAGCATGGTCCCGCGGCGGCTGTTTTTTACCAAAGGCGTGGGGAAACATAAGGAACGGCTGACCTCATTTGAGCTGGCGCTGCGTGACGCCGGCATCGCGGCGCAGAATCTAGTGCGAGTGTCGTCCATCTTTCCGCCGCAGGCGAAGCTGGTTCCGCGCAAAGAAGGGCTCAAGTACCTGAGTCCGGGCGAGGTGGTCTTCGCGGTGGTGGCCGAGAACTCCACGCGAGAGCCACACCGGCTGGTTGCGTCCAGCATCGGCGTGGCAATCCCGAGCGACCGTAACACCTACGGTTACCTGAGCGAGCACCACAGCTTCGGCGAAACCGAAGATCAGGCGGGAGAATACGCCGAAGAGCTGGCCGCGGAGATGCTGGCCACGACACTCGACGTAGAATTCGATCCTGACAAGAGCTGGGACGAAAAGAAGGAGATTTACCGCATCTCGAATAAGATTGTGCGCACCGCAAACGTGACCCAGTCGGCGATTGGCGACAAGCGGGGGTTGTGGACCACGACGATCGCGGCAGCGATTCTGATTTTCGAGTAAGCCGCAGGTATCCTGAGCAAGGGCGTGGGCCGCACTGGCCTGCGCCTTTTGCTTGCGTCCGGAATCCATACGATATGGCAACTGAAAGCAAATTTCGCGTCGGGCTGGTGCAGATGAGCTGCGGACCGGACCCGGACGCCAATCTGGAGAAAGCAGCGGATCGGGTGCGCGAGGCGGCACGAGAGGGCGCCGAGGTGATCTGTCTGCCGGAACTTTTTCGCGCGCAGTATTTCTGCCAGCGGGAAGATATAGCGCTCTTCGATCTGGCGGAGTCGATCCCGGGGCCGAGCACTGAGCGGCTGGGAGCTGTGGCGCGTGAGGAGAAGGTGGTCGTGGTGGCTTCGCTGTTTGAGCGACGCGCTGCCGGGCTGTATCACAACACCGCGGCGATCCTCGAGACAGACGGACGGGTGGCGGGGCTCTACCGCAAGATGCACATCCCCGATGATCCCCTGTACTACGAGAAGTTCTATTTCACGCCGGGCGATCTTGGATTTCGGGCCTTTGACACTTCGGCTGGGCGGATCGGAACGCTGGTCTGCTGGGATCAGTGGTATCCGGAGGGCGCTCGGATCACGGCGCTGCAGGGAGCGAACGTGCTGTTCTATCCGACCGCAATTGGATGGCATCCGCGGGAGAGGGAAGAATTCGGCACGGCGCAGTACGAGGCCTGGCAGACCATTCAGCGGGCGCACGCCATTGCCAACGGGGTGTATGTGGCGGCTGTGAACCGCGTCGGCCATGAACACGGAGACGTGCGCGGCAATCGCGTGGAGGGCCCGGGGCTGGAGTTCTGGGGCGGATCGTTCCTGGCCGACCCTTTCGGGCGGATCATTGCAAAAGCGGCGCACGATCGGGAAGAGATACTGATCGGCGAAATCGATCTGCACGTCATGGAGGACACGCGGCGAAACTGGCCCTTCCTGCGGGATCGGCGCATCGACGCGTACGCGCCGATCGTCAGCCGTTTTCTGGATGGCGACGGCGAATGAGCGGAAACCAGGGACGGGAAACGCCGCACCAGGCCTCCGGTTCTTCGGGATCCCCGCGACAGCTGGGCTATCGCATGCCCGCCGAGTGGGAGCCGCATGAGGCGACGTGGCTGGCGTGGCCGCACAATCCGGAAGACTGGCCTGGCAAATTCCAGCCCATCCCATGGGTGTATGCAGAGATCGTTGGGCACCTCGCACGTGTTGAGGACGTTCACGTCCTGGTGGATGATGCCGGCGCGGAAAAGCGGGCGCGGCGGATCCTGAAGCGTTCCGGCGCTGACCTGGCGCGGGTGCATTTCCATCCCTGGCCGACGGATCGCGTATGGACGCGGGATTCCGGTCCGATCTTTGTGCGCAGGAACGAACCAGGCAAAGACTCCGTCGCCATCACCAACTGGAAGTTCAATGCGTGGGCGAAGTATCCCGACTGGCATAAGGACGACGAGATTCCCGGACTCGCTGCAGAGCTGCTCGGTCTGCCGCAGTGGATGCCGACGATCGAAACGCCGGATGGTCCGCAGCGAGTCGTGCTCGAAGGCGGATCGATCGACGTGAATGGCGGGGGCACGCTGATCACGACAGAAGAATGCCTGCTGAGCGAGGTGCAGCAGCGCAACCCCGGGGTCACGCGCGAGCATCTGGAACAGATTTTCCGCGACTATCTTGGCATCGACCAGGTTCTGTGGATGAATCGCGGGATCGCGGGGGATGACACGCACGGGCACGTGGACGACATAACCCGCTTTGTCGGGCGCAATACGATTGTGACTGTGGTTGAGCCCAATCGCGACGACGAAAACCACTTGCCTCTTGCCGAGAATCTGGATCGTTTGAAATCGGCCCGCAATCTGGAAGGGAAACCCTTCGAGGTGATCGAACTGCCCATGCCGCCGCCGGTGGTTTTTGATGGACAGCGATTACCGGCCAGCTACGCAAATTTTTACATTGCCAACGATCTGGTGCTCGTGCCAACCTTAAATCGTTCCGCTGATCGGCGGGCGCTCAACATGCTCGCGGACGCGTTTCCGTCGCGCGAGGTCGTGGGCATCTATTGCGGAGATCTGATCTGGGGGCTGGGCGCTCTGCACTGTATGACGCAACAGCAGCCCAAAGCTGTGGAGCCGTAATGCCCAACAATCTCGAGTGGCTGGAAGACTGGTACCAACGCCAGTGCGACGGCGACTGGGAACACACACAGGGAATTCGACTGGAGAGCCTGCGGCGTCGCGGGTGGCGTCTGACGATCAGCCTGGAAGGCACTTCCGCCGAAAATATCGCTCCCAACCGGCTGAACTTTGGCACCAGCGGCGAGGAGTGGATTGACTGCAGCATTTGTGAAGCGCGATTTGAAGGCGCCGGCGATCCGCGGCGACTGGAGCAGATCATCGGCGTCTTCCGGAAGTGGGTGGAAGACCGCGGGAACCTCAGCAACAGTCCTGAGGGGCGCGTGGCGGATGAAATCGGGGCCAATGGACCCTGCCGAATACCATAGAGGGATGGCGGAAGGCGACGAGGTGCTGATGCGGGCGGCGCTTGCGGAGGCGCTGGCTGCCGCGGAGGCAGGGGAGGTCCCCGTTGGAGCGGTGGCCGCGATCGGAGGCACCATTGTGGCGCGCGGGCAGAATCGGGTGCTGCGCGACGTCGACCCAACCGCCCATGCCGAAATGGTCGTCATGCGGGCGGCCGCGCAGGCCGCGGGCAACTATCGCCTGCTCGACTGCGAGTTGTTTGTCACCCTTGAGCCCTGTGCCATGTGTGCCGGGGCCATGATCCATGCGCGGCTCGGACGGCTGATCTATGGAGCGCCGGATCCCAAGGCGGGCGCCGCAGGATCGGTGATGGAGGTGCTGAACCATCCCAGACTCAACCACCGGCTGGCCGTCACGGGGGGCGTGCTGGCGGAAGAATGTGGCGAACTGTTGCGCGGTTTCTTCCGCGAACGTCGGTAGTATTGGCCATCCGGCTTCGGTCCCCTAGACTGAAACCAGATGCCCGGTCCGGTTCGCATGGTGGTGATCGATATTGACGGCACGCTGCTGCCGTCGGCAGGAACCCGCGTGAGCGAACGGAACCGCGGCGCTCTGCGTGAGGCGCAGGCGGCGGGCGTGGAGCTGGTGATCGCGACGGGGCGGCGCCAGGCCTACGCAATGCCGTTGCTGAGCCCGATCGGCCTCAGATCTGCGACCGTAATGATCACATCCAACGGTACGGTGACGCGCACCATGGCGGGAGAACCCATCGATCGCTTCCTGCTTCCGGTCGAGACCGCCAGAGCGTTGTGTCCGGCACTGCGGCTTTTCGGAACCGCCGTGTTTACATTCGATCGGGAGGGCCCGGGCGAGATCGTGGTGGAATCGCTGCAGGATTGTCAGGAGCGCATTGCGCTTTGGGTTGAGGCCAATCGGCCATGGATTCGCGAAGTTCAGCCGCTGGAGCGGGCTTTCGACGCCGGTGAGGCGCCTGTGCAGGGAATGGTCTGCGGCGGCGTGGAGGAGATGCGGCGGGCAAAGGAATGGCTGACGGAGAGCCCTCTGCAGCCACAAATCGAAATGCACACGACTGAGTACGGGTCGCGCAACCTGTCTATTCTCGATATCCTTCCGCCGGGATGTTCCAAAGGTGTGGCGCTGCGGCGTCTTGCGGAGAAACGGGGTTTGCCGCGCGAGGCGATTTTGGCAATCGGCGACAACTGGAACGACCTCGAAATGCTGGAATCGGCCGGGCGACCGGTGGTGATGCGGAATGGGGCGCCGGATCTGGTTGATCTGGCGCAGCGGCGTGGGTGGGAGATCGCGCCGGCCAATGACGAGGATGGCGTGGCCCAGATTATCGAGAGCGTTCTGGCCGGAAGCCGCGTCTGAGAATGGTAGAGTTGATGGGAATGCGCCGCGTTTGTGTCCATTCCGGGCTGGTGGTCCTGGCGGTCGTTTGCCTCGGTGGCATGGTTGCGCATGCGGCGGAATATGTCACGCTCAGGAACGGGCAGGACCTCATCTGCGATCACCGGGTCGTGAACGGCGACAAGGTCCGTCTCTATCTCGACGATTCGACCGGCAGCTACCTGGAGGTGGAGGCCTCGGACATCGTCTCCGCAGAGACCGTCAACCTTCCCAGGCGGACACCGCCGAAATCCGCGGCCGTCGCGGTGCCGGCTCCCGTGCCTGAAAAACTGTCGGACGCTCAGCTGAAGCCGATGCTCGCGAAGGCGGGGGCGGTGTTCGATATTGACACCGACTTGCTGGCAAGCGTGATCCGGCAGGAAAGCGGCGGCCATTCCCGGGCGGTCAGCCGGGCGGGTGCGCAGGGGCTCATGCAGCTGATGCCGGCGACTGCTTCGGATCTGGGCGTGAACAACAGCTTTGCTCCAGGGCAGAACATCGAGGGCGGCACGGCTTATCTCAATGCGTTGCTGACGAAATACCACGACAATCTGGAACTGGCTTTGGCAGCCTATAACGCGGGTCCGGCGGCGGTGGATCGCTGGCACGGGGTTCCGCCCTACCGCGAGACGCGTCTCTACGTGGCCCGGGTCATTCACGAATACAACCGCCGGTATGAGGCTCGCCGGCATGCCGAACTGCAGGCGGAGGGGCAGCTGGCGGCGCTGCCGCGGCAGGCGCGGTGAGTAAAGCGCAGCATCCCTGCTCCGGAGCTTTGATTTGAAGTCAAAGAGAAACTGGATCGTGGTGGCCATCCTCCTGGTGGCCGCGGCGTTGCTGATCGCGTACGGACGGCATCGCATCCATTTCAGCTGGCACATCTTTGTCGAGCAGCTGCGCCAGGCGGAGTGGGGCAGGATCCTTCTTGCTCTCGGATCCATTTACCTGGGTTATGTCTTTCGCTCCGTACGCTGGGCGCTTCTGATCCGGCACAACAAGAGGGTGCCTCTGCTCTCGCTGCTGGGGACGCAGGTGATCGGGTTCACGGCGGTCGCCTTAATCGGCCGCGTTGCCGATCCGGTGCGGCCCTATCTTGTCTCGAAGAAGACAGGACTGCCACTGAGTTCTCAGGTGGCCGTGTATATCGTCGAGCGGCTGTTTGATGCGGGATCCATGGCCCTGATCTTTTGTTCGGTGATCCTGCTTGCCCCCGCCGGATCGCTGCCCCATCCGGAAATCATCCGGAAGGCGAGCTACACGGCACTGGCGACGACGATTGCCGGGGGGCTCTTTCTGGTGGCGGTGCGCTTCTCCGGCAGCGCGGTCGCGTCGTTTTCCGAGAGGGCCTTCAGTGTGGCCTCCCGCAAGCTGGGCAAGGCAGTGGGAGACAAGATTCGGACCTTCCACGCCGGGCTCGACACACTTCGATCGTTCTCGGACTTCGGTACGGTCCTGACTTTGTCTCTGGCGATGTGGTTCCTGATCGCCCTGGCGTATCTGGAGACGACGCGGGCCTTCGTGGCCAGCCCGCAGCTGGGACACATGACCGTTTCCCAGTGCATGCTCCTGATGGCCTCCAGCATGGTGGCGAGTGGATTTCAGCTGCCGATTCTGGGCTGGTTCACGCAGATCATCGCTGTCGCCGCGGCGATGTCGGGTTTCTTTGGGGTGGCGTCCGAGCCGGCAACCGGGTGCGCGGCGACGCTGTTGCTGGTCACGTTCCTGGGCATCGTGCCTGTCGGGTTGATCTGGGCGCGCTTCGATCACGTCTCGCTGAAGAACGTCACGCGCGAGAGCGGACATGCGGAGGAGGATGTGACGCATCCCCCCGTGACGACGCAGGAAGCCTGAGTGCCTGCGGAAGCGGGGTCCGGGGTCAGAGGGCGCGCCGCATCGCACGCCGAACCGAATCCGTCGCCACTCCATAGGCCGCGTGCGTTACCCATTCGCTGATGCGCTCCTGGGTTGGTTGCTGGCCGGCAGGGGCGGACAGGCCCAGCTTCGGCAGCAGCGATTCGTGCGTGATCCGGTTGAGGGTGATGCCGAACGCGGCCCCGCGCCAGGCGCCCAGGGAAGGCTCGTACTCCACCATAACCCCGTAGGCGGCCCCGGCCAGGGCACCGAAAACCCAGTGAATGCCCTGTAAGGCGAGGCGGCGATCGCCGGCGGTAAGGGGGCGCCCGGCGACCTGCTCGGCCAGAACTACGGGCGGCGGAGTCTGCCCCTGAACGCGCGGAGGAAAGAGCTGTTCGGCGACCATCTTGGCGCCGGCTCCCGCCAGCCCCCCGATCAATCCGGCAATCGCGCCCTTCATGAAGCTGCGTGTCGCGTGGTCTTTGCTCATAATCGGATGAGATGCGCTGCGATTCACAATAGTCCGATTCGCCCACGGTGACAATTACCTGGGCGGAAACGACGGCGCCTTCGTGGAAACGCACTGCTAGAATCGAAGCAGACCGATGAAATGTCCTTACTGCGGGTTTGCCCAGGACCGCGTCATTGATTCGCGGGAGAGCAGGGAGGCCGACTCCATCCGCAGGCGACGCGAGTGCGAGCGGTGCAATCGCCGGTTTACCACCTACGAGCGAATCGACGAAATCCCGTACATGGTGGTGAAGAAGGACGGACGTCGGGAGAAATTCGAGCGCCAGAAAGTGCTGAGCGGGCTGCTGCACGCCTGCGAAAAGCGGCCCATTTCGGCCGGCAAGCTGGAGCAGCTGGTGGATGAGACAGAGGCCTTTGTCACCGAATCCACGGAGCGTGAGCGAACCACCTCGGAGATCGGCGAGCTGATTATGGAACGGCTGAAAGCTCTGGACACCGTCGCCTACATCCGCTTTGCCAGCGTCTATCGAGATTTCAAGGATGTGCGTGAATTCAAGGAAGAGCTGGAACAATTGCTGAGCCAGCATACCGACAAGCACCCCAGGAAAAAACAGTCCTGAGAACCGGCTCAAAAGCATCCCAAGGAGAACTGTGGGGAAGACACACACGATCACTCTGATCCCCGGTGACGGGATTGGCCCGGAAGTCACCGACGCAGTGGTGCGCATTCTGGAAGCGACGGGCGTTCACTTTGCCTGGGAGCGCTTTGCGGCCGGTGCCGGAGCCTTCGAAAAGCACGGCGAATACATCCCGAAGGACCTGTATGCCGCCATCGAGCGCAATCGCGTGGCGCTGAAGGGCCCGGTAACCACTCCGGTAGGCGGCGGATTTGCCTCGATCAACGTGACCCTGCGCAAGGAGTTCGAGCTGTTTGCGAACTTCCGCCCGATCCGGAACCTGCCGGGCATAGAAACGCGCTATCCCAACGTCGATCTGATCATCATTCGCGAAAACACCGAGGGTCTGTATGTGGGTCTGGAGCACGAGGTGGTGCCCGGCGTGATCGAGTCGCTGAAGGTCATCACGGAGAAAGCCTCGACCCGCATTGCGAAGTTCGCCTTCGAATATGCGGCAAAGCACGGGCGCCGCCGCATCCATGCCATCCACAAGGCCAACATCATGAAGATGTCCGATGGGCTGTTCCTGCGCTGTGCCCGCGATGTGGCGAAAGGCTATCCGGACATCACTTACGGCGAGCACATCATCGACAACACCTGCATGCAGCTGGTGATGAATCCGTACCAGTACGACACGCTGCTGCTTGAGAATCTGTACGGCGATATCGTCAGCGATTTGTGTGCCGCGTTCGTGGGAGGACTGGGACTGGTGCCTGGGGCAAACCTGGGAGTGGAGGCTGCCATCTTCGAAGCCGTACACGGCTCCGCTCCTGATATCGCCGGCAAGGACATTGCGAATCCGACCGCGCTGCTGCAGTCGGCAGTGCTGATGCTGCACCACATTCACGAAGGGGAAGCCGCCGATCGCGTGCAGGCGGCTCTCGAAGCAACGTATTCCGCAAAGAAGACACTCACGCGTGACGTTGGTGGCTCAGCGGGAACCGCGGCGTTCGCGGATGCCGTGATTGAGGCGCTGGCGCACGAGCGAGAGACAGCCCATGCAGGGGGAAAACAGGGATGAAGACCAAAGTGCTCATGGCAGCGGCTCTGTTGCTGCTGGCGGCTGGGTGTAAGAAACAGGGAACGGAGACGGAATCCACTGCGAAACCGAGCTACACCGCGATCGACTGGAACACGGCCAGCACGATTGAGGGCACGGTCCACTATGTGGGCACGCCCCCGAAGCCGATTGAGATCGACATGAACCAGGATCCCGCCTGCACCCTCGGCCCCACAAACTACAGCGAGGGCTATGTGGTGAACAAGGGTGGCTTCGCCAATGTCTTCATCTATGTCAAGGATGGCCTTGGGAATCGCGTCTACGCAGCGCCCGCGCAGCCGGTGGATATTGACCAGAAGGGCTGCCGCTATATCCCGCACGTCGTGGGCGTCATGACGGGCCAGCCGGTACGCTTCACCAACAGCGATCCGACGATGCATAACATCCACATGCTGCCGACCGTCGCCGGCAATCAGGCCGTGGACATTTCGCAGCCGCCGAACTCGGGTCAGGACGAGCGCACCTTTCAGGAGCCGGAGCTGATGATTCCGGTGCGCTGCAATAACCACCCCTGGATGCAGGCCTTCATCAACGTGGCGGCCAATCCGTTCTATGCCGTCTCCGATGCGTCCGGACGCTTTGTCATCAAGGGTCTGCCGCCGGGTACCTACACAGTGGTGGCGGATCAGGAGAACCTGGGCCAGAAGATCGCGACCGTGACGGTTGGATCGAAACAGACCGTCACCCAGGATTTCACCTACGGCAATGGCCCGGGGACAGTCCAGCAATAGGGCCTGCATTCCCGGGGAGCCGGGTGATCCTCATGGCGCGGGGTTGCCTCTGCGCGGGCAACCCGCCTGTCCATGGCGGCCGCAGCAATACGATTTACACTATCGCTGAAGCTCCCTGCAGCCGGATTCTTTGTCCATGCCGGCCTGGGTCCCATTTTTCCTAAGGCGCAATCATGCGACACAAAGTTGGCATTCTGGGCGCGACCGGAATGGTCGGGCAACGGTTCATTCAGCTTCTGGAGAATCACCCGTGGTTCGAAGTGGACTGGCTGGCGGCCAGCGACCGTTCGAGCGGCAAAAAGTATGGCGACGCCGTGCGCTGGAAACTCGACACGCCGCTGCCGGATCGAATCGCGGCGATTCCCGTTTCTCCGGCAGAACCGGAAGGCGCGCCGCGCATCATTTTCGCTGCACTCGACGCTGACATTGCCCGCGAGCTGGAGCCGCAGTTCGCCGCCGCCGGATGCGCGGTGATCTCGAACTCGAGCGCCTTTCGCATGCAGCCCGCAGTGCCGCTGGTGATTCCCGAAGTGAATGCCGACCACCTTGCACTGATCGAGAACCAGAGCTGGCGCAAAGAATCGGGCGGCTATATTGTTACGAATCCGAACTGCTCCGCCATTGGACTGGTTCTGGCTCTGAAGCCGATTGCGGAACGCTTCGGCATCGAAGCCATCTTTGTCAGCACCATGCAGGCGGTCAGCGGGGCCGGCTATCCCGGTGTCGCTTCCATGGACATTCTCGGCAACGTGGTTCCGTTCATCAGGAACGAAGAAGAGAAGATGGAAGCCGAAACGCTGAAGCTGCTGGGACATCTGAACGGCCGGGTGATTGAGCCGCTGCCGGCAAAGATGAGCACGCACTGCAATCGCGTTGCGGTCGAAGACGGACATATGGAGAGCGTCAGCATCAAGCTGGGGAAGAAAGGCACCCGCAATGAGCTGATTGCCGCGTGGGCGGATTTTCGGCCGCTGGCCGGCAAGGACCTGCCGACGGCTCCGGCGCAGCCGGTGGAGTTTGTCACGGCGGAGGATCGGCCACAGCCACGGCTGGACCGCATGCGCGGAGCCGGAATGTCCGCCACCGTGGGGCGGCTGCGGCCGTGCGGCCTGCTGGACTGGAAATTTACGGTTCTGTCCCACAACACCATCCGTGGAGCGGCGGGAGCGGCTCTGCTGAATGCCGAACTTTTGGTCGCGCTCGGCAAACTCGATCCGGTGGCTGTGCCGGCATGAATCGCCTGGTCGTCATGAAATTCGGCGGCACCTCTGTGGAGGATGCTGTCGCGATCCGCCGAGCGGCGGAGATCGTCGGAGGGCGCGTCCGCCGGGGGCTGCAACCGATTGTCGTGGTCAGCGCCATGGCCAGAGTCACCGATCTGCTGCTCTCCTCTGCCGCTACGGCGGCTCGTGGTGATCGTGCGACCGCCCTGGCCATCCTGGAGCGGTTGCGCATCCGGCACCATGACACGGCCACCCAGCTGACGCTGCAGCCCTGCGACGCCGGAGACCCACTGGCTTTTGCGAAGAGAGATCCCGAGCTCGTAGCGAGCCACGCCTGGATGGACGCTGAATTCGATTCACTGGAAGAGATTCTGCGCGGCCTGGCGGCGGTTGGCGAACTGACGCCACGCATCTCAGACATGGTTGTCTCCTACGGCGAGCGAATCTCCAGCCGGATGATTGCCGAGGCGTTTGTCCATTGCGGCCTGGCCGCCGTGCACGTAGAAGCGCGGCAGTGCATCGTGACCGACGCCCAGCATGGCAGAGCGATTCCTCAGGATGCGGCCATCGAACAGCGGCTGAAGTTGCACGTCGCGCCGCTCGTTGCGGACGGCCAGGTACCAGTGATGGGAGGCTTCATCGGGGCGACCGAACAGGGCATCACGACCACGCTGGGACGAGGCGGTTCCGACTTTACCGCGGCCCTGGTGGGCGGCGGCATCGATGCCGGAGCGATCGAGATCTGGACCGACGTGAATGGCATCATGACGGCGGATCCGCGCGTCTGTCCCGACGCGCTGCGGGTGAAAACCATCAGCTTCGAGGAAGCCGCTGAGCTGGCCTATTTTGGCGCCAAGGTCCTTCATCCGGCGACGATTTTGCCGGCGGTCAGAAAGAATATCCCAGTCTGGGTCCTGAATTCGAAAAACGCTTCGAACAGCGGGACGCGGATTACGGCGCTGGCGGCGCATTGCCGCAGCCCGTTCAAGTCGATTGCGGTGAAGAAGCGGCTGACGATCATGGACATCGTCGCCAGCCGGATGCTGCTTTCGCACGGTTATCTGCACGCGATTTTCGAGGTTTTCGACCGGCACAAGTGCCCGGTGGACATGGTGTCAACCTCGGAGGTGAGCGTTTCACTCAGTCTCGATTCGAATGAAAAGCTGCCGGCCATTGCCGCGGACCTGAGCAAGCTGGCCGATGTGAAATATGAGGGCCGCAAAGCGCTCGTCTGCATGGTGGGGGAGAATATTCGCGGCCAGAGCGGAATCGCCGCCCGGGTTTTCCAGAGCGTGCGCCACGTGAACCTGCGCATGATCTCGCAGGGCGCTTCGGAAATCAATATGAGCTTTATGGTGGAAGAAGACGATGCCGACGAGGCGGTACGCGCGCTGCATGCGGAGTTCTTCCAGGATCCCGATCCGGAAATCTTCGATCGGGAACCGCGCGTGGCGGCGGTGAACATCTGAGTTCGTTATAACAATCGCGGGGACGGCACTATGCTCTTCTTGGTTCTCGGACGCGGCAAGACCGGCAGCCTGGTGGCCCAGGTGGCGCATGAGCGCGGACATGGCGTCCGGGTGGTCGGCGAAGAGGAGAACCGTAACGCGGCAGCTCTGACGGCTCCTTTTCTCGCCGGCTTTGACGCGGTGATCGATTTCACCACGCCGGAAGCAGCGGTACAGAACATCCGCGCCTGTCTGGCGAACGGGGCTCGGGTGGTGGTTGGGACGACCGGCTGGTACCAACACCTCAGGGACCTGCACGACCTGTGCGAGCGGAAGCAGGCGGCGCTGCTTTACAGCAGCAATTTCTCCATTGGCGTGCAGGCGTTGTTTCGGGTTGCGCGCGAGCTGGCGGCGGCCGTTCCGCACTACCGGTTCAGCATCACCGAGACCCACCACCTCGGAAAAAAAGACGCGCCCTCAGGAACGGCTCTGTCTCTCGAGCGCATTCTTCAGGCAGCGAGCCCGGGACAGAAGATCGAGGTTGTCTCGAAGCGGGAAGGCGAGGTTCCCGGGATTCATATCGTCGAGGCGCGCTCTGACAACGACAGCCTGGAGCTGCGCCATGAGGCCTTCTCGCGGCGTGGCTTCGCTGACGGAGCGGTTCGCGCCGCGGAGTGGATTGCAGGGAAAGCGGGTTGCTGGGATTTCCAGGAGATCGTCTCGCAGTTATAGCCGTTCGGAGGCCTCAGCCAGCGTTGCCGGCTCGTCGTTCGACACGCGGGGTCGCAAAGGCTTTGCGGGATGGCCGGCGCAGATTGTCATAGGCGGGACATCCTTCAGGACAACGCTGCAGGCGCCCACCACCGCTCCGCGCCCGATGGTCACTCCCGGCGCGACGAAGACCCGAGCCGCCAGCCAGGCCTCGGGCTCGATTGTGATGGCTCTGGCGACCATGTCAAAGGCCGGACTGGTGTAATCGTGGGTCGCTGCGGCCAGGTAACAATGCTGGGAAATGACGGCATTATCCCCGATGTGGATTTCACCCAGCGTATAGAGCGCCGCGTACTCGCCGATCCAGGAGTAATCACCGATCGTGAGTTTCCAGGGGTAGGTGATCTCTGCGGTGGGCCGAATGATGACGCCGCGCCCGATTTTGGCACCGAAGAGACGCAGCAAAAAGCGGCGCCAGCCGTAGAAAACCTGCGGCGACATGCGGAAGAGCGTTGCCTGGACGATCCACCAGAACTGCACGAACCACGCGGGCCGTCCGCGGAAATCGGGCGGGAGCCTGAACCGGCTGAGATCCTGGATGGGGCGCTCCATCGGTCTGAGTGTAGAGCATTCGGCGACGCGCCTGGTACCGCCGTTTCGTTTCGCGGGTACTCATGGTGTGACAGCCGCTGCGGAAGCAGCCGAGGCGGTCTGTTCCCGGTGTAGACTCGACTGTTATGAACCTGCAGGGCTGTGGAACGGCGCTGGTGACGCCGTTTCGCGCGGACGGAAGTCTCGACGAGCGGGCTCTTTATGACCTGGCGCGCTGGCAGGTGGAGAGCGGCATCGACTGGCTGCTGGCGTGCGGGACCACCGGCGAGACGCCGACTCTGGACGAGGCGGAGTGGCTCGAGGTCATCCGGATTGTGGCCGAAGCCGCGCGCGGCCAGGTACCGGTCTGGGCGGGATGCTCACACAATTCAACGAAGCAGGCGGTCGCGAGAGCGCTGACGGCGGCGCAGATTCCGGGCGTGACGGCGATCCTGACGGCAAACCCCTGGTACAACAAGCCGACGCAGGAAGGTCAGTTTCAACATTTCAAGGCGGTTGCTGATGCGGTGAAACTGCCGGTGGTTCTGTACAACATCCCCGGGCGGTCGGCAGCGAATCTGGAACCGGCGACGGTGAAGCGGCTGGCCGAGGCCTGCGAGAACATCGCGGCGGTGAAGGAATCGAGCGGCAGTCTGGTGCAGATTACCGATCTGCTGACGCAGGCGCCGCGGGAGTTCCGGGTGTATTCCGGGGACGACATGATGACCCTGGGCGTGCTGGGCGCCGGCGGAGTGGGCCTGATCTCCGTCGTCTCCAATCTCATTCCCGCAGAGATGGCGGAAATGGTGAAGGCAGCGCTGGGCAACGAGTGGTCGACGGCGCGACGTATCAATCGTAAGTACTTTTCTCTGATGCAGGGCATCTTCAGGGAAACCAGTCCGGGGCCGGTGAAGGCGATCCTGGCGATGATGGGCCGGATCGGCGAACACTATCGCCTGCCAATGGTGCCGGTCTCGCCGGCAACACGGGCGATGCTGGAGCGCCTGGCCGGTGAGGTGGGCCTGCTGGTGCATGCGCCGCAGCCCGTGGGCGACCCGCGGATGTTCTGAAGGTTGCCGGTAGCCAGTCGCATCACCACTGTTCGCCCGGAGGGATGGGCCTGCGCCAGAAACCCGGTCCGAACCGGTTTTGCAGACCTCGTTCGACAGGTTTGTCAGCAGCGGGCGAAGAGAAAGTTCGTCATTGAACTCGACTCGACGGAAGGCGGCTCATTTTCCCTGAGTCTCGCGGCGGCACGCCGCGATGGCTATGGCTGGTAAGGTAAAAGGTTCGGATGTTTGCAAGAGGGCATTCTGCCCGGGAGAGAGCGGTATCGATGCACAGGCGTGAATTTCTGAAGACGTGCGCAGTGGCGGCCGGAGCGATGAGTCCGGCGGGCCGATGGATGGAAGCGCAGGAGCGGGCGCTGGGCGCCGGGGGAGTGCTGCCACGCGCGTTGCCGATGGTGGGCACGGGCTGGCACGGTCACATGTTCCCAGGGGCCGTGGCGCCGTTCGGGATGGTGCAATTAAGCCCGGATACCAGCGGCGCTCCGGAGCCGAAGTGGAACGGCCAGTGGGACATCACCACGTGGGATCACTGCTCGGGATACCACTACGGCGACAACTTCGTTCTCGGTTTCAGCCATACACATTTGCAGGGTACGGGCGCGTCGGATCTGGGAGATGTGCTGCTGATGCCTCTGGTAGAGGGGCGCAACTGGAGTTGGAACACCGGCGAGCCGGGGCAGGAGGCCGAGGCGCAAACGGAAGCGCTGGGCGAAAAGTCCGGCTGGATATTCGACGAGGACGAACGGGGCTACCGCTCCGCGTTTTCCCACGAGCGGGAAACGGCAAGGCCGGGCTATTATGCGGTGCATCTCGACACGCCGGATGTCCATGCGGAACTAACCGCGACGACGCGCTGCGGTATGCACCGGTATGGCTATCCGTCGCCGACCGGTGGGATGCGGCAGGGGCTGATGCTGGATCTGGTGCATGGGATCGGCTGCGACGTCTACGCGGCGGAGCTGCACGTGGAGAGCGGGACGCGCGTGAGCGGCGTTCGCTCGACGCACGGATGGGCGGCTGACAAGCAGGTCTTCTACGTGATCGAGTTTTCGCGGCCTTTTGCATCGGTCGAAGTGCAGGTAGATGGCGCGACGCGGAGCGCAACGGCTGGCGATCGTATTTCCGGCAAACAGATCCGGGCGATTTTTACGCAGAGCGCGGATGCGAACCCGCTCATCGTGCGAGTGGGGATCTCGGGGACGAGCGTCGAGGGCGCAGGGGAGAACCTGGCAGCCGAGATGCCGCACTGGGATTTCGACGCGGTGATGCGCGGCACGTCGCAGGAGTGGGGCCGGGCGCTGGGCGCGCTGAGCGCGGAGCTGCCCAGCCAGGCGCTGGGCGAGGCCTTTGCCTCGGGCGCATATCACGGGCTGGTAGCGCCGGCAACGTTCAACGATGTGGACGGAGCCTATCGGGGGCAGGACCACAGGAATTACCCCAATCCCGGCTTTACGAAGTACACGACGCTTTCGATCTGGGATATTTACCGCGGCGAATTTGTGTTTCTGACGCTGATGCAGCCGCAGAGGATTGCGGACATCGTGAAGACGATGCTGGCCGACTACCGCCAGCTCAATCAGCATTCCCTGCCGGTATGGCCGCTATGGGGAAATGAGACGTGGTGCATGACGGGCTTCCACGTAGTGGGGCTGATTGTGGGCGCATACACGCGCGGGCTGCGCGATTTCGATGTGGAGGCAGCCTACGCGTCCATGCGGGACACAGCGCTGGTGGGAGCGACGGCGAACGACAACAAGGCACTGCAGGAGCAGTTCCGTAAGCTCGGCTACGTGGCGGCCGGCGCGCAGCGGCAGTCCGTCTCGCGCACCCTTGATTTCGCCTATGACTACTGGTGTGTGGGCGCGATGGCCGAACTGCTGGGTAAGCAGGACGATGCGGCCATGTTCTACAAGCTGGGCCAGAACTACAGGAATCTCTTCGATCCCGCGACGGGATTTATGCGCGGGAAGACCGATGACGGGAAGTGGCGCGAGCCGTTCCGCCCCGATGAGGAGTACTGGGATGACTACACGGAGTCGGATGCGTGGCAGGCCACCTTCAACGTGATGCAGGACGTGCCGGGGCTGATCGGCTTATTCGGGGGCGACGAGGCATTTATTGCCAAGCTCGACGCGCTGTTCGCGGCAGGGTCGAACGTGCTCGCGTCGCCGCCGGACATCAGCGGGATGGTGGGACAGGATGCGCAGGGCAACGAACCCAGCAATCACATCCCGTACCTGTATTCATTTGCCGGAGCGCCGTGGAAGACACAGGAACGGGTGCGAAAGGTGGTGCGGCTGTATAACAACACGCCCACCGGCATCCCGGGCAATGACGACTGCGGGCAGATTTCGACTTGGCTGGTGTTCGCGGCGCTGGGCTTTTATCCGGTCAACGCAGTTACGGGTGTGTATGTGCTGGGCAGCCCGCTGGTCAACCGCGCCGCAGTCCAGGTGCCCGGGGCAGGAACAACGTTCACGATCGTAGCGGAAAACAACTCAGAGCAGAATATCTATGTACAAAGCGTGGATCTGAACGGCAAGCCTCTGACCCGCTCCTGGATTACGCACGAAGAGATCGTGGCGGGCGGAGAGCTGCGCTTCCGGATGGGCAGAGAACCGAACAAAGCCTGGGCATCGGCTGCCTCGGATCGACCGCCGTCAGGGCTGGTCTCAACCCGGCGATAAGTGCTTCGATTATCGCCATTAAAGACAGAGTTAAGCCCGGGGCTTTCCACGCGAAATATGGTTATCGAAGCCCAAGTCATCATTTCGTAATACAAAACGGCTAATGTGGGTTGCGCAAATCCTTCGGCGAAAGACCGGTTCTCCCCCACCGGTCGTAAAGAGGAGCGCAATCCATGAAGCGAAATCGTGGCAGCCAGGTGTGCGGAGTGGTGTGCGTCTTGGCGCTGGCCGCACTGGCCGCGGCTCAATCCGCACCGGTGACCATCTCTGAAACAGGGTCGACGCTGATCTACCCTCTCTTCCAGACTTGGACCGCGGCATACAGCAAAGTTGACCCCAGCCTGCACATCACCGACGCGGCGACCGGGTCGGGTGCGGGCATTGCAGAGGCCATAGCGGGTAGGGTCCAGATCGGAACCTCGGACGCTTACATGTCCGACAACCGGAAGATGGCGAATCCCGAGGTTCTGAATATTCCCCTGGCCATTTCCGCGCAGACCGTGGATGCGAACCTTCCCGAACTACGCGGGAAGGTGCTGAAGCTGAGCGGACCGGTACTGGCCGATATCTACACGGGCAAAATCCGCACCTGGGATGCGCCGGCGATTGCCGAGCTGAACCGCGGAGTACCGCTGCCCCATGCGACGATCGTGCCAGTGCGGCGTGCCGATAGTTCGGGGGATACATTCATCTTTACCCAATTCCTGTCGTTTTCCACGCCGGACGCGGAAGAGGCGGCGGACCAGGGATGGGACAACAAGACGGGCTACGGGACGACTGTGAACTGGCCCTCGGTGCCAGGCGAACTGACGGCGACAGGGAACGGCGGGATGCTGGCCACGATCACGCGGACCCCGTACGCCGTGGGCTACGTGGGGGCAAGCTACGAAGCGGAGGCGGCGCAGGACAAGCTGCTGGTGGCCATGCTCGAGAACCAGGCCGGGAATTTTCTCCTTCCGAATGAGGCTACGATCACCGCGGCAGCTGCGGCGCTGACGCCGCGTACGCCACCAGACGAGCGACTGACGCTGGTCTTCGCGCCGGGGGCGAATTCATATCCGCTGATTAACTATGAGTACGCCATCGTCTCCGACCACCAGCCGAACCAGATGGAGGCGACGGCGATCAGCAACTTCCTGCTTTGGTGCATTTCGCCGGAAGGCGGGAGCACAGCCGGCTTCCTCGACCCGGTGCACTTCATCGCGCTGCCGACGCCCATCCGCGCGCGCAGCGAGATTCAGATCGCGAAGATCCAATAGCGGCCTTTGCCTAAAAAGGAACAGGAAAGGAATTCGTCATGCCCGATGCTGCAAACGGTTCTTCTCTCCGCGGCCGGACGGTCCAGGAGTATATCGACGAACGGCCGACATGGCCGGACGGCACCCATCTGCCCTCGACTCCGATGACCAGAATGCAACGGCGTATCTGGACCCTGGCGGCGGCCGGGAAGTTCTTCGAGGGGTTTGTCGTGTTCATGACCGGGGTGGCTGTGCCGCTGATCGCGCGTCAGTTTGAGATCACGCCGGCGCAGAAGGGCCTGGTGGCGGCTGCCAGTCTGGGCGGCATCCTTGTCGGTGCGCTGGGTCTGGGCAGCCTGTCGGACTACTTCGGGCGCAAATCGATGTTCGTGGTGGAGATGATCATCTTCACTGTGTTTCTGGGCGCGGCAGTCTTCTGCACCAGCTTTACCTCGCTGGTGTTCTGCCTGTTCGGACTGGGGCTGGCACTGGGCTGCGACTATCCGACGGCGCACATGATCATCTCGGAGAACATTCCCAGCACCAGCCGGGGAAAGCTGGTGCTGGCGGCGTTTGCTTTTCAGTCGGTGGGCGCGGTGGGCGGCGCCGCGGTGGGATATGCGGTGCTGGCGACGGTGCCGAATCTGGACGCCTGGCGCTGGATGTATGCGACCGCCGTGGTGCCTGCCATTGTCGTCACGGTGGGCCGCTTCTACATCACGGAGAGCGCCAACTGGCTGCAAACGCGGGGAGCCGTGGATCGCGCGACCAGCGCGACACAGAAACTGCTGGTGCGTACGCCGCAGTATCCGCGGGAGATCGTCCTGGCGCCCCGGCCCGCGGCCGCCCACGGAAGCAGCCATGGGAAGGCCTCGTTCCTGTCACTGTTCGGCAAACGTTATCGGCGCGCCACCATCCTTGCCTCGGTGCCATGGTTCCTGCAGGACCTGGGAACTTACGGCATCGGCATCTTCACGCCCACAATTCTGGCTACGGCGATCGGACACAAGGCGGACCATGTGCGCAGCATGAGCGATCTGATCGCGAACGCGCGCCTGGCTGCGCGCGGCGACGCGATGATCACCATGCTGCTGATCGTGGGCATTGCTTTTGCCGTTGTGCTTGCCGACAAGGTGGGCCGAATCCGGCTGCAGATTCTTGGGTTCATCGGGTGCGCGGTCGGCCTTTTCATTGCTTCCCTCTCCGTCGATGCCGCCGGCAGCCTGAAGATCGGACTGATCTTTGGCGGCTTTATGCTCTTCGATTTCATGACTAATCTCGGGCCGAATGCGCAGACGTATCTGCTGGCAGGAGAGGTATTCCCCACCGCCATTCGAGGGAAAGGCGCCGGATTCGCCGCCGCGTTTGCCAAAATCGGGGCGGTGATGACGGCATTCCTGTTTCCCATCCTGCTGGTGACCGTGGGTACGCGCTTGTTGCTCTACGGACTGGTAGTGGCATTCGTGCTGGGGGCCGTGGTGACATGGTTCTTCCGCATCGAAACAACCGGCGTGAATCTGGACCGCATTGGCGAAACAACGGCCGAGGAGGAGCGGCGCACGGCGGCTGCCTGAGCCGACGGCCTCCGGGGGCCCGGGAAGCCCGGAGGAGCGCGTACGAAAAGGCGGAGCCGGACCCGGTGTCTACAATGGCAGCGTCGGGAGGTCGAGGGTCCGTGACTGCCATGTACGGGGGTTTTCGGCGGCTGGTATTGATGGCTGCGGTTGCGGTTTTGCCGTGGGCGGGCATTTTGCCGATCGCAGGACAAGGGACTGCGGCGGTGGAGACGACACATCCGCGGGGTGACGGCGACCCGGTGCATCTGACCGCGCAGCAGGATCGGGAGCGCATGCTGCGGCTGCTGGGGATTCCGGATTCGGCGATGCGTCCGCTGTCGTCGACCGATGCGAAGGCTCCTGACGCTGCGAACTACGACGAGAGCAAGGCGGATGTGTATCCCACTCTGCCGCAGGCGCTGGTCCTGAACGATGGGCAGCCCGTGACGACGGCTGCACTGTGGTGGAATCGGCGGAGACCGGAGATCCTGGCGGAGTTCGACCGGGAGATTCTGGGCGTGACGCCGCGGGATTTGCCCAAAGTGGCGTGGAGGGTCGCGAAATCCACGCCGGAGCGGGCGGATGGAATGGACGTGATTACGCAGCATGTTGTGGGGCATGTGGATGATGCGATCGATCCGAAGATTGCGGTCAACATCGATCTGCTGCTGGTGAGGCCGGCGCACGCGGCGGGGCCGGTGCCGGTGGTGATGGAACTCGCGCTGGCGTCGGAGTTCGAGGTCGCGCTCAAGGGACCCGCGGCTGGGGATCCGGACAAGTGGGCGGTGCCGTGGCAGCCGGTGCTCCGGCGTGGGTGGGGATTTGCGATGCTGAACGCGATGAGCATTCAGGCGGACAACGGCGCGGGCCTGACGGAAGGGATCATCGGACTGATGAATCGCGGGCAGCCGCGGGGCCTCGAGGACTGGGGGGTGCTGAAGGCGTGGGCGTGGGGCGCGAGCCGGGCTCTCGATTATTTCGAAACCGACAGGGCGGTGAATGCAAAGGAAGTGGGTGTAGAGGGCCACTCGCGGATGGGGAAGGCCGCGCTGGTGGCCATGGCGTACGATCGGCGATTTGCGATTGTGTACAGCAGCTCGTCGGGTGAGGGCGGGGCGAAACTGTATCGCCATATTTTCGGCGAGCCGCTGACGAGCCTGACGTCGGTGTCGCTCTATCACTGGTTCGACGGGAA
>Ga0335075_10002175_pt1 | contig 31740 bp, 26 predicted proteins | sample Lox_Sample_24_FD_206723 | JGI IMG/M metagenome (GOLD analysis project Ga0335075, IMG submission 206723) | Soil microbial communities from Loxahatchee National Wildlife Refuge, Florida, United States - Lox_Sample_2.4 | ecosystem: Environmental > Terrestrial > Soil > Wetlands | place: USA...
TACTCGCTGCGGTTTTGGAAGAAGGAAGTTCAGCGATCGGGTCGTCTGCTGCCGAGCCGCCGATTTTGAAATAGCGCAAGCGGAACAGCGACACATTCTCGCCCCCAATCAATTGTGGATCGTATGCCTGCGAAATTTTCCCTTTGGCCGGGAAAACGTGGTGCGCTTCCGAGAACTTTTGCGACATAACGATTCCAGCAATCAGCGCTGTTTCCACTCCAAAATCGCCCTCGATCTGCTTGCCCTTCGGCGTCGAGAATCTCGCGCGGATCACCGGTATCCCGTCGACAAACGAGAGCGGAAGCACGCCACCGTGTCCCTGGTATTTGTATGTGCTCGGGTCGAACATACGAACCGTCTCGCGCCCGTAATCGATCGCGACTACCGCCCGCGAAAGAACATCTGCGCCAATGGTTCCGCTATATTGCTTTCCCGTGTCCGTGCCCAAGCCGCGAGCCAGTTCGGGCAACGATCGAAAGGGAAACGTCACGCCGGGCAAGGCCAGCGCAACCGGCTGATTCGCCCCGAGTCCCAGCTCATCGGCCCGCTTCGGGTCGATTGAGGTCTCGTTCGCCGTCGTATCCAGAATAAAAAGAGATGGCGCGCTGCCGTTCAGGTTAGCCGGCAGGAAGACCAGGTTCTCGCTGAACGTAGCCGGCACTTCGGCCACGTTCCCGCCGAATGCAAAGCGGGCACGATCCGGCGACATCCCGACGGCTGGGCTTTTGGCCTCCGGTGCTGCGCTCTTGTTTTGATCTTGCGCCTTCGCATGCATTAGCAGGCTGAAAGCGAACGCCAGCAGCACTGCACCTGCGACAGCTCTCCGAAGCACCATTCTCCCTCCGTTAATGCGTCGGAATTATACGATGCGAGAGAAGCTGCGCGTGTAGGTTTGGTTGTGTGGCGGAATGCCGGTCTCAGGAAGCGGGAGCGATATAGCCCTGTCGGAAAGACACGCGGTATTCAGCTTCGCCGTGCTTCTTTTTTTTCTTCTTGTGCTTTTTCTTTCCAAGCAGGGCGTTATCGGAATCGGCCACGGTCACCGAAAGTCGATGGAATTGCCCGTCGTGGTCTGGCGCGATTCCTATCACGTATTCGTTGCGCAAGCACGCGGCGATTTGCAAGTATGCGGGGGCGAATTCCGCGCTCGACATCGGGAAATAGGCTTGGCCTCCCGTCATGGTCGCGAGCTCGGTCAGGTCCTGATCGGCTTTCTTCAGCGCTGGGTTAGACTGAAGATCGCCGGAATCGAAAGCCGATGCACCCGGAACGTGCTTCGAACCCTTCTGATCGTCCGCGACGCTGTTAGCGAGCGGCCCCAGCAGACCGACGGAGAAGATCACGACATCGCTCGCCCGCAGTTTCTGGGTAAGCTCGGTCCATTGCGAAGGCGGAGAGGAATCGAGGCCCGTTGTCAGCAGAACAATCGCTTTCTTGCCTCGAAATCGTGCCAGCCCATCGACGACATCGGAAACCGTGTAGTACAGGTTCAACGCGCCCGATCCGATCATGTACTGGGCAGATCCCAGCGCCGTAAGCAGTTCCGCCTTGTTCGTCGTGAATGGCATGACGGCGCGGGGCAGATCCGAATAAGTGACAAGCGCCACCTCGTCGTCTGCGCTGAGACCTTTCAGCAGTGCATAAGCGGCGGCTATATGTTCGTCTTTAATGAGGTAAACGGAAGGACTCGTTTCGAGTACGACGACCACTTTTGCGGCGTCCGTCACCGGTGCGAAATAGAGAATGGGCCGCTCGGCGCCGTTATCGAAAATGTGAAAGTTTTGGTCCTTCAACCCATCGACGAAATTCCCGTCCGTATCCAGCACAGTCACATCCAACTTCACAAGTTCCGTCTTTGTTTTCAGCGCCTGTTCGGGAGGGGGGCTGGTCGCCGATTGAGCCAAAGCGGAGAGTGCCGTCAGCCCGATGGCCAACGAAAGACAAACGCCAAAATTAACGAAAAGCGACTTCGCTTGACTAGTCTTCACCGCCAAAGCCTATCCGCGCGGGTGCATATCTCCCTGGCGCTGACTTCGCGAATAAAGATACACGCCACACAAAGCAGCCGCGCAGGAAATCTCAATTCCCTGTGGGTTATGAGGCAATAGCGTCGATACCTGTTGTTACTGGTTGCTGCCAGGCTGCGCGGCGGATGCGGAAGGCGCCGGCTCATTCGGTGATTTAGGAGTGCTCAGATATCCTTTGGCCTGATTCTTGGTGAGGTTGAACACGACCACCTCGTACGGCGCCCTTGCGCCTTCAACGTAGAATTGGACCGGCTCGCCGATGGTCTTGTCCTTCTTTTCGATTTTCTTGTCATCGACAACAACGTCCATCGTGTAGCGGTAGTGCTTGGCGTCGAACTTGCGGAATTGGATCTGGATAGGCCCCAGCCGCTCCGGTTTTTTCGTTTTGCCCAAAGTGAATTCGAAAATGTCACGCTGACCGAGCTGCTTCAGCTCCTCCACTTCATCATGATTCCGAGCGATCAGCCCGCTTTGCACGCCCAAATCGCCGATCGTGCTTTGCAGCTTGTTCTTTGTTGCTTCCAGATCGGACTTTGTGGCGGAAAGGTCAGACTTGGTACTGGTAAGATCAGTAGAAACCTGGCCGAACTTGTTGGCTGTATCCTGCTGAAACCCGCCAAGCTCTTTGCGGAATGCCGCGTCGCTCTGCTGTTGTTGCTTGCGAATCGTCTGCGCCAGGCTGCGCGCCCGCGCAAGTTCATCCTCCGTCAGTCCCAGTTTCTGGGATGTCACATCCATCTGCCCTTTCAAATCCGCAATACGAGTGTTCGTCTTGTCGAGCTCGGCAGCGAGCGCCTGCGTCCTCTGGTCCGCCATGCTCAGAGTCCGGTGTAGTTCCTGCCGCTCGGAATAACTCGCATAGACTAGATATCCGAGCAACCCAAACGCGATCACGAAGAGAACCACCACCCATCGGGGAAGCGGTGAAACCTCCACTTCACGCACGAACTCCTGCGTTTCTGGTGTGGGTGTGCTCGGGGTCAAACTCATTGAGTCCTCCAGATTGGCGCTGCACCGTAATTCGATTATGGCTGAGTGAACCCGAGAAGTCTATCTGCGCTCGCCTATCCGCGTCCGCCTCTCCGCGCATTCTTGCGCGGCCACCGGGCCTCGATGCTCGTGGTCAGTCCTCCACGCGGGGTGAACTCACCTGTGACGCGGCACCACACAGGTTTCACTGCTTCACGTATATCCCGAAGCATGCGGTTGACGGCGTTTTCGTAGAAAATTCCCAGGTTGCGATACGCGAGCAGGTACATCTTTAGCGCTTTCAGCTCCAAACATGACTTGTTCGGCTCGTATTGGATGGTGATTGCACCATAGTCGGGCAGGCCCGTCTTCGGGCAAACCGAAGTGTACTCGGGAAACCGGATGGTAATTTCATATCCCGGAAAATGGTTGGGCCACGTATCGAGTTTCGGGAGTTTGGCGTCGATGCCGGCGCGTGCATGAGCCTCGGTGTAATCGGGCATAGGGTCCTCTCGGCCTTCTGGTTGAACCCTATTTTATAGCGCGACTCGCGCGACTTTCGCCAATTCGACTGTGCCTGTACCGGCTCACGAACGCTTCAGCGCACTTCCGCGCCTTGTTCCATGCCATAAACGTCCCTGCTCGACGTGGTTCGCTCCGGTGCGATCGCTTCCGCCATACGGAAAATCGCCCCAAGCACTTCCAGGACGATTCGGCAGTAGAGTATCCACAAAAAATATAGAAACACGGCTGCCAGCAGTGTCACCAATCCCTGTGCCGCCGTCTGCTGGAATCCCAGCACCACCCAGGCCACAGCCGCGATAAGGCCGCACAAAAGGTGCAGCGCGTACAAGAATTTCAGCATCCGCGGCGTCGCTAACGTGCGAAACGAAAAATCGAACAGGCCCTCCCACATGTTTCTGGCTTCAGCCATGCCGCCTCCTCAAGATGATCGCCCAGCAGAGTATATTCGACCGCCCCGAGCGAGCCGCCGCAGACAGTATCGCCGGTGCCCGACTAGCACCTGTCCCACGGTACTGTCCTTCGAGTGCCCACCCACAGACCAAAATGCCTGTTTCGCCAGGCCGAATCCTTGATTCACCATAGAGGCTTCGCTAGTTCGTAAAACTTGAGTCATGGGACGGCTCGGCGACAAGTCGACAGTTGCACCGGCCGGCGAGTTTGGCTTCCATTCTCTTTGACCGCCGCCCCGAAGCCCATTATCATCGGCATCGCCTGCCATGATCGGTGAAACCGTATCGCATTACAAAGTGCTCGAAAAACTCGGTTCAGGAGGGATGGGAGTCGTCTACCGTGCGGAGGACACCCGACTCGGGCGGAAGGTCGCTCTCAAGTTTCTCTCGGTGGAGTTTTCCAAAGACCGGCAAGCACTGGAACGTTTTGAACGTGAAGCCCGCGCCGCTTCCGCGTTGAACCATCCAAACATCTGCACCATCTATGAAATCGACGAATTTGAGAGCCAGCGATTCATCGCCATGGAGCTCCTCGAAGGAACCAGTCTGCGCAGCCGCATCGCCGGGAATCCGTTCCCGGTCGACGAACTGATTGACCTTTCCCTCGAGATCGCTGACGCGCTCGACGCCGCTCATTCCGAAGGAATCGTTCACCGCGACATCAAGCCCGCCAACATCTTCTTAACGAAACGCGGCCATGCGAAGCTGCTTGATTTCGGCCTCGCAAAGCGCACATTCGAGCGGATGCCTGAGGCGGTAACCGCCGGCGCAACCGTGGCAATGGAAACGCATCTCACCAGTCCTGGAGTTGCACTCGGCACTGTCGCCTATATGTCTCCGGAGCAGGCCTCCGGTCGGGACCTGGATGCCAGGACGGACATCTTCTCGTTTGGTGCCGTCCTCTATGAAATGGCGACCGGCCGCCAGGCCTTCTCAGGCAATACGTCCGCGATCGTTTTTGACGCCATTCTGAATAAAGCCCCGATTTCGGCTGCACGCGTCAATCCCGAGCTCCCGCCCGAGTTGGAGCCCGTAATCAGCAAGTCGTTGGAAAAGGATCGGGCCCTCCGTTACCAAACTGCCGCAGACCTCACGAGCGATTTGAAGCGCGTGAAGCGCAGCACCCAGTCGGCAAGAATCCTGGCCGCTTCGACGTCTGCCGCGGTGGTCACTGACCGCCCAAAGCGAAAAGTTTGGCCGATGGCCGTCGCTGGCCTCGCTCTACTCGCTGTTGCGGCGGTCATTTTTGCGTATTTCACGGGTTGGTTCTCGCCAAGGAAGGTGTACACGGAAGCCCAACTGAGCCCGAAGCAGTTGACGTTCAACTCTGCGGAAGATCCGGTTACGGAAGCATCGATCTCTCCCGATGGAAAATACCTGGTCTACTCCGATCTGGAAGGCCTGCATCTGCGAGTTCTGGAGACCGCCGAAACTCAGTCTCTGCCGGTTCCCGACGCATTTTGCTTCCGTTGAGCGCGAATCGAATGGTTCCAGGATGGAACCAAGCTGCTCGTCAGTGGACCAGTCGGACCTCAGGAAAAAGAGGGAATCTGGATAATCTCGATCATCGGCGTTAGCTTACACAAGCTGCGCGATGGCGCGGAGAAAGCCGCTATTTCCCCCGACGGTTCGCAGATTGCGTTCATCGATACCAATACAAAAGACCTGTGGGTAATGAATTCCGACGGCTCGCAGGCACATCGTTTCATTAAGAGCGAACCTGGGTACATCCTGACTCAGCCAATGTGGTTTCCAAATGGTCGACGCATTCTGTACGTGAAATTTCATCAGGGTGGTGGTCGAACGAGCGTGATCGCCGAAAGCCGCAAGCTCGACGGCTCCGATCCGGTCGTTCTTCTGTCCGACCCCGATGCCACCTCCTTGTCTTGGGGTCAGCCCGGTCGCTTGATCGTCAGTGCCATCGAACCGCCTCCAAATCAAGGTGACTCGAATCTCTGGGACCTTCGTTACAACCTTGAGGCGGGCAAGTCGGAAGGCAACCTTCGTCGCCTGACCAACTGGCAAGGATTCGGCTTTTCCGATATCCACGCTACGGCAGATGGAAAGCTGTTGCTTTTTTCCAATTTGCATTTGCGCAGCGCCGTCCTTGTGGGAGCACTGAAAAACGGTGGATCGTCAATGGAGAAGCCCCAAAGCCTGACGCTGAACGAGCGCGACAATTGGCCAACCGGCTGGTCTTCTGAAAGCAACAGCGTGCTTTTCTATTCGGACGTCAGCGGAGCTTTTGACGTTTACAAGCAAGAGATCAACGAGCACAGCGCCATCGACCTTGTTTCAAACCTGAACGACAAGTGGGCGCCGCAGCTTAGCCCCGATGGTAACTGGATCGTCTACATGTCGTGGCCGAAGCCGACGGCCGCCGCCCCAAACCCGCCAGGTAAACTCATGAGGACTCCTGTTTCGGGTGGCCCCGAAGAATTCATCGCCGATATCCCGGATCACGACTTCGTCGGATCAACGCAGGGTGGCTTTCCCAGCTTTCGTTGCCCGCTTCATCGTGGCGATTGTGTCCTCGCTGAAGACGACGCAGGTAAGGGCATCGCGTTCACCGCCTTTGATCCTGTGAAGGGTCTTGGATCTCAAGTCACGAAAGTTGCCGGCTATCCACCTTTTCTAAGTTGGGATCTCGCTCCTGACGGCTCTCGGATCGCTGTTTCGTCATTCGATTACAAGACGGCTGACATTCAGATTATTTCGACCAGCAGCGGCAGCGCGCAAAAATTCTCGGTGTTGCCATGGAACGAGCTGATCGCGGTCGCTTGGACCGCGGACGGAAGAGGATTGTTTCTCTCCAGCGATTCGTCGCGCGGAAGCTCCATTCTTCGTTACGACCTAAAAGGCCAGCCGAGACTTCTGTGGAAGACCGGTTGGGACATCCAACAGTTGACCCCCTCTCCCGACGGCCACTATCTCGCGCTCGGGCCGCAGGTTTATGACGAAAACGCCTGGATCATCCCGAACTTCCCCGCTCACTAGCGCTTTTGCCTTTTCATCCCTGATTAAGGAGCGAAATTAATGAATTCGAAGGCACCACCATCGGTTTCCGAGGATGCATTTCGCGTGCTACTTTCCTGATCACGAAGTGGATCTGATTGTGATTTGACAACGAATGCGCTCGGGAGGTGCTCATGGCGAAACTGGATGTAATCCTGAAACGTTTTGAGACGCCGGACGAAGTACAAACCTTCGAGAAAGGGAAATTCGAGGTGATCCGCATCGGCGGCATGACCATTGGCCGCGCCACCTACGAGCCAGGTTGGAGATGGTCGGTTCACGTCGGTCCCAAGGTCGGCGCGAGCCGCTGCAATGTCGAGCATGTGGGTCTCGTGCTCTCAGGTTGTGCCACTGCCGCGATGGACGATGGCACGATCCATGAACTACGGCCCGGAACGCTGTTTTATATTCCGCCGGGGCCGCCAGGCCACGACAGTTGGGTCATTGGCGATGAACCCTATGTCTCCCTGCATTTTATGGGCGCGGAGAAGTACGCGAAGAAGTAGCGACTGCGGGCGGCAGGTCGCCCAGGCAAATGTTCGTGCGGCGGGCTAGGCCGTCTTGTGGCCCAGCCCGATCACCCAGCATGCGCGGGGACGTCCGCCGAGGAGAAGGACGCCATTACCCGGGCGAATGCTACAGCGTCGGACAGGGCCCTGCCCGGTACCGGACTGCTTACCGCCCGTGCGGCGTGGGTTGGAGGAACGGGTGCCACCGCTAGCCTACCGATGCCATCGCTAGCCTAACGGGAAGCAAGTGCCTCTCAGCGAATAAAAATCGAAGGAAAAAATCCAGCGGAATTGATCGATACGCATGTCGATCAAAAATCGGCGCAAGTCCCTTGTTATCAGCACAAGTACGAAAATTGATCGATACAGATTCGCATCGTTCACAACACCGATTTCGCCGATTTCCCGTTGTACTAGTACTCAGCGCCAGCGCTTTTCAGGCGAACAAATTGCGAAGCTTAGCCGCCAAGCCAATCGCTCCGCTTCAGCTTGTGGCCGGGGCTAAACGGTAGCGATTTGCTCCGGCGCTCGATAGAATCTCACCGCCAGAGGACGTGTGCTGGCACTTTTCCGCCGCGCGTCTATATGTACTTACACATCGGCCAAGTAGTCGAACTGATTCCGGAAGCCTGGCAGCGTGGCGACAAAATTCAGGGGCTCGAACTGACATATCAAGCGCCATTTTTGCATCACTTTAGCGCGCGCTTTCGCAAGGTAAGCGCGTGAACTGCGTCTATTGCGGGGGCGAACTCACGCAAAAGAATCGTGCCAGCCTGCTGATCGCCAGCGTTCTTTTGTTCGTGGGAGCGGTCGCCTCGTTTGCGATGATCCCGCTCTTTTGGATCATTGGCGTACTGTTCCTGGTGACGGCGATCTATCTGTTCGCCTGGGGCACGCGCGGTAAAGGCCTCTGGTGCCGGCAATGCAAGAAGTTCCCAGGCCGCTGAGCGTGGGCAGCTGTAGGGGCAGCCGTCGTAGGTGAACCGGGTCCGGTAAAGCTGTCAACTTCCGTCAATCGTCTCTCCGGGCGTCTCGCCCCTTGTTTCCTCTTCTTTCCCGGGCCTTCGCGCGGAGCTTTGATCCACAAACTTATTTGTTGATGAAGGGTCCATTCGCGTCAGCCCTATGCGGGGGCTGGTGATGGAGAATGGCGTCCCCGGGCGGACCAGAGATAGGAAACAGAGCCGTGATGGGCGTCTGTTATAATCGCGCGCCATGGCGCTCGCGAAATTCAAGAATCCGCGCTACATCGTGGTGGAAGGGCCGATTCGCGTCGGCAAATCGACGCTGGCGAAAGCGCTGGCGGAGAACTTGCACGCGCGGCGCGTCTTTGACGTGGACGATAATCCGTTTCTTCGCGACTTCTACAACGAAAAGCCGGGCGCGGCCTTTCGCGCGCAAATGTATTTCCTCTACGAGCGGCATCGGCGGCTGATCGAAGCACGGCCGGAAGACGGAGGCGCGCCGATCGTCGCGGATTTTCTGTTTCAGAAGGACAAAATCTTCGCCTACATGAACCTGGACAACGAGGAGCTGAAGCTCTACGAAAAATTCTTCGAAATGCTGGCGCCGTCGGTGGCCGCGCCGGATCTGGTTGTCTACCTTCAGGGCAAGCCTGAAGTGCTGCGCAAGCGAGTGGCGAAAAAAGCCGACCCGCTGGAAGCGGAGATCTCGCCGGAGTACGTTGAAGCGGTGGCAGACGCGTACGAGCATTTCTTCTTTCGCTATTCGGGGTCGAACCTGCTGGTGGTGGACACTTCGGAAATCGACTTCGTTCAGCGCAATCAGGACCTGCAGGAGTTGCTCCGGCGCCTGCGCCAGCCGGTAAAAGGCACGCAATACTTCCTGCCGCTGGGCCAAAGCTGAGGCCAGCGACCCAGCTGGAAGACCCGTGCCGCCCGCGCGAAGCGTCTCCTTTCGATTACTGCTGCGCTTGACCGATGTCTTAATGCAGGTACTGGCCCATAACCGAGCTTGCGGTCGTGCCGGCCAGCTCGCCATGCGAATTTCCGGGCCGAGGCTGTAACGTTCTGTCTGCCAAGCGGTTGCAGGCGTGCATGTGGGGCCCGTCGGAATTCTTCCGGGACGCGCGGTGTGTCGCCGATGGAACTGGAAGTGCCCTACGCAAGGTCGGCGGCCAGCTAAGCGGGGTCTGCCGGAAACGGGCCACGGACGATAAATGGGGCGGTACAGGAACCACGGGAACTCCGGACCACGTAGGGATTTCCAACGGTTGAATGTAATTCTGCTGGTCGTCGCGACGATCATTCCGGTGGTAGTGTTCGTCAGCGGCTGGCGCCACGCGTCGCGGCTAAATCAGAACGCTGCCGGTCGTCTCGCCAACGCAATCACAACGGGGCACGAAGCCGACACTGACTTCGGCATTCATGCCAGCGCTCCGTTGGTCAGCACAGCTCTCCAACCTTCGCCAATCTATCCATTCTCTGTGATTCCGGGCGGGGCTCGCAGCCGTGAGGAACTCAAAAGCGCGGTCCTGCACGATCCGGTCGCGGCCGCGCATTACGCGGGATTCGACGTCGCGCGCACGCGGGTGATTCGGCTGAGCCACGCCGAAAAAGTTTACGTTTCGTACAGAATTGGCGACCGCATCTACTGGACTTCGAAGCGGCTGTACATTCCCGCCGGCGAGACGCTGCTGACCGATGGCGAGCACGAGGCTCGAACGCGTTGTGGCAACCGGCTGTCGGAAACGCCGCAAGCGCCTATCTCCACAAAGGAGCCTTCGCGCGCGGTGTTGAATGGCCCTGCAACGGCGATGCCCGCGCTTGCCGTGACTGAGCCGCTTCTTGCATCGGCTCTCGTGCGCCCGGAAATGGATTTGGGCGAGATCGTCGGCCCGAATCCGGCGGACGGGCGGTCGTTCAATCCGCCAGACATTCCAATTCCGGGCGGGCCGCTTATCGGCGGGCCGGGGCTACCGCCGCTGTCGCCGTCGAAGAATCCACCGGCGAACAATCCGCAGCCGCCGGTCGCGCCTCCTCCTCCACCGATCGCGCCGACGCCCGAGCCGTCGAGCGGACTACTCTTCTTTCTTTCGGGCGGACTCTTGAGTGTGGTTGCGCTGCGCCGCAGAATTCACAGTTGACATGCTTCGGGCGAGAGTATGCAACGTTCGTGAGCTACGGCTGAAAGCCGCTGCCAAACATAGCGCCTGCCGCAAGCAGGGCGAAAGCCGGTGGATGCCGCTCGGCTGACGGTGCGACTGGCCCTTCGTTCCTCAGGATAAAAAGTCGCGACCTGACACGAAAACCTTATCGAAAACAACAATCAGCGCAGGAGCGCGTCGGAAATCGCAACTCGCCCGCCTCAAAGGCAAAATGGCCGCTACAAAGGCGTGGATTTCGCTCCGCGCCTGGAACCTACTATCGGATTTGTGGATACTGTCGCTAGCGAACCGAGCCAGAGGGCGTTCGGGAAGGGAGAATGTTCGTGACACAACTAGGGGCGACCATGACGCGACCGACAGTCGGCGCGATTTCACCGTTTTACGTCGTGAGCGACGTCGATCGAACGATCTCGTTCTATTGCGAAAAGCTGGGGTTTGAAACGACCTATCGGGAGCCGGCTCAGAATCCGTTTTCCGCTATCGTCCGCCGGGGTGGGGCGCAGCTCTTCGTCAAGTCGGAGGGGAACGTTACGCCGGTGCCGAATTCCACGCGCCATCGGCATTTGAGGTGGGACGCCTTCGTCTACGTTCAAGACCCCGATGCTCTGGCCGCAGAATTTGCCGATCACGGCGTGGCCTTCAGCATGCCGCTCAAAGATACAAGCGACGGATTGCGGGGCTTCGAGATCACCGACCCGGATGGCTATGTTCTGTTCTTTGGGCGGCCACAACAGGGCTAACTAACTGATTCCGCTCGCACGGCCGATCGAACAGCCGAACCCACGCTCAGAAACCGAGCGATGGGCACCCTCAAAAGATACTCGCGAGTGAAATGGCGCGACGTACCATCCGCATCTGAGTGCCGCCGTTCCTGTGCTCGTATAGCCTTTGCTGGGAAAACCAATCTCGAATATGCCGGGGCTGAAGCCTGCCCGGCAGACAGGTCCGGCGCTACGTTTAAGTCTGCGCGTTTGCTGCGAGGAGCTATTCGGCGCGGAGGGCTTCGATCACGTCGACACGGGCGGCGCGCATTGCCGGGACGGCCGCTGCGACGATTGCGGCGATGAGCAGCACAACGCCGGCGCTGGCCACCGTCAGCATTCCGGGCGATTTGATCCCGACAATAAGAGCGCCGGCCAACTGCGCGAGACCGTATCCGGCTGCAAGACCGACAACAAGTCCGGCAATCGCAATCGCCGCGCCTTCCGCGATCACTCGCGTCAGCAGCTGGTGCGGCTGCGAGCCAAGCGCGAGCCGTATTCCAAACTCGCGCGTCCGACCGCTGACGGAGAACGCCAGCACACCCGCAACGCCTACGACCGCGATCAGCAGCGCCACTCCCGCGAAAGCGCCGAACACAATCGCGTTCAGGCGGTCGGGAGACAGTACGTTCGCTCTGACGTCTTGCAGAGTTGCAGCCTTCTCCACCGGCTGATCCGGGGACATTTTGCGCATGATGCTGGTGATGGGCGCCACCAGAGTGTAGGGATTCGAGCGCGAGTGCACGAACATCCGGCCTCCCGCCATCAGGGCTTCCTGGTCTGAGGGGCGATAGACGGTCATTGTGGGGCGCGGAACGATGTTCATGTCGTCGACATCGGGCACGATGCCGACGATGCGGAACGTGTAATTCTGTATGACCGGGACGACCTTCAGAATCGGGTCCGTCCAGGTCAGATGATGATTCAGTGCGTCTGTATTCGGGAAAAAGCGATGCGCCAGGCTCTCGCTGACGATCGCTACGGGCTCGCTGCCGGCCCGGTCGCCGTCATTGAAATCCCGCCCTTCGCTGATCGGCAAACCGAGCGTTGCGAAGAACGCAGGAGAGATGATACGAGCGTATGCGCGCGGCTGTTCGTCGTTCTGTGCGGGTACGCGGCCATCGGGCGAAAGCTGGAACGCGAAGGCAAAGTCGGAATCCCGCCAGGGAACCGTGGTCCCGATCGCAACATTTTCGACGCCGGGCAGCGCGCGGATCTGGTCCGCGGCCTCTTTGTAGAATTGCACGTTTTGGGCCGGCGTTCTTCCGAGCCGCAGGACCGGCAGATTCACTGCGAGCACATTCTGCGTGTCGAAATCAGGCCGCGCGGCTTGCAGAGATAAGAGGGTTTTCACTGCTGCTCCGGCGGCGGCCACCAGGACGAACGAGGCGGCGATCTGGACAACGGCAAAAATCCTCAATTTGCGGTTTGCCGCGCCAGTCACGCGAGTGCTACTGGTTGTCAGGCCGAAGGCCTGCGCTCCGCCTGCCGAGGGCAGACGAGGCACGAAAGCCAGCAGCGCGGCAGCGAGCACGGCAAGTCCCGCCCCTACCCAGAGCATGCTCGCGTCGACGTGAATATCGAGAGCACGAACCGAATATCGCGACATGTACTTCCCGAGTACAGCGACCATCGGGCTGGCGATCAACAAGCCCAACGCCGCGCCGGTGACGCACAGGACGAGACTTTCGATCAAGAGCGTACGCCGCAAATTACCAGAGGTGGCCCCCAACGCCGAGCGGATGCCCAGTTCCGATTGCCGGCGCAGGCTGCGCGCGAGGATCAGGTTGGCCACATTCGAGCAGGCGATCACGAAGATCAGGATCGACATGGCCATCAGAACGAGCAGAATCGTGCGCGCGCCCGACGTGAGCTCGTCGCGCAGACGTACAGCGCTGATCTGGAAGTCACCCTTGGCTGAATACGCGTCGGGATGCTGCGCCTTCATCGCGCCATAGACTGTGCGCAACTCTGCGCGCGCTTGTTCGAGCGTTGCTCCCGGCGCGAGGCGTCCGAAGAGTTCGGTCATTCGGTGAATCCTGCTTGTGTTCATGGTCGCGGAAAGATGATGCGAGCTGGTCACGATGTTGCCGATGATTTCGGTATCGGCCGGATATGGGACGCACGGTTCCAGGACGCCTACTACGGTTGCCCGGCGGGAATCAAAGTAGGAATCGAGGCGGATGCTCTTTCCGATTACGTGCGGATCGCTGCGCAGATCGGTCGACCAGAATCGGTAGGTGAGCACGACTGCCCCGGCAGCGTTCGGGCCATCGTCGTGCGGACCCAGCAGCCGGCCGAGGACCGGTCGAAGGCCCATCACCTGGAAATAAGAGCCGTCGACTACGCCGGCGTTCACGGACTGCGGTTGTCCCAGGCCGATCATGGTGAAACCGATGGTGGAGAAGTCGCCGAAGGAACTCAGCGTTTTGACTCGCGAAGTTATGTCTTGGATTTCGGGAATCGAGAAGGTGACGTTCGGGTCGTTGATCCCGGGCGCGCTCTGGCGGATGTAGATGAGATGGTCCTCGTCGCGGTTTACGAGGGGGCGAAGGAGCACGCCTCGAACGAGGCTGAACATGACAGCGTTGGCACCGATGCCCAGGGCGAGCGTTACTACTACCGCGAGCGTGAGCCCTTTTTCGCGCGCCAGCGAACGCGCAGTGATTCGCAAGTTGCGCAATATGGAGAAGATCGCTTCGGTCATGCGCAGCACCCCCTTGTCGGCTTGGTTGCGTTCCCGCAACTATATCGCCTCAGCTATGGCTTGCAAAACAAAAGCTTTTCAGGAAGGCGGGACGTCTAGGGGTGTCCGATTTCGGCCCCTAGTGTCCGAAATCGGGCATTCGCGAGATCGCTGCTTACAGAACTGTGGCAGCTGCTTAAGGACTAGATCGCCGTAATCAGGATTCAGATCAATCTCACGTGCGCGACGGTGGACGAATCTTCGAGTTCTAGCGTCTACGCGGGGGTGCCAGCATTTTTGTGGTTAGTTTTGCGCCATCGATTGCGATGAGATCTGCGGAGCCCAAGACTTTTACATACGCGATGTTGTCCGCGGTATCCACGGCGACGGCGAATGGACCTGAGGGCAGAGCAACCGTCCCGGCGACAGAGTCGTTTGTGGTGTTGATCACCGTGATGGTGTGGCTTCCTGTGTTGGCAACGTAAACCTCCTGTGCGATTGGATCAGCGGCAATTGCCTGCGGATGCTTTCCCACAACCACCGTAGCAAGGACAGCATCATCACGCCCATCAAGCACCGACACTGAATTGCTCTCATAGTTGGCCACGTACACGCGATTCGCGGTTTGATCCACGGCAATAGCGCAGGGGATCTCTCCTACGCTCACGTGACGAACCGTTTCGGTTGTTGTACTAAAGACCGTCAACTGTGCGCCGTCGGTGCCACCTAAATAGATCTTGTGCGTCCGGGAGTTGATTGCCATACCCCAGATATGATTCCCTATGCGGACTTTTCGTGCGGAATCCGTGGCGCCATCGATGATCGTCATGGCGCTGTCCTCGTAGTTTACCAAGTAGCTTCGATTCTTTTCCTGATCGACGGCGATTGCATCGGCCTGAACGTTCACGTGCATGGCGCTGGCCTGATTGGTTGAGCCGTTCACCAAAGTGACGGTGTTGCTGAACGTCTTAGACACATAGATTTTATTTGCGGTGTAGTTTGCGGCCACCACATAAGGTAAGGCTCCCACATCCACGGTTGTTATTACTTGGTTTGTGGCGCCATCGAGTACGCTGACGCTCCCTCCTGCATTGGCTACATACACTCGGTTGGTCACTGGATTTACCGTGATTGCGGCAGGCGCCTCGCCAACCTTTATTTCAGCAGCGATGTGCGTGGCACCTTGTACTGCCGTCACGGTCCCGCTATTTGTGTTCGCCGCGTAGATCTTCCTTGTCTCTGGGCTGAAAATTATTGCGTTCGGACTGACGCGCCGGCCTGTCGCCTTTTGCGGTTCCACCTTTCGGGACATTCGATTGCAATGGGATGCGGTTTCGCCGAGCCACAAGACAGCGTTCTCGATCAATTCATTCTGAACGGGGCTCGTGGTGATTTTGCTTCCGTGGCCCATGTTCATGTAGATCATTTTGTAGTTCTTGTTGCTCCAAACCACCGGCACGTCTCCGCTCTCGATAATGTCTTTCAAGCCGAGCGGATAGTCCGCGGGATCGAGGGTCAGCAGGACATCTACATTCTGGTTGAGCCGCGGACTGGGTTTCCATACGTACCATTCATTCACCGGCGAGACGAAATGGCTTGGCAAATTGGCAGTCACAGGATGCGACGGGTCATCCACAACGACATTGGCCGGAAGGGGCGGCCAACTATTGGTGTAAAAAACAGCTCCTCCCAGAAAATTCACGTACCACGGCCAATGAGTATCGTTGTCGTTGTACGCCGCGAAGTGAAACCCCAGCCAAGCGCCGCCATGCTCCATGTACTTCCGGAACGCTAGCCTCTGCTGCGTCTTCCTTGGCGAATCGTTCAGCCAAACGACCAATTGATAGCGTTGCAAGTTCTCTTCGCTCAGGTCGTTCCAGTTGGTGCTGGAATCGAATGCAAAATTGTCCTTGACCGCAAATTTGCCAAGCAGCTTCAACGCGTCTTCCGCAAATTGAACGTGATCCGGTTCCACGTCAGTCGTATGAAAAACCAGCGCACGGAATCGGGGAGTTCCGCACCATGCCGCGGAGGCAAACGCGAAGATTGTCAGAGCAAATATCGTAAGCGTCGCGCGGCGGGAACTCATTCGACCGGAGATTCTAGCATTTCAAAGGGACGAGCACCCGGTAGGCGGATGTTGCCAGACCACTGTTTGTCGCGCGGAACATTGTTCGGTAAGCCGATTACGAGCCAATTAGCGGCTCGTCCGGTCGTTCTTAGCGGCTACACTTCGGGCGAGATTCAGGACGAAACGATTTCGAATTCCGGGAATCGAATCGGAATCCAGGAAATGCCCTGGGGAACTACTCATGTCTCAGGGCGACCATTGGATCGACCCGCATCGCCCTACGCACCGGCACAAAACTGGCGGCAGCCGCCACCAGCGCGATGAACGCAATCGCAAGCCAAATCGACGCCGTGTCCGTAACCTTCAATCCATAAAGCAGCCCAGCGACTTCGTGGGATGCAATCTTCGCCATCGCGAACGAAGCGATCACGCCCAGCACGAGGCCAAAGCCGACAAGCAACATCGTCGCACGCAAAACCATCGCCACAATATTTCGGCGTTGCGCTCCCAGCGCCATACGAATTCCAATCTCGCTCGTTCGGCGCGCCACGCTGTACGACATCACTCCATACAGCCCCACGGACACAAGCGCGAGCGCCAGCATCGCGAAAAATCCGACCAGTTTGGCGAAGAGCCGCTCCTGATAGAGCAGGTCGTCGATTTGCTGGGTCTGCGTTCGCACATCATGGAGGGGCAATCGATTGTCGATCGACGCGACCACTGCGCGCACCGACGGGATAAGCGCTTTCGCGTCGCCCTGCGTGCGCACCTCGAAATGCACCTGCGGCATGCTGTCCATCTGTTGCACGTAGGGAAAGTAGACAGTGGGCGGAATATCGCCTCGCAGGTTCCTATATTTTGCGTCTCCGACGATTCCGACGACTTCCAAATCCACGTCTCTTAGCTTGAAATGGCGACCGAGCGGATTCTCGTGCGGCCAGTATTTGCGCGCCAGCTTGTCGTTGATCAGCGCCACCTTCGCCGCATTCTCATCGTCGCGCGGACTTAGATCGCGCCCGCGCAGCAATGGAATCCCCATGGTCGAAAGAAAGTCGCCGCCCACCGGCAGGAAGAACGCGATCGTCTTTTCATCGGGCCTCGGGGTATAGCCAGGCACTTTAATCATGCCGACGCGCAAGTTTCCGTCCAGCAGCAAAAGCAACGACGAAGACGCGGACTTCACGCCGGGCAGTTGCGCGAGGTGGCTCTGAATTTCGCGGCAAAGATCGGCGTAGTGCTGCCCTTCGTATCCCGCGTGTTTCGGCGAAATTCCGAAGAGCAGCAGATTGTCCCGCGAGAATCCGACGTTCATCGTTTCCAGATTCACGAGCGTCCGCACGAAAAGCCCCGCGCCGAAGAGCAGCACCACGGAAAGCGACACCTGCGCCACCACGAGCGATTTCGCCGTGTACATCTTCTCGCGTGTGGTCCCGAGAGAGCCTGCGGTTTGCTTCAGCGCCGGGGTCAACTCGACTCGCGTCGCGCGAAGCGCCGGCGCAAGTCCGAAGAGAACTCCCGTCAGCAGGCACGCCAACGCCGTGAACCCAAGCACGTTCAAATCGGGATGCACGCCGATCACGAGCGGATTATTTCCGTGCTGCATCATCGCCACCAGCGCACTGCATCCCCAGTAAGCAAAGATGAGTCCCAGCAACCCGCCAAAGGTTGAAAGCAGCACGCTCTCCAAGAGCAGCTGGCGGATCAGCCGAAGGCGTGACGCGCCCAGTGAAAGCCGCACGGCAATTTCCTTCGCGCGCGCCGCAGAACGTACGAGCAGCAAGTTCGCCATGTTCACGCAGGCGATCAACAATACGATTCCCACAACGATCATCAAAATCGCGAGGGGCTTCGAAAATGCGTTTCGCAGCGCGCCGAGCCCGCCGCCGGCCGGCACAACTTCAAGCGCCGGCGGAACGAGCGGCCCTCTGCCCGCTTCCGGATGCAAGCCTTGAAGAACGGTCGGACGATAAATCACATCGAGATTCGCGCGCGCTTGTTCCGCGTTCACTCCGGGCTTCAGTCGTCCCATTAACTGAATCCACCACACGTCGGTCGCAGCGAATACAGACGTGCCCGGGGCTTCACCGGCAACGTTGGGCACGATCTGCGGCTGCATCGCCATCGGCATGTAAAGATCCACCGCGCTTCCGGGTTGCAATCCAAAAAACTCCGGGGCGGCAACTCCGATGATGGTCATCGGCGTGCCGTTGACCACAATCCGGCGCCCCAAAACAGACGGCTCGCCAGCGAAATGGCTTTGCCAATACCCGTAGCTGATAATCGCAACAGGTTGGGCCCCGGTTATATCGTCTTGTGGAACAAAATCCCGGCCCAGCACGGTGCGAACGCCAAGCGACGAAACATAATTCGACGTTACAAGTTGCCCGTGCGCAATCCCTGCGCTCCCGTTCGCCAGAACGCTCACTGACCCCGTGTCCCGGAAGGCAAACAGCGCTGATAACGCTTGATTGTGGTCGCGCATTCGCACGAACGCGGGGTACGGAAATGCAATCGAGCGATCCCCGTCGGGGGCCTCCCGCGGAAACTGAGTGTCAGGTGCAAGCTTCAACGAAACCAGTTCTTGCGGATTCTTCACAGGCAGCATCCGCAGCATCACGGCGTCAATCAGCGTAAAAATCGCCGTGTTCGCGCCGATCCCCAACGCAAGCGACAAAACCGCAATCGCAGTGAATCCCAAGTTGTTGCGCAGCATACGTAGACCGTAGCGAATATCCTGCACGAGGGACTGGACAAGGCTTACACCCGTTGCGTCCCGACATTCCTCCTTGGCCCGCTCGACGCCTCCGAACTCCAACCGTGCGCGCCGCATCGCTTCTTTGGGCGGCACGCCACTGCGAACCAAATGATTCGCGTATGCGTCCATGTGGAACTTCAGCTCAGTATCCATTTCATTTTCTGTGCGAGCGCGCCGCAGGTTCGCGCGTGACCACGATCGTAGCTGGCTCCACAGCCTCATGCTTTTCTCCTAAGAGCTCCTATGGGGACTCCTATTGGGCCTGCGACCGCGCGGCGAGAATTCCGGCAATGATGTCCGACATTTGATTCCACTTTTCGGTTTCCACCTGCAAGCGCCGCTTCCCCGGCGCGGTGAGCCGATAGAACCTGGCTTTACGATTGTTTTCCGACTCTCCCCATTCGCTTGTGATCCAGCCCTGATGTTCGAGCCGGTAGAGAGCCGGGTACAGGGAGCCCTGTTGGATTTCGAGGCGGTCCTTCGAAATCTGCTGAATGCGAAGCAGAATGCCGTACCCGTGCAGCGGGCCGAGCGAAACGGCCTTGAGAATGAGCATGTCCAAGGTGCCCTGTAGAAGTTCGAGCTGTTTGTCCACCGGAGCCGCCTCCTAGAACCTCTAGGAAGGTATGCCGGTGTCTCCTAGACTGTCAAGGAGAAAAGAAAGGACCAAACGAACGAGCGAGGGGCTAGCGGACAATCTCGTCGCTACTCGATACGAAACCCTTAGGTCTAAAGACCTGAGCTACATACTGCTCGGTGCCGTTCGCTGGAAATTCAAGACCAAACGAGCGACGTGATCGAGTCGGGCGGAAGCACGACCTTCAGGACGCGAGAGCTCAATCTGCAGTCCACCTGCTGCTCGGCATTGTTGGTGTTTGTAAGCACCAGGACGCGGCTCTGGTCCGGATTCTCGGCCGCAACATGATGAACGCCGGGTAATTCGCCGGAGGATGAGAAAACATGGGCTCCTCTCTGAATCAGTTTGGAGTAGTGAGGAAAGGCGTAATAGTTTCCGCTATAGGTGAGCTGCTTCGTTTTGGAGTCGACCGAGACAAGACCTCCGCGCCTCATCGGACGCGGCGGAGTGGTGATATCGGGCCGGCCATTCTCATCGAGGAGGAGATTCCAGACGCAAATGCATCTCGCCCAATTGCGAAGCATGTCGGTGAAGGCGGTGGACCATCTGGTCCAGTCGGTTCCATAACCCGGGCGATCGAAATAGTGTGAGGGTTGGTCTGGGGGTCGGAAGAGGTGCGCAGGCGGCCCTCCCTCGGTGAAGTACATATGCTTGTCGGGGAACATGTCATGGACGCGGGTCATTGCGTCGGGGGTTCCGATGTAGGAGTGCCAAGCAACACCGTCAACGTACTTGGCAACCTCGGGCTTGCTGAGTTCGTCGCCAGCGCGGCCCCACAGATCGTAGTTATGGTCGAGAATCCAAATCTTCGTACGGAGCGAAGCCTTTTCCAGAGCGGGTCCTAAGTGGAACGCGACGAACGCGGCTTCAAGCTGTTGGGCCCACAGCGTTGCAGGAAAATGGCCGTCCTGGTCGGTGTCTACTTCGTTGTTCACTGTGACGGCCCGGACTTTCACGCCCGCGTCTGCGTAGGCCTGAAGAAATTTGACGAAGTACTGCGCGTGGGTAGCAAGCCAACGTTCCTTCATACAGCCGCCGAGCATCGATCCGCCGCTTTTCATCCAGCCGGGAGGACTCCATACACAAGAGAAGAGGTAGAGATCGGGGTTAATCTCCTGCGCTTGGCGAAGCGTGGGAATAATCCAGGCGCGATCCTTGTCAATGCTAAAGTGCGCTAGCTCCGGATCAGGCTCCGGCGTGTCGTCGTAACTGTACATTTTGGTCGAGTAGTCGCTTGTTCCAATGCAAGTTCGTCCGATGGAAAGCCGCAGCCCTGACGGACCGTAGAGATTGGATAGGAATTCGTGACGCGCATCGGGGGACAGCCGACTGATGAGATAGCAGGATGCGTCGGTGAAAGCGCCTCCGAATCCGAGGACTTCTTGCATTGCGGTCGCAGGGTCAAGATAGATCGCCAAGGCTGACAGGTCTTGTCCGGTTTCCCATTGCGGCGGCGATTGAAGGGGCTGAAATTTCTCGAGAGCGCTCGTCCTCCAGGCATGCACGGTGCCGGGAACTGTGTCGGACTGCGCGTAGAGCGGTTTTGCGTCAGCAGCGGCAACGGCGGCGCTGAGAGATGCAGTCATCTTGAGAAAGTCGCGACGGGTTGTTTCCATCGATCGCTCCTTGGCGGTTCACGGTACCGACGATCCGCGGAATTCGTATGGCGCCAGGCCGCGTGTTTTCGCTCGGCAGTCGTCTTCTTACTTAGCCGATGCAGCTACAGACGGTGATGGCTTTCGAGGGGCTTTCACTCCTTGACGACGAAGACGACGGTCGCATATTACATCAGTTCCGTGGGTATATACTCGGCGGTCGCTCTGGAGGCAAACCCATGAGTTTTCGCGCCGTCATTCTCGCTTTGGCCACCGCTGGTTTTGCATTGCTTTCTGCCGCTCCCGCGCGGGCTGTGGTGCGTGTGTTGGTGAATCAAGTGGGATATGAACCCGCAGCGCGAAAAGTGGCAATCGTCGAGGGAAATCCCGGCGACGATCCCACCAGCTTCGAACTGATCGACGCGGCAAGCGGGGCGACGGTGCTGCACGGGCAACTGCACTCCGACGGGCGAGTCAATGATTGGCAGCAGCGACTCGCGTCGGGACAGGAACGACCGTGGCTTTTTTGGACCGCGGATTTTTCCGCTTGGCAAAAGACAGGAGATTACGTTGTGCGCGTGGGGCAGGCGCAATCGTGTCCGTTTGCGATTCAGCAGGACGTGCTGGAGCGCAATACGATTTCGAATGTGATTTATTACTTCAAGGGACAGCGTGCCAGCGGCGACTTCAACACGGCGGATGCGCATCTGCCCGACCCAAGCCATCCGGGTCATTTTCTTGATCTGAGCGGCGGGTGGTACGACGCCACGGGCGACTACGGCATTCACCTTGCCGAGCTGGGATTCACTAATTATTTCGACAACCAGCCAGTACCGCTTAGCGCCTGGAGCTTGCTCGCGACGTATGGCGTGCTGAAGGGGCGAGGCGACGCCAACTTCACGCAGTACGAGCGGCGATTGTTGGACGAGGGGCTTTATGGCGCGGATTTTCTGGTGCGATCGCAGGAAGCGGGCGAGTCGTTCTTTGATGGCGTGAGCGCGCCGGGCGTACACAAATGGGCGCGCGACAGGCGGCTGGACGACCCCAACTACCGACCCGAGATCAAGACCAAGCCGGCCAGCGCGGGTGGTTTTTTGGCGAAGGCCGTGCAGAGCCAGTATGAGTACCAGATCAGCTTCCGCGAGGGCGCAGGGATGGCTATCGCGGCGCTGGCGATGGCCAGCACCATGCCTCGAAGCGGGCCTGACGGGCATTTCCCCGCGGCGCGCTATCGAGAGGCGGCGGAATCGGCGTTTCGCTTTTTGCGGGCGCATAACCGGCAATTGAATGGCGGACCGGGAAATTTGCTGGACGAATATTCCGCTCTGCTGGCGGCAACTGAGCTCTACAAGGCGACGGATCAGGCAGCGTACCTGGCAGACGCCGACCACTGGGCGGGCGAGATGACTGCGCGGCTGGCAAGCCGCGAACCGTACCGCGACTACTGGAGGGTGGCGAGCGGACCGCGGCCGTTTTTCAGTCCCAGTGATGCGGGATTGCCTGTGGTAAGTCTGTCGCAATACGCCGCGATTGCCGGTCCGGAGAACCGGCGCCGGGCACTCGATGCGGTTCGGCGGTCGCTCGAATTCGAACTGTGGATCACGCGGCAAGTGAACAATCCGTTCGGCTACGCGCGGCAACTGGTGGAGATGGGAAAAGGTGGAGAGATTCGCGCAGCGTTCTTTTTCCCGCACGACACGGCGGCGGCACCCTGGTGGCAGGGGGAGAACGCGCGGTTGGCGTCCCTCGCGGCCGCGGCGCGACTCGCGGCGCCCTACTTCGACAATGATCCGAGGTTCAAAGAGGACTTGGAGCGCTACGCGTCGGACCAACTGGACTGGATCCTGGGGCGAAATCCATATGGAGCGTGCATGCTGAACGGGAGCGGGCGCGGCAGCGACCCGTATATGTTTTTCGATTCGTGGCAGTACACCAGCGCGCCGGGCTCCATCGTGAACGGGATCACGGCGGGGCTAAATAGCGAGGACAGCATCGCTTATAACCTGGGCTACGCGATTACCGGCAAAGACACAGATTGGCGGTGGACGGAGCAGTGGCTGCCGCACGCGGCGTGGTATCTCTACGCCGCGGGCCTGACGCACTAGGCCGCTGGAAAGACTCCGGAATATATTTTCAGTTTCTTAAGCACCCAGCTCACTTCACTAGGCCGCGGAGGACGGTGACCGAGGCGCGAGGGAGGGTGAAGGAGGTCGAGGCGGTTGCGTCAATGGTGGAGGTGGCCGGAGGGCCGTCGGGATCGGCGTGGCTTCGAGGGCCGTCGGGATGCCAGACGTATTGGGCGGCGCCGAAGGTGGTCACACTCACAGAGCCCGTGAAGTGCGAAACCGGATCATCTGATCTGGGAGAATCAGCGAAATCGATGTGGACAGCGTGAGAGTTGGTTGGGTCCTTGTTGATAAGCATGAGGGACCACTCGCCATCGGCGTGCTCGGCGGCGTAGGCGGTGACGAGGTCGTGGCCAGCATCGTCGCGCAAATCTGATTCGGCGGGATAGAGCTGGACGACTCCTTCGCCGTGCTGGACCCAATCGAAATTGATCATGCGGCTCGCGAAATACTGCGCGGTGTGCTGCGTGATGTGAAGCTGCCGCTCTGCAACGAAATTTCCGTAGGTGCTGAAGGCATGGCATCCGGGACGCAGCGGCTCGGGCTGAATCGGCGAATGCGTGTAGAGCGCGCCGCCATTCGCGAGAAACGAGCCGGCACTGTCTGCGAGCCACAGCGCGGAGAAGAGGTCTTGCATGGGATCGGTGAGCGACCAGGAAACGTTGCTCTCGCTGATGATCAGAGGAACGCCGGGCGGGACGCCGTCGTCGCGCCAAGCCTGCAGAACGCGCCGCGTGATTTCCGGTTCGCGGTAAAGATCAGTCCAGCTGACTTGGCAGGGCGTGAACGGATAATGTTCGAAGGACATGAACGAGAGATCGTTCAGCCGACCGCGAACTTTCAGGTAGTCGATGAAGCGGCCGAGCCATGACGTACGGCCCTCGGCATCAGCCCAAGTGCCGATGTCGTCGTCAGAGCCGGTGAAGATCGGGCCGCCGAGTTTCAGTTTGGGATCGACGCGATGCAGCGCTGCGGCCCATTGGACGTAGAGCGCGGCGTAGTCTTCGGGCGCCATGAGCGCTCCGTCGGGCTCTTCACCCATCTCGACGTACGAAATCGGATAACCGCGCTTTTCGATGTACGCGATTTCAGCAGCGCTGTCCTCTGGCGTTGAATAGATCATCGCGATGGGAATCATCGCAGGCAGATGATTGGTGAGGCTGCTGGTGAAGAAAAGATCGAAGCCGGTCTGGATGCGCTGCGGGACCTGGTCGGCAGCCGTGTGCCAGGGATCGGTGGATGAAGCCCACGTGGCGGTTTGGGCCTGGCCGGGCGTGTGCTTGATGACGTCGACGAATTTGCCGTCGGCTGTGAAATTGCCGGCGTAAAGTTCGTTGATCGCGTAGCCGACGCAATTGCGCGGATCGCTTGCGCCATGCGTGTCGCACGTGTTGGACGATTGCGTCATGCGGATGCGCAGGAAGCGGGTGAGGATCGGAACGTCGGAGAGGCGGAGTGCGGCGGCGCCGCCTGTGCTGTTCTGGACCGCGCCGGCCGGGAATACGGTCCAATAGCCGGCGGCTGGCCTGAGCAAGGCGTCTTCGCCAGACCAGTACTCGACATCGTAGTGCGTGGCATAGGGATTGGCCCAATCGATGCGGATCGCGTCGATGGTTTGTGGCGAGCCAAAATCGATGACGATCCACTGCGGCAGAAGAACGTCATCTTCACCCGTGAAACGCTCAGTGAGATACGGATTGCTTTTCCAGTAGGTTCCCGCATCGCCATCCGTGAGGCGAGAGTATTCGGCGCCGCCCTGGCCGCCAGCCGTGGTGCCGCGATGAGGGAGTGAGTAGCCAAAGGATGCGCGGATCGGCTTGTCGCCCGGGATGGCGCTGCCGGTGAAATAGCCGTCCTGGTGGGCCGGATCACTCCACGCGCCGGTCGGATTCCAGTGCCAGGCTTCGAAGTTGAGTTCGGTGTTCTGGCGATAGCTGATCGGTCCCCAGCCGGCGGAGAGCGATTCTTTCAAATTGGTTTCGGTGAAAACTTCGTCGAAATTAGCGGCGGGGAGAATGTCGAGCGATGTACCGAGGGCTACGTTCGGCTCGAAGGGGATGGCGTGAGAAGGCGTCGTATCGACGCGAATGGTTTGGGCGCGTGCGGCGGCAACGCAGAGCGCAAGGATCGAAATTAGAAGAAGAAAAACACCTGAACGAAAACGCGGAAGGTAAAAGGAAATCATGATGGCTCCGGATGAATCAAGAGAGCTCGACCATTCTAACGATTTCGGACGGCGATTCGCGCGGCAATAATCGATGGGGGCCCTGATAGTCGCTCGGTTTCGCAATCGTCAGCCGACAAAAACAGGTCCCTTACGTTCGTTTGGCGCGCTCGAAGCGCGACCATTCCCGCGAAGAGTGCGGGACTGGGTTCGGGATGACAGGCTAGCGGCGGGCACGGTCAGCCACTCGTTGGCGTTGAGCACGAAGGCCCAAGAAAACGCCGGCGAGGGCCGGCGCTAGTTCAAGCGCGACCGCGAGAATACTTCAGGAGATACGCCGGAGGATCGAGGCTGACGCGAAGCTGCGGATCAGGAATCGGCGCTGCCGGAACGACCGGAAGCGGCAGGACGCCGGCCCAGATAGGCAAATCGTAGTCTTCCTTGTCGTCTTTTGGTCCGCCAGTGCGGACTTTGGCGGAAACTTCTTCGAGCGGAAGAGAGAGCACGGTCGTTTGCTTCATTTCGGACTCGTTGGGTTGGCGAACATCTGCCCAGCGGCCGCGCACGATTTTTTCAGTGAATGCTTCGAGGGCTTTCAGTTTTTCCTCGCGCGATTCGATTAGTGTGGCGCGCCCGAGTACGACGACCGAGCGATAGTTCATTGAGTGGTGGAACGCGGCGCGCGCAAGAACGAGGCCGTCGACAAGAGTGACCGTAACGCAGATCTGTAGGCCGCCGGAGAGAGTGCGGAGCATGCGGCTGGCAGCGGAACCGTGCAGGTAGAGCAGGTCTCCAACGCGCGCGAACAGCGTGGGAATAACGTAGGGCTGGCCGTCGACGGCGAAGCCGACATGGCAGACGAGGCCTTCGTCGAGAATGGCGAAAACTGTTTCGCGATCGTATTTGCCGCGATCGGCGAGGCGCTTCACACGTGTGCGAGGAGTGGGGGTGAATTGGGTCATGCGCGAAGCGTATGCCGCAATGCGCATACCTGCAAGTGCCAATCTGGACTGGGTGAGACCGAGAGGTAGCTGTTTTTCCTATCTCAAGCGTCGAGCATATCTTGCCCGCACCATTGGAAAGGAAAAACTTTTTGATTTGCAGCCTCCATCGGCGCTTCAAATATCGATCCCCGAATTGGCATGGCAGGGCCACCTTGCTACAAGTGCAAAAACCGCTGGGACTGAAGCCCACCGGCGTAACGAGGCCAGCGCTAGGATCAAAGAACACCTGCGAGGTTGAATTATTGGCTGGCGCCCGTCGCGTGATTCATAGGCGCGAGGGTGGCGCCCTGGTAGACGACGGCCTTCACGTTTTCGAGCACGTGAATATCGGACATGGGATCGCCCTGCACAGCAAGGAGGTCGCCTTCTTTTCCGACGGCGACAGTGCCGAGATCGTCGAGTCCTAGCAGTTGCGCTCCATGCTTGGTAGCTGCCGTTAGGGCCTGAGCGGGCGTCATGCCCAAGTTCACTTCGGTCATGACTTCGTCGCGGACGGTGCCTTTGCCGGGCTCGTAGACCTGGTCGGAGCCAGCCGCCATAAAGACATTGTTCCGAAGAGCCATTTTAAAGCTGGCGATGTGCTTGGTGCCGAGCTCGTTCGCTTTGCGCAGAACCCAGGGCGGCATGTGCATCTTCACGCCGTTGGTCATGATGTTATCCACGATGTACACCGTGGGTACAAGCGTGATGTGATGCGAGTTCATGTAGTCGATGGCCTCCTGATTGAGGTCGGAGCCGTGCTCGATGGAATCTACTCCGGCGTGAAGAGCGGCGAGAATGGTGGTGAGATTTTCGTCATGCGCAGCGACTTTCAGGTGGTCCATGTGAGCCTGCTCGACGATGACGCGCAGCTCTTCGGGCGAAACCTGCTCGGCGGTGGGCGAGTCGAGCGGGGAGAGCACGCCACCCGAAGCGAGAACTTTGATTACTTTGGCTCCGTATTTGATCTGGAGGTGCACGGCTTTTTCGGCGTCATCGGGCGAATTGATGAAGCCGTTGAGCGGAGTGTAGTAATCGGCGAGTGGGAATTGCACCGGCATGTTCAGGAAATCGCCGTGGCCTCCGATGATCGAAATAGCGTGGCCGCAAGGAACGATGTGCGGGCCGGGAATGGTGCCCTCGTCAATCGCGTCGTGCAGCGCGACGTCGATGAAATTGTCCGAGCCGAGAATGCGCATGGCGACAATGCCGGAACGAGGGGCATAGTCAACGGCTTTCGTTGCGCGGAGCAGTCCGAGGCCTGCGGGACGGAACCGAAGGAGCCGGTCCACAGATGCGTGTGCGCGTCTATCAGGCCGGGAAGGACCGTGTATTGGGAGAGGTCGATTTGCTGGGCGCCAGAGGGAGGAGTGAGGTCTACGCCGACGGCGGTGATTTTGCCGTCGGTGATCACGACGCCCGCGTTGGTGATGGGCGGCTTTTCGGTGTCGTAGATCAGCTTGCCGCAGCGGACGAAGACGATTTTCGGGGGCGCGGCAGGTGCAAGCGTCGCACAACCGAAAACGCACAAGAGAATGCCTAGCACGCGTAATGATTTCACGGTTCCTCCAATCCTACCGTTCGCAAATCGACTGGGCGGGTCTAACACCCATCCCTACGCGGGACAGCCGCTTTCGAATCATGGGTTTTCTCCGGGGTCGAGCGCGGCCAAAATCACACTTCCTGCCAAGCGAGCCAAATGCCGTAGCGACAAGACGTGCGCTATACTTTGTGGCCGCAGTGGCATGTCGCGTCGCCGCAAATAGATCAAGTGGCCCAGGTATGATGAAACGCGCTTCGAGCTTTCCGATGGCCGCGGTGCGGTTTTTCCGCGAACTGAGCCGCAACAACAACAAACCGTGGATGGATGCGAACCGCGCGCGGTACCGAGCCGAGGTGGTCGAGCCATTCCGAGCAACGCTCGACCGGCTGACGCCGGCAGCGAGGAAGTTGAATTCGCGGTTTGTGATCACCGGCCGGGTGAGCGACAATTTTTCGCGCATCAATCGCGACATACGTTTTGCGCGCGATAAGACGCCGTATCGGCCGCACATGTATCTATTTCTTGCGGAGCCGGGCGAAGATGTCGGCCAGCTTTACATCGGGGTGAGCGCGGACGCGGTGACGTGCGGATTCCGGATTTACGGCGCGGGGCGGACAGCGCCACTCGTCCAATTCGGCCGCGCGCGTGCGTGCGACAATGAGAAGTGGCTCGCAAGGCAAAAGAAGCGTCTGGGACGACGATTCGAGAGCTATTGGTATTTGACCGACAAGGGCGAATGGACGAAGCACGTTGGGTGGCCGGTCGAGCCGGATGAGTGGAAGAAGTTGAAGGCTTGGATCGTGCGGCGGAAGTTTTCGCCATCTGCAGCTTCACGTGATGGATTCGAAGATGCGGCGATCAGGGTTTTCAGGCAGGTGTGTCCTCTGATGGAGTTCTCGTGTTCGCCGACTTGGAAGCGATAAGCAGAAGCGGCTTTTTGGTTTTGCAGCCTCCCGTAACGCCTCTAAATTTGTCCGCCGAATTGGCGTGGCTCGATTATCTTGCTAGCCGAGCCGGCCGTAATGCGAAATGCGCCGTGCGCAAACATTGTGAACGATAGCCAGCATTGATTGAGGGGAACGGCAGTGGCCCGCCTCGGCAGGCAGGCTCCGCAGTTTTAAGTTGCCCAACACCACAAACGAGGGCACAACAGCGATGCCAATCAGCAGAGAGCAAGCGCGGAAGGAACACACGGCGCAGATGAGCCACGAGCAGTTCAGCGAGACGATCTATGGCGTGATCTGTGCCGCATGCCACAATTACATCCTGATCGACAAGACGAACGACCCGCCCAATTGTCGCGAGCACGAAACATGCCGGCAAGCATATTCCTGAGTTTTGGCTCCCCGGCCACGCCCCTACAAAGAAATTCGGCGGTTCGTGTGTCAAATCATATTCATCCCAATGGCCGCGAACAGTCTAGAATATAGACGGCACAACCTGTTCGCGGTCGCGGCGCATCATTTCACACGTCCTGTGAAAGTTTCCTGATGGCTGCTCCCATCAGCGACCGAACGCAGGAATCAAGTAGACGCGCAAAAGACCGAAGCATGAAAGGGCCAAGTGTGATGCGTGCGCACGTGCTGCTAATGATTTGCCTGGTTGCAGGGGGCGCGGCGCGCGCCCAGCGCTCCGATCGGCCGAAGAAATCCGTATCCCTGACGCTCGCAAGGGGTGATTCCGGTCCGCGCATGGCTTCACTTGCCGACGAACCGGCGGGCTCAATCGCGATGGTCCCACTGATGGTACCGATAGGGACACCGCTGGAAATAGCGCTCGATCGTGAAGTCCGCGTGAAGAAAATCGGCCAGCCGATTCATGGGCGTATGATGCAGCCAGTGTATGCCTTCGACAAGCTAGTGGTTCCTGCCGGAACCGGGGTTATCGGACATATCTCGTATATCGAGCCGATCCCGCGGAAGAAGCGTCTGCTCTCGCTTCTACATGGCAATTTCACGCCAGCCCACACAGTGGACGTGGAGTTTGACACTCTGCAGCTAGCTGATGGCCAGCACTTGCTGGTTGATACCACGGTTGGACCTGGTTCGCGGCGCGCGATGCATGTCCTCACGGTGGCGAGTCGGAAAGCGCAAACTCTGAAGGACGAGGCGGAAGTGAAGTCGCCGGCCAGAAGGCATCGACTGATTCGATCGGCGCTGGCTGAGCTTCCCATTCACCCGCAATACATCGATCCGGGCGCACTGTATTTTGCCGAATTGAACGAGCCGCTGGGTTTTGGGTCGGAGCCGCTGACGCCGACCAATTCTGAAGAGCTGGGAGAGACGCCTCCGGCGGGAAGCCTGGTCCATGCACTCCTCTTGACACCGCTGGACTCGCGAATGACGCCGAAGGGAGCTCCTGTAGAAGCAGTGATTTCGCAACCGCTGTTCGATGGCAATCATCGACTTGTGCTGCCGGAAGGCAGCCGGCTAAAGGGCGAGGTGGTTCAAGTGGAAGCGGCACGCCACACGCACGGTAATGGCGAGTTGCGGGTGATATTCTACGAGCTTGTGCCGCCGGAGGGAACGCCGCAGGAAGTGGCGGCGAGTTTCGAAGGAGTGCAGTCGACAATTGGCGGTCCTGTGCAACTTGATTCGGAAGGCGGATGCACGCGCTTCACTGCCCGTGGGCGCGATGTGGTGTTCCCGAAGGACACGGCGATGGAAATTGGCTTCGGGAAGATGGCCACACCGTCATCGGGTCATCCCATTCAGCCGTAAACTCTCTGAACGGTGGACGAGAACGCCGTAGTGCGCGTTTGTGTTGCCACAACCGCGCGAAAACCCGTATAATCGGCGTTTGTCAATTAGGCTGGGAGGCAGCATGTACGCCGTGATTCGGAGTGGGGGGAAGCAGTACCGCGTCGAGCCGGGCGCGACGATCGAAGTTGAGCGGCTCGAAGGAAAAGTCGGCGGGAAGGTGACGTTCGAAGAAGTATTGGCCGTTCGCACCGACGAGAAGAAAATGCTAACGGGCGGAGACGCCGCCAAGGCCAAGATTACCGGCAAGATTGTAAGGCACCTGCGCGGCCCCAAGGTGAAAGTGACGAAGTATAAGACCGGGGGACAGTACAAGATCGAGCGCGGGCACAGGCAGAATTACACCGCCGTGCAAGTGGGCGACATTCAACTTTCGTAGAGGTTTCGAGCGATGGCACATAAGAAGGGCGGCGGATCTTCAGTAAACGGGCGCGACTCCCAAGGTCAGCGTCTTGGGGTCAAGCGCTTCGGCGGACAATTGGTAAACGGCGGAAGCATCCTCATCCGTCAACGCGGAACGCGCTATAAGCCCGGTCGGAACGTTGGTCGCGCTAAGGATGACACGCTGTTTGCACTGACGACAGGCGTTGTGAAGTTCGAAGATAAGGGTGGACTGGGGCGGTTCATCAGCGTTCTGCCAGTCGAGGAAGTCGCGAACGCAGCTGAGAAACAGCCCGCAGCCCCGGCTGCTGATTGATCATCCGGATTTCTTCCTGAGATCCCGGCGCCAGGTAGGTGCGTCTATTTTTCCCCGAAGTCCTAGCGTATGCTGTTCTTTGACCGCGTTCGTGTGGTGAGCCTGCCGTGTTTGCAGATGAAGCGAAAATTCTGGTGAAAGGTGGCGATGGAGGCAACGGGTGCGTTGCGTTTCGGCGCGAGAAGTATGTTCCCCGCGGAGGCCCATCGGGAGGCGACGGTGGGCATGGCGGAGATGTGTATCTTGAATCGAATCCGCACGACAATACGTTGCTCCGCTATCGGTACAATCGCGAATTCCATGCCGAGCGCGGGCGCCACGGCGAGGGCTCGAAATGCCACG
>Ga0335075_10002176_pt1 | contig 31735 bp, 25 predicted proteins | sample Lox_Sample_24_FD_206723 | JGI IMG/M metagenome (GOLD analysis project Ga0335075, IMG submission 206723) | Soil microbial communities from Loxahatchee National Wildlife Refuge, Florida, United States - Lox_Sample_2.4 | ecosystem: Environmental > Terrestrial > Soil > Wetlands | place: USA...
AACTGCACTTGCCGAACCGGGCAAAGTCAAAATGAACGATTTCGTAAGTAACCTGACTGCAAAAACTGCGCTTATATTGGCAATTCATCAAAACTCTGCGCGCGAGGCGCATTTTTGAGGTTTAACTTTTAACGCCCTTAAAGCGCGAAACTCACGCTTGAAGCGTGAAATTTTTGCGCCGGCCACAGTTTCTAAAAACAGAAGATCAACGTTCATTGGGTTTTATGCACTCGCGCACATGCTTTCACGCTGATTGAACTCCTCGTCGTAATCGTCGTCATTGCCGTGATCGCCGCTCTGTTATTGCCGGCATTGTCGGCCGCCAGGAGACGCGCTTTGAATCTTAGCATGAACCCGGTCCCTGCAACGGTGCCCGCAACGCAATCCGATACAATGGTGGCCGCGGCGCAAACCGCCCGGGCTTCGGCGGTCATCTCAAGTTTTTCCGCGACGGTCTCCCTAAAACCGGAACTGAGCGTCGGGACCGTCCAACCGGAATCCATTTATACGGCGCAATTGAAATCTTCATTTATGGCTGCGAATCCTTCCGGCCATGGCGAATGCGAAGTGCTTTTGCCGTTGCCGCCACAAATCATTTCGCTCGGTGACCTCGACGTAAGCGTCGATGGCAAACCTAGTGATTCGGTGGAAATTCGGGGCGACAAGCTGGTCTGGTTCGGGACACTCCCGGCCGGCGTTCCCACGCCCATCAGCATTGCCTATTCCGCCGTAGGCAAGGGTGTCTATTATCTTGAAACCCCGCCGGGGAACATTCTGGATACGTTCCACATCGACCTGACTGCTGTCGGCTCGGATGTCCGGATGTTGGAGCTGTCCCTTCAGCCGACGACCTATTCGCGAAGCGCCGGCCAGACGACTTATACGTGGGATTACAAGCGGCTCCTGTTCGGGCGGCCGATTGCGCTCGATGTCCTGGGCGTCGCGCCGATAGATCGGTTGGGTGAACTTTCCTGGCTCGGCCCGGCAAGTGTGGTCGTTTATGGATTCCTGCTTGGATTGATTGCAAATGCCTTTTACATCCGCAATTTCGATCGCTGGACGCTGTTGCTGGTGCTGGGGACATTCACCGGCGCGTATCCATTGATGTATTTCGCCCAGGAATTTATTCCGCTGAACGCGGCCATCTTCATTTCTTCGGCTTTGGTCGTGATCATCATCGCCATTCGCTCGGTGACCATCATGAGCCCGTCGCTGGCATCGCTGGGCATTGTGTTGCCGGCGGTCGCGGTACTCGCCTGTACCGTTGTCGCGGCGATTGATACCCGACTTCAGGGGATTCTGATCACCATCGTCGGTCTGATGTTTTTCATCGCGGCGATGACCCTGATGCCGCGTCTCAAGACGCGGGAAGGGGCGCGTGCAATCTCAGCCCAGCCGGCCGCGGCGTAAGCGAACGGGAAATCGTCCTCGTCCTCGATTAGTGCCAAGGAGCGAAGATGGCGGTATCCGGTAACAGATGGTGGGTCACGGCGTGCCCGCCGCAATAGCGTGCGCCACCGGCGCGCGCGAGTTTCCCAGGCGGGACATGATGCCGCGGTCCGCCCCTCTTCGCGGCCTTCGCGCGAAAACCGCTCATTTCCACTGCCCTTGGCAGTTTTTACGAATTTGCCAATAAAAACGCATGTTTTTGCCCCAACCCGGCTTCGTTTCCTGTTTCCATCCGTATACACAAAAAATGTGCACCTAGTGGCGCAGGTATCCTGCCTGCGAGATTCGAGGCCACTATTTAGGATGGTGGGACACGGCGCGTTGCGCCGTGTAGCGCCGCGTGCAGCGGCGCAACCGAGGAGAACATTGGCGCCGGTTCGCGTCGAGTTCTGGAGGCTGTGGCACTCTTGGCACTAGATTGCAACCTGCAATCTATCGCCTCAACTGGATTGCGGCTCGCAAACTTTTGGCGAGGTCGATTTCTTCATTTTCCAACGAAAACATCGGTTTTCTTTGATTTCGTGGATGGGCACATTCAATGCTAAAACAATCGCAACATCTTACCGGCGCGAAAACAAGCGCCAGTTACCCCCAAATGGCCGGGATTGCCTGTATCTCGGCCTTTTTCTTTTTCTGCATTGGAACACGGCGCGCTATGCCGTGCAGCGGCGCAATCGGAGGCGACCCAACCGAGAAACTGATGACTCGCACGCGCCAGGTGGCGCGCGCCGTGACCCACCATCACGCCTTTTGCTTACCCTGCAACACCCCCCTCATAATTTTGCATTCGCCGTATCCATACTTGCCGCCAAGGGATTCTACGATGACTCCGAGACTGAAGAAGCCGTGCCGGGCAAACGCAGCCGCGATTTCGCGTTGTGCCCCGGCGGGGACCAGGGAATTAACGTCAATCTTTTCTCCAGCAAGCAATGCTTGTTCAAGATGCCCGTAAATGGTGCCGTCCGTGACGCCGCGCATGCGCGCGATTTCAGGCACCGACTTGCCCTGGCGAAAAAATTGTAGCGTGTCACGCACCGTACCGGTTAGCGACCGGCGCGGGGCAGTCGCGGATGCGGAAAACGAATCATCCGCGAACATCTGACGCGGATTCGTTTGCAGGTGTGCGGTGATTTCCTGAAGAAATACTTGCCCAAACTCGCGCATTTTCTTCTCGCCTATGCCGCTCACTCGCGAAAGTTCCTGCTCACTGACAGGATACTGCCGGGCCATTAGCCGCAGCGTGGTGTCGGCAAAAATGACATAAGGCGGCACAGCCCGTTCATCGGCAAGCCGTTTGCGCAATGCGCGAAGTCTTTCGAACAGAGTTTCGTCACAGGCAATTTCACCAACGCGATGTTCCACTGGACCGGCGGCGACGGCTTTGGTAAGCATAATTTTTTGCCGCGACTTAAGAGCCGCGCGCCCAGCCTCCGTCAGTTCGACGACATTGAATTTTTCGGCGTTTTGATGCAGAAATCCGAGCCGAACGAGTTCGCGTCCGATGGTGGACCATTCAGGGCGGGAATGTTCCGAGCCAATATTGTAGGTCGAAAGTTTTTCATGGCCGAACTTCCGTATTTTGTCGGTGTCCGCTCCACGAAGCACTTCGACCACGTGTTGAATGCCCACGTTGAATCCACTTTTCTCGCGGATGCGATAGACGCAGGAAAGAAATTTTTGCGCGGAAACCGTGCCGTCCCAGGCCGCGCGCGGCGCCATGCAATTATCGCAGGCGGCGCACGGTGTGTGTTCGAATTGTTCGCCGAAGTAGCCCAGTAAAAATTCCCTGCGACAATTTGCAACCTCCGCGTAGTGAATCATTTGCTCCAATTGCGAGCGGGCAATTTCTCTTTCGCGCGGATCAGGCTTTTCGTCAATGAACCGCATTTGCCTGACGCGATCGCCCGGGCTGAAAAGCAGCAGGCATTCGCCCGGCAATCCGTCACGGCCGGCGCGCCCGGTCTCCTGATAATAACCCTCGATGTTCTTCGGCAAATCATAATGAATCACAAACCGGACGTTCGGCTTGTTGATGCCCATTCCAAACGCAATGGTCGCGCACACGACGCGCGTTTCGTCCCGGAGAAACTTTTCCTGGTTCCGCGAACGCTCGCTGTTTTCCATTCCCGCGTGATAGGGCAGGGCGCTGACTCCGTCTTCGGTAAGCTTTCGCGCAACGTCTTCAGCCGTCTTGCGGGCCTGGCAATAAATGATGCCGCTTTCTTTCGGACGCGAACGAATAAAAGAAAGAATCTGATCGTACGCGCCCGCTTTGGCGGCGACGCGATAAATCAGGTTCGGCCGGTTAAAACTGGCGACGTAGCGCTTCGGATCTTTTAAATGAAGCTGAGCGACGATGTCGTCGCGCACGCGCGTGGTGGCTGTGGCCGTCAGTGCCATCATGGGAACGTTTGGAAAAATCCCACGCAACGTGCGCAATTGCCGATATTCCGGGCGAAAATCGTGGCCCCATTCGCTGATGCAATGCGCTTCGTCTATAGCGAAGAGCGCCACGTTCCACTTTTTCAAGTCTTCAAGAAATCCTGAAAGCATCAGCCGCTCCGGCGCAACGTACAGCAAACGAAATTCACCGTTGTGCAATCCACGGAGACGCGGACGCGATTCGCCCGCGGCCAGGGATGAATTAAGAAACGTCGCCGGAACGCCTGCGGCCTGAAGAGCGTCCACCTGGTCTTTCATCAAGGCAATCAGCGGAGACGCCACGACAGTCAACCCAGTGCGTACGAGCGCGGGCAACTGAAAGCAAAGGGATTTGCCTCCGCCGGTTGGAAGCACCGCAAACACGTCCCGGCCGGCGAGCGAATCGGAGATGATTTCCTGTTGCAACGGACGGAATGAACTGAAGCCGAAATACTTTTTCAGCGGAGCCAATAGTTGATCGCCGTTAGGTTGCACGCCCAGAGGATAGGGAGCTGAAAGAAAAATTAAAAAGGAAAAAGGGATGGAGCGATAAACCTGTTAGAGTTGCGATGGGCCCGCCTTCACCATGAACCCTTGCCCACCCTGAGCCTCTGCCCTTCCATCAGAAATGGGGGCGGAGAGGGAACGGCTGTTGGCCAGTGCCTATAACTCGGAAGTGAAACGCCGTTACCAGGTTCAGGGTTCACCCCAAACAAGCAAATACGCGCGTCACGGAATCAGCACCGTTTACTCCCTTTTTGCTGTATTTTTTCAATTCCAGGCTGTTGATTTGTGGCTCCAATCAATTCGCGTAATCGTAAATCGTAAATCGTAAATTCGAGAGCCGGAACGCAGGAGGACCCGAGTTGTGGTAACCACAATATATTGGGTTTTATCGGACACAACCCCACAACCAGTTGTATTTTTAACCCTAAAAAAGTTGAAATAAACATTGTGTCAAAATGGTAAATTTCTTATAATTTTTCGTCCTGAAACTTCACGCTCAAGGGCGTATTTTTTCCGGCAATTTTTATGTCTAATACATCTGATATGGAGTCTGAGTCGGCGGAGGTGACAACGGCAGTAACGGGGAGTTACGGTGCTGCGCAATTGGGAAAATTGGAGGGGTTGGAAGCCGTTCGCAAGAAGCCCGGCATGTATATTGGCGGCACTGACGAGCGTGCATTGCATCATTGTGTCAGTGAAGTTTTGGACAATTCCGTGGACGAACACCTGGCCGGTTATTGCAACAAAATTGAAGTCACGATCCAGGTCGACGGTTCCATTTCCATCCGTGACAACGGACGCGGCATCCCGGTGGATATTCACCCGCAATACGGCATTCCCGGCGTTGAACTCGTGCTCACCACGCTGCATTCTGGCGGCAAATACGGACAGGGCGGCTACAAATTTTCCGGCGGCACACACGGCGTAGGCGCCAAATGCGTCAACGCCGTCAGCGAATGGTTTGAGGTGGAGGTTTCTCGCGACGGCGAGGTCCATCAAATGGAATTTGAACGCGGAAAGACCACTAAAAAACTCCACGTCATCGGCAAAGCCAAAGGCACCGGGACATTGATCACATTCAAGCCGGACCCGGAGATTTTTCACGACACGACGGAATTCAAGGCGGACATCATCGCCCAGCGCCTGCGCGAACTGGCGTTCCTCAATTCGGGACTGCAAATTGTCTTTACCGACGAACGGAACACGGATTTGAAGCCGGAGACGTTTTTTTACAAGGACGGCATCGAACAATTTGTCCGCCAGCTCAACCAGAATAAGGAGCCGTTGCATCCCAAGCCCATCTCGTTTGAAAAAGCGACCCGGGAAAAATTGGACGAAAAGGAAATCGAAGTGATTGTCGAAGTGGTCCTGCAATACAACGACAGTTACAACGACCAGGTGCTTTGTTACACGAATACGGTCTATAACCCCGACGGTGGCGCGCACCTGAGCGGTTTTCGCAGCGCGGTGACGCGGGCGATCAATCAATACGCCAAGTCGAACGAGCTGTTAAAAGAAAAAGACCCGCAAATCACGGGCGACGATGTCCGCGAAGGGTTGACGGCGGTCATTTCGGTGAAGCATAGCGACCCGAAATTCGAATCGCAAACGAAGGTAAAATTGCTTTCGCCGGAAGTGGAAAAGATTGTCGGCTCGGTCACGTACGAAGGGTTGATGGTGTATTTCGACGCGAATCCGACAATCGGTCGGCGAATCATCGACAAAGGCTTGAATGCCGCGCGTGCGCGTGAAGCGGCTCGCAAGGCGCGCGAAGCCGTGCGAAAATCCGCCCTGACCGGCGGGGGTTTGCCCGGAAAACTGGCGGATTGCTCGGACCGCGATCCCGCAAATACCGAGCTTTATATTGTCGAAGGTGATTCCGCCGGTGGCTCCGCCAAACAAGGGCGCGATCGGAAATTTCAGGCGATCCTGCCCATCCGCGGCAAATTGATTAACGTCGAAAAGGCGCGGTTGGACAAAGTTCTTCAGAATACTGAAATCCGTACGATGATTACGGCCATCGGCACGGGTATTGGTGATACCGCGGGCGAGGGCGCTTTTGACATCAACAAATTGCGCTATCACAAAATCATCATCATGACGGATGCCGACGTGGACGGCTCGCACATCCGCACATTATTGCTGACGTTTTTTTACCGGCAGATGCCGCAACTCGTCCGCGACGGGTTCGTTTATATCGCCCAGCCGCCGTTGTATTCGATGACGCGCAAGAAACGCACTGAATACGTGGACGATGACGTGCAATTGAACAAAATTCTGTTGCAAATAGGCACGGAAGAAGTGCGTCTTAAGAATTTATCCGACAGCCGCGAATTGTCGCCCAAACAACTGGAGGAAATTCTTCAATTGCTCGAGTCGCTCGATAAATACGCGAAGGTGATCCGGCGTCATGGCGGCGATTTTAGCGATTTCGTTGAGAACCGAAGCGAACGCGGAACGTATCCAGTCGTGCTGATCAAAGTGCGCGACGGCAACAACGAAACCGTTCATTATTTTGAGAACCTGGACGAAGTTGCTAAGTTCAAGGACACAAATTCAGACCTGTTCGGGGATACCGAATTCCGCGAGCGGGCGGAAAAGAACCGGCTGCAAATTCGCCGGGCTACTGAGGCGGACCTGCACCTGGAAAGCAAAGCCATCGCCGATTTGCTCGCCAAATTGGCCAATAAAGGCCTGGACGTGGACCACTATTCGGCCCAGGACAAGCCATTATTTGAATTGGTTGAAGGTGAGGGCGAAAAAGCGACGGTCACGCCGCTGTTTTCCATTCCTGAGATTTTGAGCAGCGTCAAAGCCGTTGGCAAAAAGGGCATTCAAATGACTCGGTTCAAGGGGTTGGGCGAAATGGACGCAAAAGAGCTTTTCGAGACGACGATGAATCCGACCAAACGAAAGCTGCTGCGCATTGATTTGACCGACGCTGTTGAGGCTGAGCAAATGTTTACGAAGTTGATGGGTGAGGAAGTTGAGCCGCGCCGGCAATTTATCGAGGACAACGCATTGAACGTTAGAAATTTGGATGTTTAGAACACTTGAAAAAGGGGCTTGACTATGTAGTCTCATGTGACTACATTGAAAGCATGAAAAAGAAAACACCATTCCCTTTGTACAAGCGTCCGCTGCCGAAGCCGAAGTCGGAGCGTGTAGAGCAGGAGCTTGAGACGCGCGGCCCCGGGGCGTTACGCGAGGCAGTTGCTTTGCCTGGCATTGGTTTATCGATCCCGGTTCGGGCTGCCAAGGCCAAGCTCTCAGCGTTGCTGGAGATGGTAGCGGCTGGCCAGGAAGTGACCATCACCAGTGACGGCAAGCCCAAGGCCAAATTGGTGCCGGCAGCACGGCGGCACAAAGTATTCACTGGCACATGGGAGCAGTTGAAAAAGCTGCCGCTCCAAACCGAAGGGCCGTTCGCGGAAGAAATCATCCGTGCCGACCGCGATGGTCGCAGGTGGTAATTATGTACCTGGATTCCTGCATCATCGTAAAGCTGGTCAGTCATGAGCCGGACAGCGAGGCGTATCATCGCGTCGTTACCGGCAACCCGGTCGTGACATCGGAATTGGCCGTGACAGAAGTTCGCTCCGCCCTGCTCGCAAAAGAGCGAGCCGGGCGGATTTCTGTCCACGCGCGGCAGACCGGTTGGCGATTGTTCCAGGAAAAAGTCCGTGACGAGGAATTCGTTTTGCTGCCGTTAAGCCGGCAGATTATCGAGCGTGCGGGTGGTGTCATTGAACAATGCCATCCGAAGCTTCCCTTGCGGACGCTGGATGCTATTCACGTAGCCACTGCCGAATTGTGCGGCGGCGAGGAAATGTGCAGCAGCGATAACCAGGTCCTGAAGGCTTCGGACTTTATAGGTCTCGCGCTCGTGCCATCTCCAAAAAACTGACTGATATTTTAACATGCCTGACGAAAACAAGCCCCAGGAACCTAATAATTTGCCCGTAACCGGCACGCCAATGTTTGCCGCGGGAGAAAAAGTCGCGAAGATCAATGTCGCGGAGGAAATCAAGAATTCGTTTCTCGATTATTCAATGTCCGTCATCATTTCGCGCGCGTTGCCTGATGTGCGCGACGGGCTGAAGCCTTCGCAACGCCGTATTCTTTACGCGATGGGGGAACTGTCGCTATATCCCGGCCGTAAAACGTTGAAGTGTGCCAAAATTGTCGGCGAAACGATGGGTAATTATCATCCCCACGGCGATCAGGCGATCTATCCGACGCTTGTTCACATGGCACAGCCGTGGGCAATGCGGGAAAGGCTCGTCGAAGGCCGCGGAAATTTTGGTTCCGTTGAAGACGATCCCCCAGCCTCCATGCGATATACGGAAGCCAGGCTCACCCACCTGGGCGCGGTGTTAATGGAGGATCTGGAAAAGGATACGGTAGATTTCGTACCGAACTATGACGAGACGCGCACGGAGCCGACGGTTTTTCCATCGGCGTTTCCCAATCTGCTGGTCAACGGCGGCACGGGCATCGCGGTGGGCATGGCCACCAACATGCCGCCGCATAACCTGGGAGAAATCATCGACGGCATCTGGGCACAGATTGATAATCCGAATATCACCATCAAGGAATTGATGAAGTTCATCAAAGGCCCGGACTTTCCCACAGGCGGCATGATTTGCGGTGTTGAGGGTATCAAAAATTATTTCGAAACCGGGCGTGGCAGTTTGAAATTGCGCGGACGGGTCGCCTCCGAGGAATTGAAAGGCAGCCGCGAGCAACTCGTCATTACGGAAATTCCCTATAACGTCAACCGGGCCGCGCTCGAACAGCAAATCGCGAATCTCGTGAATGAAAAAACCATCACGGAAATTTCCGCGATGCGCAATGAATCGGACGAAAATACGCGGCTGGTGATGGAGTTGAAGAGGGACGGCAACCCGAAAGTGGTTATCGCCAATCTTTACAAGCATACCCAGCTTGAAGTTTCGTTTGCCGTTAATTCGCTGGCCATTGACCATGGCCGGCCCAAGACGCTCACCCTCAAGGATCTCATCCAATGTTACATCGACCATCGCCGCGAAGTGGTTCTGCGGCGGACGCGCTTTGAACTGAGAAAAGCCGAGGAACGCGCAGAATTGCTGGAAGGGTATCTGATTGCCCTTGCCAACCTGGACGAGTTCATCGCCATTATCCGGAAATCGAAAACCCGGGATGAAGCGCGGGTGAAACTTCTCGCGTTCGAATGGAACAGAGCGCAGGTCGAGCGTTGGGGAATCCTGATTCGCGACGAGGAACGGCTGGACAACGGCCGCTACGGTCTGAACGAACGCCAGGTGGATGCGATCCTGGAGTTGCGCCTGTATCAACTGACCGCGCTGGAAATTGACAAGGTCCAGGGCGAATACAAGGACCTGCTCGAACGCATCAAGGATTTGCTGGACATCCTTGCAAAGGAATCCCGCGTGATGGCGATTATTAAAAATGAATTGGCCGTTATTAAAGAAAAATATGCCACGCCCAGGCTCACACAAATTGTCCCCGATGACGGCGAAATCGCCATCGAAGATTTAATCGTCAATGAAGGCGTGATCATCACGTTGACGCATAATGGCCTGATTAAACGGACGAACATTTCCAGCTACCGGGCCCAGCGCCGCGGAGGCAAAGGCGTCATTGGAATGACGACGCGCGAAGCAGGGGCTGAGGAGGACAAGGATTTTATCGAACACCTATTCACGGCAAGCACCCATGACTACCTGATGTTCTTCACGAACACGGGCCGCGTTTATGTGGAACGTGTCCATGAAATTCCGGACATGGGCCGTGCCGCCAAGGGGCGGAGCATTGCCAATTTGCTGGAATTGAAAAACGGCGAAACCATTGCGGCCCTCATTCGTGTTCAATCCAAAACGGGCACGAACAAGGAAGACGCGACATGGCAGCAGGAGGGATTCATTTTCTTTGCAACAAAGCAAGGCACAGTGAAAAAGACCCAACTCGCGGAATTTGCCAACGTCCGCAAGGGCGGCATCATTGCCATCAGTATTGAGCAGGGGGACACGTTGATTGACGTCAAAATGACGACCGGGCGGGATGAAGTGGTCCTCATCACACGAGGCGGCATGAGCATTCGATTTAAGGAAGAGGACGCCCGTCCAATGGGCCGTCCCGCCGGTGGCGTGCGCGGGATCACCCTGGAAAAAGACGACCAGATGGTCGCGCTGGCGGTGGTCGTGCCGGATGCGAAACTTTTGGTTGCCGGCGAAAACGGAATCGGCAAGCGAACGGACTTTGAAGAGTACCGCGTCCAATCGCGCGGTGGCAAAGGTATCATTACAATGAAGACCACGGAAAAGACCGGCGGCGTGATCGGCGCGCTGACGGTGCACGACAATGATGAGATGATGCTTATTACGTTCAAAGGCCAAATGGTGCGAATCTCCGTGAACGGCATTCGGGAAGCCGGTCGCAACACGCAAGGCGTGAAATTGATCGACTTGGATGCCGAGGACAAATTGCAGGCGATCGCAAAGGTGATAAGCGAAGACAAAGAAGATGTGCCCGGCGAAAGCGAAGCCCCGGCTCAGCCGGCGGGATAGCGCGGCTTTTGACCAGGTAACTGATTTTTGGTAGATTTGAGTCGTGAGCAAGCAAGTCATAGTTGAAGTGCCGGAACACGCCGCGGAGTTGATTGGCGGTGATGACGCGCACTTTAGTCGGGACATGTTTGAGGCTGCCGTCTTGCGCTGGTTTGAAGAGGGCCGCTTGTCACAAGGGCAGGCGGCAGAAATGCTTGGTCTGAAGCGGGGGGAGTTTTTCGACTTGCTCTATAAACACCATATATCGCCGGTGCAGATGAGTGTTGAGGATTTGGACAAGGATTTCAAACGTGGCTGAACGTTGGGTCATTAATGCTTCTCCGATCATTCTGCTCGCGAAGGCGGAAATTATTGGATTCCTTCCAGATCTTTGCGATGAGCTTATCATTCCTGTAGGCGTAATAGGCGAAGTTCAAAACATTCATGTTCCGGATGCGGGTAAAAAATGGCTTGAAACCGAGGGAAAGAAATTCATTCGAGAAGGTGTGGCTATCCATAATGCTCTGGCGGGGTGGGGCGGCGGCGCCGGAGAGACGGAAGTCATCTCGTGGGCATTGCAAAACCCTGGTTTTATAGCAATTCTTGATGACCGCCGCGCGCGGGCGCTGGCGGCAAAGAATAATATACCTGTTCTCGGCTCATTGCGTGTCATTGTAATTGCGAAGGACCGAGGCTTAATCGCTGCAGCGAAACCGGCGCTCGAAAGACTCCGCGGCGCCGGTGCATACGTTACAGATGAACTGATTGATCGGTCAATTGCTTTGGCCGGTGAGAGTTGAATCCAACCCATGAAAACAGCAGCGAACACAAAAGATCGTTTCGTCATCATCATGGCCGGCGGCCGCGGTGAGCGGTTCTGGCCGTTGAGCCGCGAAAAAACGCCCAAACAATTGCTGGCCTTGCTCGGCAAAAAATCGTTTTTGCAGGAAGCGGTAGAACGGGTTGTTCCAATCGTGCCGGTTAAAAATATCTTCGTTATCACCAATGAGACGCAATTGCCGGAGGTGCGGAAACAACTTCCGAAGATTCCCAAAGCCAATCTCATCGCCGAACCGATGGGGCGCGATACGTGCGCCGCGGTCACACTCGGGGCGTCGTTGGTCGGCGCGCGCTCGACAACCGGTGTCATGGCTGTGCTTCCGGCGGACCATGTGATGCCGGATGCAAAAAAGTTTCAGCAAATTTTGGGCGACGCATTTGACCTGGCTTCGCGCGGACAGGCCATCGTGACCATTGGAATCAAGCCTGCGGAGCCGGCGACCGGATACGGTTATATCCGCGTGGGCAATGAACTGCCCGCGCCAGACGGCGCTAAAAAATACAAAACTACTTTCTTTAAGGCGGAACAATTTGTCGAAAAGCCGAATTTTGAAAAGGCCATTGAATACGTCAACAGCGGCCAATATCGCTGGAATGCCGGGATGTTTGTCTGGAGTTTTGTGACAATCACCAACGGTCTGGAAAAACATCAGCCGGAAATGTTTGCTGCCTGCCAGCGCTGGTTCAAGGTCGCCAATAACCCGGCAAAGCTGGCGAAAACGCTCGCGAAGGAATATCCGGGCGTCAAAAAGATTTCGATCGATTATGCTCTAATGGAGCATGCGCAAAATGTCATCGTGGCCGATGGGGCGTTGGAATGGGATGACCTGGGCGCGTGGCCGGCCCTGGCGCGGCATCTTAAGGCCGATGCCGAAGGCAACTGTGCCGTGGCTGATTTTATTCACGTGGACGGCGCTCGCAATATTATCTATGACGCGCGAACGAAGAATAAAACACCCATCGCCGTCGTTGGTCTGCGTGACAGCATACTGGTCCAGACCGATGATGCCGTGCTCCTGGCACACAAAAGCCAGGCGCAGAAAATAAAAGAATTGGTCAGAAAACTGGGCGAAGACGCGAAGTTAAAGAAATTGGTCTAACAGCCTGTTAGAAACTATGAATCCAGAGCCTGACGCGTTGGAACTGCCGGTGTGGCCGTCATCTCGCAGCCTGCTGTCTCGTGTAACGCGGTACTTCCGCATTTACGCCGCGCTGTGGAGGACCTCGATCACGCGTGAAATGTCGTTCAAGGGCAATTTCATCCTATGGATCATCGTCGAACTTCTGTGGTTCGGGCTGCAATTGAGTTTCGTCAGTGTCGTGTTTACGCAAACGCAGCAAATAGGTTCTTGGTCGGTGTGGCAGGTGGTATTGCTGACGGGGGCGAGCAATTTCATTCAGCAAATTTATCAGGCGTTTTTTTTGGTCAATTGCACGAATCTTTCCGAACTGGTTCGCACGGGGAAAATGGATTTTCTGCTGTTGCTGCCCGTGAACACACGTTTTGTGGTTTCCACGCGGCAGGTGGACATTTCTTCCTTTGCCAACGCGGCGTTTGCCGCGTGCGTGATGGGGTTTGCGGCGCACAAATTGCATTTACATCCCTCGGTGATGGAATTGATCGGCTTTGCCGCGTTATGTGTTGTGGGTCTGCTCATCCATTATTCCCTGATGTTCATGCTGGCGTCCGTGAGCTTTTGGACCGTCCGCGCGCAGGGAATCGTATGGGGTTACTACAATTTGTTTAATATCGCCCGGATGCCCGATGACGCGTTTCACGGGGTATTCAAGGCCGTGTTCACGTTTGCGCTGCCGGTGTTGCTGGTTTCAAACGTGCCGGTGCGCGTGCTGGCGGACAAATTGACGTCGCCATCGGCTTGCGCAGTGCTTCTGGGATTGGGGTTGGTTTGGGCCGCAATTTCGCAATGGTTTTGGCGCCTGTCCCTGCGTCATTACACCAGTGCAAGCACGTGATTATTAGCGCTGACACCCCGCGTTCTTTGGCGCTTGCTCCGCCAGAACGGATTGTGATCCAATCCCATTAATAAAAAAAGCGCGGACGTTTCCGTCCGCGCTCATTCCTTGGCGATTCCGCGTTTTCTTCAAACCTTCTTTACGGAAAATACTATTGCGAGTTCTGTGCCAGAGCGAATCCCTTTGATTTCGAGGGTTTCGAAGGAAGGGGCCGTTACGTTTCGTGCATTTTGCAATTCTTGCAGGAATTCAAAATGCAATGAAGTACATTACTCGAAGAACGAACCAAACACGGAGTGGATTTCTTTGACGACGACACGGAGGCTAAGCCAACGTTTCCACAACTCGGCGTCCATAGCAGCGTCCGAATCTTTTGGGCTTTCCAGGACGTAGCGGACATCCGCCTCATGTTCGGCGAAGCGCTCGGCGTGCGGGTGGCGCGGGTCTCTCCAGTGGCGCAATAGGCGTTCCCGAAATTCAGGCACACGCCAGACCATCCGCCCGTATTCGAACTTGGCATATTCCTGAAAATAGATTCCGTTTATGAACATGGTCAAATTATGCTTTTTGCGCTTCTTTCGCCCATGTGTCTTTCAGCGTGATAGTGCGGTTGAAGATCAATTTCGACGGTTGCGAATCCTTGTCCAGGGCAAAATAGGCGAGACGTTCGAATTGGTAGCGCGCTTCGGGGCTGGCGTCTTTCAAAGAGGGTTCGCATTTGGCGGCGACGACTTCGAGTGAGTGTGGATTTAGGGAGGACTTGTAATCGCCGGTGGCATCGGGCTCGGGCGCCGTAAACAGGCGGTCGTAAAGGCGGGCTTCGGCATCGATGGCGTGGGTGGCGCTGACCCAATGGATCGTGCCTTTAACTTTCCGATTGGCCGTCGCGCCGCCGGTTTTGCTGTCGAGATCGGCGGTGCAGCGTAACTCAACGATTTTTCCTTCGGCATCTTTTACAACTTCATCGCATTTAATGATGTAGGCGTATTTCAAGCGGACTTCGCCGCCGGGTTTGAGGCGGAAAAATTTTGGCGGCGCGGTTTCCATGAAATCGTCGCGCTCAATGAACAGTTCGCGGCTGAATGGGATTTTTCGGGTCCCTGTGGCCGGGTCTTCAGGATTGTTGACGGCATCGAGTTCCTGAGTCCTGCCTTCGGGATAATTGGTGAGGACAACTTTCAACGGACGCAGCACCGCAAGGCGTCGAAGGGCGGATTTATTCAAGTCATCGCGAATGATGTGCTCGAACACGGCCATGTCCGTCAGGCTGATGAATTTGGTGACACCGACCCCGATGGCAAAACGGCGTAGCGTCGCGGCGGGGATGCCACGGCGGCGGATGCCGGAGATGGTTGGCATGCGGGGGTCGTCCCACCCGGTCACAATCTTATCATTCACCAATTGAATCAACTTGCGTTTGGAAACAATCGTGTGGCTGGGGATCAATTTTGCGAACTCATATTGATGGGGCAGGGGACGGGGCAGATCGAGGCTTTCCAATATCCAATCGTAGAGCGGGCGATGGACCTCGAATTCCAGCGTGCAAATCGAATGGGTGATGCCTTCGATGTAATCGCTCAGGCAATGGGCAAAGTCGTACATGGGATAAATGACCCATTTTGTGCCCGTGTGGTGGTGCTCCGCATGGCGGATTCGGTAAAGCAGAGGGTCTCGCAGCCAAATATTTGGCGCTGCCACGTCAATTTTTGCGCGCAGGGAGCGTTTGCCGTCCGGAAATTCCCCGGCCTTCATGCGCGTGAACAGGTCCAGGTTTTCCTCCACACTGCGGTCCCGGTAAGGAGACGGTTTTGCATTGCGCCGGTATTCGTCGGTTTCTTCTGGAGTCAAATCGCAGACGAAGGCCTTGCCCCTTTTTATAAGGACGATGGCGTATTCGTAGATTTGGTCGAAGTAATCGGAGGCGTAAAAGGGCTCGACGCGCGCGGTTTGCGGCGGGACGGGGGCCAGATAAAAGTCCGGCTTGCCGTTTGACGAAACAACGTCCGGAGTTTTGCCGAGTTCCTTGAGGCCCAGGTTGGTATTGGCCCAGCCGGAGATGAGCCAGTTGACATCTTCCCGAATGGAGTCCACGTATTCGATGTCTTCCTTGGTGGGATTGGTGTCGTCCATCCGGAGGTTACAGACGCCGCCGAATTCGCGGGCGATGCCAAAATTCAGGCAAATGCTTTTGGCGTGCCCGATGTGGAGGTAGCCGTTGGGTTCTGGCGGAAATCGGGTATGAATCCGCGGATATTTGTTCGCGGCAACATCGTTGGCCACTATGTCGCGGATAAAATCCGATGGCGCAGGAGCGGTATTTTCCAGACTCATAAATCAAAAAATGATAACAAACGTGAATGGGGTTGTCCATGAACGCCATAAATCAAGATTGATTGAGGGATAATGCCCTGCCAAATTGGGGCGCGTGGTCAATCTTCCGTTACCGTCCGAAAAAATCCCGCGAAAGTTGTGGTTTATCCTGTTGGCACTGGTGGCAATGGGTGCGGCGATTCAACCGAACGAAAAACCGATTGCGGTGCCGCAGGGTTTGAAGGCAACCGCAGGCCAGCTTAGCGTGAGCCTGCAGTGGGAGCCGTCGCCGGGGTCCATGGGTTATGAAATCGAACGCGCCACCACCTCGTTTGGCCCGTTTAAGCCATTGCGCAATAATCTGCCCCAAGTAACGCTCTACCGTGATTTTTTGGGCGAAGCAGCCACAAACTATTACCGGGTGCGCTCGATGCAAACCAACAGCATGGGCCGTCCTTTGCCCTCGGACTGGTCGCAGCCGGTGGCGGGCAGATCCGAGGCGTTGAACGGGGAAAAATTGCTCACGGACGTGCAACGGGCAAGTTTTGACTATTTCTATTTGTATGCCCATCCGGTTTCGGGCCTGGCCCGGGCATCGGCCCGTCGGGACCCCGATATTTGCGCAATTGGGGCCAGTGGCATGGGATTATTTAACCTGGGAGTGGGCATCGAAAGAGGGTTTATCACACGAGAACAGGGCGCGGAGCAGGTTTTGAAAGAGTTGAAATTTCTTTCGGAAAAAGCGGACCGTTTCCACGGCGCGTTTCCGCATTTTATCAACGGGCGGACGGGCGAGGTGATTCCATTCAGTAAATACGATGATGGCGCGGACATTGTGGAAACGGCGTTCCTGATGGAGGGGGTGCTATTCACGCGCGAGTATTTTTCCCGAACGAACTCCGAGGAAACGGAAATCCGTGCGCTGGCTGACATTCTTTGGCGCGATGTGGAGTGGGATTGGTTCGTTACCCAAAGCAGTCCGATTCCGGCGATGATTTGGCATTGGTCGCCGCGTTATGGGTTCAAAAAGAACCTGTATATCCTGGGGTTCAACGAATGCCAGATTGTCTATGTGCTGGCGCTGGCATCGCCCACGCACCCGATTCAGCCGAAATGCTATTGGAACGGCTGGGAGTCGGGAAACTATGCGGCAGCCAGTACGCAGTTTGGAATTCACGTGGAATTGGGAGGCTGCGGCGACATAGGGCCGCCACTCTTTTTTGCTCATTTTTCATATTTGGGTTTGGACCCGCACGAAATCATGTTTCGTGGCCGGAGCTATTTTGACCATTTCAGGAATTTTTGCCTGGTACAGAACCTGTACGCCGAATCCCGGAGCACGAAGTATAAAGGTTATGGTGCCCTTTGGGGCATCACTGCCAGCGCGGGTCCCGACGGTTACAGGGCATTCGCGCCGGGATTGCGGGACAACGGCACGCTGGCGCCGACGGCGTCGCTGTCTTCGATGCCGTACGTTCCAACCGAAAGCCAGTCGTGCCTTTTGGCAATGTATCAGGAATGCGGTCCGCGGCTGTGGGGGCCGTTTGGGTTTTATGACGCGTTTAATTTCTCGCGCGATTGGGTATCGAAGACATATCTATGCATCGATGAAGGCCCAATTACTCCGATGATTGAAAACTATCGCACGGGCCTGTGCTGGAAGACGTTCATGAAAGCGCCTGAAATCGGGCCGGTGGTGAAGCTCCTGAATGAGGGGGAAAATTTGCGGGAGAAAAAGTCGCTGGCAGCAAAATCTCCTGATTAGCCATTATTTGGCCCCTGTGCCGCGGAAGACGGCCGGAATGGTCAGCAGCAGGATTTTGACGTCGAGCCAGAGGGACCAGTTGTCAATGTATTGGAGGTCAAGGCGGACCCACTCTTTGAAGTCGATGATTTGGTTGCGTCCGCAGATTTGCCAAAGGCAGGTGAGGCCGGGTTTGACGCTCAGGCGGCGGCGATGGGCAAGGTCACTGAAGCGTTTGACTTCGTCCACGGGCAGGGGGCGGGGGCCTACGAGGCTCATGTCGCCGCGCAGGACGTTCCAGAGTTGTGGGAGTTCGTCGAGGCTGAATTTGCGGAGGAACCTGCCGACGCGGGTCACGCGGGGGTCGTTTGTAAGCTTGAAGACGGGGCCGCGCATTTCGTTCATGGCTTCGAGTTCGTGTTTGTATTGTTCGGCGTTGGTCACCATGGTCCGAAATTTATAGAGGGTAAAGGGCCGGCCGTTCTGACCGGAGCGTTGTTGCTTAAAAAAGACCGGACCGCGGGAGGACACCTTGATGGCGATGGCAATCAAAGGGAAGAAAATGATGCCGAAAACTGTGAGCAGAATAAACGAACCAACGAAATCCAGGAGGGCTTTGGCGATGCTGTGCCAGGAGGATTCGGGGGTGGTGCGAAAGATGAGGAGGGGCCGGCCCAGGAGTTCGTCAATGCTGGTGCGGGAAATTTGCGTCGCAAAAAAGTCGGCCATGAGCCAGACCTCTACGCCCTCGAGTTCACAGGCTTTAATGACGTTTTCTATTTGGTCGAAGAAGGTATGGCGCGCCCTCAAAATGACTCCATAGGCGGAATGTTCGTGGAGCATCTGGATGAGTTCCTGCGCGCCCATTTGGTTCATATTCAGCTCGGCGACAATCTCGATGCCTTCGTCGCCCTGGGCTGCTATTTCCTGCCGCATTTTGCCGATTTCCTTGTCCGATCCCGCAATGATGAAGCGTCGGCGATATTGGGAGCGCGCGACCGAGCTTTTCATGAACAGGCGCAACAACTCTTCCTTTATAAAAACGGCGCAAAAGGCGATACAGCCAAATACGACCATGATCATGCGGGCGACCTCCAGATGAAAAATGTAGGCGACGGCGATTAATCCGAGCGTGGCCACGGCGCAGCCTCTAAGCAGCGGCCAAAGAACGGCAGCGCGCGGAGCCAATGGCGGGCGATTGTAAAAGCCCTGCCATTCGAGAATCAGGGGCGCACCCGGGAACAGGACAAAAAAGAGCTTTGCGAAATCGTTGAATGGCGTGGAAGCCGGGAGGTTGAACTCCGAAATGATGCGCGGGTCCGACCGCAAGAGGTACGCAATCAGAAAGCTGGCCGAAAAAATACAGGCGTCGGCAATCTGATGAATTTGCGTCCGGATTTGTTGGTCGCGTCTAAGCATCGTTATTGCTGCAACGGCAATTCAAACTGGGGGACCTGGGCGGCAATCAGGCGTTTGGTTTCAGCAAACGCGGCATCCTCCTGGCCGGGCAGGCACGGCACATAATAGGAGATATAAGCCCATCGCTGCAAGTCACCTGTGCGGAATAAATTCATTGTCAGGTGTTCCAGCATTTTGTCGTGGTCGGGCGTTTCATCGTCTTTGGCGACATACCAGAAGACATAGATGCCGGCGGCCCTTTCTTTCTGGCCGTCAGGCGCTTGAATAGTGGCGCTGATGTTCCATCTGGCGACCTGCAAATTGTACGGGGGATTGTCATTGATGGGGATGTTCAGCATTTCCTTTTTGTCAATGGTCCAGCCCTGGCCAGGCAGGCAATATTCAGGACGATGAATGCTGGTGCGGTCAGCGCCCATCAAAATGACGGTATTTTGGATCCGAATTCCGGTTGGATTGGTATAGCGGCGTTCGGTGTAACTGGTGTCTTTGGGAAAATAGCCGATGGCGACGTCCGGCTCCGGGACATTTGTGGACGTGAAATCCAAAACACGTTCGGGCAGGGCGATAGTCATCAGCATCTTGCCGGGAATTTGCGTGCCCTTTACGCCCGGGTCAGAGAGTTTTTGGTTTGCGCGCAACCATGTCAATGCGCCTGCGGTGCCGGCCATCAGGACGAGCGCGAGTGTCAGAAAGAGCCATTGTTGACTTTTCATTTGGCCTCCGCTTTGGCGAGTTTTGATTTAGCCACGCACTTTTCCAGATAATTTCCGACCAGGAAGAGCCCGATAAAGGCGGGCGCGTACGGCATCAGGCTGCTAATCCAGTTGTCGTGGACGAAATTGCCCAATTTTTCGCCGCCAATCTCTGCGGCGACGATAACCATGAAAAGCCGCAGGAAATTGCCCAAAACGGCAAATGGCAATGCAAGCGACATCAGGAACAGCCGTTTCCACGCGGATCGAAAGGTGAAAAAGCCGTAAACGGTGGCCAGGAGAAATGTGGCGAAGAGGCTGCGAATACCGCTGCAGGCTGCCACGACGTCATATTCAAACGAGCCGGTCGGGTCAATCAGCCGGGTGCCTTCGCGCACGATGCCTATTCCAAACAAGTGGGCAGTGACTTCGACGAGCCAGGTCACGAGCAAGCGCAATGGGAATGTGATGAATGTCGCGTGCGTGCCGAGGGGAACCGAAAAGGCAAACAGGAAGAACGGGAAAAAGCTCTTGCGCAGCCATTCCGTGCCCCAGGCCAGACCCATGATTCCGTAGATTCCGACAAAGAGCGCGACAATCGAAATATGGGGCAATTGAGCTACATATGCCAGGAGGTGGAGTATTATTCCCAGGATGAGAACCCCGAGTCCCGGGCCCCACAATTGCAAACGGGAATCGAGCAATTCGTGCCGCTTCCACCAGAACAGTCCAACGACGAGGAACGGAACGAACATACAATCTCCATCATCCGAAATGTCTGAGTTGTTATAAGCGCGATACATCCATGTAAATAGGGACGGGGTATGGACGTAGCCGAGGACGGAATTACCGAGAAATTGGAACAGTGCAAGCCATGCCGCCAGCAGCACAAAGAAGAACGTCTTGTTTGGCAGTCGTTGCCAGCAATCCGCGGTATCCCGCTGGAAGTCGCCAATGTTTTTGATGGGTTGGGTTTCGTTCATGGACACGCCTATCCACCTTTAGATTGTCAAAACCGAAAAAAGACTCAATAAAAATCCGCCGGTGGGCGTTACTTTTCTGCCCTGGATGGCAGGTTTCGGCCATCAATGGCGCCAGGATATCACATATTTGACCATGGATCACACAGAAAGTCGGGGGGGCTTCAAAGTTCGACGAAAAGCGTCAGAGGATGACGATGAGGATGAGGATGAATTTAGTTCCGCCGTAACGCTTGACACCCGACGCTCGGGCGGACAGGGTTATTGGGCAAAATGGATCAGGCGAATTCAGCGAGGCAATTTCAGGAGCGGGGATTTGTTGCGCTTTTGTGCGTCCTGGCAGCAATTCATGTTTTTGTTTTTTCGACCGCATTTCCGTTTTTCAATGACGTTGATGAGCCGGAGCATTTTGATTTGGTCGTACGATACTCGCACGGCCAAATTCCGCGCGGGATGGAAAATTATTCGGCCGAATCGTCGGGCTATTTGGCGTTGTATTCTTCATGCGCGTATTTGGGCACAGCGGCAATGTTTCCGGGTGGACAATTTCCGCCCCCGGCATGGACGTTGCCCGTGGAGACGGCACAGCATGAACTGGCTCTTGAGGCGTCGGCGTGGCAGCAGCAGATCAATGACGAGGCATGGCAGCCGCCGCTGTATTATGCGGTGGGAGCAATCTGGTGGCATCTGGGCCAGTTATTCGGTTTTAAAAACGGATATCTGTTGTATTGGCTGAGGTTTCTGGACATCGGCGTCGTCATTGGTGTGGTATTGCTGGGATATACGGCGGCGCGAATGGTTTTTCCGGAGAACAGGTTTATTCAATTGGGGGTGCCGTCGATTCTGGCGTTTATGCCGCAAAGCGCATTTTATTCGATCGAAACGGATGCGCTATCGCCTCTTTGTTTTGGTGCGCTGTTTGTCTGCCTGTTGCAGTGGCTGCGCCAGGAGGTTCCAGATTGGCGGCTTGGCGTCATGACCGGGCTGGCTTTTGCGGCGACGTATCTTACGAAACTGACGAATCTTTCGGTCCTGGCGGTCGCGTTGGCGGTCGTCGCGTACAAATTGGGCGAATGGTTTAGAACCGGCAAAATTGCGCCTGCCCAGCCGGCTCTGGCTGGGTTTGGATTGTGCGCGGCAATCCCGGTGGGGACATGGATGGCATGGTGCAAATCCAACTTTGGCGATTTGACCGGGGGCAAGATGGAGATGGCGTGCGTGGGATGGACGTACAAGCCATTTCTTCAATGGTGGAATCACCCAATCTTTACGCCCAGTGGCTTTTGGACCTTTTTGTCGGAATTGATCAGGACGTTTTGGCGCGGGGAATTTTTGTGGCACGATAAACCGATGGCCTCGCCGATGCTCAATGCCATTTATTTGAGCATGACCATCGGCTTTGTCTTGTGCGCGCTGGTGGCCATGATTCCGGGCACGCGGGCCTGTTCACCAATGGCGTCCTTCCAACGCCAGGGGCTTTATTTGAGCCTGGCATGCATTACGGCGGCTGTGGCGTTTTGCGGATTTTTGTCCATCATTTATGATTTCCATAATTTTTCAAACCCGTCGCGTGAACATCCTTATTTTTCGTTCGGCCGGTTTTTGCTTAGCGCGCTGGTTCCGTTCATCTTGTTGTTCGTTTTTGGAATTGACCGGGGACTGAACCGGTTTGGGAACGTCGCGAAATATGGCGCATTGGTGGCGATCATTTTATTTATGGTTGTTGGGGAAATCGTGACAAATTTGCCGGCGTTTTCGAATCCGTATAATTGGTGGCACCTGCCTTGAGGAATTTGCGATTTACGATTTACGATTTACGCGTGTAGCGATTCTATTTCGCAAGCCCTTGAGGAATTTGAGCAGCCTGGGATTATTGGCGGCGTTTAAGGCTCGATTGCATTGTTTCGCCGCTTCGTGCGCGCGTCCGGTTTTGTAAAGGCTGCTGGCGAGCCATGCCCGGGCCATTGTCTCGAGTTTCTTGTTTAGGCCGATTCGAATCGCTTTTAGATAGTACGGTATCGCTTCCGATTCCCGGCTGTTGTTATCGTGAAATAGCGCCAGGTTGTAACAGGCTTTTGCTTTCTGCCTCTTCGTTTTTGCAGCCTTGATTGCTTGAAGCAGTTGTTGACTTGATCTTCGCATTTTTGATTGAGACGAAATATATGAAAATGCTTCTGGCAACGTTTGCCCGGCATCCCATTTATTGTGTCATGCCGATTGTTTGGAGCCAACGTTCGACCAGTTGGGGCCACTCGCCGATCGATTAGTCGCGATTCCAAAGTCCATCAGGCCATCTCGGCCTTCCGTTGCGGTGTATTTGCATATAAGGTCTGAAAGTCCGCAACATCCGCTACACGGTTGATTATCAACAACTTAATCCTTAACAAATCTGCAACAAATCCGCAACAGGGTCGCAACATTTTGGAAGGATTTCACAGGAGCAAGGAATGCTGGAACCAAAGTCGTTCTCCCCTTTGGAGCGAAAATCCATTGCTTTTTTCAAGCGATTTCGCCACTTCAAGCGGGTGTCGAATGCCCAGGACAAATACCGGGCGGCAATTCAATTTTTCGAACAGCAGGAACCAGAGGGGAAGCAGGCGGCACATTCGCGGATCCTTGGTTCCCCAGAGCCGATATTCCGCATTCGGCATTATCCATAGGATGCTTCCACTTTGGCAGCGACGTCCTTATAACCGCTATCAATGTCGTAGAGCACTTTGAACTGATCGAGGGCGTCGTCCTTTTTGCCCATGTTTTCAAACACCATGCCGAGGTTGTAGGTCATTTCTTTCTTTTCGTCATCGAAAATCGGTTTTTCCTTGATCGCGTCCTGGAGAGCGCGCGCGGCGAAGTCGAACATTTTCTTTTTCTCGTAGCATTTTGCCAGATAATTCATGGCCGCGAGTTTTTTATGCGGATTTTGTCGCGCCTTCTGAAATTCCTGGATGGCCTCGCTGTATTTGCCGATCTGGTAATAGAGCGCGCCCATCTCGTAGCGAATGGCCAAATCGGTTGGATACTTCTCGACGCGTTTTTGGCATTCGGACACTTGAAACTCCAATTTGGCTGCCTTGAGCTGCTCGACTTGCGCGGCGTGGTCGGGCGCAAACGGATTCACCTGCTCGATTTGATGGTCGAACTGCTTGACCTTCGTTTTGGCGATGGCCTGTTCGAGCGAAGGGTCGTTGCCCATTTCGGAATTTCTGACGCGGTCGTAGAGTTCAAACGCTTTATCAAACTGTTTTTTCTCGGTGTAGAGGTCCGCCAGCACCCGGGCCGTTTTTAAATTATTTGGCTCGGTTTGCAGGCGCGCTTCATATTCCTTGATCAGGTTCTCGGTCCGGTCTTCGGATTTTACAATCCGATTTTGCTGTTCGAGCAAGACCGCTTCATCCTTGTTTTTGAGAACGTCGCGAAAAGAACCTTTGCCGCTTTCCAGCGCGCCGTAACCGCCTTCGTTGAGCGTTTTGCTGGCGGCAATGTCTTTGAGCGCTTGTTTGAGTTCACCGTCCGTCGGGTACTCTTTTATCAAATCCATGAGATGTTTCTCACCCGGCTGCGCGTTTCCGGCTCCCGCGCAGGCGTGCGCATACTCAATGGCGATGTTTCTGTCCTTCGGCGAATTTTTAACCAGGATTTCGTAGGACAATACGGCCGTCCTGGGAAATTCAAGGGCGTTCGCGGCTTCGACGATGATTTTGTGCCCGCCCGAACTATTTGGATCACTGTTCAAAATTTGCTCTGCGATGACCATTGCGCCGGCCGGATTGGACCGCAAGGCAAGCTGGGCTTTGGCGACGAGAGGGGACGACCCCGCGCTGCCCAGCATCTTTTTGAAGAAGCCGCCGCCGCCCGACTTTTTGACCTGCTCCCCGCGGAGGGCCTTTCGGCAATCAAAGAATCCGGGCTCTTTTTCGAGGACCTGGTTATAGAGCGCGATGGCGTAGTCCGTATTTTCCCGCTGGGCCGCTTCCTGCGCCTTGGTGTAGAGTGTTCGCGCCTCGCGCGATATTTCATTGATGCTTTTTTCTGCCATGGTCGTGCTTGTTAGAAAATCGCCGTTCTTTTGCAAAAAATCAACTCTATCCGTATCCTCGACAGTTTATTCGCACTGCGCCTTCTGCCGGAGGGCATGGTCAGCGAGGATCAGTGCTGTCATCGCCTCGACCATCGGTACTGCCCTCGGCAATACGCAGGGGTCATGCCGCCCGCGGCCTTTCAGCGTCGTATTTTCAAAATGTTCGTCAACTGTATTTTGCGCATGCATGACGGTCGCCACGGGCTTGAACGCGACGCGAAAATAAATCGTTTGCCCGTTCGAAATGCCGCCCTGGATGCCCCCGGAATAATTTGAGGTCGTAATTACCTTCCCGGCGCGGGCGCGAAATGGGTCATTATGCTCACGGCCGGTCATCAGGGTTCCCGCAAATCCGGACCCAATTTCAAAACCTTTGGACGCAGGCAGGCTCAGCATCGCTTTGGCCAGGTCCGCTTCGAGCTTGTCAAAAACCGGTTCGCCCCAGCCCGCGGGAACGCCGCGGGCGACGCCTTCCACGACACCGCCGACGCTGTCACCCGCGCGCCGCATTTTTTCGACAAGCCGAATCATTTTTTCAGCCGCCTGATTGTCCGGGCAGCGCATGATATTGGATTCAATTTGCGCTGCTTTGACTTTCTCGGGATTTACGGCGGCAACGATGCGCTGCGTTTGTTTAACGTAGGCGAGGATTTCCACGCCATATCGTTCGCGCAGGATTTTTTTAGCAATCGCGCCCGCGGCAACGCGGCCGATGGTTTCGCGCGCGCTGGCCCTGCCGCCGCCCTGCCAGTTCCGGATTCCATATTTGGCGAAATAGGTGAAATCGGCGTGGGACGGGCGAAACTTTTCCTTCATTTCGCTATAGGCTTCGGGCCGGGCGTCTTCGTTTTTGACCCACATGCAGATGGGGGTGCCGAGGGTTTTTCCGTCAAAAGTGCCGGACAGGATTTGCACAGTGTCCGGTTCGCGCCGCGGCGAGACGATTTTGGATTGGCCGGGGCGGCGGCGATCCAGCTCCGGCTGAATGTCCGCCTCGGTAAGTTTTAGACGCGGCGGACAACCGTCCACGACCACGCCGACACCTCCACCGTGAGACTCGCCCCAAGTGGTGATGCGGAACAGGTGCCCGAAAGTGCTTGCCATGCCGCAATTGTGCGGAAAAAAGGGAAGATGGTCAAATGCGTGATGGTAGGGACGGCGCGCTGCGCCGTCACCGCCCGTATAGTGGGCGGAACAAGGGCGATTCAACGTCCATCTACGTTCGTTGCGCCGCTAAACGCGGCGCGGGCAGCGCCTCGCGCTGTCCCTGCCACAATTTCGGATTGAGCCCGGTCGTTATAAAGGATACCGTTGGGATTCATGCAGTTCGCGATGCTCAGAAAGTTCCCTTTTGCCGTGCTGGCCGTTGGCGCGGCGATGGTTCTGGCATACCTCATTGATGATAACCTGGGAGTCGCGTGGCCGACAAATGTCGTTCGTAATTGGCAGGAATTCGGTTTTTTAAACCTTCATGGCCAATTGGTTGCTAATTCGGGCGGATTCGAGGTGGCCCAAAATCCAAAGGTCTACGGAGGCATGAGCCCGGTTTGCCTCTATCCCGCGTTTTTTGCAACACAGCTTTTCAGTTGGACCGGTTTGGATACGCTCTCGTTTCAAATTCTATTGGCAGCGGTCGTTTTCTGGGCGTCGTGGCGGTTGTTGGGGCGTGACAATTTTGCGCTGATGGCAGCCGGAGTGGCCATTCTGTGCCCGGGTTACTTGCGATGGCCAAAAATCCTGGATCCGAACACGCTTGCGGCGCTGCCGGTCCTTCCTTACGCGGTACTGGTTTTGGCGATCTTAAAGAAGCCGAAAATGACTCCAACCCTCGCTGGCGCGCTGATTGTCTTAACCCTCGCGTTCATGTCATTGAATTGGACGACAGCCTGGGTTTGCGCACCCTGCGTTTTCATGTTCTTGGCCATTCCCGGTCTAAATCGCCGTGCCCTTGGTACGCTGATCGCCGTAATGGTTGTCGCCATTCCACTGGTTGTCGTCGGGTCATTTGCCGCAAAATACGGTCACCACGGCCCGGGGGCGGCGGGAAGTAATAGCATGGCAGTCCACTCGAGCGCATCTTCGGGCGGGCTATTGAGTATCATAGCGGGGTATACGTGGGGCAGCGGGGGGTATGGCAACGGAACCTCTACTGCGCACCTTTTTTTGCGCCTGGCCTTCACCAACATAGTCGGTTTGCTTCCACTTTGGCTCATTTGCCTTTATGCCCTTATCGATTCGATCCGGGCCGGCAGACGTGTTTCAGGATTGGTTTTTGTGCCTTTGGCGTTCGCCGTTCTGAACATGATCATCATGCGGAATTATTTCTGCCACCATCCCTGGATGGCAGGGCCGGTCCTGTTGGTGGGCGTCGTTTTCTCGCTGGCGGTGCTGAGGATTTCGCCGGTGGCGGATACCGCGTCTGGTTCAGACAAAATGCCTTTGAAGATCGTTTATGGAGCCGGGCTGGTTTGCTTCGTTTATGGTTTTGCCGTACTGATGTTTTTCCGTGCCAATGAGTCGGACCTTTTGTCATTGGTAAAGCTGGTGCGGCAGCATACGGCGCGTTCCGATACAATCGCCATTCTAAAATCCGATTCAGTTACATCGCCGCTCGTGGATCGGCTCGATGAACCGCTGGATCGCCACGTAATCGAGGTGGATAATATCAACGATCTGGCCAATCAAGGGCATGCGGTCATTTTATCCGCGATTCAATTGAACGACTCGCCGACGTTGATCGCGCAAAGCGCGGCGGCCTCGCAATCATGGCTGACGCGGGTTGCCGATTGGTTCAATCATTCCATTTCGCATCGCCGCGCGGGAGATCGGATTGAACTGCCCGGCGTCTTTTATCTGTATGCGCCGCGCCGATGATATGTTTTCTCAACCGCCAAACTGCCGTGTCATCAACGCCCTAAAATGAGTTCAAGCGATGCCAAACCAAACCGCCGGGATCTGGTGTCCATTGTCATTCCCATGCTGAATGAGCGGGAAGGACTGCGGACGCTTTTTGATCATGTTGAACAGGTCCTTAAAGATACCGCGGCGGATTGGGAAATGGTGGCGGTGGATGACGGGAGCACGGACGGAACGCGCGATGCCGCAAAGGAAGAATTAAAACGATTTAGCCGATGGCAATTGATCATTTTGAGCCGGAATTTTGGCCAGCAACCGGCGTATCGCGCAGGAGTGGATTATGCGCGCGGGGACGCCGTGATTTTTCTGGATGCGGACCTGCAGGACCCGCCTGAAATCATCCCGCAATTTCTCGAAAAGTGGCGTGCCGGATACAAGGTCGTTATCGGATGCCGCACGAGCCGTCAGGAGACGGGCTTGCGCCGGATTTTGTTCGATGGATTTCATCGGGTGTTCCATAGCATGACCGGCCGCGTGATGCCGATGAACAGCGGCATGTTTTCGCTGATTGACCGCGTGGTCATCAACCAGCTTGCGGCGGCGCGTGAAAAGAACCTTTATCTGCCGGCCCTCAAATCCTGGTATGGTTTTTCCCACGCTACAGTGGAATACGCCCGGAAAAATCGGGCGGCCGGCGAAGCAAAACAATCGTATCGGAAGCTGTTTGCCCAGGCGCTCGATGCGTTATTCAGTTTTTCGGATTTGCCGCTGCAATGGATTGCGGCGGTGGGCGCGGTCATTTGTCTGGCGAGTTTTGCCTATGCGGCATTTCTGGTCGTGGAGAAGATTCTGCAGATGCTTGGCTTTTTCCCGGAACTGCGAGTCCTGGGATTTACGACGCTCGCCGTGGCAGTATTTGGGTTAAGCGGCGTTCAACTGCTATCCCTGGGGATTATTGGCCAATATCTGGCGCGGATTTATCGTGAAAGCAAAGGCCGGCCCGTTTATGTCGTTGAAAACGTTTTAAGCTCGAATGAATCCGGAAGAATACCAGAACCTGGCGCGCGTTGAAACTGACCATTGGTTTTACGCTGGTAAACGGCAAATCGTCCGGTATTGGATTAACCAATTCCGTCCGCTCCAGCACGACGATTTGCTCGTGGATTGCGGCGCGGGCACGGGAATTTTCGCTGCTGAGATGAGAGGCCTCTGCAACGTTTTGGCGCTGGACGACTTTGATGAATCAGTGGAATTGCTCCGAAAGCGCCTTGGCGAAAACAATGTCCGTAAGGCAAGCTGCACCGCCATGCCATTGGCAAACGCTTCGGTGGACGTGCTGACGGCGCTGGACGTAATTGAACACGTGGAGGGCGACCATGCGGCCATGCGCGAGTTTTTGCGCGTATTGAAGCCTGGGGGGGTTGCGGTGATTACCGTCCCGGCCCTGATGGCTTTGTGGAGCGATTGGGACGTTACGCTGCGCCATTTTCGCCGATACACCAGGGACTCGCTGATGGGAATTGTCCCGACTGGTTTTGAAGTTCTTTGCGCCAATTACGTCAATGTGGCCGTCTTACCCATCGTTTTTGCTGTTCGCAAATGGCGTGGATTGAAAAATCGGATGGGTGTTAAAATCGATGCCCGTTCCGAAGACAAAATTCCGGCAGCATGGCTCAACAAATTTCTCGGTTGGACCTTCGTCAAACTTGCCTGCCAAAACACGGTTCGATTCCCGGCAGGAGTTGGGTTGATTGCGGTCTTGCGGAAAAAGCCTGATCTCACTCCGGCGCCGGGTCATATATCAAGCCCATAAACAAAATCGTTCCCGTTTGATTGTCCTCAATCAAAAACAGAAATGGACGATCGACGATCATTTTGAATCGCTTCGGCGGAGGTCCCTGGCTGCAGCATCCCGCAACCGCGGCGCAGGTTACAGCCGCCGCCTCGGTTCTTTCTTCTTTGACTTCAACAAATGTTTTTTGCCGGACGCCGGATATCCAAAGCCGTTCGGAAGAGATCTCCGAAAAATTCGCCTTGTCCGCGTCAAACGCGGTTTTGATTCCAAGTATCTGCAACGGTCGCGCCAATTCCACGGTATCTTCTATTTTAAACTTTGGCAGAACCAGGTCGCCCTCTGCATCTTTAAAGCCTGGCTTCGAGACTTTTGTCCACACATCGCCGTCCATGATTCTCACGTCACACGATTCATTCGCCCTGAAGGGGCAATCCAAAAAGACGGCAATCGACGACGATTTGGGATGCCCTTTCAGGGCGCCTGCGATCGGCGATCCAGCCCCGAGGGCGATGCCCTGGCCACAATGGGAATGCGCTTTCAGCGCGCCGTTCGAAATACGCTTTAACACTTCAACGCTTCAACGCTTTCGGTTACTCTTAGAACATCAAATGAATCGTATTGTTGAAAAGTTCCAAAGCCTAAAAACGGAAGGTAAAAAGGGTTTTATTGTCTATATCGGCGCCGGGGACCCAAACCTTGCCGCCACGCGTGAATTGGCCGTTGCCTTCGACAAAGCGGGTGTGGACGTTCTGGAACTTGGCGTGCCCTTCAGCGACCCGCTCGCCGACGGCCTTGTGAATCAATTGGCGGCGCAACGCGGTTTGGAATCCGGGACCACTCCGCCAAAAATTCTCGATACCGTCGGATCCATTCGCAAGCAGTCGGATGTCCCGATCGTGCTCTACATTTATTTCAATCTGATTCATAAGGTCGGAATGGGCGAGTTCATTCAGGATGCCGCGCGCGCGGGCGTGGATGGCCTGCTCGTTCTGGATTTGCCGCCGGAAGAGTCGGAAAATTACGAAGCCCTGATGAAAAAAAACGGCCTGTGCAATATTTATCTGGTCGCGCCTACCACGCCGGAAGACCGGATGGAATTCATCGTCAAGCGCGGCAGCGGGTTTATCTATTACGTTTCGCGCGAAGGCGTGACAGGCATGCAAAAACAAATCGCGGCGAACCTGGCGTCGCAAGTGGCCAAAATCCGCGCGCACACGGACCTGCCAATCGTCGTGGGCTTCGGCGTCTCAAATCCCGGCCAGGCCAAACTGGTCGCGCAAAATGCGGATGCCGTCGTAGTCGGGAGCGCCGTTGTGAACCAAATCGCGGAGCATGGAAAATCAAAAACTTTGGTGAAGCGAACGAGCGCGTTTGTGAAATCGCTGGCAGACGCGGTTAAATCGGTTTGAAGTTTGAACCGGATGGCTTAACCGCAAAGAACACAAAGAACGCAAAAGAGAGCGCAAACCACATACCTGCCTATAGGAAAGTAAACGTGTAAACGGGCCGAAAAAGAGTGTGAAAAGAGTGTGAAGAGTGCGCGTTTATTGGCAATTTTGATAAAAAGGTTCGTAGAAATGTAAACGGCAGACTTTGGCGCGAAAGGGATAAATTTTTTTGGACCCGCCGCCGCTAAAACTTTCGCCTTCGCCCAATACTCCATTAAGCTATGGCGGGCAGGGAGGATTGATCTGAGATGTGTTCCCGCCATCTCATCTGCGCAGCACAAACTGAAAACCCCATCGGGGTGAAATATATGTAGCCCAGGGCAAAGGGCGAGTCCGCGAGCCCGACGCCCTGGGTACGCCAACGCAACGCCTCTGCCGCTGACTGCGAAGCCGCGCGATAGCGCGAATCTGATCTGCGGCATCCTTGTCCTGTCAGATGGGCGTTTCTTAAGCTCGTTTCCATTTTTCTGCCTATGGTGCGGAAACGGAAACGAAGCCTGCTTTTTTCGCGGGAAAGTGCCGTTTTATTGGCAAATTCGGAGGTTTTGTAGTCTTGGGTGGAGTGAAACGTATCCGTGTTACTAACCCCGGCTAGGCAGGGCTGCGGAAGTTCTGTCAGAGTGAGGGTATGGAAAATTCGACCAGTAATCGTCCCCATCACACGCCGGAGCAAC
>Ga0335075_10002177_pt1 | contig 31731 bp, 28 predicted proteins | sample Lox_Sample_24_FD_206723 | JGI IMG/M metagenome (GOLD analysis project Ga0335075, IMG submission 206723) | Soil microbial communities from Loxahatchee National Wildlife Refuge, Florida, United States - Lox_Sample_2.4 | ecosystem: Environmental > Terrestrial > Soil > Wetlands | place: USA...
CCAACCCCCGTGTACGGGGGGCTTTTTGGTGAGATATCTCCACCAAAACCGCCCCCAGTTGTGCCTTGGTTGGTCTAGAACATCCCGCTGGTTGTCGCCAGGGCTCTCCAGATGAGGAAGGCGATCACGAACATCGCGACCGTCATCACTCCGGTCTCCCTTCGCACGATCAGCATCCCGACCTCCTGCTGCTTCTCTTCGGAGAGGGACTTGAAATCGACCTCGCCCAGCTCCTGGCTGGCCGAGGCCCCTCTCATCGCCTCGGCGAAGAGCGAGGCGATGATCGGGAGGAAGACGTAGAGGTAGTGGAGGTCGTCGGTCGCGCGGTGTCCCTTGGCGTAGAGGACGCACTCGAAAATGACGAAGATCACGGTCGCGAGCTGCGCGACACGCAGGAGGTACCAGAACGGCATCGAGGCCCGGTGCTGCTGCCAGGCGAGTCCGCCAAGCACTCCCGCGACCAGGTTGATCGCGATAACTATGAGGCCCAATGCCAAGTAGAGGTCAGACAAGGTTCAATCCCGCCTAAAGGGGTCGGATTTGGCTTTACAGATGCGAAAAGTCACTATGTGGCAACTTGATACAAAGTCGGTGAGACTACGTGTATAAACCTTTCTTGAAGGGACAGCCTAAGTCCCCAGTAAGGACCGATACTTGCTTCACCAGTACCTCCCAATTCTCGTCTTCGCCTCCCTCGGCATTATTGTCGGAGGGGCCTTCGCAACCCTGAACCTCGTTCTCGGTCCGAAGCGGCTGAAGGACCCGACCACCAGCGCCGGCATCCGGCAGGCGGACCCCTACGAATGCGGACTGCCGTCCGAGGTCTCGAAGACCTTCCGTTTCGGGGTGAGCTTCTACCTGGTCGCGATGCTCTTCATCCTGTTCGACATCGAGGTCGTCTTCCTCTATCCGGTCGGCGCGATCCTCAATGCCGCCGACTCGGTCTTCGTGCTGGCCGAAGTGATCCTGTTCGTGGGCCTGCTTTTCGTCGCCCTCGTCTACGTGTGGCGGAAGGGAGCCCTCGATTGGAGATAGAACGCCAGAAGCTGCGGGTCCATGCCCCGCTCGACCAGCCCAGCTCTCCGGAAGAGCTGCGCGCCCGCCAGCTGCGTGCCCGTGACCTTCTGCGCGGTGACCTCGAAGGCTCCGACCTCGACGCCTACGTCGAAGAACGGGTCGCGACCACCACGCTCGAGAAGGTGCTGAACAGCGCCCGGGCCAACTCGATCTTCCCGGCCACCTTCGGCCTCGCCTGCTGCGCGATCGAGATGATGTCCACCGTCTCGCCGCGCTACGACATCGCCCGCTTCGGCGCCGAGGCCTTCCGCGCCTCGCCCCGTCAGGCCGATCTCCTGATCCTCTCCGGCCGCGTCTCGATCAAGATGGCCCCGGTCATCCGCCGCATCTACGACCAGATGCTGGAGCCGAAATGGGCGATCTCGATGGGTGCCTGCTCCTCCAGCGGCGGCATGTTCTCCAACTACGCCGTGGTCCAGGGCGCCGACAAGTTCATGCCTGTCGACGTTCACGTGCCCGGCTGCCCGCCGCGCCCGGAAGCGCTGATCTACGCCTTCAACAAGCTGCAGGAAAAGATCAAGGGCAACCCCGAGCAGGGATGGCGCTCGCGCTACCAGGCCCACGGAACCGAGGAATGGGCTCGCGGCGGCGCCGGCTCGAAGCCCTCGGAGGAAGCCGCCGAGGCCTACGCCAAGGCCCGGGAGGTCCTCGGTGCCTGACGCACCCGGACTCGAACTCATCCTCGCCGAGATCAACCGCGACACCCCCGGCGCGGTCATCGACACGAGCTTCGACCGCGAACAGGCCGCCCTGATCGTGGACGCGACCCAGATCCGCAGCACGATCACCTGGCTGCGCGACACCCCGGGCCACGAGTACACCTTCCTTTCGTCCGTGCACGGGGTTGACTACCTGCCGAACGAGCCCCGTTTCGCCGTGCACTACGAACTGCTCAACCGCGAACGGCACGAGCGCCTCCGGGTCAAGGCCCTGTTGAGCGATCCAGCAGTCGAGACTGAAGCGGGTTCCGATGTCCCCCCGATCGGAGCTCCCGACGAAAGTCGGCCGAGCGGGGGGACATCGGAACCCGCGACCCAACTCCTGCCCCACATCGACTCCGTCGTGGATCTCTTCCCGACCGCCGATTTCCAGGAGCGAGAGATCTACGACTTCTTCGGGATCGTGTTCGACGGCCATCCGGACCTGCGCCGGATCCTGATGCCGGACGACTACGTCGGCTGGCCCCAGCGCCGGGACTTCCCGGTCGGCGGCGAGCCCGTGATCTTCACCAAGGACGAAGTGACCAACCCGGGCTGGTGGCAGTGATGGCGACCCCGCTCGAGTCCGGACTGCGTGACGAGGAAGTGACCGTCGGCGAGCTCAGGGAGCGCCTGGCCGACCGCCTGCCCGGCGCCAGCATCGAGCTCGCGCCCGAGCAGGAGATGATGACGGTCAACATGGGGCCGCATCACCCCGCGACGCACGGCGTCCTACGGCTGATCGTCGATCTCGAGGGCGAGGTCGTGAAGGACCTGAAGCCGGTCGTCGGCTACGTCCACACCGGCATCGAGAAGTCGATCGAGACGATGACCTACTGGAAGGCCATCCCGTTCGTCGAACGCATGGACTACCTCGCCTACTTCTCCAACATGGAGTCGTACTGCGGCGCGGTCGAAAAACTGATCGGCCTGGAGATCCCGCGCCGGGCCCAGTACCTGCGGGTGCTCCACCTCGAGCTGAACCGCCTCCACTCGCACCTGGTCTGGCTCGGCACGAGCGCCCTCGACCTCGGCGCGATGGGCGTCTACTTCTACTGCTTCCGCGACCGTGACCGGGTGCTCGACATGTTCGAGATGTCGACCGGCCAGCGCATGCATACGCGCTACTTCCAGATCGGCGGAGTCGCCGAGGACATCCCGGCCGGATTCGAGAAGAAGATCCGCGAACTGATCGTCACCCTGAACACCGGAATCGACCAGTACGAAGCTCTGCTCGACCGCAACGAGATCTTCCTCCACCGGACCAAGGGGATCGGCATCGTCAGCCGCGAACGCCTGCTCGAGCTGGGGGTCACCGGACCGCTGCTGCGCGCCTCGGGCGACGCCTGGGATCTGCGCAAGGAGAGCGGCTATCTCGCCTATCCCGAGATCGAGTTCGACGTCCCGGTCGGCACGGTCGGCGACGGCTACGACCGCTACCGGGTGCGCCTGACCGAGATGCGCGAGTCGCTGAAGATCATCGAGCAGTGCCTCGACGGCATGCCCGAGGGTCCGTGGCTCGCCGACGACCGCAAGTACGTGCTGCCGCCACGCTCCGAGCTTTCGACCTCGATGGAATCGCTGATCCATCACTTCAAGCTGGTCACCGAAGGATTCCGGGTCGCTCCCGGCGAGGTCTACAATCCGGTCGAATCGCCCCGCGGCGAGATCGGCTGCTTCGTCCTGGCCGACGGCTCCTCCAAGCCGGCCCGGGTTCATTTCCGTGAACCCTCATTCGTAAATCTGCAGGCGCTGCGCGACATGACGGTGGGCGAGTACGTCGCCGACCTGATCCAGACGCTGGCCATGCTCGACCCGATCCTCGGCGGGATCGACCGGTAGGCAATCGTGGACAAGTTCACCCCACTCGAAGATTTCGTCGGCCTCGGCATTCCCGAGGACCAGGCCAACATCACCGGCCGCACCCCCGACGGCCAGGCCGAGGAGATCCCGGAGCTATCCGACGTCGACTGTCCGGAAGAGCTGCGCCTGAAGATCGAAGAGATCATGGACCGCTACCCGGACAAGGACGTCAAGGACAGCCTGCACAAGTCGGCCTCGATCCCTTCGCTCTGGGCCGTCCAGCGCCACTACGGCTGGTGCACGCCCGAGGGCATCCGCCAGGCCGCCGCGGTGATGCGGGTCACCCCGGCCTACCTGGAGTCGGTCGCCAGCTTCTATGACCTGCTGCGCCTGAAGCCCGCGGGAACCAGCCAGGTGCTCGTCTGCACCAACATCTCCTGCTGGATGCGGGGCGGCGACGAACTGCTCGATGCCTTCTGTGAGGCGTCGGGAGTCGATCGCGGCGAGGCCGGCCACGGCGGCGGGGTCTCGCCGGACGGTGAGATCATGGTCTCCGGCTTCGAGTGCCTCGGTGCCTGCGACCTGGCCCCGATGGCCTCGGTCAACGAGCGCTACTACGGCCCGCTGGAGCAGGCCGACGCGAAGACCGTGATCGATCAGCTGCGTGAGGGCGGGGAGGTGCTGCCGGAGAAATCACTGGCCGCCCGTCCGCTGCCCGGCGGCGAAGAGGCCCCAGAGAACGCCAAGACCTCCGGCCTGAAAGGACCGAACCGATGAGTCCCGAAACCGGCACGTCCGAAATCGTCGAGACCAGGGTCCTGCTGCGCCACGCCAGCGATCCGAACCTGGTCAAGATCGACACCTACAAGTCCTACGGCGGCTACCAGACCCAGGAACGGGCCTACAAGGAGCTCGAGGTCGACTGGATGGTCGACCAGCTCGAGGAATCCGGCCTGCGCGGCCGCGGAGGCGCCGGTTTCCCGATGGGCAAGAAGGTCTCCTTCCTGCCGCACGGCGATCAGGCCAAGTACCTCTGCTGCAACGCCGACGAGTCGGAGCCCGGAGCGTTCAAGGATCGCGAGCTGATGCAGCGCAATCCGCACCAGCTGATCGAGGGGATCGCGATCGCCTCGCTCGCCGGTGACATCGGCCACGCCTTCATCTTCATCCGCGGCGAGTACGACAAGCAGGCCGACATCCTCGACGCGGCCGTCGCCGAGGCCTATGCCGCCGGCTATCTCGGCAAGAACATCCTCGGCTCGGGTCACGATCTGGAACTGGTCGTCCACCGCGGCGCCGGTGCGTACATCTGTGGTGAGGAGACCGCGCTGCTCGACGCGCTTGAAGGCAAGCGCGGCAACCCGCGCCTGAAGCCGCCGTTCCCGGCGGTCCAGGGCCTCTACGGCGGACCGACCCTGATCAACAACGTCGAGACCCTCTCGAACGTCTCGCACGTGATCGCGAACGGCGCCGACTGGTTCAAGGCTTTCGGTACCGAGCAGTCGCCCGGCACCAAGGTCGTCTCGATCTCCGGCTGCGTCAAGCGGCCCGGCAACTACGAGGTCGAGCTGGGCCTGAACCTGCGCGACATGATCTACGAGCTGGGCGGCGGCCCGCTCGAGGGACACGAGATCAAGGCGGTCTACCCGGGAGGCTCCTCCTCTCCGGTGCTGACCCCGGACGATCTCGATCGTCCCTACAGCTTCGAATCGATGGCCGAGGCCGGATCGATGCTCGGCTCAGGGTCGATCATCGTCGCCGACGACACCGTCTCGATCCCGCATCTCGCGCTGCGCACCGCGCGTTTCTACCATCACGAGTCCTGCGGCAAGTGCACCCCCTGCCGGGAGGGCACCAACTGGACCGTGAAGATGCTGGAGCGGGTGGTCCGCGGTGAGGCGACGCCGATGGATCTCGACATCATCTCGTCGGTCCAGAAGAACATCATGGGCCACTGCCTCTGCGTGCTCGGCGACTCGATGGCGATGCCGGTCAGCGCGATGGTGAACAAGTTCCGCCCCGAGTTCGAAGAGGTGATCGCCACCGCCGCGTTCTCCGGCTTCCCGACGGCTGACGGCCGTGAGGCCCAGATCGATGGTGAGGAACCCGGCCCCGGCGGGGTCAGCCCGGAGCTGATCAAACAGGCCCGTCTCGCCGGCCGTCCCGTGCCGAGCGCGGCCCAGAACGCGGGGAACAACTGATGGCCCGTCCCAAGCCCAACCCGATCACCCTGACCATCGACGGCCGCGAGGTCGCCGCGAACGAGGGCATGATGCTGGTCGATGCCGCCAAGCTCGGCGACATCGAGATCCCGGTCTTCTGTTACGAGCCGAAGCTCGGCCAGCCGGTCGGCGCCTGCCGCATGTGCCTGGTCGAGATCGAGGGCATCCCCAAGCTTCAGACCGCCTGCTCGACCCCGGTGCGCGACGGCATGGTCGTCCACACCCAGACCGAACAGGTCAAGGAAGCCCAGAACGCGGTGGTCGAGTTCCTGCTGGTCAACCATCCGCTCGACTGCCCGGTCTGCGACAAGGGCGGCGAGTGCCCGCTCCAGGACATCTCGATGGGCTGGGGTCCGGACCGCAGCCGCGTGGTCGACGTCAAGCGCCACTTCGAGAAGCCGGTTCCGCTTTCCCCGCTGATCGGCATCGACCGTGAGCGCTGCATCCTCTGTTACCGCTGTGCCCGGTTCAGCCAGGAGGTCTCCGAGGACCAGCAGCTTCAGCTGCTCGAGCGCGGTGACCGCAGCTACATCGGAACCTTCAACGACCAGCCCTACATCGCCCCGTTCCAGGGCAACATCACCGAGCTCTGCCCGGTCGGCGCGCTCACCTCGTACACGTACCGTTTCCAGGCCCGCCCCTGGGATATCGAGCAGGGTGGCTCGGTCTGCACGCTCTGTCCGAGCCAATGCAACGTCAGCTTCACGGTCCGCGACGAAGAGGTCAAGCGCGTGCTCGCCCGCGACAACGAGGCGATCGACGACGGCTGGCTCTGCGACCGCGGCCGCTACGGCTTCCAGGCGATGTACTCGCAGGACCGTGTGCTGAACCCGATCCGCTTCGAGAACGGCAACCCGGTCCCGGCCTCGTGGGCCGAAGCGATCGAGATCGCCGCGGGCGGTCTCGCCGCCACCGGCGGCCGCTCCGCCGCGCTGGTCGGCGATGCCTCCAACGAAGAGGGTTTCATCCTGCAGAGCATCGTCCGTGAGGGGCTCGGCTCGAAGGACATCGACAGCCGCCAGGCCCCGAACGTCGGCCGGAGCATCCGTGTCCGCCTCTACGACCCGGCGATCACCGCGACCGTCGCCGACATCGACACCGCCGATGCCGTGCTGGTTCTCGGCACCGACCCGATCCATTCGGCCCCGGCCTTCGACCTTCGGGTCCGCAAGGCGGTCCGCCGCAACGGCACCGCGCTCGGTGTCGCGACCGACCGTCCGAGCGCGCTCGACGGCGGCGCGACCGAGGTCGAGCGTTTCGCCCCGGGCGACGCCGCCGGATACATGCGGCAGCTGACCGCCGCCGTGAAGAGCGGCGCCGATACTGGCATGGCCGGCCTGCTGAAGGGCGCCGAGGACATCGTGATCGTGTGGGGCGAACGCCTCGGACGCGGTGAGAACGGCCCGGCCGCGGTCGAGAGCCTGCTCGAGTTGAGCGCCGCCCTCGAGATCTCGGGCAAGGCCGAATCGGGCCTGATCGAGATTCCAGACGTCGCCAACGCCCGCGGCCTGCGCGAAGTCGGCTGCCTGCCTGACTCCGGTCCCGGCCTCTCCGAGGTCGAAGCCGGCCGTGATGTCGAAGAGATCCGGGCCGGCCTCGAGTCGGGCGAGATCAAGTCCCTGATCCTGTTCGGCGTCGATCCGATCCGCGACTTCCCCGACACCGACGGCTGGCGCCGCGCGCTCGAAGCCGCCGAGCACATCGTCTGCTTCTCGATGGGCGCGACCGAGACCACTGATCTCGCCACCGTCGTCTTCCCGCTGGAATCACATGCGGAGAAGGACGGAACGGTCACCCACACCGAGGGTCGCCTCCAGCGTGTCCGCCCCTCCGCCCAGCGCCCCGGCGACATCCGTCCCGGCTGGATGGTCCTCGCCGAACTCTCGGCGGCACTCGGCCACGAAACGAATATTCACTCCGGCCCCGAGGCCCTGCGAGCCATCGGTGAGGCAGTCCCGTTCTACGCAGGTCTCACCGACAAGATCATCGGTGGCCGTGGCATCCGTTGGCAGGATCGTCCTGAGTCCGCGGCCTTCGAGGCGGTGGCGGGGACGGGTGTCGCGCCCGGAGCCGTAGTCCCGGCGGAGGCCGTGACACCCGTGTCCGCCACCCCCACCGAGGCTTCGAGCGACGGAACCCTCACCCTGGGAACTTTCCGCGACCTGTGGGCCAACCAGGTCACGGAGATGAGCCCCGCACTCAACTACTTGATTCCGGCGCAGCGGTTGGAAGTTTCTGTCGCTGACGCCAAGCGTCTGGGTCTTTCCCGTGGCGACGAGGTCGCGGTCAAGTCCGGTGATCACGAAGTGGTCGCTCGGGTCGCGATTCGTGGCGCGATGCCCGAGGGCACCTGCTTCCTGATCGAAGGCACCCTTGAGGGCAACGCCAACGTGTTCGCCAACGGCAAGCCGGCTCAGGTCGAGATCGGCAAGCCCTCGCCCAAGCTGGACCTGGTCATGGCCGGGGCCGATTCGACCGAAGCGGCTCCGGAGGAATAGTGCCGGCTCTACCCCTGGGGGACACCACCTTCGTCGACGCGACGTGGATCATGATCGTGAAGTCACTGATCATCTTCGTCGTGATCCTGCAGCTCGTTCCGATCATCCTGCTGGTCGAACGCAAGCTGCTCGGCCGTTTCCAGCAGCGCTACGGACCCAACCGGGTCGGCCCCAAGGGCGCCCTGCAGCCCCTGGCCGACGTCGGCAAGCTGCTCTCGAAGCAGAGCTTCCGTCCTCAGGGTGCGGTTCCGTTCCTGTACGAGATCGCTCCGGCACTGTCGATCTTCTCGGCCGTGATCACGCTCGCGATCCTGCCTTTCGGCGATGTCCAGGGTGGCTGGGGCTTCTACGGCATCGATGTGCCGATCGGCATCCTGTACTTCTTCGCCTTCGGTTCGATCGCGTTCTACGGCCTGCTGCTCGGCGGCTGGGCCTCGGGCTCCAAGTACAGCTTCCTCGGCGCGATGCGGTCCGCCGCCCAGTTGATCTCGTACGAGATCGCGATGGGTCTCTCACTGCTCGGCGTGGTGATGATGGCCGGATCGCTGAGCCTGGTCGACATCGTCAAGGCGCAGGGCGACATCTGGTTCATCGTTCCCCAGATCGTCGGCTTCCTTATCTTCCTGGTCGCCGGTTTCGCCGAGACCAACCGCCCGCCCTTCGACCTTCCCGAGGCCGACGCCGAGCTGGTCGCCGGGTACCAGACCGAGTACGGCGGAATGCGCTTCGGCTCCTACATGTTCGCCGAGTACATGGAGATCCTGATCGTGTCCGGAATCGCGGCCACGATGTTCCTCGGCGGCTGGATGGGCCCCGGCCCCTCGGGCCTCGATCCGGTCTGGATGCTGTTGAAGATGGTCGCCCTCACGATGTTCTTCATCTGGATCCGGGCGACCCTTCCGCGCTTCCGCTACGACCAGCTGATGACCTTCGGCTGGAAGATCCTTCTTCCTCTGGCAACTCTTAACGTGCTGGTCACGGCAGTCCTGGTGGTGGTCATATGAGCATTCGTCCCGAAGAGATCAAAGTCGTCCCCCGTGGCCCCGAGCCCGGTGGCTGGGGCGGCGCCTACCGTGCCTTCGGTGAGACCCTGCGCGGACTCCGGACCACGATGGGCCGTCTTTTCGATACCCCGGTCACGATCCAGTACCCGGAAGAGAAGACCCCGGTCTACCCGCGCTTCCGTGGACGGCACAAGCTGCACAAGTTCGAGGACTCCGACCTGGAGAAGTGCGTCGGCTGCTCGCTCTGCGCCGCCGCCTGCCCGGCCGAGTGCATCCGCGTCGTCGCCGCCGAGAACGATCCCGAGAACCGGGTGTCGGCCGGTGAGCGCTATGCCGCCGTGTACGAGATCAACCTCTCGCGCTGCATCTTCTGCGGCTACTGTGAGATGGCCTGCCCGTTCGACGCGATCACGATGGGCCACGACTACGAGATGGCCGACTACAACCGCGGCGACCTGATCTTCACCAAGGAGATGCTGCTGGCCGAACCGCTGGCGCGCACGCCGCTGAGGGGAGAGGGCGAGTAGTGACCGAACTCGCATTCTTCGTCGGCGCGATCGGAGCCATCGGCGGCGCAATCGCCGTGGTGACTCTGCGCAACCCGTTCTACAGCGTGCTGGCGCTGGTCGTCCACCTGGTCTTCCTTGCCGGGATCTTCCTGCTGCTCCGGGCCCAGTTCCTGGCCGCCGCCCAGATCGTGGTGTACGCCGGCGCGGTCATGGTGATCTATGTCTTCGTCGCCGCGTATGTCGGCGGCATAGAGGAACCGATGTTCGATTCCTCACCACAGCTGAAAATCATCGGCCCGATTCTCGCGGTCGCCCTGTTCGTGGAGATCTCGATCGCGGTGCTCGGCTCCTCGCTGACCGCGCTCGGCACCGACGGAGTCGAGAAGATCGACGCCGGATTCGGCACCCCGGAAGGAATCGGCAAGCTCCTGCTCGAGGACTTCCTGGTCGCCTTCGAGGCGGCCTCGATCCTGCTGCTGCTCGCCGCGGTGGCCGCGATCGTGCTCACCGGGCGTAAAAGGGAAACCGGCCCGGAATCGAAGGACAAGGGCCGCACCCCAGGTGGCGTGAACGCGGAGAGGAAGGTGAGCTGATGGCGATCGAGTGGTATGTCGTGCTTTCCGCCCTGCTTTTCACGATCGGCTTCATCGGCGTGCTGATCCGCCGGAACCCGGTGGTCATCCTGCTCTGCCTGGAGCTGATGCTGAGCGCCGGTGCGCTCGCTATGCTGGCCTTCAGCCGCATGCTCGGTGATCAGGACGGTCAGGTCATGGTCCTGATCGTGCTGGTGGTGGCCGCCTGCGAGGTCGTGGTGGGACTCGGCATCGTGGTCGCGATGTTCCGCCGCCGCCTGCCTCTCGACGTCGACGACATGAAGGAACTAAAGGGATGACCGCCGCTACCTGGGGCTGGCTCGTCCTGCTCTTCCCCCTGCTGGGCTCGATTCTGATCGGCAAGACCTTCCGCCTGGTCTCGGCGAAGACCGCCGGCGTGATCGGCATCGGGGCGATCGTGCTCTCGTTCGCCTGTGGCATCGCCGCGCTGATCTCGATCCAGGGTGAACCTTCGGAATCGCGGCATGTCGCTTCGAGCCTGTGGGAGTACGCCTCGGTCGGCGGATTCCAGATCGATCTGGGCATCTACGTCGATCCGCTCTCGATATTCATGGTGCTGGTCGTGACCGGCGTCTCGTCGCTGATCCACATCTACTCGTTCTCCTACATGCAGTCCGATCAGGGCTATCACCGCTTCTTCAGCTATCTGAACTTCTTCGTGTTCAGCATGCTGCTGCTGGTGCTGGCCGGCAACTTCGTGCTGCTGATCGTCGGCTGGGCCTTCGTCGGCTTCGCCTCATACGCGCTGATCAGCTACTGGTACCGCCGCGAGACGGCGACCAAGGCCGGCATGAAGGCCTTCGTGATCAACGTCGTCGGCGACATCGGTCTCGTCCTGGCCGCAATCCTGATCTTCCGCGAGCTCGGCGTGATCGATTACGGCGCGGTCTTCGACAAGGCCCCGGGCGCGTTCGACACCAACCAGTGGGAAGTCGTCGCGATCTGTCTGCTGCTCCTGGTCGGCGCCTTCGCCAAGTCGGCCCAGATGCCGTTCCACACCTGGCTCGCCGACGCGATGGAGGGCCCGACCCCGGTCTCCTCGCTGATCCACGCCGCGACCATGGTCACCGCCGGCGTCTACCTGATCGCCCGCACCCACCCGCTCTTCGAACTGGCTCCGACCGCGGCCGATGTGGCCGCCTTCGTCGGGCTCGCGACCCTGCTGATCGCGGGCACGATCGCGCTCGTGGTCACCGACCTGAAGCGAATAATCGCCTACTCGACGATGAGTCAGATCGGCTACATGTTCGTCGCGGTCGGCATCGGCGCCTACTCGGCCGGCATGTTCCACCTGATGACCCACGCCTTCTTCAAGGCGCTGCTCTTCATGGCCGCCGGCTCGGTCATCGCCGCGATGGCGAACATGCAGAACATCGACAAGATGAAGGGCTTCGGCAAGGCGATGCCGTTCACCGCGGCCACGCTGATCATCGGTGCCCTGGCGCTCTCCGGCTTCCCCGGAACGTCGGGCTGGTTCTCGAAGGACGAGATCATCGACTTCGCCTCGTTCCGGGGCGGCATGTACGAGGTCATGGCGATCGGCATGCTGATCGGCGCGTTCATGACCGCGATCTACTCCTTCCGCATCATCTTCCGCATCCTTCCCGGACCCGCCTGTGAAGAGGCCGAGTACCTGGTCGAGAAGGGTCATGTGGTCCACGGCGAGCCGGTCAATCCGGCGACCGGGGAGAAGGAGGACACCGACGTCGGCTATCCCGGTGAGGAGCACCACATCGCCGAGCAGGCCCCCGGCATGAAGATCGCGATGTCGGTCCTCGCCTTCCTGGCGCTGGTCGGTGGACTGGTTCAGATCCCCGGCGTGACCGAGGTCATCACCAAGTTCCTCGAGCCCGTCTTCGAGGACTCGATCTTCGCCCACTCGCATCCGACCGTGAGCCAGGCCTGGTTCGGCCTGACCCAGGGCGGAATCATCTCGATCCTCGGCATCGTCACGGCCTGGCTGCTCTACGTGAAGAGGCCCGGCCTGCCGCCGATGCTCGAGAAGCGCCTGCGCCCGGTCCACACCCTGCTGGTGAACAAGTGGTACGGCGACGAGATCGTCAACTTCCTGATCGTCAAGCCGGTCCAGGGTTTCGGCCGGTTCTGCAACTCGGTCTTCGAACGTTTCGTGATCAACGGCCTCACCAATGGCACGGTCGGAGTGATCCGCTCGGCCGGAGGTGCGGTGCGTGATCTTCAATCCGGCCTGCTGCGCGGCTACGCCGTGCTGATGCTCTTCGGCATCGTCGCGATCGGCCTCTACTTCCTGATCCGGAGCGTCTGATGCTTAGCTTGATCATCTGGGTTCCGCTGATCGCCGGGCTGCTCAGCCTCTGCGTGCCGAAACGCCTTTCGCCCTGGGTCGCCGGTGCCGGCGCCGTGGCCACGCTCGGCCTGGTCATCGCCGTCCTGATCGGTTTCGACCCGGACGGCGGCATGCAGTATGTGGTCGACACGCCCTGGATCTCGGGGCTCGGCGTCAGCTACAGCCTCGGCATCGACGGCATCTCGATCTTCCTGGTCCTGCTGACCGCGGTCGCCTGGATTCCCGCGATCGCCTTCACCGCGGTCCGCGGGGGAGAACGCAGCGGCCTCTATTTCATGATGCTGCTGGCCGGCGAGACCGCGACCCTCGGCGCCTTCCTGGCCCAGGACCTGCTGCTCTTCGTGCTCTTCTTCGACCTCATGATCGTGCCCTTCTACTTCCTGTTCGGGATCTGGGGCAAGGATCGCGATGGCGTGACCGTCTCCGCGGCGACGCTGAAGATGATCGTGTTCACCCTGATCGGATCGTTGCTGATGCTGGTCGGCGCGATCGCGATCGCGGTGATCGCGGCCGATGGCGGCAAGCTCACCTTCTCGATCGCGGAGCTCACCCAGAAGGGCATCCCGACCGGATCCCAGAACTGGATCTTCTGGTTCTTCGCGGCGGCCTTCCTGGTGAAGATGCCGGCCTTCCCGCTGCATGGCTGGATGCCCGACGCCTATCGCGCGGCACCGCTGCCGGCGCTCGCCGTCTTCTCCGCGGTGCTCTCCAAGGTCGGTGCCTACGGCTTCCTCCGGGTGGTCCTGCCGCTCCTTCCCGACGCGACCGAGCTATTCCAGACCACGATGCTGATCCTGGCGCTGGCGACGATCGCGTACGGCTCGGTGATGGCTTTCACCAAGCTCGATCTGCGTCTGATCCTCGGGTTCTCGTCGGTCGCCCAGCTCGGCTTCATCGTCGCCGGAATCTTCGCCCTGAACACGTCCGGCGCCGAGGGCGCGGTGCTGCAGATGGTCAACCACGGCCTCGTGGTCGTGCCCGCCTTCCTGATCGTCGCCCTGATCGCGGAACGCACCGGGACCGAGCAGCTCGGCGCGATGGGCGGTCTGGCCAAACGGGCCCCGGTCTTCGCGGTGATCTTCCTGATCGTGACCATGGGCACCCTGGCGATCCCGGGATCGGCCAACTTCATCGGCGAGTTCTTCATCCTGAACGGCCTGTTCGAGCACAGCGTCCCGATCGCGATCATCGCCTCGGTCGGTGTCGCACTCGCCGCCTTCTACGCGCTGCGCATGTATCAGCGCACGATGCACAACCCGCTGCCCGAGGGCGCCGACTCGCGGGAGATCTCACTTCGCGACGGTCTGATCGTCGTACCGATGGTGATGATCATGGTCGTCCTCGCCTTCTGTCCGCAACTGATCATCCATGGCTCCGAGCCGGCGGTTGATTCGACGATCGCCGTGAGCAAAGAGGCCGCCGAATGATTTTTGACGCACCCACAGTCGACTACGCCGGCCTCTCGCCGATCATCGCCCTGACCACCGGTCTGGTCGTGGTCGTGCTGGCCGCGGTCTTCGATTCGGTCAAGCGCTTCGGCTCCGCCCTGGCGCTGCTCACGTTCGCGGTCACCGCCGGATGCCTGATCTGGCAGTGGAACGCCGATGTCGACCTGCTCGCCGGCGCGCTGCGGCTCGACGGCCTTTCGGTGACTCTCTCGCTTATGGTCGTGGTCTCGGCCGCGGTCGCGGTGCTGCTCTCGATCGGCGATCCGGCCGAGGAACAGGCTGGGCGCAGCGACTATCTGGCCCTGATGATCGGCTCGGTGCTCGGCATGGTGATGCTGACCCAGGCCGAGAACATCCTGACCTTCTTCGTCGCCCTGGAACTGCTCTCGATCCCGCTCTACGCGCTCTGCGCCACCAATCTGCGCCGCCGCGAATCACTCGAATCGGGGCTGAAATACCTGATCGTCGGCTCGGTCGGCTCGGCCACCCTGCTCTACGGCCTGGCGATGATCTACGGCGCCTCCGGAGCGACCGGCTTCACCGAGATCGCCCAGGGCCTCACTTCCGGCGGCATGATCAGCGACTCGCTGACCCTGGTCGGAATCGGCATGGTCGCGGTCGGGCTCGCCTTCAAGATCTCGATCGCTCCGTTCCACCAATGGACCCCGGACGTCTACCAGGGCGCCCCGACCCCGATCACCGCATTCATGGCGGTCGCGACCAAGGCGGCGGCCTTCGCGATCTTCATCCGCTTCTTCCTGGTCGCCCTGGTGCCGATGGTCGACGACTGGGACATCATCCTGGCCGCGCTCGCCGCGCTCTCGATCGTGGTCGGCAACGTCGGCGCGCTCGCCCAGACCTCCCTGAAGCGCATGCTCGGCTATTCCGGTGTCGCCCAGGCGGGCTACATGCTGGCCGGGATCGTGGTCGCCACCCAGCAGGGCGTCGACGCACTGGTCTTCTATCTCGGGGCCTATGTCGCGATGAACCTGGCCGCCTTCGCCGTGATCGTGATCCACGAGCGCCAGTCCGAGTTCAGTGACAGCATCGACTCACTGAAGGGCATGGGACGCTCCAAGCCGATGCTGGCCTGGCCGCTGACGATCGCGATGCTCGCGCTGGCCGGCCTGCCGCCGACCGCGGGCTTCATCGGCAAGCTCTACCTGATCCAGGCCCTGATCGAAGCCGACTGGACCTGGCTCGGTGTGATGATCGCGGTCGGCACGATGATCTCGCTGGCCTACTACCTGCGGGTGGTCGCGGCGATCTGGATGAGCCCGGACCCGGAAGAGTCGCCCGCGCGGGAGATCGACACCGCCGCTCTGCCCGCGGCCGTGGCCGGTGCCGCCCGCGGCAACGAGTTCTCCGATGCGAAGGCCGCCGGCCGCTGGTATCTGATCGGTCCGGCGATCATCGCCGCCGCCGCGACGATCTTCTTCGGTGTGATCCCGCAGCCGCTGGTCGAGTTCGCGCAGCACGCGGGCGACGCGCTCGCGACGTACCTGGCCTGATCCCGCACCGACGCTCGAGGCCTTCCGGGTCCGATAACCCCTCGATTCGAGGTCTTTTCGGACTCAGAACTGAAAGGGTGACGCCGTGATCTGGATTCTGCTCATCATCGTCCTGGCGACCGTGGCCGGCGTGTACGCCGAGCGCCGCTGGCCGGACCAGGCGGGAGCGGGATCGCGGACCTCGCTGATGGTCGCGCTCTACGGGGTGATGCCGCCGATCGTCTTCCTGAACATGGCTCACGCGCATTTCGACGCGGGCGCCGGGGTCGGGCTGGTCCTCGGGCTGATCACGGTCTCCCTGGTCGGGTTCTGCGGCTGGGTGTTGGCGGTGCCGATCCTGAAGCTGCCGCGCCCGGTGGCCGGCGCCGTGATCTGCTGCGTGATCACCTCGAACACCGGCTATCTCGGCTACCCCATGGTGCTCACCCTGATGGGCGGCTCCGACCTCAGCCAGGGCGTGATCTACGACGTGATGGTCAGTGGCACGGCATTGATGCTGCTCGTCTTCGGAGTCGGGGCCGCATTCGGAACCCGTGCCGGGGAGGGGTTCAAGCAACGGCTCCGGTCGTTCTTCCTGCGCAACCCCCTGCTCTACGCCGGTGTGCTCGGCCTGATCGCGCCGAGCTGGCTGGCGCCCGATCTGCTGGTCGACATCTCCAGGGTCATGGTCATGCTCGTGCTGCCGATCGGCTTCTTCGCGGTCGGCGCGGTGCTCGCCGAGGAGGAACGGATCGGGGCGATCAAGCTGCCCCCGAGGATCCACAAGCAGGTCGGCGGCATCATCTTTCTCCGGCTGATCGTCTCGCCGACCCTGCTTTTCGTGCTCTCGATGCCGTTCAGTGGCATTCCCCGCTCCTACTACCTGATGGCGGCGATGCCGAGTGGCCTGAACGCGATGATCGTCGGCCACAACTACGGCCTCGATCTGCGCACCACGGCCGAGGCCGTCGTGTACACGACCGCGATCGTCGTGGTCGGCGCGCTCGGCTGGGCGCTCATCCTCTGATTCCGGCCGTTCCCGGCCACCGCAACTCCTTCGAAACGGCGGGTTTAGTGCTGATGCTCGACTCGTTCCGGGCATCCATACGAAAACAAGGGGGCAATGTGAATCAGGGAAGTTTGCGCAGTGCTGTGGGGAAATTCGTCCGAACCGGACCGCTCGCGGCCGCCGTCGTCACGGTCGGCCTGCTCGGCGGGGCATCGACCGCCTCGGCGGCGACCATCAACGTGACCACGACCATCGACGAGTTCGAGTCGGGCAACCGCTGCTCGCTCAGGGAGGCGATCTGGTCGGCCAACAACGACTCGGTCACCAAGGCGCCGGGCTGCAAGGTCGGCAGTGGCAGGGACACGGTCGTCGTGCCCTCGGGTGTCTTCACATTGACCAAGAAGAACGTCGCCGCGGAGCCGACCGGACCGACCGGCGAAACCGGACCCACCGGCGAGACCGGCGAAACCGGGCCGACCGGACCCACCGGTCCGACCGGTCCCGGCGAGATCCCGGCGATCGAGGACCTCGGCGAGACCGGTGACCTCGACGTCACAACTCCGCTTTCGGTCGTCCATTCCGGCACCAATCTCGCCACGATCCGGGGCCGCATGGGCAACGAGCGCATCTTCCACGTGCTTTCCGATGACGTCGTGCTGCAGGGCCTGACCATCACCGGCGGCAAGGCGGTCGGCGAGGTCAACGACCACGGCGGCGGCATTCTCAACGAGGGCGCCGGCCTGACCGTGCGCTCGAGCAGCATTCTCGGCAACCAGGCGACCTATGGCGGTGGCATCTCCACGTCCGGTGCCAGCGTCGGCATGGTCTCCAACAGCACCGTATCCGGTAATTCCGCCCGCGAGGACGGCGGCGGCATCTCGGTCGAGACCGCGGGCAAGCTCACGGTCCGCAGCACCACCGTGGCCGACAACACGGCCGACGCGGACGGCAGCGGCGGCGGTGACGGCGGCGGCGTGTTCGCCTCGACCTCGGCCGAAGGCGGCATCCTGGAGCTGCGCAGCTCTCTGGTCGCGGCCAACCGGGACGAAGGGTCGGAGGCGATCGATTGCGCCAAGTCGGGCGGAACGATCACCTCTCTGGGACGCAACCTGATCGGAAACGCCAACGGCTGCGACTACAAGCAGGCCGCCGGCGACATCATCAACCGCCGGGCCGAGCTTCTGTCACTGGCCTACAACGGCGGTCCGACCTGGACCCACGCGCTCAAGACCATCAGCCCGGCGATCGACAAGGGTGCCGGCTGCCCCACGGTGGACCAGCGCGGCGTGACCCGGACCAAGTGCGACATCGGCTCCTGGGAGCTCGCCTACTGTCAGGGAGCTGTCGTCAATCGCATCGGCACGAGCGGTGCCGACCTTCTGGAAGGCACCTCGGGGCGGGACGGCATTCTCGGCCTGGGCGGCCAGGACACCCTTGACGGCGGCACCGGCAACGACGGCCTCTGCGGCGGTGCCGGTCCCGACGTGCTCGAGGGCGGTGCCGGAGCTGACAAGCTCGACGGCGGTGCCGGCAAGGACACGCTGAACGGCGGCGCAGGCAAGGACACCTGCCTCGGCGGAGCGGGCAAGAACGTCCTGCTGAAGTGTGAGCTGCCCGCCAAGAAGGGCAAGAAGGGCGGCAAGGGCAAGAAGGGCCGCAGGTAGCCGGACGGGCCCGGCATGCCCCCATGGATCGCATAGCTGAGACCATGGGGGCATGCTGCACCACGTCACACTGGAAGTCAGGACCGGCGACCTCCCCGAGGATGGCCGGTTCTGGGTTCTGGCCGGTTTCGAGCGGGTCCCCGTCCCGGAGGCGCTCGGCGCGGGTTATTCCTGGTTCGAGAAGGGCGGAACCCAGATCCATCTGCTCGAGACCGACGACCCGGTGATTCCCGCAACCGGACATGTCGCCGTGGTCGCTCCCGATTTCGAGGAGACCATGGTCCGCTTGGCCGAAGGGGGTTTCGCTCCCGAAGAGCGCCGCCCGCTCTGGGGCGAGCGCCGGGCCAAGGTGACCTGCCCCAGCGGGCACGTCGTCGAACTGATGGCGGCCCCGCCCACGAGGAGCGCAAAGTCAGCTTGAGGCAGAAGAGATTCACCTTCGGGGCGGTCGTCCTGGCAGTGGCGTTCGCGGTCGTCGCGGGACTGACCCTCGGGCCGGACCTCTTCGGGGGAGGCCAGAGCAAGGGGTCGGAGCCGGTGATCGGCGATCCCGATCCGGGCGCCCCGGTCGTCCTGATCGTGCTCGACGAGCTGCCGAGCGCGTCGCTGATGAAGGCCGACCAGACCATCGACGCCAATCGGTTCCCCAACTTCGCCGAGTTCGCCTCACGGTCGACCTGGTACCGCGACAACGTCGCCGCCGGGGATTTCACCGCCTGGGCCGTGCCGCCGATCCTCACCGGCAACCACTCGAACCAGGAGATCCTGCCGACCAACGCGGTCCAGCCCGGCAACATCTTCAACCTGCTCGGACCCGGACGCCGGGTTCACGCGATGGAAGAGGTCACCGAACTCTGCTCGAAGAAGTTCTGTCCCGACGGCCACCAGGGGCAGTTCCCCGAGATTCCGATGGCCGACGATTTCATCAAGGCCAAGTTCAAGCTGCTCGACATCGGCGAGATCAACCGGTGGATCGCGAAGATGCCGTCCGGCCGGCGCACACTTTCGGTCCTTCACCTGCCGTTGCCGCACGCGCCGCACAGATACCTGCCGAACGGGCTCATGTATCCCGGCGGGCCACTCGGCTTCACCATTCCCAAGTTCCGCAACGACTGGACGATCACCGACGCCGGGATAGCGCTCAATCAGCAGCGCCACATGCTTCAGGCCGGATACGCCGACCTTATGGTGGGCCGCATCCTGAAGAAGATCCGGAGTAACGGCGACTGGGACGACTCGATGATCGTGGTGACCGCCGATCACGGCCATTCCTACGACCCCAGATACGACCGGCGGGACGCGGCGCCGGGGAACGTCGCGGCGACCGTCAACCCTCCGCTGATGATCAAGTATCCGGGCCAGAAGAGCGGGTTCATCTCCGGCAAGTCGACCCAGGCGATCGACATCGTGCCGACCATCGCCGAGGTGCTGGGACTCAAGGACCGCTATCCCACCGAGGGAGTGCCCATCGACCGGATCCCCGACGACCGCAGGATGACCGTGAACAAGGACGAGATGGCCCAGATCACGGTGACCGCCGACCAGATCCGCAGGCAGCGGCCGGATCTGCTCCGTGAAAGCCGGCGCCGTTTCGGCACCGGCGGCCTCTGGCGGCTGAGCGACCATGCGCAGCTGCTCGGAACCCGTCCCGGACGCCCGCCGGTCCTGCGGCGGGCCGAGGTCACGATCGACAGCCCGGAGCGTTACGTGGGGTACCGGCCGGACGGTGAAAAGGTGCCTTCGTTCATCTCCGGTGAGGTCGACGGCGTGAAGCTGAACCAGACCCTAGCGGTCGCCGTGAACGGACAGATCGCGGCCACCGGCAGAACCTTCAGGTACGCCGGGGCCGAGCGCTTCGGCGTGATGGTCAAGCCTTCGTACTTCCGTCGCGGGACCAACCGGATCGCCGTCTACACGGTCGCCACCAAGGATCGCCTGCGCCGTCTGAAGTGATCCTTGTGAACGAATAGTTTCATGTGACGGTTCGGTCACTGGCAAGCCAAAAAAGACGGACTTTACGGAGTGGGGATCCTCAACCGCCGCCATTGATCCATAGCATGGTGATCATGCCCTTGGACCCACGACAGGCCCTGGATGAATCGACCCATCGAAAGGTCGAAGGCGCGTTCGATGAGCTCCAGCGAGCGGCCCGCAACATCGAGCGCGAAGCGGCGTCCATAGAGGCGGAGGGTGGTGAACAGAGGCTGGCTGACCTGCTTCGATCTGTGGCGGGAGACCTCAGAGATACCTTGAAGCAGACGATGGCCAAGGCGTACTATCGCCCCCAGTCCGAAGGCGAGGCCAGAGTTCAAAGGAACCTGGAACCGTCGGGCAAGTCCGCAGCGAAAGATTCGTCGGATAGAGAGCAGGTAAGTCTCTTTGACGATGCTGGAGACGACGCGCTCGCTGCATAAGCCACGATGGCTTTCTCAACTGAGGAGATAAAGGCAAACCTGACTCAACTTGTCGTTCGTTGGGGAATCCGGCGCGGATACGAGAAGGGTGAGGCGCAAACTTTCCTGAACGAGTTTTTTGCCTGTTTTGGTCCCGAGGTAGCTGACCAGGCGAGATTCGAGCAACACGAGTCCGGAGGCGGTTTCATCGACTGTCTGCTTCCCGGTGTGGCAATCATCGAGATGAAATCCGCCAAAGAGGCGGGCCGACTGAAGAAACACCGCAAGCAGGCGCTTGAGTATTGGAGGCGTTCGGCGGACAAGGAGGCGGGCAAGGCCGCTCCCCCGTACGTATTGATCTGTGCCTTCACCAGGTTTGAACTATGGGAGCCGGGGAGATTTCCCGACGGACCAGTCTTGACGATCGATCTGGAGGACTTGCCAGCACATTTTGCGGCTTTCAGTTTTCTGCTGGGCAAGACACCGATCTATGACGCAAACGACGAAGAAGTCACGGTCGACGCGGTCAAGGAGCTGGCTCTCCTACTCACCAGCCTGGAAGATCGAGATGAAGGATCGGCGGGACAGCGCCGGAGTTTCCTTCTGCAGTGTGTCTGGTGCATGTTCGCCGAGGACACGGGGCAGATTGATGGCCTCGGGTTCACCCGGATACTCGACGGATTGATCGACAGTCCCGATCGGTCAAGCGCGGATGATCTCGGAGGGCTGTTCGAGCGCTTGAACGATCCCGCCAAGGTGAGGCCTCAGCATGGGATGTACGCGGACGTGCCCTATGTCAACGGTTCACTGTTCTCGTCGCCGACTCACCTCCATCTGAATTCGCAGGAGCTGGCTGTTTTGCGGCGAATGGCCGATTTCGACTGGGCCAGGATCAAGCCGGCCATTTTCGGGTCGCTGATGCAGAGCGTCTTCGGTCCCGATCGGCAGCATCAGCTCGGGGCCCACTACACGCCGGAGGCAGAGATTCAGTTGGTTGTTGAGCCGACGATTCTTCGGCCATGGCGCCGTCGAATCGAGGGGATGGAGACGTTCGAAGACGCAGAGAATGCTCTGTCCGATCTCCATGAGTTCCGCGTTCTCGATCCTGCCTGTGGGTGCGGGAACTTCCTGTCCATCGCTTACCGGGAGATCAGGAGGGTTGAGAGGCTGCTGCTTGATCGTCGGGCAGACCTGGCGAAGGCCGAAGGGAGGAATCTGTCGGGTTCGCCGGATTCGGGCCATTTCCCGCTGTCGAACATGCTCGGAATCGAAATCGAGTCATTTGCGGTGGATCTGGCCCGTCTTTCTCTCTGGATGGCGCAGTGGCTCGCGGGTCACGAACTCGGACTGCACGAGAAGACCCTGCCCTTGGCGGATCTCGCCGGCATTCGTCGGGATGACGCGCTTCGGACCGAATGGCCCGAGGCTGAAGCCATCGTCAGCAATCCGCCATACCACGGCTCACAGAATCTTCGCGGGATTCTGACCTCTGATCAGATTGACTACATCGAGAGTGAGTTCGAGGTTGGACTCAAGGATCTCTGTGTCTACTGGTTCCGCAAGGCTGCGGATGTGATGCGCCCGGGAGACCGAGCGGGAATGGTGGGCACGAACTCGATCAGCCAGAACCGGAACCGCGCCGCGAGTTTGAACTATTTGGTCGAGCGAGGCGGGGTGATCACCGATGCGGTGTCTATGCATCCGTGGCCTGGCGAGGCAGTGGTGAATGTGAGCATTGTGAATTGGGTTCAGGTGCTTGGAGCCGGTCAAGACACATTTCTGCTTGATGGGAAGGTGGTGGAAGGGATCAATACAAGACTTCAGGAGTCAGCGGTTCCGATAGAGGAATATCGGGGGCTTGATGCAAACCTGGGTAAAGCCTTTCAAGGGCCGATCCCTGGGGGTAATTTTTATCTCGACTCTCCCGAAGCGTCACAACTGATGGAGAGCGACGGTGAGCCATCACGGGAAGTAGTCCGTCCGTTCTTGATTGGCCGGGACATCACCGAGGATCCGGAGCAGTCTCCAACTAGACACATTGTGGACTTCGCGTCAATGTCCCTTGAGCAAGCCATGAAGTTCCCAGCATGTCTTGAACTCGTCACGAGACGAGTAAAGCCAGAGCGCGAGAAGAACAACCGCGAGGCCTATCGTAGGTATTGGTGGAGGTTCGTGGAACCTCGTCGGGGAATGCGCGACGCAATTAGTGGCCTGCCGCGCTATGTCGCCGGAACTGCCACTGGCAAGAGGTTCCTCTTCGCTTGGGCAGGGCACGAGACCTGTCCCAGCAATGCGACCAACGTGTTTGCCTTCGACGACGATTACTCAATGGGGGTTCTGACTTCTTCGGTCCATGGAGCCTGGGCCCGAAGCGAAGGGTCCACTCTTCGCGTCGATTTACGCTACACACCGACCTCGTGCTTCGAGACGTTCCCTTGGCCGATGCCCAGCAAGAAGCAACGAGTGGAGATCGGTGAGGCGGTGAAGAGTCTTCTCGACCTCCGAAGCGCTATCTGCGTCGATAGGCAGATCGGCCTAACCACGCTCTACAACCAAGTAGACGACGGTGCCTGGCAAGATCTTGCCGCGGCGCACCGCAAGCTCGACGAAGCTGTGGCCAAGGCATATGGCTGGCCCGGCAAGGTCGCCCATGATCCATTGGAGATCAAGGCGCGGCTTGCGAAACTCCACGCAGAGATCATGGAAGATCCGGATTCGTATCGACCTTTCTAGGCCCTCCTCCTGGTCGACATAACTCACAGCCGGTCCAGGTGTTAGGTTCGTTCGGTGCGCTACCCCGTTGAGTCTTTCACTCCCGCCGAGCAGGAATTGCTGGCCCCGCATTTCACCAATGTGGATCGGCCCGTCTTCGCCCTGACCAACCTTCCCGAGACCGTCAAGGGAGCGCTTTTCGCCCGCTATTCCCGGTACGGCGGGTCGCTCAGGCGCCTGTATCTGGACGAGTTCGCGGCCGACATGGATGCCTCCGCCCGGCCGTTCGACGGGGAAGAGGGGGAACGGGCCGCGCGGCTCTACGAGAGCGTTTTCGTCGGCTACGGGGATGACTCGATCGCCCAGCTGGGCGGCGCCCACGTCGCCTGCGAATGGGTTTCGAACATCCTCACCAAGCAACTGCAGCGGGGCCGCATCGCGGCCTATCTGGAACAGTCCACCCGCTACATCGCCTACGACCAGGAGATGCCGGGCGGCGGCTACCGCTACTACCGGGACGAGGCGCTCGGGGGGCGTTTCACCGAGTCGATGGACCAGCTCTTCGAGATCTACTCGGAGGCACTGGTCAAGGTCGAGGCCTGGGCCGCCGACCGCTGGCCCAGAGGAGACGGCGAACCCGAGGGACCCTGGCGCCGCTCGATCAAGGCCAAGGCCCTGGATCTACTGCGTGGCCTGCTGCCGGCCGCCACTCTCAGCCACGTCGGGATCTTCGCCTCCGGCCAGGCCTACGAGCAGCTGCTGTTTCGTCTGATGGCCTCGCCGCTGCCCGAGGCCCGGCAGTTCGGCGGCATGATCCTCGAGGAGCTGAACCAGGTGATGCCGAGCTTCGTCTCGCGGGTCGGCCGTCCCGACCGCGGCGGTGAGTGGATCTCGTTCCTCGAGGAGCGGCGCTCGGCGACCGAGGAATGGGTCTCGCGCCTCGGACTCGACCGGCGTGAGAGCGAACCGAGCGGACCCACCGTCGATCTACTCCAGGTCCACGGCACCGAGGACGATCTTCTGGCCGCCTGTCTCTTCGAGTCGGCGGACGTTTCCGAAACCGACATCAGGGCCCGGCTCGAGACGATGGACGGCGCCGAACGGGCTCGGCTCATGGGCGCGATGGTCGGTGAGCGCAAGAACCGGCGTCACCGTCCCGGACGCGGATTCGAAGCGGTGAGCTACCGGTTCGAGATCGTGTCCGACTACGGCGCTTTCCGCGATCTCCAGCGCCACCGCATGCTCACCTGCCAGTGGCAGGATCTGACCCCCGACCTCGGGGCCGGCGCTCCCGACGAGGTTCGCGAGGCCGGTGTCGGAGACGAGTACGACCGCGCACTCGAGATCTCCCGCAACGAGTACGAGCGGCTGCGGGCCGAAGGCCACGAGGCGCTGGCGCCGTACGCGCTCTGTCTCGGCTACCGGATTCGCTACGTGCTCGATCTCAACGCCCGTGAGGCGATGCAGCTGATCGAGCTGCGTTCCGGACGGGAAGGTCATCCGACCTATCGCGCCGTCGCGCAGGCGATGCACGACTCGATCGAGGCGGTCCATCCCGCCGTCGCCAACGCGATGGTTCACATCGACACCTCCGCCGAGCCGCGCCTCGAACGCATGCTCTCCGAGATCCGGACCCACAAGAAGAAACTCGCCGCCGCGGGCAGCACCTCGAAGGCCCCTCCCGGCTTCTCCGAACTGGGCTGAGCCCTACCGGCGATCCGGGGAAGATCCGCTCCGCCCGAGCCGGAGCAGCGCTTCGGTGCCCCCGCCGGGCCGGCCCTCGAGCGTGAGCGAGCCATCGTGGGCCTCGGCGATCCAGGCGGCGATCGAGAGGCCGAGGCCGGATCCGCCCGGGGAGGCGTCGCGAAAGCGGTGAAACCCGTCCTGCCGGCCGGCGGGCGGCCCCGGCCCGCGGTCGGCGACCCGGACCAGGCCCGGTTCGACCACGACCTCGATCTCCGGCTCGCGGCCGGGCCGATGCCCGTGCCGAAGCGCGTTCTCGACCAGGTTGCGTAGAGCGATCCGGACCAGCACCGGATCGCCCTCGATCACGGTCTCCGGTGCCCGGAGAACGATCTCGCCTTCCGGGGCCTGTTCGGACACCACGTCGGCGGCGATCTGATCCAGGCGCAGCGGAACTCTCCGGATACTCTCCGCACCCGCCTCGACCCGGGCCCGGACCAGCAGGGTCTCGACCGTGCTGCTGACCTGGCGGGTGGAGGCGAGAGCGGTGCGGATAGCCCGCTCGCTGGTGGCGGGATCGATCTCGGCGGCCTCCAGCACGGACTGGATCGAGGCGATCGGGTTGCGCAGTTCATGGGCGGCATCCGCCAGCAGAGCCTCCTGCTGGGCGAGGCCGCGCGAGGCGGGCCGCAGGCTGCGCCCGGCCAGGATCCAGCCCGCCCCGGTCGCGAGCACGAGCAGGCCCGCGCAGCCGATCAGCATCGCCGCGACCAGATCACGATGCTCTTCCGAGGCGGGACCGGTCGCGGTCGCCGAGACGACCGCACCGGCCGGCCGGTCGGTCAGATCGCTGTAGAACGGGGTCGCGAGCAGCTCGACCCCCTCGCCTCGCACGTCGGTGGTGGTCAGGGAGGCGCTCGACTGGGACCGGACGGCCCGGCCGGCCACCTCGTCGATCGAGGAATCCGTGAGAGGCAGATGGGGTCCGCGGCCACGGAATATCTCCTCGAACCCGGCCGCCGTCGCCCTGTAGACCCTCACCTCGGGGGATCCCGTGGTCGCGTCATCATCCCGCAGTCCGTCGAGCCGCAGCTCGCCATCGGCCGAGTAGTAGATCAGTCGGCTAGATGCCTCGATCCGCTCGGACATGGTCGCCTCACGGGCCTGGCTCCTGGAACGCGAATCGGTTTCGATCGCGACCAGCGCGAGGATGATCAGGCCGACCGCCAGCGCCCCGGCGAAGACCAGGGTGAGGATGATCCGCAGGCGGCGGAGGCGGGCCTCCGCGCTCACCGCGGCTCCAGGATGTAGCCGAACCCGCGTACGGTCCGGATTGGGGAAGGCTCACCGAGCTTGCGGCGGAGCTGGGAGATCACCACGTCGACCGCGTTCGACATCGGCTCGGTCAGCTGATCCCAGCAGCTCTCGGTGATCTCCTCGCGGGACACCGACCGTCCGGCCCGAGCGGCGAGCAGTTCGATCACCGCGAACTCCTTGACCGTCAGCGAAAGCACGACGCCATCCCGCCTGACTTCGCGCCTGGCCGTGTCGACCTCGATATCGCCGACCGCGATCACGGCCGGGGCGGGGCTCTCCCGGCGCCGGCAGAGCATCTTGACGCGCGCCAGAAGCTCGCTCATCGCGAACGGCTTGGTCAGGTAGTCATCGGCGCCGCGCTCGATGCCGTCGACCCGGTCACGGATCGCGTCGCGGGCGGTGAGGATCAGGACCGGGGTGCGGTTCTCGCGGCGCCACTCGTCGTCGAGCAGGCCGAGCCCATCGCCGTCGGGCAGCATGCGATCGCAGATCACGCAGTCGTAGCGGTGCCCGGCGGCGAAAGCGCGGCCCCCGGCCAGGTCCGCGGCGGCATCCACCGAGAATCCGGTCACCCGCAGGGCGACACTCAGTCCGTCCCGGAGCCCGGGTTCGTCTTCGATGATCAGCACTCGCACGTTCAGGCAAGACTAGGCCAGGAGCGGTATCCGAACATGAGGATTGGATGAGGGATCGTGCCGAAACACCCCACGGCCCACCGGAAGCGCTCTAACTTGGCCGCCATGAACAGAACCTCCCCCTCACATAGAAACATCGCGGTGGCGGCCTTCGTGCTCACCTTCTCGCTGCTGCTCATGGCCTGCGCCGGATCTTCCGCCACCCCGAAGGCGGATGCCGCCCGCTGGATGCCGAAACCCGGCACCGCCGCCTGGCAGTTCCAGCTCCAGGGCAAGATCGACACCTCGATCGACGCCGACGTCTACGAAGTCGATGGTTTCGACGTGTCGGCGAAGACCGTCGCCGAGCTCCACACCCAGGGCCGCAAGGTCATCTGTTACATGGACGTCGGCAGCTGGGAGAACTACCGGGCCGACAAGAACCGGTTTCCCAAGTCGGTGATCGGCAGGAAGTACGAGGGATATCCGAACGAGCGCTGGCTCGACATCCGCAGGTTCCACAAGTTCGCGAAACCCCTGAAGGCCCGGATCGCGATGTGCGCCCGCAAGGGATTCGACGCCCTGGAACCCGACAACATCAACGGCTACGAGAACCCGACCGGTTTCCCCCTCACCGCCAGGCATCAGCTGCGATTCAACCGCTGGATCGCTCGCCAGGCCCACAAGAAGGGCCTGTCGGTCGGCCTGAAGAACGACGGACCGCAGGCCCGGAATCTGGTCCGGGACTTCGATTTCGCCGTGGTCGAACAATGCTTCCAGTACGACGAGTGCGGTCAGTACCTGCCATTCATCCGCGCCGGCAAGGCGGTCTTCTCGGTCGAGTACGAACTCTCGAACCGCAAGTTCTGCGGCCGGGCGGAGAAGCTCAACTTCAACTCGATCGGCAAGGAGTACGACCTATACGCAAGGCCTTTCAGGCCTTGCGAATAGAACAAGGATTCAGGATCGCTTCGCTTCGCTGTGCGATCTTGATTTCGAAGTACCCGCCGCGTGAGTGGGCATATCTGTTGCCTCTCGGTGTGTCTAGGCGACTAGTTCCGGCAGGCTTTCGATTTCGTGTTCCGGGGTGACGTTTGAGGCGGCTCTCTCTGCTTCGGAGGTCGGGCTCGAGGTGACGAGGATGCCGTCGATCCCGCAGGACTGGGCTCCGGCGATATCGGTCTGGACGCGGTCGCCGATCATCGCCACCCGTTCGGGCCGGCCGAGCACGTCCAGCCCCGCTTCGAACAGGGCGGGAGCCGGCTTGCCGGTGATCGTGGCCTTCTTTCCCGAGGCGGTCTCGATCGCGGCGAGGATCGCCCCGGATCCCGGCCAATGCCCGTCGGGCATCGGCAGGGTCGGATCGGCGCTGGTCGCGATCAGATCGGCCCCCGCCCGGACCAGCATCGAGGTGACCTTCAGCTCCTCGTAGTCGAAACCCCGGTGACCGGAGACCAGCACCGCCCTGGCCGACCCGGAATCGCCGGGTGGGAGGGTGTTCAACCCACCCTCCGCCAGCTGCTCGAGGAATGAGGCGGTTCCCACGCCGAGTACCGGTGCTCCTTCCCCGTAACGCTCGATCGCGAGCCGGATCAGGGTCGAGGCGGCGGTGACGACCTGGCGATCCTCGATCGTGATGCCACTCTCGCGCAGCAGGGCGGCCTGTCTCACCGGTGACAGCCTCGGATTGTTGGTCACGAAGCAGATCCTCCTGCCGGAGGAGACCAGCTCGTTCACCGTCTCGACCGCCCCAGGGATGAAATCGTGTCCCAGCCATACGACCCCGTCGAGGTCGCACAGGAACGCATCGTATGAATCAGCGATCGCCATTCGGGCAAGGCTACCCGGGCGGCGGGGATAGAGTGGGCGGCATGCTCTCCGATGCGCGCAGCGCCTCGCGTCCCCGTCCGGTCACGGTGCTGGTGGCCGGCGGCACGATCTCGATGACCGGAGAGTCGGGCGCATCACCTGACCTCGACGCCGAGGCCCTGCTGAAGACCGTGCCGGACAACGTCGATCTGGACGGACTGCACGCGGAGACGATCATCAACGTTCCGAGTGCCCACCTGTCGCTCTCCGACCAGCTCGACATCTGCCGCCAGGCGCGTGACGCGGCCCGGCGGGGCAACGGTGTCGTGGTGACCCACGGCACCGACACCCTGGAGGAGACCGCGATGCTCTGCGACGTCCTCCACGACGCCGAGGCGCCGATCGTGTTCACCGGAGCGATCCGGCCGGCGTCGAGCCCCGGGGCCGACGGTCCAGCGAACCTGCTCGACGCGATCAGTGTCGCCGCCGGCGACGCCGCGTCCGGCATGGGCGTGCTGGTCTGCTTCGGCGGTGAGATCCACCATGCCCGTGGTGCCCGCAAGACAGACACCACCTCGCTCGTCGCCTTCTCCTCGCCCCAGACCGGCCCGCTCGGGCGGGTTACCGAGGGTCATCCGACGATCTGGTCGCGGATTCCCCGCAACCCATCGCTCGATCCACCGGTGCTCGACGGCCGTGTTCTCGTGGTGCCGACCATGGCCGGTGACGACGGTGCCCTGGCCCGCGCCGCGCTCGGCACCGATCCCGACGGCGTCGTGATCGGCACGCTCGGGGCCGGCCACGTCTCACCGCCGATCCTCGAGCTCTGGGCCGAGGCGGCCGAACGCATCCCGGTGATCGTGTACTCGCGGCCGGAAAGGGGAGTCATCCTCAACGCCACCTACGGCTACCGTGCCTCGGAGGCCGATCTCCGGGAGACCGGAGTGATCCCGGCCGGATTCCTCTCACCCCAGGCGGCACGGATGAAGCTGCTGGCCTGCCTCGCCTCCGGCCTCAACCTCGCCGAGATCCGCTGGGCCTTCGGCCAGGACGACGGGTAGGACTAGGAATCCGCATCGCTTCGCTTCGCTGTGCTATCCAAAGAACAAGGAATCCAGATCGCTTCGCTTCGCTGTGCGATCCGGATTTCGAAGTCTTGCTGCGTGCATGGGGAAAAAGTGCTGCCTTGAGCATGTGAAAACGGTGTGAAAAAAGGCTGAACGGCGCGGCGTCCGCTGCTCGGGCTTGGCTAGGTTCCCGCTCCGTGAAGCAGGGCCGCCTCAACCACATCGACGCGCTGCGCGGCAGCGTGATGCTCCTCCTCGTGCCGTATCACGGGCTTCTCTTCCTGCAGAACCGTGGTGACGAGATGTTCGGGCTGGACCTCTCGGTCTTCTGGCTGCATCTCTGGCGCATGGGTCTCTTCTTCGCGGTCTCGGGCTTTCTCGCGGCGATGACCCTCGGGGCCTGGGGTGCCGCCAAGCAGGTCAGGCAGCGGCTGAAACGGATCGCGCTGCCGCTCTTCATCGCGATGCTGACGATCCTTCCGGCCCAGAAACTGATCGTGTTCTGGTTCTACCATCACAACAATCCCGGGTCGAACAAACCGGCATACGAATACACGCTCGCGAATCTGGTCGGCTGGCAGCCGCACCATCTCTGGTTCCTCTCCTACGTGCTGGCCTTCAACCTGGTCGCGGTCGCGGTCTGGCTGCTGATCCGCCGGGGCCCGCGCCTGACCGCCCTCGCCGACCGGTTCTTCCGCCGGTTCCTGGGGTCGCCGCTGCTGATCCCCGGTCTCGCCGCGCTCAGCGCCCTGCCGCTCTGGCTGGGCGGCTATCTCGACGCTCCCGGACAGGTTGCCGCCTCCCTGATCCCGCTGCCGTCCGCTTTCGCCTACTACGGCATCTTCTTCGTCTTCGGCTGGATGCTCTGGCGAAGTCGGGACCTGCTGGGGGTGGTCGAGGGCGATCCCTGGATCAAGCTGGCGGTGGCACTGCCCGCGGGAGTGATTGCATACACCTTGTATGCACGGATCGTGACCTTGCCGGAGGCCATGCCGGTCGCGCCGACGATCCTGTTCGTCAGCGGCATCGCGGCCTGGAGCACGATCTTCGCGGTCTGGGGATTCTTCGCGAGGTTCCTCTCCGGCGCCCGTCCATGGGTGCGCTACCTGGCCGACGCCTCCTACTGGATCTACCTGATCCACATCCCGATTCTGGTCGCGGCCCAGCTGAGCCTCGCGCGGACCGGACTGCCGCCGTCGATCCGGGTCGCGATCGCGACCTCGGTCTCGATCGGCATCTCGCTGGTCACCTACGCGCTGGTGGTCAGGTACTCACCGATCGGCAGTCTGCTCCACGGAAAGCGCCATCGCCGCGGCGGGATCGATCCCGCCGGACCGCCGCCGGCAGCGGCCGCACCGCTGCCGATCGGCCCTAGCCGGCCTGTCGAATCGCCCTGAGAAGCTGATCCTTGGTCATTTTCGAGCGGCCCTCGATCCCGAGGTCCTGAGCGATCTCGTAGAGCTCGGCCTTGGACATGTCCTTCGAGGCCGTGGCGGGCTCGGGATCGGTGCCCGCGCCGTCGGTGGAGGCCGCTCCGGGCCTGCCCGGAGCCTCGGCGACGCCATCGGACGCCTGTTCGCCGCGGTTCACGAGTTGGTTGATCAAACGCCAGCCGCCGACCAGGGCGGCGGAAGCTCCGGCGATTCCGAGAGCGACCTGCTTCTTCATTGAGGGCCTTCCGAGGGAGTACGAGGGTTCACGCGCCGGAAGATACCCGCTGCGGCCCGAACGACACAGGGGTGGAGACGATCGGCACGCATATAGCGTGCCGATC
>Ga0335075_10002178_pt1 | contig 31731 bp, 26 predicted proteins | sample Lox_Sample_24_FD_206723 | JGI IMG/M metagenome (GOLD analysis project Ga0335075, IMG submission 206723) | Soil microbial communities from Loxahatchee National Wildlife Refuge, Florida, United States - Lox_Sample_2.4 | ecosystem: Environmental > Terrestrial > Soil > Wetlands | place: USA...
ACGAAACCCAGGCCACCCTCGACCGCGGCGAACAGGCCATCATCCTCCTCAACCGTCGCGGATACTCCTTCGTCGTCATGTGCCGCGCCTGCGGCGAAAAGCTCGAGTGCGAGAACTGCTCCATCTCCCTCACCTACCACAAGCCCGTTACGCCCGGCCCCCAGAATCCCGGCTCCGACATCGCCCCCGTAGGCCAGCGTCTCGAATGTCACTATTGCGGTTACAAAAGAACCGTGCCCCAGCGCTGTCCCAAGTGCGACAGCGAACACCTCTACTTCCTCGGAGCCGGCTCGCAACAGGGAGAAGAGCGCCTGCAGGAAATCTTCCCCTCCGCCCGCATCGGCCGCATGGACCGCGACACCGTCCGTGGCCGCGCCGATATGGAGCGCCTCCTCATGCGCCTCCACTCCGGAGAAATCAATCTCCTCGTCGGCACGCAGATGATCGCCAAAGGACACGACATCCACGGCGTCACCCTGGTCGGCGTCGTCGGTGCCGATTACGCCCTCGGCCTGCCTGACTTCCGCGCCGCCGAGCGCGTCTTCCAGCTCCTCACTCAGGTCTCAGGACGCGCCGGCCGCGGCGCCCTTCCCGGCAAAGTCATCGTGCAGACCTACCATCCCGACCACTACGCCATCCAGTGCGCCGCGAAGCACGACTTCCACGCCTTCGTCGAGCGCGAGCTCAAGTACCGCCGCTGGATGCACTACCCTCCCTACGCCGCGCTCGCCAACCTCATCATCCAGAGCCCACACCTCGAAGAAGCCGCTGGATGGTCCGCCACTCTCGGCCGCTGGTTCCAGTCCACGCAACTCGACGGAGTCCGCGTCCTCGGCCCCGCAACCGCACCCATCGCACGCATCAAGCGCATCCACCGCTTCCATCTCGTGCTCAAATCCGAAAAGCGCCAGCCCCTCGCCCGCACCCTGCGCCTCGCCCTCGCCCACGCCGACACCGTCGGCATTCCTCGCCGCAATCTCATCGTCGACGTCGACGCCGTCAGCCTGATGTAGAAATTATTGAGACCCGTTCGATAACATGACCAGCGAAGTGTTCCGATTTTCCAGTGAAACAATTCGATCTCGACCGGAATCACTCAAGTCTCTTGGAGCTAATACTCGTTATGCAATATCTCTGGTGCTGGCGTTGTCGGGAAGTCGTTCCGATGCTTGACGAAGACGAGTACGCTGAGATCTGGAATCTTTATCGAGAGGCAATGAGGTCAACAAAAGAATTTCGCCAGCGTTGGAATATCCCTCTGGAAATGCCTCTGTTGAGCAGCGCTTTCAGCCCGTACGAAGTCACTACGAACACTTGACGGGGATGAAGGAATGCCATGAGAACGCGATTCTCCATCACAGATTCTCTCTCTACGGGCCACCGTGCAGGCACTGTAAAAAGCCGTTGCGAACACCCAACGCGAAGTTGTGTGGAAGCTGCATGACCCCAGTAAATCGAAGCTGACTCATTCCAGAGTTCCGGCTTCGGCCTGATTTTCCCTGTGCTCTGATGTAGAGCTACCTCCTTCGCCGCGAAAACTTCAGCCCCGACCACTCCGCACTCACCGAGCAAACCTTGTAATCGACGAATCCGCTCGCCAGCCCCAGCTCGCGCACATCATTTTCGTTGAAGCTCGTCCTCGCGCCTTTCCTCTGCTTGGGATAAATCACCCAGAACGACGCGCCCTCCGCCAGCCGCCCCGCCGCATGCTCATACGCATCGGCCAGCTCCCGCTCCGACCGCACGACATACAACCCAAGCCGCACCTCCGCCCCGAACTTCTTCGTCAGCGCAGCTCCCTCGGGCAGATCCGCGATGAGCTCTTCAAATCCATCGAAGCCGCCCAGCACCGCCACCTGCATTCCCGGCTTGATGCCCAGCTTCTGCAACAGCGGTGTCGCCGCCGATTTCTCCGCATGCGACCGCGCCTTCACCGGATTCGCCACCGGATGCGCGATCGCCGCTTTCACCGCATCCCCGACCGCGTCCCACGCCGTGAACACCGCATCCGGAAGCTCCCCGCGAATTCGCTCCACCTTGTCCGTTGCGCCGCCCGCAAACACCAGCGGCAGATGCCGTGTGCTCTTGCTGTCGCGCAGTATTGTTGCCACTTCGCGCCCATGCGACGGCAGCCGCTCCAGATCCAGCACCACCGCATCCGGAGCCAGGTCGCGAAAGTGCCCCACCACCCCACCGCACTCCCCCAGCGGACGAGCCTCCACCTTGAATCCCAGAGCCTTCAGCTCACGCGCCCGCGCCGCCGCGGTATCTTCACTCCACGAAACTAAGCGCACGAAAAGTTGATTAGCAGCCACGGCCCCCAACTTACCTCTGCCGCACCAAAAACAAAAGGCATCCTTCGCGGATGCCTTTGTCTCACAGCCTGCTCTGAGCCTTCTTACGGAGCGCCCGACCCGTAAGACCGGCTACCCGTAATGTTGTTGCCGCCCTGCGTTGTCGACCCGGCATACTGGCTCGTCGTCCGCACGTCCACCGCGTTGCCTTGCACCACCACCGTCGCCGACACAACATCCGTATCCGTCCGGATGATGCTCACATTCGGGCTGTTCTGCGAGATCACGTAGACCTTGCCTGCGGGATAGTTATACGTCGACACAATCGACCGCGGATTGACCGCCCCGCTGTTCAGTTGGATCGTCTTCTGCGCTGTGAAGCTGGTCAGGTTCACCACCGTCACCGTGCCGTCGCCTTCGTTGGCCGTATACGCGCGGCTGCCGTCCTGCAGCACCGTCAGCGCCGCCGGATTCTTCCCCACCGGCACCGTCGCCAGCACCTTCCCGAAGGTCGGGCTGTCATTGCCGTAAATGTCCAGGCTCACGTCGATCACGCTGACCGTGCTGTTGTCGTAATTCGCAACCACCAGGATGTTGCCCGGCGTGTACAGGTCCGCATACACCGGCCCGGCGTTGCACGGCGTCGTCCCCCCGCACAGGTTGATCGTGCCCGTCGCATTCAGTGCCGTGTCCAGCGTGTTCAGCTGGCTGTTGATCACCGTGACCGTGCCGCTCCCCCGGTTCAAAATAAACGCCCGCTTGCCGTCCGCCGAGCTCAACCCATACACCGGGCACACACCCAGCGACAGTCTTGCGGAGATCGTGTCGTTCGAAACCTCGATCGCGTCCGCCTCACCCGTCACGCTCACCGACGAAGGATTCGCGCACGTTCCCCAGGCAAAGCCCGGCGTGTTCAGGTTGCCCTGGCTGATCGAATACACGCGCTGTGACGCGGCAACACCCGTGGCATTGATCACGCTCGGCGCAACAAAGACTTCCTGCTTCAGCGCCGGAGGAGTGCCCGCCATTACCGCGATCGCGTCGCGTCCCTCTTCCACCACGTACTGGCTCGATCCGGAGACCAGCGAGTTGATCGGAACTGCATTCCCCAGCAGTGTGCTCGTTCCCACGTCCCTGGTCTGCAGTGATTGGCTGATTGGCACCGAGCTGATCGTGCCGTCGCAGTTCTCGCTGTAGGCCGTCGACCCCGTCGCATCCACCGCAAATCCCAGAGGACCATTGCCCACATTCGCCAGCGCCATGATGCTGTCGCCGGAAAAATCCAGAAGCGTCACCACGCCCGGATTGGTATAGCTCTGGAAGACGCCATTAGCCGCCAGCCCCGGGCACGGCGGAGCGGTTGTTGGCAGATTCGACGGTTGCGTGAGGTCTGGCTGCGAAAACACCACCGCATACGATGTCGGCTGTGCAGCGGGACCGGTTGGCACCACAGGGTTGATAACGGGACGATACTGGCTGCCACAACCTGCGGCCCCAAGCAAAACCAGCAGCGCCATCGCTGCCGGCCATCTCATGCTCTGCACTCGCAAATACCTCACTCCACCATCAAGCTGAAAAACGAAAAACGGATCAAACAGAGAAACCGGTAAATACTGTAGAAAGATGATTGTAAATCACGCCGCGCCTGTCACTCCCGTCCACCATCCAATCACCCCACCGCCTTTTCAACAGGGCCCCCAGAGAGCTTCCCGGAGAGTTCCCCAGCAATGAACGACCGGCCGCACCAGTCCCGTCTCCACTGGCAATCGCAGCTCATCCTCCTGCTCGTCATCCCCGTCACCGGCTGCTACGTCCTCGTCGAATCCGTCCTGCTCTGGCCCTTTGTTCCGCAGCGGATAGCCCTGGCCTTCGCCATCGGCATCGCCTTCGCTGCTCTGGTCTTCGCCCTCCGCGCCGCCACTCCCGCCGCCGCGCTCACCGGCGGCCTCTTCACCGTCAGCCTCTATCTCTGGATCCCCGGCTGGCGCACCCTCCTCTGGCCCCTGCTCGCGCTCTTCCTGCTCACCTTCGCCGCCACCCGCTTCGGCCGCCGCCGTAAGGAGTCGCTCGGCGTCGCGGAAGGGAAGCGGGGCCGCAACGCCTCCCAGGTTGTCGCCAATCTCGGAGCAGCCGCCATCGCCGGCATCCCCATCAGCGCCCACCACGTCTGGCTCGGCCTCTATCCGGGACGTGTCGCCCTCATCGCCGCCATCGCCGCTCTCGGAGAAGCCACCGCCGACACTCTTTCTTCCGAGTTCGGAGAGGTCCTCGGCGGCGAGCCCTACATGCTCACCACCTTCCGCCGCGTCCCCGCCGGAACCGACGGCGGCATCAGCCGCAACGGCACGCTCGCCGGAGCAGCGGGCACAGCCATCATTACTGCTCTCGCCGCCCTCATCTTCCACCTCACTGCCGCCGAATCCGCCATCGCCTTCGCCGGAGCAATCGCCGGTCTCTTCATCGACAGCCTCCTCGGAGCCACCCTCGAACGCCTCGGCTGGCTCAACAACGACGCCGTCAACTCGCTCTCCACCCTCGCCGCCGCGTTGTTGGCGGCCTGGGCGGCCGCCGCTATAAATTCACACCGGTAGATGCTCTGACCGCGCGCTCCACCGTCACCACGCCTTCCGGCAAACCGGCATACGAACGAGCACTGCTCCACTCCCAATCTGTGGCGTTTTCTGCAAGGCCAGCCTTCACCGGCTCCTGGTGCATCAACTCCAGTTGCGCCTCGATCATTTCCGCTCCGAAGACATGCATGTCGGAGTAGCGGCTCTCCCACACCTGTTCCGTGCTGCGCGCCGAGTTGTTATACCTTCGCTGATACCGCTGCCGCAGCATCTCGATCGAGTTGGCGGCCGTATCCACCGCCGGTTCCGCCATCAGCAGACGAAAGTGATCCGGCATTACCACATACCCCACCACGCCGAACCGGAATTTCACGCGCAGCTCTTCCAGCAATCGAGCGAAAACGTTGCGATGCTTCTCCAGGCCCAGCTTGGGCTGTTTAAGGAAACAACCACACGTTACAAGGTGCAGATGCCCCTTCCCATACACCGGCTCGCGACTCTTAGCCATAAGCAGCAGTGTATGCCGCCCTCAACGCCCACTCCACCCTCGCCGCTGATGGCGTCAGTCTGTAGTCAGGTTTGGCTCGTAACCCTCAAGTTTGATCTAAACTCTCTTCATGAGAAGTTCGACGCCGTATTTTGCCAGCACTCGAGGAATAGCCGTGAGCGTTGAGCCAACTTATCTTGAGGCGAGATCATCCCCTGAAAACGCGCAGTATCTTTGGGCGTATCGAGTGATCATCGAGAATCAGGGACGGGAAACGGTGCAACTGCTGAGCCGGCACTGGATGATCACGAATGCGCGTGGCGAATTGACCGAGGTCAAGGGACTGGGGGTCGTCGGGGAGCAACCGATCCTGAAGCCAGGACAGCGGTTTGAATATACGAGTGGCGCGCCGCTCAACACGCCGTCCGGGATGATGGGCGGTGCTTACCAGATGGAGAATGAGGGTGGTGAGCGTTTTGATATTGAGATACCGACGTTCTCACTGGTTCGCCCCAATCAGGTTCTGAATTAAGAGAAAGAGACGCCAATCCCTTCTCATAAGCCAACTTCACAGGATTGAATTAGCGATCGGAACGCGCCTAATGCCAGCGTCTTTAGCCGATCCAATTCTTTTATGATTGTCGAGGCAAAGGTGGATTATGGCTCGTATCGTTGTCATTGGCGGGAGTGGACATGTGGGAAGCTATCTTCTGCCTTCTCTGGTGGAGCGCGGACATGAGGTTCTGAATGTCAGCCGTGGCACGGCATCACCGTATCGGGAGCACGCGGCTTGGAAGGCCATCGAGCACGTTGCCGTAGACCGCAAGGCTGAAGAGGCAGAAGGCAGGTTTGGGGCAAAGATCGCGGACCTGAACGCCGACGTTGTCGTGGACATGATCTCGTTCGAGCTCGAAGGCGCGCAGCAGTTAGTTGAAGCGCTACGCGGCAAGATCGAGCATTATCTGTTTTGCAGCTCCATTTGGGTGTACGGTCATGCAACTACTGTTCCATCGGTAGAAACCGACCCCACGAACGCCATTGATGACTATGGCGTTAACAAGGCGAAGATTGAACGGTGGCTTTTACAGCAGGCGCGCCGAGATGGTTTCCCTGCGACGAGCTTCCGTCCGGGTCATATCGTCGGCGAGGGCTGGGTGCCCATCAACCCGCAAGCGAATGCGAACCCTGACGTTTTCTCTCAGATGGCGCGCGGCGAAGAACTCGTCTTGCCCAACCTTGGGCTAGAAATGGTGCATCACGTCCATGCTGACGATGTTGCGCAGTGGATCATCCGCGCAATCGAGCAAAGGGCGGCGTCCGTCGGAGAAGTATTCAATACCGTATCAACACACGCGCTGACGCTGCGTGGCTACGCCGAGGCGATGTACCGCTGGTTCGAGCAAGAGCCCCGACTGTCCTTTGCGCCCTTCGATCAGTGGAGGCTTGGCCTAACCGAAAGTGATGCTCATTCCTCAAGGGGACACATCATGCGTAGCTCCTGTGTTTCCATCGAGAAGAGCCGCCAGCGCCTCGGGTATCAGCCGCGATTCTCCAGCCTTGAATCAATACAGCAATCCGTTAAAGCGCTAATCGCTTCTGGTCGGGTAACCGTGCCTAAAGTAGCGGTGAAAGCCTAGAGTCGCATTACTCCCGCGAAACGCCCTTATCGGCACTCGGCCGAACAGTCGCCTCATTGGACAAATGACCTTTCGATCCTGACAGGCTGAAGACGAAGTGTCCGGGAACCTTCTCGCTTGCATGGAGTTCAAGCTGGCCCACTACCCGCCGCGTATGCAGCCAGCCTTCCTGATCCCTGACTCCTTGTCTTTCTAATCCCTAATCGCTAATCGCTAATCCCTGCTTTCTGATGGCTAATGGCTAATGGCTGCTTTCTAATGGCTATTGGCTGCACTTCTCACCCTCCACCACGTGTAGCTCAGGATCTCGTGCGCCGCGCGCTGAAAGGTATCCCAGCGCGACAGCCCCCTTGCCTCCGGCCTGGGAGAGGTATACACATTCAGCCCCATCGCCGAGCACAGCGCATGCACGCGGAACAGGTGGGTCCCGTCGCTGACCACCACAATGCTCCGCAGATTGTTCGCCCTCGCAATCACCGCCAGCCGTCTCGCCGACTCTTCCGTGTTGCTGCTCTCCGTCTCCGCAATAATCGCCGCATCCGGAACCCCATGCGCCATCAGGTAGTCGTGTCCCACGCCGCCCTCCGAGTGCCGGTCCGCCGGATCGCCTCCCCCCAGCGTGATCACCAGCGGCGCAATCTTCTCCCGATACAGCTCCAGCGCGTGATCCAGCCTTGCCCGCAGCACTGGAGACGGTCTCCCGTCATACTCTGCCGCGCCAAAGACCGCAATCGCATCCGCCGGCTGCGCCTCGTTGCGGTCGGCAAAGTAGTGGATCTGCCGGTCGACCCACACCACCCACGCCACCGCCGCCAGCACCAGCGCGCCCGCCAGCGCCCACGCGATCCCCCGCGCAGGTGTTTGCGGTTTGCTCAGGGCTCCGACTGGCGCTTTTCTGGATGAACGCAGATTGGCTTCGGGGACAATCATGATGGGAGTCGTCAGTTCCCAGTTTCAACCGCCAGGGGATAACTCGCAACTGCTTGCTGATCCCGGCTCTAGGAGTTCAGCGCCAGCGCAATCTCATGCGTCGGAATCGAGCCCTCGCGCAGTATCTGCCATTGGCCTCGCGGTCCGGAGAGATCGACAATCGTTGTCGGCAGGCTCCGACCCGTCGGCCCGCCGTCCACAATCAGCGGAATCCGGTCGCCGATCTGGTCGCGCACACACGCCGCATACGTGCATTCCGGATACCCCTGCAGATTCGCCGACGTCGCCGTGATCGGCAGCCCGAAAGCCTCCACCACCGCCCGCGGAATCGCCGCATCCGGAACCCTCAGCGCCACGTTGCCCGTCTTCGCCGTGCTGCGCAGCGGCAGCCGCGAGCTCGCCTTCACAATCACCGTCAGCGGGCCCGGCCAGAACTTCTCCGCCAGCATGTCCAGATGCGGCCCCACCTCGCGCGAAAGCTCATACGCCTGCGACACGCCCGAGATCAGCAGTGACAGCGGCTTATGCTTCAACCGGCTCTTGATCTCGTAGATATGCTCCACCGCGCGCAGGTTCACAGGATCGACAGCCAGCCCGTAAAACGTATCCGTCGGCATGCCCACCACCTTGCCGTGACGGAGGCACGACGCGACATACTGCACCCGGTCCGGCTCCGGCTCGTCCGGATGGATGCGCAGAATTTCTGCAAACAAAGGAATCTCCACTTTGGAAACGTACTCTCAGGCGGTACTTTAACAGTCAGCGTTTAGGGTACACCGATACTATCCCTGCGATCAGCAATCCGGGGGCCGAACGCCGATCAACACTCCTCGAACGCTGTAAAATCGCACCCATGCCCACGGCCTCCGTTCGCGCGCGCTCACCTCGCATTGTACTAAGTCGTCAGAACGCGCGGGTGAAGGAACTGCGTGCCGGATTCCGCAGCGCTTCCAGAACGGAACACGGCCACATCGCCATCGAAGGCGAACATTTACTTCGCGAAGTCATCGCCGCCGGCCTGGCCATCCCCGCCGTTTTCATCCGCCAGGGAAGCGAATCGCTCCTCGACCATCTTCAACTCCCCGATACCGCCGAAATCACCGCCCTTCCGCCCGACATCTTTGCGAGCGCCGTCAGCACCGAATCCCCGCAGGGCATCGCAGCCCTCGTCGACCCGCCTGCCTTCACCCTCAACCAGATCCTCGCCGCGCCCGCCGTCCCCCTCATCCTCATCGCCGCCGGCCTGCAGGACCCCGGCAACCTCGGCACCCTCATTCGCACCGCCGAAGCCTTCGCCGCCACCGGCCTCATTACCCTCCCCGGCACTGTCAGCCCTTGGAACCAGAAAGCCCTCCGCGCCTCCGCCGGATCCATCTTCCGCCTGCCCGTCATCGCTTCCATCGAGGACGAAATCTTCACCGCGCTCGCATCTCGCGGCATCGCCACCCTCGCCGCCGTCGCACCTGGTGTGGCGAATGACGGCGACCCGCTCACCCACCACGACCTCACCCAACCCACAGCCCTTATCCTCGGCAACGAAGGCTCCGGCATCCCTTCCGAAACCCTCCGCCGCGCCACCGCCCGCGTCACCATCCCCACACCCGGCCCCGTCGAATCCCTCAACGCCGCCATCGCCGGCAGCATCCTTCTCTACGAAGCCTCCCGCCAACGCGCCACAACTCAGACCAACGCATTGCCGGGAGCCAAGAATCCGGGTGCCCCATTTTTCGCGCCTTCTGTTGGCGCGAAAAGTGGGACAGGGAAGTGAAGACCCCATGAGCCTCTTCGACCCCACTCCCGACCTCCAGTGCGCCACAACTCTGGGTGCCCCACGTCTCGGTTTTGAGACGTGGGATTCAACGAACGAGCCCTGTAAATGAGCCTCTTCGACCCCCCTCCCAACCTCACCACCCGAGCACCCGTCACCGCCCCCCTCGCCGACCGCATGCGCCCGCGCAACCTCGATGAATACGTCGGCCAGCAGCACATCCTCGCCCCCGGCAAGCCCCTCCGCATCCAGATCGAGCGCGACGACCCCGCCTCCATGATCTTCTGGGGCCCTCCCGGAGTCGGCAAGACCACCCTCGCCCGCATCATCGCCAACGTCACCCGCGCCAGCTTCATCCAGTTCTCCGCCGTCCTTTCCGGCATTAAAGAAATCAAGCAGGTCATGGCCGACGCCGAAAAAGCCGCGAAATTCGGCTCGCGCACCATCCTCTTCATCGATGAGATCCACCGCTTCAACAAGGCCCAGCAGGATGCCTTCCTGCCTTACGTAGAGCACGGCACCATCCGTCTGATCGGAGCCACCACCGAGAACCCTTCCTTTGAAATCATCTCGGCGCTACTCTCCCGCTGCCGCGTCTATACCCTCCACGCCCTCACCGAAGACGAAATCCTCACCCTCCTCACTCGCGCTCTCGCCGACACCGAACGCGGCCTCGGCTCCATGCACATCGCCGCCGACGAAGAAGCCCTTCGCACCCTCGCCTCCTACTCCAGCGGAGACGCCCGCTCGGCCCTCAACGCCCTCGAAGTCTCCGCCAAGCTCGCCGAGGCCCGATCCGAGCAAACAATCACGAAAGACATTGCCGTCGAAGCCCTCCAGCAGCGCGTCCTCCTCTACGACAAGCAGGGCGAGGAGCACTTCAACCTCATCTCCGCTCTGCACAAATCCATCCGCAACTCCGACGCCGACGCCTCGCTCTACTGGCTCGGCCGCATGCTCCAGGCCGGAGAAGACCCGATGTACGTTGCCCGCCGCCTCGTGCGCATGGCCGTCGAAGACATCGGCCTCGCCTCACCCGAGGCCCTCAACCTCACCCTCTCAGCGCGCGACGCCATCCACTTCCTCGGCTCACCCGAAGGCGATCTCGCCCTCGCCGAGGCCGCCGTCTACCTCGCCCTCGCGCCCAAATCCAACGCCCTCTACACCGCCTATGCAGATGTCCTCTCCGACATCGAAACCACCCGCGCCGAGCCCGTCCCGCTGCACCTGCGCAACGCCCCTACCGGCCTCATGAAATCCATCGGCTACGGCAAGGGCTATCAGTACGCTCACGACCTCGAAGACCGTGTCGCCGACATGGACTGTCTCCCTGAGTCACTCACCGGACGTAGCTGGTACCACCCCACAGCCGAAGGCCGCGAAAAACTCCTCGCCCAGCGCATGGACGAAATCCGCCGCATCCGCGAAGCTAAGCGCAAATAGAGAAACGCCGCTGACCTTGGGGAATGAATCATCGGTCCCGCACGCTGCCAATCTGGCCGGTTGCGGCGTCCAAGCTCCTAAGCCCTGAGGAGGGCGAGCACATGAATCAGCGAATCCTTGGTGCGACAACCGCAGCGTTTTTGCTGAGCTTATGCTGTTCCGGACCGGGCGTACGTGCCACGAGCCGTGCCGTTGGCAGCATCGTTTTGACCGGAGAGATGACCGCGGCACGCTTCGATCACGCCGCCGTCCTTTTGCCCAACGGGCGCGTGTTGATTGTGGGCGGGATCGAGCGCAACGGCGTAATGCAACCTGGCGCCGAACTCTTCGATCCGGTCACGCGGCGCTTCACCGCGACCGGCAGGCCTCTGGCGCAGCATGGTTGGGGCGTCACGGCGACTCTTCTCAGGGACGGAAAAGTTCTCGTCGCCGGAGGCTCAACGGGTTGCGATTCACCCTGTTATACGGCATCCGCGGAACTCTATGATCCCGCGGCCGGGACGTTTGCACCCACAGGCAAAATGACGGTTCCACGCGCGGAAGCGCGTGCCGTGCTTCTCAGAACGGGAGAGGTATTGTTTGTCGGCGGCACCTCCGTTTCCGGGAGCAACCCTGTGCTCACGGCGGAGCTCTACCACCCATCCACCGGCACTTTCACTTCACTGGGGGCAACCCACCTGTCCGATGCGACGCAGATCGTGCTGCTGACCGATGGCAGGGCACTGGTGGTAGGCAGCTCGGGGAGCGATCTGTACGACCCGGCTACGGGGCACTTCACGCCGACTGGCACCATGACGGCTCCTCGCACCAAATTCGGAGGCGCCTTGTTGCCGGACGGCCGTGTGCTTATCGTTGGCGGACAGGCCGGCGGTGCGTGGGGCACGCGCCTCACAAGCACGCAGATCTATGATCCGCGGACGGGCAGATTTCTCCCCGGCCCGGAACTGAACGAGAATCGTTTCAAATTGTCCAAGGCCGTCGTCTCGCTCAAAGATGGCCGGGTGCTGATCGCAGGCGGTGCCGAGCAACCGGAGATCTATGATCCCGCCTCAGAAGCATTCGTTCCCGTCGCAGGCGCGAAGCTGGACGGATTCTGCTTCTCCACGGCCACATTGTTGAGCGATGGCCGAGTCCTGCTCGCCGGAGGTTATGCCAGGCCCGGAGGCTCGGGAGTAAACCACGCGTGGCTTTACCAGCCGCCTGGGTAACCCCTTCAGAATTATTTGTGCAGCACAGGCTTGTCGACGCGAACCGACGCTTCTGATCCGAAAACAGCAGCATAAACCTGGCCTGTCTTCTCATCGATCGCCAGTGCGTAAGGATTCTCGCCTGCCTGATCGGTACCGAGAATCGCATTCTTCACGCCGTCGATAACCGTCACGCTGTCGCCATGGACATTCGCCACATAGACACGATTGCTCGCGCTATCGACTGCGACGGCTTGCGGATGATCGCCGACCGCGATCACACTCACCACCTTCATCCTGACCGTGTCGATCACACTCAGAGTCTGATCTCCGTAATTGACAGCGTAGAGCGTATGCGTGGCCGGGTTAAACGCGAGCGCGCAGGGAATTTGCCCAACCGGTATGGCAGCCGTCTCCTGCGTCTTCTCGTCGAGGCTCATCACATCTGCAGTCATGGTGTGGGCCAGATATAACCTGGAGCTGGCCGCATCGAAGGCCAGACCCCAGATGTGTCCTCCGACCTTCACCTTGCGCATCGCTCCGCTCGTCGCATCGACCATGCGGATGAACGGGTCTTCGTACGTCGACAGGAAGAGCGTATGGGTCCTCTCGTCGATCGCGATTCCGTCCGCACTGCCTGTTTCGAGCGAGCTGGCAGTATTCCTGGCTCCGTCAATCACCGTGAGAATGTGATCGTAGGTGTAGGTTACGTAGACTTTGTTCGTCTTCTTATCGGCAGCAACGGTGTAAGGGTGCGAACCGCCCCTGATGGTGGTGATGACTGTATCCTGCCTTCCATCGATGACGCTGATCGAATCGCTGCCCGTGTTCACGACATATACCTTATTGACAGCGGGCAGCACAGCAATCGCAATCGGCGCTTTGCCTACCGCAATTCTGTGCGCAGATCCAGTGCTCTCATCTTTCACGATTACCGAATCAGCCCCTTCATCGACCGCGTAAACTTTGTGCGTCACGGGATTGACCGCGATGGCAACGCTGGTGATCAGCCTGCCCGTAGCGTCGGCAGCCAGCGCGCCCTCGATCGGCAAGAATGCACGAGCAAAGAAGACTGCCAGACCGCAGCCCAGAGCGAACGCGGCAAAAGTTTTGCGGCACTGAGATGAGGGAGGCTTCATATTGAGGAGCGGCAAAATCTGGACTAAATTGTCGAACGTCTGAAATCTTGTTAGCGAAGATCTTACCCTCGAGGCACGATGAATTCATGAAGCGACTGACGCGATTCCCGGCAATTCTTACTGCTGTTTTTCTGACCGGAGTGTTGGCGCACGCTCAGTCAAAAGACTTCCATGTCCTCGCCTTCTATTCGACCCACGTGGAACAGGACCATGTCGTATTCGCCAGGCAGGCAATTGCCTTTTACCAGGATCTTGCCCGTCGCGAACACTTTTCATTTGCGACCACGACAGATTGGAACGACCTGCGCCCGAATGTGCTGAAGAACTGTCAGGTGATTCTGTGGCTGGATGATTTTCCCACCGCGCCGGCGCAGAAGGCAGCATTCCAGGATTATATGGAGCACGGCGGAGGGTGGCTCGGGTTTCACATCGCCGGCTTCATGGAGAGTCGCGACAACTGGCCCTGGTTTGCCGATTTTCTGGGGACGGTTTTCTATGGAAATAGCTGGCCCCCCATGCCGGCAACTCTTGATGTCGCTGACTCCCCATCCAATGTCACAGCGGGAGTGCCGAAGCAGTTCGTCTCTCCGGCGAATGAGTGGTACAGCTGGAATCCAAGTCCACGCAAAAGCCCGAACATCCGCGTCATGATGACGCTTGATCCGAAGAACTATCCGCTGGGATTCAAGGACACACTTACCGGCGGAGATATTCCCGTCACCTGGACGAACACGAAGTACCGGATGATCTACACGAACATGGGCCACGGCAGCAGAATCTTTGATGACCCCCGGCAGAACGACTTTTTTGCGCGCGCATTGCTGTGGCTGGGCAGAGGGACGCAGTAATTGCATTGTTCCGCTTGCCCCCCGGATCTCTGGGCCGGATCCCCAGGCCGATCCCTGGGCCGCAAAATCAGAGCGGAGAGGCGCGGAGCAGGGAAGAAGCCGAAATAACACGGCACATCCCATGGCCAAACGAATGCCCGGCGCAACATTTCGGCGCTCGCGCCGCCGCCGGCATCTGTGCTGCCCGGGTAAATGTCATCATTTTGTAAAGATTGCCTGTTAGCGTGGGTTGGCAAAATATCTGGGCCCCAGGCCGGTGTTGTCCGGCCGCGGAGAGGAGCGCCGCATGAGTGCTTGCCGCACCAGCTTGGTTCGCAGGGCTGGATTGACCGTGGTGCTGGCCGCCGGCATAGCAGCACTGTCCTTTGCCACAGCCCAATCGGCCGCAGTGACCATCGCCGAAACAGGCTCGACCTTGATCTATCCGCTCTTCAATTCCTGGATTGCCGCCTACGCGAAAATCGATCCAAACGTGCACATGACGGCGGGCGCCACTGGCTCGGGGGCCGGCATTACTCAGGCCATCGCGAAGCAGGTGCAGATCGGCACGTCGGACGCGTATATGTCCGACAACCAGGCAATGGATAACCCGCACATCCTCAACATCCCGCTCGCCATCTCGGCGCAGACCGTGGAAGCCAATCTGCCTGAGCTCAAGGGGACGCCGCTCAAACTGAGCGGCCCCGTACTGGCCGGCATTTATTCCGGCGCGGTCCGCGAATGGGATGCGGCGCCCATCGCCGCCCTGAATGCCGGTGTCCACCTGCCGCACCACGCCATTGTGCCCGTCCGTCGCGCCGATGGTTCGGGTGATACCTTCATCTTCACCCAGTTCCTGACCTTCTCCACGCCCGACATCCATCTCCAGGCGAGTGCCAATATCCTCTATGACTGGCAACGGCTGATCGGCTACGGCACGACCGTCTCCTGGCCTTCCGCGCCGGGCAGTCTCACCGCAACCGGCAATGCAGGAATGCTGCAGACCATCGCCCGCACCCCGTATGCGGTCGGCTATCTGGGGATAAGCTTCAAGACCGATGCCGATAAGGCTGGTCTCGAAACCGCAATGCTGGAAAACCAGGATGGGAAGTTCCTGCTGCCGACCACCGCGACGATCACTGCCGCCGCCGCCGCGCTCACGCCGCGCACGCCTCCTGATGAGCGCCTGACTCTCGCCTTCGCTCCGGGTCCTGATTCGTACCCGCTGATCAACTACGAATACGCCGTTGTTTCCACCCGGCAGCCGAACCCGCAGGTTGCGTCGGCTATCAGTAACTTCCTCATCTGGTGCATCTCTCCGCAGGGCGGCAGTGCGCCGGACATGCTTGCCCCGGTGCACGTCGTCGCTTTGCCGACAGCCATCCGCGCGCTCAGTGAAATACAGATCGCCAAAATCCAGTAGGGTGGCCGACGGCCACCGTGAAGGATCATCGCTATGCCAAATCTTGCCAATCCAGGACCGGATGAACCGCGGACAGTACAACACTATATAGACGAGCTGCCCATGTGGCCGGACGGTACTCGCCTTCGTTCCACACCCATGACCGGCATGCAACGCCTCATCTGGATGCTGGCCGCCGCCGGCAAGTTCTTTGAGGGCTTCGTCGTTTTCATGACCGGCGTCGCCCTGCCGCTGATCGCGCACCAGTTCCAGATCACTCCCGCCCAGCACGGCTTCGTGACTGCCGCTACCCTGGGCGGCATCCTGGTTGGCGCCGTGGGCCTGGGCAGCTTGTCCGATCAGTTCGGCCGCAAGTCGATGTTCATCGTGGAGATGATCATCTTCACCGCCTTCCTTGGCGCCGCCGTCTTCTCCACCAGCTTCATCTCGCTGGTCATCTGCCTTTTCGGACTTGGGCTTGCCCTCGGTTGTGACTATCCAACGGCGCACATGATCATTTCCGAGAACATCCCCAGCACCAGCCGCGGTCGCCTGGTCCTGGGCGCGTTTGCCTTCCAGGCAGTCGGCGCCCTGGGTGGCGCCGCCGTTGGCTACGTGGTGCTGGTCGCCGTGCCCAATCTCAACGCATGGCGCTGGATGTTTGCCACCGCGGTCGTGCCCGCCATGCTCGTCACCATCGGCCGCTTCTACATCACCGAGAGCGCGAACTGGCTGCAGTCGCGCGGTTCCACCGATCGGGCCGTAACTGCGGCAACCCGGCTGTTGCGGCGCACCCCGCAATTTCCGCAGAGCATCGTGCTCAAGCCGCAGCCGGTTGCTGCGGCGGGTGAGTCACAAGGAGGCGGTTCTTTCCTGTCCTTGTTCGCGAAGCGCTACCGGCGGGCGACGATCCTCGCATCCGTGCCGTGGTTCCTGCAGGATCTCAGCACCTACGGCATCGGCATCTTCACGCCGACCATCCTCGCCGCGGCGCTCGGCCACGCCTCCGACCAGCATGCCCGCAGCATGAGCGATCTCATCACCAACGCTACCCAGGCCGCCAAGGGAGACGCGATGATCACCACGCTGCTGATCATCGGCATTATCTTTGCCGTGATGCTCGCCGACAAGATGGGCCGGATCCGGCTGCAGATCATCGGCTTCATCGGCTGCGCCGTCGGCCTCTTTCTAGCTTCGCTCTCTGTCGATTTGGCGGGCTCGTCGAAGATCATCGTCATCTTCGCCGGCTTCATGCTCTTCGACTTCATGACCAATCTTGGTCCGAATGCGCAAACCTACCTGCTCGCCGGCGAGGTCTTTCCCACCGCCATCCGCGGTAAAGGCGCCGGCTTCGCTGCCGCTTTTGCCAAGATCGGCGCAGTCGCGACCGCCTTCCTTTTTCCCATCCTGCTGGACACCATCGGCACGCGCTGGCTGCTCTATTCCCTCGTCATCGCATCCGTGCTCGGTGCAGTCGTTACGTGGGCATACCGCATCGAGACCACAGGAGTTGACCTCGACCACATTGGCGAGGAAGAGCCCAAACCCGAAGGGTCAAAAGCCGTCGCTTGAACCGCGCTGCGCCCGCCGGATTCCCATCCACTCCGATCTGCGCTACCCTTTCTAGGTAGCAAACCTCCGCTCGTCCCGTCGCAGGCAGGCCGATATGTTTAATACCGTCGAGGACATGCCCACCACCAGACCCGCGCGCGCCCTTTCCTTCGTGGGAATTGCGATCCTCATCGTCTTCGTGGTCATTGCCGCCTACGTCATGCTCAACCGCGTCGCCCCCACTGCCGAGGGCGACATCGCGCACCTCTGGCTCTACCAGCCGCTGCCCGCGCAGATGGCCGACGGTACCACAGCTCCCGGCAATGGACTCCTCATGCTCGTGCCCGTCAAGGTTCGGAACATCTCCTCCAAGCCTCTTGCCGTCATGGAGCTCTCCGCCGTCGTCCGAATCGGCGACACCGACTACCGCAGCGACGCCGCCACCGAGTCTGACTTCGACAAGCTCTTCCAGTACTATCCCGACCTCGACGCCTACCGCCGGCCCATCCTTCTCCGCCACTCCGACATCCCGCCCGGCGGAGAACGCGAAGGCCTCGCCGTCTTCAACTTCGCCCTCACCGAGGACCAGTGGAGCCACGCCTCCGCCTTCTACATCGACGTCACCTTTGACTCCACCCCCTACATCCTGCACCTCACCTGGCCCACCTTCCCGGCGCACGATCGCATCCCCGCCGCTCAAGCGCCTGTCATCCCCCAGGCTCCGCCCGAAAAGGCCCCCGAGAAGCACTGAAAGCTCCTCCATCGCGCGCAACGACGCTATCGGAGCTTGCAGGACTGGTTCCCATACCGTCCCGTTTGCATAAATTCATGCGCGGCTCGATTGTCCGGATTAAACTGCTGTACCCTCTCCAGCGTCGCCAGCGCCTTTGCCTTGTTTCCCAGCCGGCACTCGAGAAAAGCCAGGTCGAGTCCCGCGGCGCTCTGACTCGGATCGTCCGTGAAAGCCTCTTCGATAAGCCTCTTCGCCTCGCCGAGCTTTTCCTGCGACGCATCGATCACCGCCAGATTTGTCATCGCCGTGTTTTCGTGGGGATTCTCCTGGAGCGCAGCCTCATATTCGTGCTGCGCCGCCTCTGGGCCGCCCGAGAGCTGCTCCAGAAAACCCAGCTGCAGGTGAAGCTCGGCATCGCTCGCGCCTTCATGCTCTGCCTTGCGTAGCAGATTGAGCGCCTGTTCTCCCGCGTCCATGTTGCCTTGCTCTGCAAGTTCGGCATAGGCCAGGCCAAGCTCGCGGTCGTCAGAGCGCCACCCTCCCACCGGAGCCAGCACCGCATTCTGCCCGCCAACCTTCTTCGCATCCGCGTGCGGATGCCGCTCAATATCGTGATCCGTCAGTTGTTCATGCGCGATATCGTCCGTCTCGCGTCTCGGCATATGGCACGCCGCGCAATCCTGCTGCTCGGCGTGATGTTCTTTCTCCATCTTCTCGCCGGTGTGGCATGCCAGGCACTTGCTCCGGTAGAAGCTCACTCGCTCCTCCGCATCCGGTGACCCGTGCGGATCGTGACAGCTTGTGCACGTCAGCTTCTCGCCGCTCGCCCGCTTGCACGCGCTTCGCAGCAGCGCTTCATATTGGCTCGTCGCCCGTCCGCCGCCTCCCCGTATGCGCGCGTCCACAAAATAAGCCGCGAAATCGGAAAGATCATCTCCCGGCAGGTAAGCCGCAACCGACTTGCCCGCGCGATACACCGTCACTTCGCCTTCAAGATGGCACTGCAGGCATACGCTGTCCCGTTTCGTCGCCGACAGCTTTGCCGGATTCACAATTGCTCCCCGTCCCTGTTGCGCCAGATGCTGTGACGGATCCCCGTGGCACGCCGCGCAGCTCACCCCTCCTGCCAGAAACGGCGCTCCGGCATAGTCGTTCCGCGCCTCCGGCAGGGCTGTCTGCACTTCGCTCGCATGGCAATGCAGGCAGTTCGAGTCCACCGGCAGCGTCGCCGGCATGCTTTTCGCCGAACCGTAATTCGGAGCCATGTCCCACAGCTTTTTCTTCGAGTAGTAATTCACCGGCGCTTCGAACCACCACCCGTCGCGATCAAACAGATAGGTTCTGCCCCGCCGTCCCGATCCCACGTAGTAGGAGAGCGGCAGTTCCCCGTGCAGCTCCGGCCCGTTTCCCGCCGATATTCGGTCGTAGGCCATCCAGGCCTGCCCTCCGCGCAGAAAAACTCTGTAGCGAATCCCCGAGATGGCGTGCGTGAAGTCGCCTTCGATCAGCCCGTCCGCCGCGAGGCCGCTCGCGCGCGCCATCGGCGTCTTCTCATAGCGCTCATAGATTTCCCGATGGCATCCCGCGCACACCCGGTCCGGATCCTCCAGTGTGGCCTCTTGGTGAGCGGCGGATGCCGCGATCACCGGATGCTTTGCGAATTCGGCGGAAAGCAGTGCACCGATTGCGCCAATCAGGCAGAAGCAGGCCCAGGCGGCAACCGCACGATCGCTGCGGAGTCTCCGGCCCCGGAGTAGCAACGGCTTGTAACTTCTCAGCGGTCTCGGCCTCACAACTGGCCTCAGCGGTTCTGCACGTTGCCCGGTTTCGCCTGCCCCGCAGGCTATGTCTCATGGAGCCCGTTGGACCCAAACTTCCGCCCACCCAAAAGAGACGGCGGTCCTGTGGGACCCACTTGCCTTGGCATTTACCTTTCCGGAAAGATTTTCGGAACCTTCCCGTCCAGCGGATTCAGATCGCGCTCTTTCTTGAAGTCCGCTACGGTTGCGTCAACACTTGGCCCAATGCGCGATCTCAGAGTTAATGGACGGAGAAGTGCGGGATTAAGACGACAGCGTCATCCCTGCATTGTGTGTCAGCCGAAATTACAGACCTGGGCCCGCGACAAGCCGGCGGCCGCCAGCCTCCTCGGTCAGAACCGCTGAAAAAACAGGCGGAGTCACCGAAGAGGCAGGCCGCGGCGCAAACAGCTTTCAGATTTTTCGCATTACTGAGGGCGATAGTTGATCCGTCTTCCTTCGCCACTCGATTCCCGGCACATCTCGATCAGCCTCGTCGTCCGCCACACCTGCTCAGGCTTGACCTCCAGCTCGCCCACTCCGAGAATCGCGTCTCGCACATTCGCATACAGCCCGCGATAATCTCCCGCCGCCGTCGCCACCCTCCGCGGAGGCTTACCCGCCACCCTCAGCTCGCCCCACTGGCTCGCCGGCTCCTCGCCGAATCCCGGATCGCTGAACGACCCCCCGGCTTTCAGCGCATCCTCCTGCGGATCCAGCCCCCACTTCCAGAAGCTTCCCAGCGTCCCGTGCACCACAAACCGCGGCCCCGGCGTATACGCCGTCAGCGTCGACCGCAGCATCGCCGTCACCCCTCCGGGAAACTTCAGCAGCGCATCCCACGCGTCATCCACCACCGCCCCCGCGCGCTCCACGCGCACATCCGCATACAGGCTCGCCGGATCCCCGAACAGCGTCGTCGCCTGATCGATCAAGTGCGGCCCCAGGTCGAAGAGCGTTCCACCGCCCGGGCCGCCGCTCTCTCGCCACACATCGCGCTTGGGCTCCGCGCGATAGCGGTCGAAGTGCGATTCGTAGCTCGCAATCCGCCCCAGCTCGCCCGACTCAATCAGCTGCTTTACTGTGACAAAATCCCCATCCCACCGGCGATTCTGATACGCCGTCACCAGCACCTTCTTTTCTTTCGCCAGATCGATCAGCCTCCGCGCCTCCTCCGACGTCAGCGTGAACGGCTTGTCCACCACCACATTCCGGCCCGCCTCCAGGCACTGCTTCGCATTCTCGAAATGCACAGGACTTGGCGTCCCCACCACCACCAGCCGGATCGACTCGTCCTCCAGCATCTCCCCGATCGACCGCGCAATCTTCACCCCGGGATACGCCTGCGCCGCCTCGTCTCCCTTGCGCTGCACAATCGCCGCCAGCTCCAGCCCCTCGGTGGCAGCCACCACGGCGGTATGAAAAATCTTGCCCGCCATCCCAAACCCGATCACACCTACGCGAATCACGTCAGCCATATGCTGCCATTCTCTCAGAAGCCGCAGCCGCTATCCCTTTGCCGCCAGCCTTGCCCGGATATCCTCCACCAGGCTCCGGCTCTTGACCGTATCGGGATGAGCAGCGCCCAGCCCCGGATGATTCGCCTGGGCTTCAGCCGTAGCGCTCGCCTCTGCGAGTGCCTCGTCGCATCGGTTTAGATGATCCAGGATTCTCGCCGCCACATACCTCGTCCATAACGCCGAAGGGTGAAGGGGGTCCAGCGCTTCGTTATGGTCGTACGTCTCGGAAACGCTACGTGCATCGGCGAGCGCCTCAGCGTAGCGGTGCAGGTCATCGAGAATTTCCGCCACCAGAATGCGGCTCATAAGCGTTTGCGGATGATCGGGACCAATCGCGGGATGTTTTTTCCGCATCTGAACCGTGGCCCGTGCCTCCGCCAGCGCCTCGTCGTGACGCTTAAGGTCGTTGAGGGCTCGTGCAACCACATGCCGGCTCCACAGAGTGTCCGGGTGCGACGCTCCCATTGCCGGATTCTGCGATTCCAGTTCGAAAGCGGCTCGTGCTTCCTTCAGCGCCTCGTCATTGCGGCCGAGGTTATTGAGAATTTCCGCAATCAGAGTGCGGCTGGTCAGGGTATCCGGATGGGTGGGGCCGAGCGCGGGGTCATTCTTTTGCAGATCGATGACGGCCTGCATCTCCGTCAGCGCCCGTTCGTAGCTGCCGAGGAGATTGAGGACATCCGCAACCCGAAACCGCGCGATGAACGTATACGGGTGAGAAGGGCCGAGCGAAGGACTCAGTCTGTGACCCTCGTAAACTGCAGTGGCTTCCTCGAGGGCCTTTTGGTATTGGCCGAGATTCATGTACGCGCACGTGACTGTATCGTGGCACAGCAGCGCAACCGGATTGGAGGGGCCCAATATCGGGTGCTCTTCCAGAGCCTCGTAGGTCTCGCGTGCTTCGAGGAGCGCTTCGCTGTAGCGCCGCAGGCCCAGCAGATACCAGGAAATGCGCTCTCTGGCGGAGAGCGCCATCGGGTGTGAGACTCCATACGCCGGATTTTTCCGGCACACCTCGACAACAACGCGAGCCTCGTTGAGGGCTTCTTCGTAGCGGCCGAGGCGATCGAGCGCTGAGGCTGTCTGCATGTGAAAATTCATGCTCGAAAGATCGAACCGGCCCGGCTCCACCCTGTCCTTGATGCGCTTCAGGCCATCGTTGGCCGATTGCAGCTCCTTGAGCGCTTCATCGACGCGGCCGAGATCGTGGAGCGACCGGGCAATCACAAATCGATCCTCGAGGATACGGATATCCAGTTCGTTCAGCTCTGGATCGGCTCTGTGTTGCTCGTAAACCGCGCGCGCCTCGATCAAAGCCTCGTCGTAACGGCCCAGGCCGCTCAGTGTCTCCGACAGCAGGGAACGGCTCTCCAGCGTGCCGGGGTGCGATGGACCAAACTCCGGATCGTTCCTCAGATCGTCGTAAACCGAGCGGTTTTCCCTGAGCGCCTCTTCGTATTGCGCAACGTCCTGAAGAATTCGCACCACCAGGAAACGGCTCTCGACCGTATCGAAATGCGTGCGCCCCAGCGCCGGATGATTCACCTGCGCTCTGGTCGTCTCGCGCGCTTCTGTCAAAGCCTGCTCGTAACGGCCCAGCCTTTCCAGAATCGTGGCCTCGTTGTATCTCGTTCTCAGCGTCGTTGTCGCATTCGGGCCAACGGTCCTCAACCGCAGCTTCAGGGCGACTTCAATCGGCGGCAGCGCCAGGTGAAACTGGCCCATCTGTAACCGGTACAGTGCCTCTTCTTCGGCCACGTCCGCCGATTGCGCTTCGTCTCCCCGGAAGAGCTCCGTGGCGCTCCCGTCAAAATTCGCGAGAGCTTCGGTCAGCCGCTCTGACGGCTGCCCCTCCGCGTACCAGTACTGCTCGATACGCTCCTGTAGACTTGCCGCCTCTTGATTTTCATGGCAAAGAGCGACCGCCGCCGTAGCGTAAGCTCTCGCCGCGATCAGCCCGACAGGCCGTAATTCGCCGGCGGCATACGTCTGCGCCCAGTCCGCCCTGAACACCAGCAGGCGGGAGATCTCCCGTCCTTCTTTCTGGATCCAGTTCACCACCGCATCGTTCGCCAGCTCGCGGTTGCCCTCGCTCCACTCTTTTTCAACCTTGGCAAGCGCGCTCTCCGGCAGCCTGGACTCCAGCAGATGCACGCGCTCCTTCGCATCCTTGAGCCTGTTCAGCTCTCCCTTCCAGCGTTCGAGCGTATCCTCCAGCCCGGCAATTTCGCCGCCCATGTCCCTTACCTGCCGCTTCAGGTACAGCGAGCGAAACCAGCCGAAAACGGTGAAGGCCCCAAGGATGATCGTCGTCGCGTTAGAAAGCGGGCCCGTGCCGCCGAGCCACTGCCAGGCTGGAGTGATGTCCATAATTCCTCACGCGCAATAGCATAGCCGGAGGTTCCTCGGCCGCGTGAAGAAAGAAATTGATTCAGCGCGCAGGCACCGCTCATCGCGCTCCGAAAGGGCCGAACATTCGGAAAGCTCCCGTTCGAAAAGACTCCGTTTGGAAAGGTCCGGCCGCGTCGCTCAAAAACCGAAGATTCGCTCCCGCAGCGCGTCCTCATATTCCTTTTTCGCCGACAGGGCCTTGTTCCGGAGCTTCTCTTCCCGAAAATGCGCTTCTTCCCACTTATCGATCTCGGCAACCGAGTGATCCACCGACGCCAGCGCCTCTTCTTCCCGGATCGCCGCAATCCACGCCTCGACCGCCGCCTTATAAGCCTGTTGCTTCTCGTCCAGCTCCAGATCGTCCACTTCCGCCATTCCACGCCCCCCCGTAAAGCCCGCACTCTAACCGACGATTACGAATACAAGATGAATTCTCAAGGGACACCGCCGCTTTCAGCTCCTTCGGAGAAGGGAAGACGGGTGCCCCAGGTCCCGGTTCCGGGACTGGGATCTGGGGCCTTGTTTCTGGGACCTGGGATTTCTTTCCTACTCCGCGGTTGTCGGATCGATTACCGCCCGCACCTTCGACACCCGGTTCGCCGGAAACCTGCCCATCTCCGCATGCTTCAGCACCGTCTCTGCATCCGGCGCAATGTAGATGCAGTAAAGCCTGTCGTCGGTCACATAGCTGTGGACCCACTGAATCTCCGGCCCCATCTCCTGCAACACCGCGCACGAGGTCTGCGATATCGCCTGTAACTCCTGCTGTGGCAGATCGCCCACCCCGGGAATCTCTCTCTCAATCACAAACCTCGGCATCTCCTTCTCCTTTCAGATCTCATGGTTAAAAATGGTTTGATCACGCCGGACTGCACGCCACCGCCTGCCGCTCCTGGCCCTCCTCGCCGCCCATCTGCCGGCAGGCCCGCAGCGAGCTCAGCGCATTCTGCCCGTATTCCTCCAGTGCAGCCAAGCTGTTGCGCGCTTTCAGCCAGAAAAGGATCGCATCCGCCAGCTCGTGCGCTCTCCGTGCAGCCACGCCCAGGCTCTCTGCAATGCGCAGCGCATAGATATCTTCCCTGTGCATCTGTCCCTCGCTTCCGTTGAGCTCTTCGAAGATCAGCTCGCAGCGCCGCCACACGCCCTGGCTCCGCGCCACCATCTCCGCGTGCCGCGCCTCTTTCTCAAAGAGAGCCATCACGCACAGCCTCACCAGCGTATTGACCAGCTTTCCCAGGTTGATCAGCGGCTCATCGCATGTCGGCGGCTCATCGCTCTCCACCATAAGCATCGTGTCCCGCGCCATCCGCGCCGCCGCTTCATAGATTGCCGCCAGCGTTCCACCCATGCGCAGCGCCGCCACCGCAAATCGCGAGTCCGCCCCGCCCCCCGTTCCCAGTGCCGCCAGCTTGTGCGCCAGGTAGCGGATCTGCCGGTGATGCTCGCGGATCTCGCCTTCCGCGCGGCTTACATCCCTGCAGAACTCCAGGTTTCTCAGTTCATATCCCTTGATCGAAGAATCCAGCGCGCGCTGTGTCACCCTCGACATGCTCAGCATCTGCACGCGCAAAACGTGAATGTGTGATTTGTAGTTCATCTCTTGTCATACGTCCTTCATCCCGTATAACCGCTCTCCCAGTAACCATGTCATCAAACATAGATGCCGGAAAGTCCTTGCGGCAAGATGGCAGATTTGCCATTATCGGTAGGTGATTCCGCCATAGGTCGCCGTTTCGTATGATTCATGTCACAGTTTTGTTTCTCGACCAGACTTTCTCCTCCACCGCCACCGGACCGATGGAAGTCTTCCGCCACGCCGGCCTCCTCTGGAACAGCTTCACCGGCATGCGCCCCGTCCCGCACTTCCGCGTGACCACCGCCTCCATCGATGGCCGCCCCGTCCGCTGCGACGGCCCCATCCACATCCGTCCCGCCGCCGCCCTCAAGGACGTGCGCAAGACCGACCTCATCTTCATCCCCTCCACCGGCCTCAGCGTCGAAGACGTCGCCGCGCGCAATGCGCCCGTCATCCCCTGGCTCCTGCGCTGGCACAGGCGCGGAACAGCCATCGCCAGCGTCTGCTCCGGTGTCGGCCTCGCCGCCGCCGCCGGCCTGCTCGACGGACGCCGCGCCACCACCCATTGGAGCCTCGCCGAGCGCTTCCGCCAAATGTATCCCGGCGTGCACTGGATGCCCGAGCTGATGGTCACCGAAGACGGCAATCTTTACTGTGGAGGCGGCGTCAACGCCTCCCTCGATCTCAGCCTCTACCTCGTCGAGCGTTTTTGCGGACACGAAGTCGCCATGCAGAGCGCCAAGGCCATGCTCATCGAAATGCCGCGCGCCTGGCAGGCCGGCTTCTCCATCGTCCCGCTCAAAACCGCGCACTCCGACCACTCCATCTCGGTCGCGCAGGAATGGCTGCACAAGAACTTTCACGAGACTTTCCCCGTCGACGCTCCCGCCGAGCGCGCCGGCATGAGCCTGCGCAATTTTGTCCGCCGCTTCAAACAGGCCACCGGAGACAGCCCGCTCATCTACCTCCAGAAGCTGCGCGTCGCCGCCGCCAAGCGCCTCCTCGAGAACGGCCACCGCACCATGCAGGAGATCAGCGACGCCGTCGGCTACCAGGATGTCGCCTTCTTCCGCAAGATATTCGAGCGCCACACCGGCGTTTCCCCCAGCGCCTATCGACGCCGCTTCGGCGCCGCCACCGGCTGACGCTGCGGCCCGCCATCGGACAGGACCCCATTTTGTCATCCTGAGCGCAGCGAAGGATCTGCTTTTCTAATCCTTAATCCTTGGCTCCCAACCCCCGCCACAGCCGCGCCATCCGCTCCAGCTCGATCTCCTCCGCGCGCGCCATCGCCGGAATCCCTGCCGCCTCCATCGCCGCCGCCACGCGCCCGGCATCGAATCCCGCCGCGCGCAGATTCTTCCCCAGCGTCTTGCGCTTCTGCGCGAATCCCGCCTTGAGAAACGCAATAAAAACCGCTCCAACCCCCAGCTCCGCAAATCTGGGACGCATCGTCATCCGCAGCACCGTCGAATGCACCTCCGGCGGAGGCGAGAAAGCTTCCGGAGGCAGCGTCAACACCCGCTCCACGCGCGCATACAACTGCGCCGTCGCCGACAGCAGCCCGTAGTCGCGCGTCCCCGGCATCGCCGCCACGCGATCCGCCACCTCGCGCTGCACCATCACCACCGCCCGCGCAATCGCCTCGTGAAAATGAAACAGTCGCAGCAGAATATCCGACGTGATGTAGTAGGGGAGGTTCCCCACCACCGCCAGCTTCTCCTCACCCTCCCGCAGCGCCGCCAGATCCACCTTCAGCACGTCCGTCTCGACCACCACCACCGACGGCCGATCCGCGAACTCTGCCCGCAGCCTTGGAGCCAGCTCGCGGTCGAGCTCGATCAGCACCAGCCGCCGCGCTCTCTTCGCCAGAATCTCCGTGATCGCGCCCCGTCCCGGACCGATCTCGACCACCGTCGTCTCGCGCACATCTCCCAGCGCATCGGCAATCGCCACGCACGCCGCCGGATCCACCAGAAAATTCTGTCCTAATTTGGGCTTATGTTTCAGACTCTCCTCACATTGCTCCGCGCCGGCAGGGAATTGCTCCCGGCCGGAAGGGAAGATAGACTCACTTTTGGTCCGTGCGACCTCGGCGTCGCAAATGCATCATAAACACGGACACTGGAGTGACATCAGCATGCATGTAGTTTTCGCCGCCTCCGAAGCTCTTCCTTTTGTTAAAACCGGAGGCCTCGCCGACGTCATCGGCGCTCTGCCTCGCGAAATCGCCCGCCTCGGCCACAAAGTCACCCTCTACCTGCCCTACTACGCGCAGGTCCGCGAGCGCGTGCCCGAGAAGAAGCCCGTCATTCGCTCCCTCACCATCCCCTTCCAGTATTACAACCGCTTCGTCGCCATCCTCGACGGCGGCACGCGCGACGGCGTCCAGTGCTACTTCGTCGACTGCCCCGAGCTCTTCGACCGCGAGGCCCTTTACCGCACCGAATCCGGCGAGTACCTCGACAACTGGGAGCGCTTCGGGCTCTTCTGCCGCGCCACCCTCGAAGCCGCCAAGCAGCTCGGCGTGCCCGACATCTTCCACGTCCACGACTGGCAGGCCGCCATGCTCTCCGTCTACCTGCGCACCACCTACTACTTCGATCCCGTCCTGCGCCACACCGGAAGCATCCTCACCATCCACAACGTCGAATACCAGGGATGGTTCCCGCCGCAGACTACCGAGCGCCTCCTTCTCCCCTGGGAAGTCTTCACCATGGACAAGCTTGAGAGCTACAACACCTTCAACTTCCTCAAGGGCGGCATCGCCTACTCCGACACCATCACCACCGTCAGCCGCAAATACGCCGAGGAGATCCAGACCTCCGAATTCGGCAACGGCCTCGACGCCATCCTGCGTAAGCGCGCCGCCGACCTCCACGGCATCCTCGACGGCGTCGACTACAGCCAGTGGAACCCGGCCACCGACCACAACATCGCCGCCCACTACACCCCCGAGAACCTCGCCGGAAAAACCGAGTGCCGCCGCGATCTGCTCCACGCCTTCTGCTGCGAACAGGTATCGCCAACCACCCCCGTCCTCGGCATCGTCTCCCGCTTCGCCACCGCGAAGGGCTTCGACCTGATCGCCCAGATCGCCGACCGCCTGCTCAGCGAAGACGTCTGCGTCATCGCTCTTGGCACCGGCGAGCCTTACTACGAAGGCCTCATGCGCTCCTTCCAGGACCGCTACCCCGGCAAAATCTCCGTCCGCATCGCCTTCGACGACGTGCTCGCCCACAAAGTCCAGGCCGGCTCCGACCTCTTACTCGTGCCTTCCCACTTCGAGCCCAGCGGCCTCACCCAGATGTACAGCCTCAAGTACGGAACCGTCCCCGTCGTCCGCGCCACCGGCGGCCTCGACGACAGCGTCGAAGAGTGGAACCCCGACACCCGCACCGGCGCCGGCTTCAAATTCTACGGATACAACCCCGACGACTTCCTCGCCGCCATTCACCGCGCCCTCCACATCTTCCGCACCGACAGAGACACCTGGACCCAGATCATGCAAAACGGCATGGCACAGGACTTTTCCTGGAAGAAAGCCGCTGCCGAATACGCCGCTCTGTACGAAGAGGTCGCCCGCCGCCGCAATTAGCGCGCGGGATTGGACCACCCGCTCCGTGCACTTTCCTCGACCCCGGACACCCCCCGTGCGCCTTGACAGCATATGTTGGACTGGCATATATATGTGAGTTACATATATGGGAGAGGCAAGCAATCCCGATCGCGAATGGAAAAAAGGCGGCGCCGAGCTCCTGATCCTCTCCCTGCTCGAGCAGCAGGCGCGTCACGGATACGACATCTGCAAGCTCATCGAAGCGCGATCCGCCGGAGCCCTGCGCTTCCACGTAACCACCCTCTATCCCCTCCTGTACCGGCTCGAGGAGCGGGGACTCGTTCAGGGACGCTGGGTCGAAAAGCCGAATCAGCGCCGCAGGCGCTACTACAGCCTAACCGCCGAAGGACGGAGGGTCCTGGCGCGGCAGCGCCAGAGCTGGCAGGGATTCGTCGAGGCGATGAGTCGCGTCATGGGGATGGAAAATGCCTGACTGGAAACAGGAGATCGGCGCCCGGTTGGCCGACCTGCGCATCGAGCCAACCCGCGAGGCCGCCATCATCGAAGAGGTAAGCCAGCATCTTGAGGACCGCTATGAAGAGTTGCTCTCCGCTGGCAGCAGCGAGTCGGAGGCGCGCCAGACAGTCCTCGTCGAGTTGGAGAACAGTGAGTTACTCGCCGCGGCCTTGCCCTCCTCCGAGCGCAACTTGAGCCAGAGCCCGCCGCCGCCGGCGGCATCGCCGTCAGGAAATCTCTTTTCCGACCTCCTGCGCGACCTGAAATTCGGATTGCGCAGCATGGGGAGAGCGCCGGCCTTCTCCCTGTTTGCAATTCTGACGCTGGCCTTGGGAATCGGAGCGAGCACGACCGTTTTCACCGTGGTCAACACCATGCTTCTCCATCCACTCCCGGCCCGTGACCCGTCGCGCCTTGTCTGCCTTTATACGATGAACGTGAGCCAGCAGGGGCAGTCCGGTAGCCTCCTTCCGGTTTCCTATCCGAACCTCAAGGACTATCAGGCCGGCGATACCGTCTTCAGCGGCCTCGCCGGCTTTTCACCGCCGATGGTGATGACGCTGATGGAGGCTACAGGGCCGGAGCGATTTTTCGGGCAGCTTGTCACCCAGGGCTACTTTGAGACCCTCGGCCTCACACCCGCGAGAGGCCGCTTCTTCCTTCCCGGAGAAAGCAGCGCACCGGGATCCGCTCCTGTTGCCGTGCTGAGTTACAACGCCTGGAAACTCCGCTTCAACGGCGCTGCGGATATCCTCGGCAGAACCCTCCAGATCAACGGAGTTCCATTCACCGTCGTCGGCGTCGCTCCGCAAGGGTTCATCGGCGTAAGCGCATTCTTCGGGCCCGATGTATGGCTTCCGGCCACCATGGCTCAGCAGGTGCTGCCCGTTCCCATGCAGGACGTGCTGCGGGCGCGCGGAAAGCCGTTCTTCCAGACTGTGGCCAGACTGAAGCCCGGCACCAGCCGCAGCCAGGCTCAGGCCAGCCTGCAAACGCTGGCTGCCACATTGCGGCAGGAGTACCCGGATGCGAATGCTGGCCGCACAGTTTCGGTGCAGCCGGTCACCACCGCGCTCTTCTCCAGCACCGGCGGCGAGCGTGGACTGGCCTTCGCCGGCACTGTCCTGCTGGTCATCGTGGGCCTGGTGCTGCTCATTGCCTGCTCCAACGTTGCCAACCTGCTGATGGCCCGCGCCGTGAGCCGGCGGCAGGAAATCGCCCTTCGCCTGGCGATCGGCGCCAGCCGCGGACGCCTGCTCCGCCAGCTTCTGACCGAGAGCGTGCTTCTCGGTTTCTTTGGCGGTCTTGCCGGACTGGCCGTGGGCTACGAAGGATGCCGCTTTCTGTGGTCCTTCCGTCCGCCGGAAGTTGCCCGCAATCTCGTCGAGCCAAGGCTCGATGCCACGGTATTTGTCTTTGCCTTGCTCCTCTCGCTGGTCACCGGATTCATCTTCGGCGTTGTGCCCTCACTGCGCGCTTCGAAAACAGGCCTGGTTGACAGCCTTAAGCAGGAGTCCCATGTCGCGGGACTCGCCGGCCGCAGCGCGCGATTCCAGAAAACGCTTCTCACCGGGCAGGTGACGCTTTCGCTGGTATCTCTGATTGCCGCCTCGCTCTTTCTTCGCGCCGTCGGGCGCGCCTACGATATCGATCCCGGTTTCGACGACCGGCACATCGCTGTCCTCATGATGAATCCCGAGCAGACAGGGTATGATGCGGCCCGGCTCAAAGATTTTCATCGCGAGGTGACCGATCGCGTCTCGAGAATTCCCGGTGTCGCGGCGGTAAGCTGGGCGTCGAATATGCCCTTCTGGTCGAGCGCCTCGCACGCCATTTCGATTGAAGGACAGGAACAGCGCCGCAAATCCGAGACGCTCACCACCGTCACCAACACCGTCGACGTCGACTACTTCAAAACCATGCGCATTCCACTTCTCAAGGGGAGAGTCTTTACGGATGCGGATCAGGATGGGTCGCTTCCCGTCGTCATCATCAATGAAGATCTGGCGCGGCGATACTGGCCCGATGGCGACGCCTTGGGCAGGCACATCCGCCTCTCCGGCGACACCGTGACGCGCCAGATCATCGGCGTGGTCAAAACCAGCAACTACACCACGCTGGGCGAAGCGCCCCAGCCTTGCCTCTATCTCCCCGTGCGTCAGAACCCCGGAAGCGACTCCGTCCTCTACGTGCGAGCCGCGGGCGATCCTTCCCTGGTCCTTGAAGCGGTGCAGCGCGAAATCAGGGCGGTTGACCCCAGGGTCGAAGTCAGCGATGTCCGCACCGGGGCAAAAATCATGGAAGAGGTCTTATGGAACGCGCGCATCGTCCTCGGCCTGCTCGGCGTCTTCGGACTGCTTGCCCTGGCGTTGGCCAGCGTAGGACTCTACGGCATCCTCGCC
>Ga0335075_10002179_pt1 | contig 31695 bp, 27 predicted proteins | sample Lox_Sample_24_FD_206723 | JGI IMG/M metagenome (GOLD analysis project Ga0335075, IMG submission 206723) | Soil microbial communities from Loxahatchee National Wildlife Refuge, Florida, United States - Lox_Sample_2.4 | ecosystem: Environmental > Terrestrial > Soil > Wetlands | place: USA...
GGCGGCAGGCTCGGTGTGCCTGGCGGCCGGCGGCGCGGGAGCGCTGGCCGGGCACCAGGCCAGGGTGTGGCCGGCCGGGGTGCTCGGGCCGGGCACCGCCGGCCTGTCCGCCGACCGGCTGTCCGGGCTGTTCCTGCTGATCGCGTTCGGCGCGGCGGCGTGGGTGTCGCTGGGCTTCGCGAACTGGGCGCGTCAGGGAGGAACCAGCCGCCGCGGCCTCGGCGCGTGCTACGCGCTCACGCTCGCCGCGGTCGCCGTGTTCCTGACCGCGCAGGACGCGTTCACGCTGCTGTTCGCCTGGGAAACGCTGACGGTCGCGTTCTACCTGCTGGCCGGGTTCGAGCGGGGCAAGCCCGACCGCCCGCCCGCCGCGCTGATCACGCTGGCGTTCGGCAAGGCCAGCGGCATGGCGCTGCTCGCCGGGCTGCTGCTGCTCGCGGGCAGATCGGGCTCGCTGGCCGTGGCCAGCTTCGCGCACGTGCCAGCGGGCGGCGCGCGCACCACCGCGGAGGTGCTGCTGCTGGCGGGCTTCGCGGTCAAGGTCGGCCTGGTCCCGTTCCAGATCTGGCTGCCGCGCGGCTACGCCGCCGCACCGGGGCCGGCCCGGGCGGTGATGGCCGGCGTGGCCGTCAACGTCGGCTTCTACGGCATGTGGCGCACGCTGGCGGTGCTCGGCCCGCCGCCCGGCTGGCTGATCGGGCTGCTGCTCGTCCTCGCCGGGCTGACCGCGGTGCTCGGCATCGCGCACGCCGCCGTGCAGGACGGCCTGCTCCGGGTGATCGCGTACTCCAGCGTGGAGAACGCCGGGCTGATCCTCACCGGGTTCGGCGTCGCCCTGGTCGGCGCGGCAGTGGGCGACCGGCGCCTGGTCGCGGCCGGGCTGCTGGCCGCGACCCTGCAGGTGGTCGCGCACACCGCGGCCAAGTCGCTGCTGTTCACCGCCGCCGCCGGCATGGAGTCCGCGGCCGGCACGGACGATCTCGACGCGCTGCGGGGGGTGGCACGGCTGGCGCCGTGGCGCGGCACCGGGCTGGCCATCGGCGGGCTCACGCTCGCCGGGCTCCCGCCGACCGCCGGGTTCGTCTCCGAGTGGTTCCTGCTCGAGGCGCTGATGCAGCAGTTCCGCGTGCCGGGACTCGGCTTCCGGCTGGTGCTCGCGGTGGCCGGGGCGGCGGTCGCGCTCACCGCCGGCTTCGCGGGCGTGACGTTCGTGCGGCTGATCGGCATGGTGGTGCTCGGCCAGCCGCGGCCCGCTGGGGTGCGCCCCCGGCTGTGGGACTTCGGGATTGGCGGCCGCGCCGGAATCGCGGGCCTCGGCGCCGCCTGCCTCGTGCTCGCCGCGGTCACGCCGCTGGAGATCCGGGTCATCGCCGCCGGGCTCTCCCCCATCGTGCCCGCCCACGTGACCGGCGGGGCGCTGAAGTCGCCCTGGGTGCTGCAGCCGGTGTTCGCCGGATTCTCGATCCTCTCGCCGTCCTGGCTGTGGATCGCCATGCCCTCCTTGTTCGCGATCGTCGTGCTGCTGACGCTGGGCCTGTCCGGCCGCCGGCTGTTCCGGGTCCGGCGGGTGCCCGCCTGGCGCTCGGCGACCGCGGGCGTGACCGGCTCCGCCCGTTACACCGCGTTCGGCTTCGCCAACCCAACCCGGCGGGTGCTCGCCACGGTGCTGCACACCAGGACCGAGGTCCGGCGGATCGCACCCGGGGGCAGCGCGGCCGCTCCGGGCCCCGGCGACCGTTCCGGCGAGGACGCGCCGGCCGCGCCGCACGTCGGGTACACCTCGGACGTGATCGAGGTCGTCGAGCAGTACCTGTACCGCCCGCTGCTCGTCCCGCTGCTGGCGCTGGGCCGGGCGGCCCGGCGGCTGCAGTCTGGGCGGCTGGACGCCTATCTCGGGTACATGCTGATCGCGCTCGTCGCGGTGCTGGCCGTGGTGATCGCGCTCGCGCATACCTGACCGGCTGGGAGCGCCGGGCGGCTCGCCGCCCTGGCTCCGGCAGCGCGCCCGGGCGCCGCCGACGACGGCATTTCATGATCGTGCAAGCGCTGGGACCGCACGGGGCGGCGGATAAGTCGGCGGCCGTGACGAACACGTGGGCGGCGGTGGCGTGGTCGGGTTCTGCTGCCTGCCGGCCCGTGCCGATCCGGACCCTCCCGTTGGCCTGGCTGACGTCCAGCGCCGCGTTCGGCCGGAACGGCCGGCCCCGGCTCCGGCCGGCACTTGTGGGCCGGCGGCATTGCCGCTCACAATGGCCGTGGCGATGAGGCTCGCCGTAACCGCGACGTGACAGCTCGCTGATGGCCTCTACCTGCCGGCGTTCGCCCTGGTGATGGAGGAAGTCATGGTGACAAGAATGGCGGCGAGACCGAGGTGAGCCGATGACTGCGGGGCCGTTCCGCCGGGTGCTGGTCGGATGGGACGCTTCGCCCGACGCCGCCGAGGCGCTCTGCGCGGCGACGGCGATCGTGCGTGGCGATGCGGGGCACGTGGTCGCGCTCACCGTGCTGCCCGCCGCCCCGGAGACCGAGGCAGCGGACGAGCAGGAGGGCGAGCGGGCGGCGATCAGGAGGCGCGCGGAAGAGCGCTTCCAGCGGCTGCGCGGGCCAGAGGCCGCGGGCGTGCGGATGAGCCTGCACATCGTGGAGGGCAGCGAGGTGGGCAAGGCGGTGTGCGCGTACGCCGCCGAGCACGGGTTCGATCTGCTGGTGCTCGGCAGGCACGGCGACGGCGGCCGGCTTCGCCCGCGGCTCGGCCGGGTGGCCGAGGCGGCGGCCCGCAGCAGCGCGGTGCCGGTGCTGCTGCTCAGTGCGCCGTGAGGCCCGGACCGGTGTTGCCCCGTGTATCCTTGTTATGTCACGCGATGAGGCTCGCGTAACGCGGGGCCGGTTGCGGCCCGGCTAATGGCCTCTACCTGCACGGACGCCTTGTGCGTCGTCGACAGGCGGAGGTCATTTTGTCTGCTGGAATCGTGATTCAGATCCTGCAGAGCCTCGTGGTCTTGTGCCTGGCCCCGCTCTACGCCGGAGTGCTCACCCGCGCCGAGTCGGTCCTCGCGTCCAGGCGCGGCCCGAGCATCCTGCAGCCGTACCGCGACCTCGCCAAGCTGCTGCGCAAGGGCAGCGTGACCAGCGACCAGGCGTCGTGGATCTTCCGGATCACCCCATTCGTGACGTTCGCCTGCTACCTGACCGTGTCGGTGATCGTCCCGATCATCACGAACACGCCGCTGCCGCTCGCGTTCCTGGCCGACCTGATCGGCGGCGCGTTCGTGCTGACCCTGGCCAGCTTCATGACCTCGCTGGCCGGCCTGGACACCGCCAGCCCGCCCGGCGGCCTGGGCGCGAGCCGGGCCAGCTGGGTCGGCAGCATGGCCGAGCCAGCGCTGATCCTGGTGTTCTTCACCGTCGGCGCGGTCTCGGCGTCGGACAACCCGTACCTGATGAACCACGCGATCGCATCCTCGCCGTACGCGATCGTGCTGCCAACGCACGTGCTGGGCCTGGTCGCGTTCTTCATGATCGTCCTCGTGGAGAACGGGCGGATCCCGATCGACACCCCGGGCGGCTCCACCGAGATCTCGATGATCGAGGAAAACCGGGTGCTCGAGTACTCCGGCCGCTCCTACGCGCTGATGAAGTGGGGCAGCTGGATGAAGTTCTTCCTGATGTCCTCGATCTTCATGAACGTGTTCGTGATCCCCTGGGGCCTCGGCACCTCGGCGGACCTGCCCTCGGCGCTGCTGGCGATCCCGGTCCTGCTCGGCAAGCTCGCGCTCTGCGGCCTGGCGATCGTGGTGATCGACACCTCGTTCGCCAAGCTGCGCTTCTTCCGCATCGCCGAGTTCCTCGGGGCGTCGTTCCTGCTGGCCCTGCTGGGCGTGGCGACCTCGTACGTGATCGGGGTGTGACCGCATGCAGAGCCTGTCAGCCACCAGTGCCGCGGGCGTGCTGCTCGACCTGTCCGGGGTGCTGATCCTGCTGCTCGCGTTCGCCTGCCTGGGGTCGAAGCTGTTCAACCGGTACCTGGCCTACTACGGGGCCCAGTCGGTCGTGCTGTCGTTCGCCGCCGGGGTCGCCGCCTACGCGTTCGGCAGCATCGAGCTGTGGATCCTCGCGGTCGCGACCCTGGCGATCAAGGGCATCGGGATCCCGGTCTCCGCGCGCCGGCTGCTGATGCAGCGGCTCGAGCTCAAACGCGACGCCGCGCTGTCGACCGGCCTGTCGACGTCGCTGATCGCCGGCGGGGCGCTGACCGCGTTCGCCTACCTGGTGACCCGTCCCCAGCTGCTGCCGCACGGCCTGGTGGCCGCCGCGGTGGTCCCGCTGTCCACCGCGGTGATCCTGCTCGGCGGGCTGTCCATGGTCGTGCGGCGGCACACCGTGGCCCAGCTGATCGGCTGGCTGATCGTGGAGAACGGGGTGTTCCTCGGCGCGATCACGCTGGTCGCGACGTTCCCGTTCATCGTCGAGGCCGGGATCTTCCTCGACCTGGTCGCCGGGGTGCTGATCATGGTGGTCTTCGTGTCGGGACTGACCCGCAGGCTGGCCAGCGCGAGCGCCACCGAGCTCAGAGAGCTGCAGGGATGAGCGTGAGCGGGGGACACGTCCGATGATCGCATTGATGATCGTTGCCGCGGCCGGCCCGCTCACCGGGACCGTTGCCGCGGCGTGCGGTGCGCGAGGGCGCCGGGCCGGATGGGCAGCGGCGTCCGGCGCCCTCGTCTCGCTGGCCTGCGCGGTCAGTCTGCTGGCTGCGGAACTGCACCGCGCCCCGCTCCGCGGCTGGGCGGGCTACCTCTACCTGGACTCGCTCAGCTGCTTCTTCCTGCTGACGGTCGCCTCGGTGACCCTGCTCGCCAGCGTGGGCTCGGTCGCCTACCTGTCGGCCGAGGAGGATGCCGGGCACCTGTCCAGGTTCCAGGTCCGGCTGTATTACATCTTTTTCGGGCTGTTCGCTGCGCTGATGCTCGCGGCGCTGGAGACCGGGAACCTGGGCGCGCTGTTCGTGCTGATCGAGGCCAGCACGCTGGCCAGCGCCGCGCTCGTGGGCCTCGAGGCGCGGGCAGCCTCGCTCGAGGCCGCCTGGAAGTACGTGATCATCAGCTCGTTCGGGGTCACGATCGCGCTCGCGGGCACGCTGTTTCTCTACTACTCGGCCAGCGGCCTGCACCTGGCCGCCGGGTACCGGCTGTCCTGGCCCTACCTGTTCAGCCACGCGCACGCGCTGGCTCCGGGGAGTCTCCGGCTGGCGTTCCTGCTCGCCGTTGTCGGCTACGGCACCAAGGTCGGTCTCGCGCCCATGCACACGTGGCTGCCGGACGCGCACGCCGAGGCCCCGAGCCCGGCGAGCGCGATGCTGTCGGCCGCGCTGCTCAACACCGGCATGTACGCGATCATCCGGTTCCTCGCGATCACCCACGCCCGGCTCGGTGGCAGCTTCCCCCGGGCGGTCCTGCTGACGTTCGGCTTCGGCTCGATCGTGATCGGGGTGCTGTTCATGATCAGGCGGGGCAACTTCAAGCGGCTGTTCGCCTACTCCTCGGTCGAGCACATGGGGATCATCGCGGTGGCGCTGGGGTTCGGCGGCCTGCTCGGCCTCTACGGCGCGCTGCTGCAGACGCTCAACCACGCGATCGCCAAGGCCGTGCTGTTCCTGACCAGCGGCGACGTCTCGCTGCGGTACCGCACCAGGGAGGCGGCCGGTGTCCGCGGGCTGCTCGCCGCGGTGCCGGTGACCGGCGGCGCACTGCTGCTCGGCTCGTTCGCCGTGCTCGGCTCGCCCCCGTTCGGCGTGTTCCTGTCCGAGCTCACGATCGTCCGGGCCGGCTTCGCCGGATCGAGCCCGGTGTTCCCGCTGCTGCTGCTCGCGCTGCTGGCGGTGGCGTTCGTGGCCGTCGCGAGGACCACGACCGGCATGGTGACCGGGGAACCGCCCGGCGACGTGCCCGCCCAGGCGCCGTACCGGCCGCGGGCCGTCGGCCTCGCCGCCACCGCTCCGCTCGGCGTCGGCCTGGTGGCGCTGCTGGTGCTTGGCCTGTGGATCCCGGCGGGCCTGGACACGGTGATCCGGCACTGCGTGGCGGTGATCTCATGACCACCGTGCAGCCCAGCCTGGCCGGCGAGCCCGGCCTGAGCGAACTGCTGACCGGGCTCGGGCGGGATGTGGCCCGCGACGGCCGGGTGCTCACGGTGCAGGTGCCGACCGCCGGGCTGGAGCCGGCCGTGCGCCGGATCGCCGCGCACCGGGGTGCGAGGCTCGCGGACGTGTTTGCGTCCGACCCAGGGGAGGATCGCACCCCGGTGACGCTGCGGCTGGTCTGGGGACTGGACGGGGACCGCGGCTACCTGATTACCGAGTCCCCGGTCGACGGCGAGCGCTACCCGTCGCTGTCCGAGATCGCGCCGGCCGCGTTCGCCGAGGAATGCGAGATCTACGAGCAGTTCGGCATCAGGCCGGCCAGCGGCAGGCCGCTCAACCGGGTCGCGCTCCCGCCCTGGGCCGGGCCGGAGTGGCCCAGGCTTGGCCGGGCGCCCGCGGAACCGCCCGAGGATGTGCACGCGCCGCACCATGTCGGCGGGCACGCGTTCGAGTTCCCGTTCGGCCCGGTCCGGCAGGTCGCGGTCGAGTCGCTGTACTACGGCCTGGTGACCAGCGGCGAGGAACTCGTCGACCTGTACCTGTTCACCTGGCACAAGCACCGCGGGGTGGAGTGGCGGCTGCGGGGCTGCACCCCGGCCGAGGCGCTGTTCTTTGTCGAGCGCACGGAGGGCCTCGGGGCGGTCGGCAACGCCTGGGCGTTCGCCGCCGCGGTCGAGGCCGCGCTCGGGCTGGAGCCGCCGCCGCAAGCGATGGCGGCCCGCGCGATCGCGCTGGAGCTCGAGCGGCTGTACAACCATGCCGCGGCCACGGCGGCGCTGTGCCAGTCGACCGGGCTGGTGATCGGGCAGGCCGCCGCCGAGATCGCGCTGGAGCGGCTGCTGCGGGTCAACGCCGCGGTGTTCGGCCACCGGTTCCTGTTCGGCGTGGTCGGCATCGGCGGCAGCCGGAGGGCCCCGGACCTGGCGGCGCTGCGCCGCGACCTGCCCGGCGCCTACGGCGAGCTGCGGCGCGCCGCCGACGCGCTGCTGACGACGAACTCGTTCCTGGACCGGCTCGAGGCCACCGGAGTCCTGACCGAGGAGGCAGCCCGCCGTCTCGCGCTCGTCGGCCCGGTCGCCCGAGCCACGGGTCTCGCGATCGACACCCGTGCCGATCATCCGGTCCCGCCCTACGGCGAGTTCCCGCCGGACGTCGCCGTCCAGCAGGCCGGGGACGTGCTCGCCAGGTTCCGGGTGATGCTGACGGAGGCCGCCGAGTCGGTCCGCCTGATCGGCGAGATCGGCGAGACCGGCCCGGGAGCCGGCCTGGCCGTCCCGGCGGACGACGCGGCCGCACCGCCCGGCGGGACCGGGCTTGGCTGGGCAGAGTCCAGCCGCGGCGAGTCGCTGGCGTGGGTGGCGCTGGACGGCGCCGGGCGGATCACCCGGGCGCGGCTGCGCCCGGCCGCGGTGCGGAACTGGCGCGGCTTCGACGACGCCTGCCGCTCGCAGAACGTGTTCACCGATATTCCCATCATCGAGGCCAGCTTCTGGCTGACCGTCGCCGGAACGTCACGCTGAAGGAGGTTAGCGATGCCGCTGTGGACGCTGCGCGGCCTGCGCCGCGGCGTGGTCACTACCCGCTACCCGGCCCGGCCCGAGCCCTCGGCGCGGCTGCTGCCGACCCCGCCCGCGTTCCAGCCGGACGTGCTGACCCGGGACCTGGCCGACCGGCTGGTCGCGGTCTGCCCGAGCGACGCGCTCGCCCGCGACGGCGACGCGCTGGTCTTCGACGTCGGCGCGTGCACGGCCTGCGGGCGCTGCCAGGCCGAGGCGCCCGAGGCCGCCGCGAGCAGCGGGGAGTTCGAGCTGGCCGCGACCGCCAGGGCGCACCTGATCAAGCGGATCCCGCTGGGCGGGAGGCCGGCATGACGAGCCAGGACACCACGGGCCTGACCGCTGCCGAGGCCTCCGCCGAGCTGCGGCGCACCGTGGCCCGCCTGTTCGGGCGCAGCCTGCACATCCGCACGCTGGACACGGGCTCCTGCGCCGCGTGCGAGCAGGAGATCCGGCTGCTCGCCGCGCCGCACTACGACCTGAACCGGCTGGGCTTCTTCTTCACCCCGGCGCCGCGGCACGCCGACCTGCTGATGGTGACCGGGCCGATGGTGCGGGCCTTCGAGAACGCCGCGCGCAAGACCTACGAGGCGATGCCGGACCCCAAGATCGTGGTCGCGACCGGGGCGTGCGCGCTCGGCGGGGTGTACCAGCCGGACCCGTTCACCCACGGCGGCATCGGCGGCACGCTGCCGGTCGACGTGTGGATCCCCGGCTGCCCGCCGAGCCCGCTGGCGCTGCTGCAGGGCCTGCTGGTGGCGGTCGGCAGGCTCGCCGACAAGGTAAAAGATCTTGACTTTTCCCTGAACGGAACGCCCCGGTGAGCCCGCTTCCGGTCATGGCGGGCGCCGCGGTCGCGTGGGGCGTGGCCGCGCTCATCGCCCTGACCTGCGGGTCGACCAGAGCCGGGATCCGGGCCTGCTGCGCGGTGTCCGGGCTCGCCGGCGCCGCCGCGCTGGCCGGCGGCGTGTCCGCGCTGCTGTCCGGGAACAGCCGGGTGGTCAGCGCCGGGGGCTCGGTGGTGGTCGGCACGCTGCAGCTGCAGGCAACGAGCCTGGCCGGGGTGTTCCTCGCGTTGCTCGGGCTGATCGCGGTGGCGACGGCGGCGTACGTGCCCCGCTACCACGAGCCGGGCCACGCCACCGGCCTGTACCTGGGCGTGTACAACCTCGCGGCGCTGGCCAGCCTGGCCGTGCTGGCCGCGGGCAACGTGGTGACGTTCCTGGTCGCCTGGGAGACCATGGCGCTGCTGTGCTACCTGCTCATCCTGCGCCGGCCGCGGCGGCGCGAGGTGGCGGCCGGCGCGTTCTGGTTCCTTGCGCTGTCCGAGATCGGGTTCGTCGCGATCGTCGCCGCGTTCGTGATCCTGGCGGCGAAGACCCACACCATGCAGCTCGACCTCATCGCCGCCCGGGCGCACCTGGTGAGCGGCGACTGGCGGGTCGCGGCCTACCTGCTGGCCCTGGCCGGCTTCGGGTTCAAGGCCGGCCTGGTGCCGCTGCACGTGTGGCTGCCCGAGGCCCACCCGGTGGCGCCCGCCGACGGCTCGGCGTTCCTGTCCGGGCTGATCACCAAGCTCGGGGTGTACGGGATCGCGCTGTTCGGGTTCGAGCTGCTGCCCGGCGGCCCGGCCTGGCGGGGCGTCCTCACCATGGCCGCCGGGGCGGTCACCGCGGCGATCGGCATCCTGTACGCGCTCAACGAGCGGGACATCAAGCGCTTTCTCGCGTACTCCACGATCGAGAACATCGGCATCATCGTCACCGCGTTCGGCGCCGCGATGACGTTCCTCGCCTACGGGCAGCGGCTGCTGTGGGCGTTCCTGCTGCTCGCCGGGCTGTACCACGTGGCCAACCACGGCTGCTACAAGACCCTCCTGTTCCAGGAGGCCGGGGTGATCGAGCACGCCACCGGAACCCGGGACTACGACCGTCTCGGCGGCCTCGCGCACCGGATGCCGCGCTCGTCGGTGATCACGTTCGTGGGCACCCTGGGCATCGCGGCGCTGCCGCCGCTCAACGGGTTCGTCAGCGAGTGGCTGATCTTCCAGGGCCTGTTCCAGGGATTCCGCACCGGCAGCCACCTGGTCGCGATCCTGATCGTGATCGCCGCCGCCATTCTCGGCCTGACCGGCGGCCTGGCGGTCTACGCGTTCGTGCGCGGCTACGGCATCCCGTTCCTCGGCATGCCGCGCACCCGGCAGGCCGCCGCCGCCAGCGAATCCCGGCAGCCGCAGGTGGGGCCCGCGCTGCTCGCCGTGGCGTGCGTCGCGCTGGCCGTCGGCGCCCCGGTCATGCTGGCCGGGCTGGCCCGGGCCATGCGCACGGTCACCGGCGTCACGCTGCGCCCGGTGCTGCTGCCCGGCAACCTCACCGTGATCCCCGCGCACACGAACTTCTCCGGGTTCTCCCCCACCTGGCTGGCGGTGTTCCTGCTTGCCGTGTGCGCCGTGCCCGCACTGATCTACCTGGCCGGCCGGCCCCGCGGGGCCAGCCGCACCGAGCCGGTCTGGGACGGCGGGATCGTGACGTTCAAGCCCCGTATGCAGTACTCGGCGATGACGTTCTCTGCGCCGACGCGGGTCATGTTTGACGCGCTGTATCGCCCTTCGGTGTCGGTTGAGCGCGCCTCCGACGAGCCCGCCGGCAGTTCCGGGCCGGTGCACTACGAGTCCGAGGCCACGCCGATCTTCGAGCGGTACCTGTACCGGCCGGTGATCCGCGCGTTCGAGTGGCTGGCCGACCTGGTCCGCCCGATCCAGTCCGGCGACGTCAACCTCTACCTGTTCTACGTGTTCGCCGCCGTGCTCGTGGCCTACCTGGTCGCCGCGCTCTGAGGCCGGCCCGCTCTGCCGGGGACCCGGCGGAGCGCCTTGATCAGCGTTTCCTCCGCGCGGCCGTGGGCGCTGCTGCCCACCCAGAGCTGGTAATCCCGGGGCCGGTTTGCCGCGGCGGCGCCGAGCCGCTTGGCGGCGGGCGCGGCGTACGCCGGAACCCCGGCCTCTCCCAGCGCCGCGAGCAGCGGCGCCACCTGATCGCCGGTCACCTCGAGGATCGGCGCCCACGCGTCATCGTCGAGACCGTTGCCGATCCCGCCCGAGGGCAGCCACCACAGCCTGCCGAGCCGGCCGGGCTGCGCCGCGGGCCTGGAATCCGAAGCCGGCATCTCCCGCTCCTTCCAGTAGCTCTCGCTGGGAGCAGGATCCATCGGCCGGCTGGCGTGCGGACGCTCGCCCGGCGGGCGCGCGTCCCGGCGGGATCCACCGCCGGCGGCTCATTGCCGCACTATCAATGGTACGCCAGGCGCCCGCAGGCCCGGGCGCCCGCAGGCCCGGGCGCGCACGGGCCCGGGCGCGCACGGCGGCGGGCCGCGGGCGACCCAACACGGTCGTGGGCACCCCGCTGGTTCTCCAGCAACAGCGGGGGCACCACCACCGTGTTGCGGCCGCTCCCCCAGCAACAGCGCGGGCACCACCACCGTGTTGCGGCCGCTCCCCCAGCAACAGCGCGGGCACCACCACCGTGTTGCGGCCGCTCCCCCAGCAACAGCACGGGCACCACCACCGTGTTGCGGCCGCTCCCCCAGCAACAGCACGGGCACCACCACCGTGTTGCGGCCGCTCCCCCGGCTCGGCGTTACCGGGCTCAGCTCCCGCTCGCCGGCTGGGGCGCCGGCCCTGCCGGGGTGACGGCCTGGTCCTCGTCCAGCCAGCCGCCGAGCTGGTAGTACAGGTCTTCGCCGAAGCTGGTCGGGAGGGGTTCTTTTGCCGCGAGCTTGTAGTTGCGGCGCCCGTCGGGCCGGCGTTCGGCCCTGAGGAAGAGCGTGGGGTGTTCCTGCTGGCGGCGGAAACGATCAGCGAAGTCGAACCGGTGGGTTACGAAGAACACCTTGACCTGCGCGTCCAGCAGGGCACGGACGACCTGGTAGCCGATCTCGGACCCTTCGCGCTCGTTGGTCCCGGCGAAGGACTCGTTGAACAGCATCAGGCAGTGCGGTCCGATCTGGCCGGCGATGGCGCTCATGCGCCCGAGCTCTTCGTCCAGCCGCCCGCTGGTCATGTCGGCATCTTCCTCGCGGATGAAGTGCGTGAAGATCCCCTCGCTGATGTTCGCCCGGTAGGACCGCGCCGTCACGAACAGCCCGCATTGCATCATGAGCTGAGCCAGCCCGACGCTGCGCAGGAACGTCGATTTCCCTCCCGAGTTGGCGCCGGTGATGATGACGAGCGGCTTGCCGTCGGCTTCGACGTCGTTGCCCACAACCGGATCGGCGGTCTGCAGCTCCAGGCTGGTATCGCGGAGGTCGGCGCACGAGAAGCTCACCGACGACGGCCGCACCGGCTCGGGGACCGCGGTTGGCACCCCTTTGGCGGCGAGCCGGTCGGCGAGGTTGAGGCAGCCGATGTAGAAACCGAGTTCTGCCCGCAGCATGGTGAAGTAGCTGCCGATGTGGTCTGCGGACTGCGCGGCGGCGTTGGCAACCAGGTTGACGCCGCGGCTGGTGAGGTCGGCCAGGATCTGCCCTCCGGCCTCGTCACGGGGCGAGATCGTGAACGAGTAGGAGGAGCGGGGCCCGATCCCGAGCCGCTCCTTCCACCCCCGCCGGCCGTCACCGGGGGCGCGCAGCACGAAGTTGATGCCGCTGTTGTCCCGGTCGAGTTCGGCGCTGATCAGCACGCCCGCGCGGAAGCGCAGCTGCCTCAGGTGGTAGGCGACCTCCTCGAAGTACTCGTCATCCAGTTCGCGCTGCAGCGTGGCGAACAGCGCGCGCAGTCCGCCGGAACGGAATTTCCCCGCGTGGTCGTCCGCGATCGTCCGCAGCTGCCTGAGGCGCGGCACGTAGGCGTCAAGATGAGCGACCGCGCCCGACAGGTTCGATGAAGGGCTCTGGTAGCTCCCCCCGTAGCCCCCGAACCACAGCCGCCGCTTGTCGTGGAGGGCGCCGACCGCGACCGCGTACATCTCCCGGATGACCTCCGGATGCGCGAGGCAGTCGGCCAGGACCTGCTGGCGGTAGCGGATCGCCTCAGGGTCGCGGACGCTGGCGAGCAGTATTTTCCTGGACACGTCGGCGAGGAACTCATCACCAGCCGCCATCGCCCGCAGCAGCGTGGTCAGCTCCAGGTCCTGGATCAGCGCCTGGTGGCCGGCGGGCAGGCTGGCCTCGAAGTCGAAGTCCTGAGCCCGGTAGAGAAGGTGGACCTTCATCGCGCAAGCCTCTTCCGCAGCTGCCCGTAGGTGACGCCGTGTTTCTCGGCGATGGCCAGCGCGTAGGCCAGGCCGTCGGCTGGCTTCCTGACCACCTTGTAGGTCCGCTCGGCGGGGTTCTCCGGGACGATCGTGCTCATCAGGCTGACGACCTGCTCCCCGAGCGAGGCCAGCTCGTCCACGAACGTGACGTAGACGCACAAGGCGTCGAGCTGCATGACCTTCGTGATCAGCTTGGTTCCCAGGAACCGGGCATCATGCAGGGTCGTGGAGGCGAAGATCTCGTTCAGGATGACGATGGTGGCCGGGGTGGCCGCTTGCAGGATCTTCCCGATCCGCAGCAGGTCGTCCTCCAGCTTCCCGGTCAGCTTGGTCAGGTCCTCTTCCCTCGCGAAATGGGTGAAGAGGCTGTCGAAGAGGAACAGGCGGGCGCGGCGGCCCGGAACCGGGCAGCCAACCCCGGCCAGATGGTGGAGCTGGCCGAAGGTCCGGGCGAAGGTGGTCTTTCCTCCCTGATTGGGCCCGGTCACGACGAAGATGCGCTCGGGGCCTTCCAGCCAGAAATCGTTCGTGACCACCGGCTCGCTCTGGGAGACGAGCTTGTGGGCCAGGGCCAGGTCGAACGTTTCCGCCGCGAGGACGTCCTTCGAGCTGGCGGACACCTCCGGATAGCAGAAAGGCAGCCCGGCGAGCCGAAGCGGCCTGACGTAGTCGAGGTACGCGAGATAGAACTGAAGTTCCCGGTCGGCGCGCCGGATTCCGTCGTCGAGAAACCCGGAGTGCTGGCCGCAGTACTCGTCCAGGGCGGTGAACTCCTCCGGGAACAGCTTGGCGACCAGCTCGAGGATCTCGGCCGCGATGTGGTTCATCCCCGGCCACGCCCGGTAGCGGATCAGGTAGTCATCGACCGCGCCCTGCTTGAAGCGCTCGAACGTCTGCAGCACCACGGCGCTGTAGTCGGCTTCATCCTGGTAACGGCTCACCTCAACGCGATCACCCCGGATGCGGGTGGTGTAGCGGATCCGGGCGAGCGCGTCTTTCCGGTCCCGCGTATCGCGCACCAGGGCGGTGAACCCGGGCGAAGCCACATAGGCGGCGAGATACTCCCCGAAGGCACGCAGGGCAGCCGAGCTGAGGTGCGCCGATGCGAGGTGCCCGGCCAGGGACCGCACCGCGCCGCAGTAGATGGCCGCCGCGTCAAGGAACCAGCCTTCACGCTGGTAGCGGTAGTGCATCTGCGATGTCTGACCGAGGTGGGCGCGTACCTGGCTCATGAGCCGGGCGAAGTTCTGGACCTCATCGAACAGGGCAGGGTCGTCCAGGTCCCGGAAGACCTCCTGCCGGTAGCGCACCGCGCCCGCGTCGCGCAGATGGCCGAACAGGACGCTGGCGATCAGGCTGCGCTCCTCGCGCTCGCCGGCGACCGCCGCCACGATCTGGTCGATGTGCAGATCCGCCGCGAAGGTCCGGTCCGGATCCTGCTCCCCGCCCGCCTGGGCCGCCTGCGGCTCCGCGGACAGCAAGCTGGGGAACCGCTCACCGTCCGGTGGTGACGTGCCAGGCTGTGGCTGGTGAGCGGGCTCGCCATCGTCCCCGCCGGGGCGGGCAACGCCGTCGCCATCCGCCCGTGACGCACCGGCCACCGGTGCGTGATCTTGCTGCCCGTCGGCAAGATCGGGGGAAGCCGGAGCCCCGGCGCCGGTCGGCGCCTCGGCGGGCCTGGGTGCTCGTGGCGTCATGCGTGCCCTCCTGTGTCGCGGCCGCTGGGCCGGTCCACAGGAGCCATCAGCCATAGGGCGGATCCGGCGAGCTCCATCGCCGTGATCACCATTCTAGGGCACGCCGGGCGCGGCCAGCCGACGGGCAGCCCCGGGACGCCCGCCGCGCATAGCCATGGCCTGGGACGATGGTCAGGCGACCGGCTGTTCCTTGACCCGCGCGGCCGTGAGTTGCCACACTGGCTGTCCGGCGAAGGGGCTCGCCCTGAAATCGCGGCAGCCGCCGCTGACGGTCCCTGCATCGTGCGTCGATGACGAGGACGATCGGTCATGGCCCAGCTCACCCAGGCCGGCGCGTAATGCCCGCCGCGGCCCCGATTCCGCGTGGTCCGTCCGTCACCACGCTGTACAGCGCGGCGGATCTGCTGACCGGGCCGGGGTGCCCGGTGTGCCGGTATGCCGGTGAGGCCAGCGCCCGTTACCTGGCCTGGTTCGCGCTGGAGGCGCACGCCCAGGCAGACACCGTCACCCGGCTGTGCGCTTCGCTGGGAATGTGCCCCCGCCACACGCGCGGGCTGATGAGCCAGCCCGGCGCCGCGACCCGGCTCACCGCGGTGTACCGGTACGTTGTCAAGGCGGCCCGGGACCGCCTGGCCGGCCGCGCGGCGCGCCTGGGTGAATGCCTGGCGTGCGAGCACGACGACGGCGCGGTCGGCCGGGCGCTGGAAACCCTGCTGGAGGATCTGCCCGACGCCGCCGTCCGGGAGCGTTACCGCGAGCTCGGCGGCCTGTGCCTCCCGCACCTGCGGCTCGCGCTGGCGCACCGGGACCGCGGCGCAAGCTGGCTGTCGCAGACGCTCGTGGCGACCGTTGGCACCTGGCCGGACATCCCCGTCTGGCTGGCCGGCAGCGACCAGGACGCGGACGTGCGCGCCGTGCTGCGGCAAGCCTTGCCGGCCGACGTGCGCCGCGACTCCCTTACCTGCCTGGCCTGCTTGGCAGCGGGACAATCCGAGCGCGACCAGCTGGCCCGGATTCTCCGGACCGGCCCGGCCGGCCTGCCGGATCGCCGGATGCGGCTGTGCGCCGCGCACCTCAGTGACCTGGCCGTCCTCGTCGGCCCGCGCGGCGTGCGGCCGCTGCTGGCCTGGCAGGCCGGCTGCCTCGGCCTGAGCGGGCCCGCCACCGACTCGCCCGGCGAGCTCCCGGCCAGCCCGGGCGGCTGGCCGCGGATTTTCCGCCGGCCCGCGGACGCCGACCGCTGCCCCGTATGCGCCGAAAACGAAGCGGCCGCGCGGCGGGCACAGGACGATCTCCGGGCGTCGCTGCGAGCGGCACGCCCAGCCTCCGATCACCGGGTGCCACTGTGCGTCCGGCATCTGCTCGCCCTGCGGGCGGCCGACCGGTGGGCCGGGCAGGTCACCGCCCGCGGCGCGGCGGATCACGCCGACCTGCTGATCGCCGAGCTGGACGAGGCGTTCCGCAAGAACACGTGGGCACACCGGCACGACAGCAAAGGCGCGGAAACGACGGCATGGCGGCGGGCGGCCGTGTTCCTCGACGGCGGAGTGTTCTGCGGCGCCCCGCCACGCACAGCCTGAGCGCGTGGCAGCGAAAGCACCAGAAGACAACGGCCGGCCTACCGGCTCGTGGCGCTGGTGCCCGGTTGCCCCCGGGTTCCGCGCTGGTGCGCCCGGCCGGCCAGGCTGAGCCAGCCTTCGGCGAACAGCCAGGCAGCCAGCACGTCGCTTGGCCAGTGCCGAGCGCCGGCGCGCACGCCGCACGCCAGCCTTCCCGAGCCCCATCGCCCGCTCCATTCTCCCAGATCGCTTCCCAGCAACCGGTCAGCGCAGGCCCGCCGCGAAGGCGGCGACCGCGTCGTTGAACGCGCCGCTCTCCTCCCAGAACGGGCAGTGGCTGGATTCCGGGAACGTCTGCAGGCGGCTGCCGGGGATGCGGTCGGCGATGTACGCGCCCGCCCGGGGATTGGTGAGCTTGTCGTCCTCGCCGAACAGGACCAGTGTGGGCACGTCGACCTGGGGCAGGAAACCGCGGTAGTCGCGCAGCGTCTGGTCGAGCAGGATCGTGCTGCCGATGACGGGCGGGACCTGGAGGATCTCGGCGGCCATCCACTCCAGCGTCTCGTCGTCCGGCTTGTGCAGCATCAGCCGGGTGAAGTCGGCGACCACCGCGGCCTGGTCCAGCTGCAGCTGCTCGCTGGTGTCGCGCAGGTCGTCCATGGTGAACACGCCGAACTCGTAGCCGTCCCAGGCGTAGTCGGAGGGCGGCTGGTCGACGATGACCAGGCCGGCGACCGCGCCGTTGCCGTAGGCGCGGAGGTACTCGTAGCCGACCATCGCGCCCATCGACCAGCCGGCCAGCACCGGCCGCCGCACACCGAGCTCGGCCAGGATCGCGTGCAGGTCATCGGCGTACTGCGGCACGGTATGGCCGCGCAGCACCTTCTCGGAGGCGCCGTGACCGCGCAGGTCGGGGACGACCACCCGGAACCTTCCGGACAGGCCGTCAAGCTGGCGCCGGAAGAAGCGGCCGCTCATGGTCCAGCCGTGGATGAACACGACCGGCGGCCCGCCGCCCGCCTCATCGACCGAGAACGTGACGTCGTTGACGCGCACCTGCTGTGTCATGGCCGGTTCCTTGTCTCTGCTGCCCGGGGGCAGGGTGGCCGGGTCACCGCGCCTGTCCGGTGACCGCCGGAGCGGGGCGCGGCTGACTGATGCGCGGCCTGACGTCGCCGGCAAAGCGGGTCGCCCACCTGTGCCGCACGCCGACCGGGATCCCGGGGGTGGCGAAGTGCAGGATGATGTGGTTGAAGCCGACGTCCAGGTAGGCCTGCAGCTTCCGGAGCACGGTCTCGGGCGAGCCGATCAGCTGCCACTCGCACCAGGGCACGATGCCCTCGGGGCGGGTCCGCTTCTCCATTCCCGCGAAGATCCGCTGCCAGGCCTCGTAGCCCGGCGTGTTCACCCAGTCCGTGACGTGCGGCGCGTAGTGGTCGATCTGCGCCTGCATGAAACGCGGCTTGTACCGGCAGGCTTCGGCGATCGCCTCGGCGTCGGTGTCCTCGACGATGCAGTCGATCATGATAGGGAACGTGACGCCAGAAGTGCTCTGGCCAGCGCCGGCGGCCGCCGCTTCCCAGGCACGCAGCGCCCGGGCCTGCTGCTGGATGTCGCCGATCGTGTTGCACAGCGGGGGAAGGCCGAGCTTCGCCATGATCGCCGCGCTGTCCGGGCTGCTGACCGCGCCGTAGAAGTGCAGCTGGCCGGTGCGCGGCGCGGGCCGGATCCGCACCGGCTGCGGAACGGCCCGCAGCGTGCCCCGGTAGGAGAACGTCTCGCCGGTCATCCCGGACCGCAGGATCTCCCAGGTTTCGGCGAACCGCTGCCGCGCCTCGCCCATGTCCAGCCCGAACGCGTCGAACTCGAGCTTCGCCGTCCCCCGTCCGAGGCCGAGGTGCAGCGGCCGGTCGGTGAGCTCGGTGAGCATCGCGATCTGGCCGGCCAGCCGCAGCGGGTGATGCCACGGGGTGACGAACACGCACGCGCCGAAGCCCAGCTCGGGGCACCGCCCGGCCAGGTGGGCGATCAGCACGGCCGGGTCGGGCGTCGGGAAGTAGTCGCTGAAGTGATGCTCGAGCACCCACGCCGTGCCGTAGCCGAGCTGCGCGTAGAGCTCGCAGTCGGCCAGCATGCCGCCGTACAGCTCAAGGTCGCTGGCGCCGGGAGCGCCGGCCGCCGCGACCACGCAGCCGAACTCCACGCCCGCGCATTCCGCCATGCCGACCTCCAACAGGCCCGCTGCCCCACCCGGCCGGCGGCTCCGCCGCCGCACCGGTCAACGGTCCGCGATTGCGTCCCATGCTGGCCTTTGGTCTGAGTATCGGACCTTTGGCGCGAGGGGTCAAGGTTGGCCGGCGGGCGGCGCGTTCAGGCCATTTCCACGTAGCGGCGGACTTCCCAGTCGGACACCTGCTGGCGGTACTTCTCGGCCTCGAACCGCTTCATGATCACGTAGTGCTGCACGAAGTCGTCGCCCAGCATCTCCCTGGCCACCGCGCTGGACTCGAGCAGGCCGAGTGCCTCCTCGAGCGAGCCGGGCACCGACTCCACCCGGCCGTCGGCGTACGCGTCGCCCGCATAGGCGGGCGGGGGCTGGATCTTCTGCTCGATCCCGTGCAGGCCGCCGGCGAGGCAGGCGGCGATCACGATGTACGGGTTGGTGTCGGCTCCGGGCAGCCGGTGCTCGAGCCGCGCCGAGTCCTCGCCCTCGGCCATGGCCCGGATCCCGGTGGAGCGGTTCTCATAGCTCCAGCTGACGCTCGTCCCGGCCCAGGAGTACGGCGCGAAGCGCTTGTACGAGTTCGGGGTCGGCGCGAGCAGCGCGGTGAACTCCCGCATCGTCGACAGCAGCCCGCCGGTGTAGTGCCGTCCCAGCTCGGAGAGGCCGTGGCCGGCCTCGCGGTCGAAGAACCCGTTGGCCCCGGTGCCCGGCTCCCACAGCGACTGGTGGATGTGGCAGGAAGACCCGGCCCAGTCGCGGCGGGGCTTGGCCATGAACGACGCCATGAGCCCGCGCCCGGCAGCGATCTCCTTGATCCCGTTCTTGTACACGATGCCGTCGTCGGCGGCCTTCAGCGCGTCGTCGTAGCGGATGTTCAGCTCGAACTGCCCGGGCCCGGTCTCCGGGTTGCACGCCTCGACCCGCACCCCGGCCACGCCGAGCTGGTGGCGGATGGTCCCGATCAGGTCCTCGTCGAGGCTGCCGCCGAAGACGCCGTAGGTGTAGGGCCGGGAGCGGATCGGCTCCAGCCGCCAGCCGGACTCCTTCAGCGCGGCGAGGTCCCCGCGGAAGAGGTAGAACTCGTACTCGATGCCGATCTTCGGCTCGAGGCCGTGCGAGCGGGCGCGCTCGATGATCCGCCGGAGCACGGTCCTCGGGTCGAGCGGCACGCCCGCTCCGCCCGGCAGGCGGAAGTCGCCGAGCACGCCCACCGTGCCCGGGTGCCAGGGCAGCCGGCGCGCCGTGCCCAGGTCGGGCCGCACGAAGATGTCGGGGAAGCCCTGCTCCTTACGCGGGAAGTACAGCGGGTACGCGCCGCCGCCCGGCGGCTCGACCAGCTCCTGGCCCTCGTCGGTGTCCTCGGAGTGCGTGAGGACCAGGATCACGTCGCTGAACGGGATGCCCGGGCCGAGCCTGGCCAGGAATTCGGCCACCGGCAGCCGCTTGCCCCGCCAGATCCCGTGCGTGTCGCTGGCGCCGGCGACTACGGTGTGGATGCGCTCGGACTCGCACCACCTCGCGAAATCGTCGCGGCTGGCGGGGATCGGCGGCATGGTCATGATCCGCTCCGTGAGTCTGGTCTGCTTCCAGTTCGCCTCTAAGGTCCGGCTCGGAGTTGACGATAGACGGATGCGTCCGTGGCCGGAAGCGGCTCCTGCTGGCTGTTCGCCCGAGAACCGGAGTGACCGGACGGCTACTGTCCCGGTTCCGGTCTGCCGGCTGAGCCAGATGGCCGACCTCTTGACGCTAATCGGTTAAGACGGAATGCTATTTGGTTGAACCCTAATGCGGCAGGTGCGGAGGTTTGCGGTGGCTGACGAGCTCATCACCTTCGCATCCAAGGGCGAGATGCTCGCCAAGTCGAAGCAGTTCTGGAACCCGGACAAGACGCAGTTCTGGATCGACTCCGGGGTCCCGCTGGTCATCGACCGCCGGGAGGGTTACTTCATCTACGACGTCGAGGGCAAGCGGCTGATCGACGTGCACCTCAACGGCGGCACGTACAACCTCGGCCACCGCAACCCGGAGGTGGCGGCGGCGGTGACCGCGGCGATGCAGCACTTCGACATCGGCAACCACCACTTCCCCTCGCTCGCCCGGACCGCCCTGGCCGAGGCGCTGGTCTCGACCGCGCCGGAGGGGCTCACCAAGGTGGTGTTCGGCAGCGGCGGCGGCGAGGCGATCGACATCGCGCTGAAGACCGCCCGGCACGCGACCAAGCGGCGCAAGATCGTCTCGATCGCGAAGGCGTACCACGGGCACACCGGCCTGGCCGTGGCCACCGGCGACGAGCGGTTCGCCGCGCTGTTCCTGGCCGACCAGCCGGAGGAGTTCACGCACGTGCCGTTCAACGACCTCGCGGCGATGGAGGAGGCGCTGCGCGGCAACGACGTGGCGGCAGTGATCATGGAGACGATCCCGGCCACCTACGGCTTCCCGCTGCCGGCCCCCGGGTACCTGGCCGCGGTCAGGCGGCTGTGCGACCGGCACGGCGCGCTGTACATCGCCGACGAGGTGCAGACCGGCCTGATGCGCACCGGTGAGCTGTGGGCGATCACCAAGCACGGCGTCACGCCCGACATCCTGGTCACCGGCAAGGGCATTTCCGGCGGGATGTACCCGATCAGCGCGGTGCTGGTGAGCGAGCGGGCGGCCGGCTGGCTGACCGAGGACGGGTTCGGCCACATGTCCACGTTCGGCGGCGCCGAGCTGGGCTGCGTCGCCGCGCTCAAGACACTGGAGATCACCTGCCGCCCGGAGATCAGGTCGATGGTGCACTACATCGCCGACCTGATCGGCGGCGGGCTGCGCCGGATCCAGGGGCTGCATGAGGACTGGTTCACCGGGATCCGCCAGGACGGGCTGGTGATGGGGCTGGAGTTCGACCACCCGCAGGGTGCCAAGTTCGTGATGAAGCGGCTCTACGAGACCGGGGTGTGGGCGATCTTCTCCACGCTGGACCCGCAGGTGCTGCAGTTCAAGCCCGGCATCCTGATGACCCCCGCGCTCAGCGAGGAACTGCTGGACCGCGTCGAGGTGGCGGTCGGCAAGGCCGCGGCCGACGCGCGCCAGGGCAGGAGGGCGCCGTGAGCCACCCTCCGTCCCCCGCGAGGGAGGCCATGAAATGAGCGAGACCGCGGTCGACCTGCTCGCCGACCCGGCGGGGGTGCCCAGGGCGCGGGCGATGCTGCAGCGCGCCGAGTGGGCCGCGCGGGCGTTCGCGCGCTACGACAAGCCGGCCGTGGACCGGGTGGTTCACGCGGCGGCGCAGGCGGGCGCGGCGAAGGCGAGGGAGTACGCCGAGTGGGCGGTGCGGGAGACCGGGTTCGGCGTGGCCGAGCACAAGGTGATCAAGAACATCGCGTGCAGCACCGGGCTGGTCGAGACGTATGCCGGCCATGACTACGTCACGCCGCGGTTCGACCCCGCGGCGAAGATGGTCGAGGTGCCCCGGCCGGCCGGGGTGGTGCTCGCGCTCACCCCGTCGACCAACCCCGTGGCCACGGTGTTCTTCAAGGCGCTGCTGGCGCTGATGACCCGCAGCGTGGTCGTCATCAGCCCGCACCCGCTGGCCCGGGAGTGCTGCGCGGACGCCGCACGAACCCTGGCCGCCGCCGCGGTCGAGGCTGGTGCGCCGGACGGAGTGATCCAGGTCGTGGACGAGCCGTCCGTGCCGCTGATCAATGCGCTCATGACCGACGACCGCACCCAGGTCATCGTGGCCACCGGCGGCGTGCCCGTGGTGCGGGCCGCGTACACGTCGGGCACCCCGGCGATCGGGGTGGGCCCCGGCAACGTGCCGGTGCTCGTGGACGCCACCGCCGACCTGCCGAAGGCGGCCGCGCGGATCGTTGACAGCAAGAGCTTCGACAACTCGATCCTGTGCACCAACGAGTCGGTGCTGATCGTGGTGGAAGCCGCGGCCGGGACGCTGCTGCGGCACCTGAAGCGGGAGGGCGCGTTCCTGCTGGACGCGGCGCAGGCGACGAAGCTGGCCGGGACGTTGTTCCCCGGCGGGCGGTTCGACATCCGGTTCGTCGGCAAGGACGCCGCCTGGATCGCCGCCGAGGCGGGGATCAGGGTGCCCGGCACGACCCGGGTCCTGCTGGCCCCGTTCGACCTGGTGGTCCCCGAAGAGCCGCTGGCGCACGAGAAGCTGTGCCCGGTGCTGGGGCTGATCCAGGTGCCGACGGCGCAGCGGGGCATCGACGCGGCCCGCGCGGTGCTGCGCATCGGCGGCCGGGGGCACTCCGCGGCGATCCACAGCACCGACCCGCGCACGATCATGGAGTTCGGCGCGTCCGTCGAGGTGCTCCGGGTCTCGGTGAACGCCGGGAACAGCCTGGGCAGCGCCGGCATCCAGACCAACCTGCCGCCGTCGATGACGGTGGGGACCGGGTTCTTCGGCGGGTCGTCGGTGGCCGACAACCTGCGGCCCGATCACTTCGTGCAGTGGACCCGGCTGGCCTACAACAGCGACCCGGCCGAGCCGTTCGGCAACTTCTCCGGGATCGTGCCCTGGGAGGCCCCCGCCGGGCCCATGCCGCCCTACCCGTACGCGTCGAACATGCCGCAGGCCCAGGCCCGGCAGGCCGGTGCCACGGCGGGCCCGGCACCGCCGCCGCCCGCGCGAGCCGGCGCCGGGGACGACCTGGCCGCGCTGCGGGAGGAGATCCGGCGGCTGGTGGTCGAGGAACTCAGCCAGCTTGCCGGGGGCTCGCGTGGCTGAGCTGCGGTCGTTCATCTTCCTCAACAGGCTGCAGCCGCAGACCATGTGTTACCTGGGGACGTGGATCCGCGGCAGCCTGCCGCGCAGCAACGTGGCCGCCCAGATCATCGAGATCGCGCCGGGGCTCGGCATCGAGCCGCTCACCGACGTGGCGCTCAAGCACGCGGGCGTGCGGGCCGGGGTGCTGGTGGTCGAGCGGCAGTTCGGCTACCTGGAGATCCACGGGGGGACCGACGAGGTGCGGGCGGCCAGCTCCGCGGTGCTGGAGTCGCTCGGCGCGAGCGCGCGGGAGGCCACCCGCCCGCACGTGCTCGCGTCGCGGATCATCACGATGCTCGACCCGCAGCACGCGTTCCTGATCAACCGCAACAAGATCGGCTCGATGGCGCTCGCCGGGGAGTCGCTGTTCGTGCTCGAGATGCAGCCCGCCTCGTACGCGATCCTGGCCGCCAACGAGGCGGAGAAGGCCGCCCGGATCAAGATCGTCGACTACCGGATGATCGGGGCGACCGGCCGGGTGTACCTGTCCGGATCCGAGGCGGACGTGCGCCAGGCTGCCGACGCCGCGGAGAGCGCCCTCCGGAGCCCGTCGTGACCCCGGGCGGCGCAGGCCCGCCGGCGCGCCCAGACCCCGACGCGGTGCGGGCGATCATCCGCGAGGTGCTGGCCGAGCTGCTGCCCGGCGTGCTGGGCGCGGCAGGGGCCAACGGGACCGTCCAGCCGGGGGCCGTCCAGCCCGCCGCGGGCCGGGCCAACGGGGCCGTCCAGCCCGGGGCCGTCCAGCCCGGGGCCGTCCAGCCCGGGGCCGTCCAGCCCGCCGCGGGCCCGGGTGAGCCGCGCACGGGCCGGCCGGGTATCGCGCAGCCGGGCCTGGCCTACCCGGTCACCGAGGACGCCCGCTCCGTGGAGACCGTCAGCCTGCGCTCCGACGACGACCTCGCCGGATTCGTCCGCCGGCTGCTGCACCTGTTCGAGAACCCCAAGCACCGCGACGAGCTGCGGTCAGGCCGGCTGCGGTTCCGGCTGGCGGCCGCGGCGCTGCCGGGCTCCGCGCAGCCCGCCCACCGCGTGGACAAGGGAGCGGTGACCGAGGCGATGGTCGCCGAGGCGGCCAGGGCCGGCGCCCGGCTGGTGCTCGGCCGGCGTGCCGTGCTGACCCCGCTCGCCCGCGACCGGGCCAGGTCCGCAGGGGTCGAGATCGAGAGGGAACGCTGATGCTTACCGCGACCGTGGTGGGAAACGTCTGGTCCACCCGCCGGCTGGCGGAGATCCCGCACGGGGCCTTCCTCGAGGTCGAGGCGGAAGGGACCGGGCAGCGGCTGGTGGCGTTCGACGTGCTCGGCAGCGGGGTCGGGGAACGGGTGCTGGTCGCGCAGGGTTCCGTCGCGGCGGCCTGGTTCCCCGGGCGCCCGCCGCCGGTTGACGCCCTGATCATCGGCTCGATCGACGAGCCGTCCGGCGACAAAGCCCAGGCAGGCCCGAAGAAGAAGAGAGGCAGCTAATGGCGGACAACGCGATCGGCATGATCGAGACCAAGGGGTATGTGGCCGCTCTCGCCGCGGCCGACGCGATGGTGAAGGCCGCGAACGTGACCATCGTCGGCCGGGACCAGGTGGGCGACGGCCTGGTAGCGGTCACGATCATCGGCGACGTGGGCGCGGTGAAGGCCGCCACCGAGGCCGGTGCCGAGACCGCCACCAGCGTCGGCGAGCTGGTGTCCGTGCACGTCATCCCGCGGCCGCACACCGAACTGGGCAGGCACTTCACGATCCGCAGCGAGTAGGCGTGGCCGTGGCAGCGGGCGCCGCCCCGGAACTGCGCGTCTACCTGCTGGTCCGGGACCTGCAGCGGCAGTTCGCCGCGTACCTCGGCACGCCGACCCGGGCCAGGGGCTACCCGCCGTTCGAGGGGGAGCACTCGCTGATCGTCGAGGTGGCCCCGGCGCTGGCGATCGAGCGGGTCACGGACCTGGCGCTGCGCGCGGTGCCGACCGTGGAGCCGGGCATCCTGTTCGTCGAGCGGCAGTTCGGCGTGCTCGAGGTGCACGGGCCCGATCTCGCCGGCGTGGAGCGCGCCGGGCAGGCGATCCTGGCCGGGCTGCACGCCGACGCCTCGGACCAGCTGCGGCCGGAGATCCTGTTCTCCGACGTCATCGAGGAGGTCACGGACCGGCAGGCGGTGATCATAAACCGCAACCGCGGCGGGTCCATGGTGATCCCCGGCGACGCCCTGCTGGTGTGCGAGGTGACGCCCGCGCTGTTCGCCGCCGTCGCCGCGAACGAGGCCGAGCGTGCCGCGCCCGGGGTCACGCTGGTCGACGTGTCGATGATCGGCGTCGCCGGGCGCATCTACATGAGCGGCGCCGCGCCGGACGTGCTGCGCGCGCAGGAGGAGATCGCCGCCGTGCTCGGCGCGGTCAAAGGCCGCGAGCAGCGGGCAAGATGACTGACATGGACCTGCACGACCTTTCCGGCGGCGGCGACGTGCTCGACCGGGTCACCCGGTGCGCGCGGCGGGCGCTGCCCGCGTACGGGTGCCATCCCGATGCCGCGGTCAGCCTGCTCAACGTCTCCGAGAACGCGACGTACCTGGTCGAGGACCCCGGCGCCGGGCCCTCCGTGCTCCGGGTGCACCGGCTCGGCTACCACACCGAGGCGGAGATCGCCTCCGAACTCGACTGGATGGACGCGCTGCGGGCGGAAGCCGGGGTGCGCACGCCCCGGGTGCTGGCCGCCGCCGACGGCCGCCGGGTGGTGACCGTGGCCGACGAGGCCAGCGGGGAGCGGCGCAGCTGCGTGCGGTTCGAGTTCCTGCCCGGCGCCGAGCCGGCCGACGACTCGGCCGAGCACTTCGCCGAGCTTGGCGAGATCACCGCCCGGATGCACCGGCACGCCAGGGCGTGGGCCCGCCCGGCCGGGTTCACCAGGTTCGACTGGGGATACGACGCGGCGTTCGGCAGCCAGGCGCGCTGGGGGCGGTGGCAGGACGGCATCGGCGTTGGCCCGGCAGAGCGGGAGGTGCTCGGGCGGCTCGACGCCACCCTGCAGGCCCGGCTGGCCGCGTTCGGCACCGGCCCCGAGCGCCACGGGCTGATCCACGCGGACACGCGGCTTGCCAACCTGCTGGTGGACGCCGGCGGGCGGGTGAGCGTGATCGACTTCGACGACTGCGGGTTCAGCTGGTACCTGTACGACGCGGGCACATCGGTGAGCTTCTTCGAGCACGAGCCGCAGGTCCCGGCATTAATCGACGCCTGGCTCACCGGGTACCGCCGGATCCTGGGCCTGCCGGCCGCGGACGAGGCGGAGATCTGGACGTTCATCATGTTCCGCCGGCTGCTGCTGGTCGCCTGGATCGGCTCGCACAAGGCCGTGGATATCGCGCAGCAGCTCGGTGCCGGGTACACGGCCGGCAGCTGCGACCTGGCCGAGAAGTACCTCAGCCAGGTTGGCTAACGCCAGGCCGCAAGCAGAAGGGAAGGCGAGCATGTTCACATCGATCGAGGGCCGGGCCGTGCTGGTCACCGGCGCGACCCGCGGCATCGGCAAGGGAATCGCCGCCGTGTTCGCCCGAAGCGGCGCCCGGGTCCTCATCACCGGCCGGGACGAGCAGGCCGCCAAGGCTTCCGTGGCCGAGCTGTCCGCGGGCGGCGCCGAGGTGTCCTACCTGCTCGCCGACGTCGGCCGGCGGGCGGACTGCGAGCGGATGGCACAGGTGGCGGCCGAGCGCCTCGGCGGCATCGACGTGCTGTGCGCCAACGCCGGTATCTTCCCCGAAGCGCGGCTCGCCGACATGACCGAGGCCGACATCGACGAGGTACTCGGCACGAACCTGAAGGGCTCCATCCTGTCGGTGCAGGCGTGCCTCCCGGCCCTCGCGGCGTCCGGGCGGGGCAGGGTGATCCTCACCTCGTCCATCACCGGGCCGATCACCGGGTTCCCGGGCTGGTGCCACTACGGCGCGAGCAAGGCCGGGCAGCTCGGCTTCATGCGCACCGCCGCGATCGAGCTGGCGGCCAGCGGCGTCACGGTCAACGCCGTGCTGCCGGGCAACATCATCACCGAGGGCCTCGCCGACCTTGGCGAGGACTACACGGCGCAGATGACCGGCTCGATACCGCTGCGCCGGCTGGGCACGGTGGACGACATCGGCTACACCGCGCTGTTCCTGGCCAGCGACGAGGCCGGCTACATCACCGGCCAGACCATCGTCGTGGACGGCGGGCAGGTGCTGCCCGAGTCGCTCGCGGCGCTGGACGGGTGAAGGCGCGCACATGAGCACTGGCCGTGCCCAGGAGGACGTGCGCCGGATCCTCGCCGAGCAGATCACGGCCGGGCAGCTGCGCCCGGGCCAGCGGCTCGGCGCCGAGCGCGAGCTCGCCACCGAACTGGGGGTGAGCAGGGCGACCCTGCGCCAGGCACTCGCCGTTCTGGAGGACAGCGGCATGGTCCGCCGGGTGCCGGGGCGCGGCGGCGGCACGTTCGTCAGCAAGGGGAAGATCGACCGCGACCTGTCCAGGGTGGTGGGGGTGCCCGCGCTGCTGCGCAGCCAGGGGGTAGTCGCAGGCACCAGGGTGCTGAGCGCGCGGATGTCGGCGGCAGGCGACCCGGCCGCCCAGGCGCTGCGGCTGCGCCCCGGGGACCTGGTGATCGACCTGGTGCGGATCCGGCTCGCCGACGGCAGCCCGATCTCCGTGGAGCAGGCCATGCTGCCCGCCGACCGCTTCCCCGGCCTGCTGGAACTCCCGCTCGGCGGGTCCGTGTACGACCTGCTCGAAGAGCACTACAGCACCCGTCCCAAGGAGGCGGTGGAGCGCATCGAGGTGGTCGCCGCGTCGCCGGAGGAGGCGATGGTCCTCGACATCGCGCCGGGGGCGCCGCTGCTGTCGATCACCCGCACGACGACGGACACCGCCGGCGAGCCCATGGAGTTCTCCCACGACCTGTTCCGCGCCGACCGCACCAGGATCGTGGTCCGCACCCCGGGTCACGGCGGCGTCGCGCGCCCCTCGCGGGCCCGGGGCCGGCTGATCGAGCTGCGCTCCCAGGCCGCGACCAGCGGCAGAAACCCATGACAGCTTCTCCCGGGGAGGCGGCGATGACGGACCAGACGGCCAGCGGCGGTAAGGATCGTGAACGTCACGCCGGGCGGCCGGTGGGCAGGGTCAGGTTCATGGACGCCCAGCGCGTGAACCTCGACGGCTTCGCCAGGGAGGACCCCGGGCTCGGGCTCGTCGCGCTGCGCTCCCCGGGCGACCCCGAGCCGGGGCTGGTGATCGCCGACGGCCGGGTGGCGGAGCTGGACGGCGTGCCGGAGGCCGGGTTCGACGCGATCGACGCCTACATCGCCGCGCACGGCATCGACCTGGCCGCGGCGGGCGAGGCGATGGCGCTCTCCGACGTCGAGTTCGCCCGCCGCCTGGTCAGCCCGGACGTGCCGCGCGCCGAGATCGTGCGGCTGTCGGCCGGCGCCACCCCGGCCAAGCTCGCCCGGGTGCTCGCGCTGCTCCGGCCCGCCGAGCTGGTCCAGGCGATGACCAAGATGCGGGCCAGGCGCACCCCGGGGAACCAGGCGCACGTCACGAACCGGCTCGATGACCCGCTGCTGCTCGCGGCGGACGCCGCGACCGCGGCCGCGTTCGGGTTCCGCGAGATCGAGACCACGGTGCCGGTGCTCGCCGACGCGCCGAGCAACGCGGTCGCGTGCCTGATCGGCGCGGCCGCCGCGGCGCAGGGCGTGCTGATGCAGTGCTCGGTGGAGGAGGCGCTCGAGCTCGAGCTCGGCATGCGCGGGCTGACCTCATACGCGGAGACCATTTCGCTGTACGGCACCGAGCAGGTGTTCGTCGACGGTGACGACACGCCGTGGTCCAAGGCGTTCCTCACCTCGGCGTACGCATCGCGCGGTATGAAGATGCGGGTCTCCTCCGGCGCCGGCGCCGAGGTGCTCATGGCCGGCGCGGAGGGCAGGTCGATGCTGTACCTGGAGGCGCGTTGCGTCGCGCTGGCCCGCGCGATCGGCGCCCAGGGCGTGCAGAACGGCGGGATCGACGGGGCGAGCGTCGCCGCGTCGGTGCCGCGCGGGCTGCGCGAGCTCATGGCCGAGAACCTCATGGTGATGATGCGCAACCTGGAGTCCTGCTCGGGCAATGACGCGCTGATGAGCGAGTCGGACATGCGCCGCACGTCGCGGACGCTGCCGATCGTGCTCGCCGGATCGGACTTCATGTTCAGCGGCTTCGGCAGCATCCAGCGCTACGACAACATGTTCGGTCCCAGTAACTTCAACGCCGAGGACATCGACGACTTCCTGGCCATGCAGCGGGACTGGGGGGTCGACGGCGGGCTGCGGACCGTGCCCGGCGAGCAGATCGCCGAGCTGCGCGCCGGCGCCGCGGAGGCGTGCCGCGCGGTATACCGCCACCTGGGGCTCATCGACTTCACCGACGAGCACGTGGAGCGCGCCGTGGACGCGGCGGGGTCCAAGGACCTCGGCGAGACCGACACGCTGGCCGTGGTCGGCGCCGCGCAGGCGATCCGCGACGGCGGGCTCACCGTGGTCGACGTGGTCGCCGCGCTGGACGAGACCGGGTACGAGGCCGAGGCGGAACGGATCATGGCGATGACCCGGGCCCGCCTGGCCGGGGACTACCTGCAGACCTCCGCGATCTTCGACGAGCAGCTCAACGTGCTGTCGCTGGTCACCGACCCCAACGACTACGCGGGCCCGGGCACCGGGTACGAGCCGTCGCCGGGCCGGCTGCGCGAGATCGACGCCATCCGCCAGGAACGCGGCGTCGATGACCTGCGGGCCGAGCAGGCCCGCTTCGCCGCGCCGCTGCTGGCGGCGGCGGGCCCGGCCGGCCCCGGCCACGACGCGCGGGACGTGGTGATCGGTGTCTCGCCCGCGGTCGGGCGCGACGTGTGGCGCTGCCTGTCCGGCATCACCGTGCCCGAGGTGCTGGCCGAGCTGCTCGCCGGGCTGGAGGAGGAGGGGTGCGCCGGCCGGGTGGTCCGGTTCGGCGACACGGTCGACCTCGGGCGCATCGGCCTTGCCGCCGCCAGGCTGGCCGGGTCCGGCATCGGCATCGGGCTGCAGGGCAAGGGCACCGCGCTGATCCACCGGCGCGACCTCGCCCCGCTCGCCAACCTGGAGCTGTACTCGGTCGCCCCGACCGTCACCCGCGAGCTGTACCGCCTGCTCGGTGCCAACGCGGCACGGCACGCCCGGGGCGCCACTCCCGACCCGGCCCGCAACCCCTACAGCGACGAGGCGATCGAGGCCAGGTACCACACCACGGTGATCGCGCTGATGGCGCTGGAACGCGCCTGGGTGAAGCCTGGCGCGGCACCGGAGGAACTGTCACAGGAGGGACTGCGGTGACCGACGAGCCGATGGCACTGTCCGGCCGGCCGGTGAGCGAGCTCACCCTTGACGCGGTCCGCGGCGGCGAGCTCAGCGTCGCCGACCTGCGGATCCATCCGGAGACGCTCGAACGCCAGGCGGCGGTGGCGGCCGCGCACGCGAACCCGCAGCTCGCCGAGAACCTGCGCCGCGCCGCCGAGCTGACCCGGCTGCCCGACGACGAGGTCCTGGCCATCTACGACGCGCTCCGGCCCGGCCGCTCCACCCCGGAGCGGCTGCGCGAGATCGCCGGAGGCCTCGCCGGGCGCGGGCTGCCGCGCTGCGCCGCGCTGCTCACCGAGGCGGCGGAGGTCCACGCCCGCCGCGGCCTCTGCGCGTGACCGGCACGTCAGCTGCGAATCGGCCGGCCCGTCAGCTTCGGCAGCATTGAGCTGGCCTTACTGCCGTAGCGCGAACTGCTGGCTAGATGCGCTCGAAGTAGCGGATCCGCTCCCAGTCGGTCACGCACTCATGCTGGAACGCCTCGAGCTCCTGCCTGCCGAAGTTGACCAGGTGCTCGTGCACCGCGCCGCCCAGCGCCGCGGCAGCCAGCGAGCTGCCGGCGAACAGGTCCAGCCCGTCGCGCAGCGTGGTGGGGACGGACGCCAGGGCGCGGTCGGTGTAGGCATCACCCTCGTGCGGGTCGCCGCAGTCGAGCTGCCGCTGCACGCCGTCCAGCCCGGCGATCACCGTTGCCGCGCAGGACAGGTAGGGGTTGACGTCCGCGCCGGGCATCCGGTTCTCCACCCGCAGCGACTCACCGTCGCCCACCAGCCGGTAGCCGCAGGTCCGGTTGTCGCGTCCCCAGGTGACGGCGGTGGGGGCGAACGACGCGCTCTGGAACCGCTTGTAGGAGTTGACGTTCGGGGCGAACAGCCACATGAGCTCCGGGGTGTGCGCGAGCAGGCCGCCGAGGAACGACCGCCCGGGCCCGGACAGCTCGTGCGGCGCCGAGGGGTCGGGCATCTTCGGGTTGCCGTCGTTGTCCCACAGGCTGGCGTGGATGTGGCAGGAGGACCCGATCTCGGAGATGGAGGGCTTGGCCATGAAGGTCACGCTCCACTCGTTCAGCTGTGCCATCTCCTTGACGCCGTTCTTGTACAGCGCGTGCCGGTCGGCGATCTCGAGCGCGTCGGTG
>Ga0335075_10002180_pt1 | contig 31694 bp, 23 predicted proteins | sample Lox_Sample_24_FD_206723 | JGI IMG/M metagenome (GOLD analysis project Ga0335075, IMG submission 206723) | Soil microbial communities from Loxahatchee National Wildlife Refuge, Florida, United States - Lox_Sample_2.4 | ecosystem: Environmental > Terrestrial > Soil > Wetlands | place: USA...
GCAGGACGACGTAGCCGAGACCCGCGACGAAGCGCGCGAATATATCGAACGTCAGAGTATCGTTCGCCTCCGGACCACCGTGCGGCAATACGAGGAAGGGACCTGGCGTGCCGGGCTTGTAGTCGGCTGGGAACGTAACGATTCCCTGAAGGTGCGTGCCATCCGGGGAAGTCCAATTGACCACGCGGACCTCGCCCAGACTCAAATGCGACATGAGATCGTCCGACTCGTGTGTGATCCGCTGCAGCTGCCCGTCGTGCGCGACGGCGACATTGGTCGCGTGTGTGGGATCTGCGACGTTGAAGGCCAGGGCTTCCGGCGCGCTCGCGAGCATGGAGAATACGGGTTGTACGACGGTTCCATTGGGCCAGGTGTAGGCGGTCGTAAGCCGACCGTGCTGGAAGCGATCGACCTCGATGCCAACTCCCTTGTGCAGCTCTACCCAGACTGTCCCACGTGGATCGCCTACCAGGGTCACCGCGGAACCGTCCAGCCCCGGCGTACGGTCATGCGGAGCGCCGCCTCCGGCCGGCACGGTCCACACGTGGTCGGGCGTGAGCACCTGCGTAGTGGTGCTGGTGAATGCAAGCGCCCTGCCCCTGTCGGTCCACGCTATGCCGCTGGTGGGGGCCGGCAGCTCCGCGACGTGCTTCGTCCCCGAGGCGTCGCAGACATCTATTGAATCGTGTACTTCGTGATGGCCGATCTTGGGCGTCTCGCTCACCGCGGCGAGGCGTTTGCCATCAGGCGACCAGGCCACCGCTGTGATGTAGTTGAGATCGGAACACCACCAGCCGCCATGCGTGCCATCCGCGTCCATCACGTACAACCGTGATTCGCCGTTCGCGACGACCTCGCGCACGTCCTCCAGCGTGTCCTTGGGTCTGGGATCGGTCAGCAGGGCGAGATGCTTTCCGTCGGGGGAAAGCACGGGATCGTGCATGCCGGCCGGAAAGACGACGATGCGCATGGGTTGAGTGCCGTCCAGCGACACGAGCGCGAGCTGCTGGTTACCGTCGATTTCATAACCTCCATACAGGGTACTTCCGTCCTCCAGGAAGCCCGCGGGGGTGAACTGCTCCGGCAGCGAGAGCACGCGATCACCATCACCCGCAAACCCTATCTCGTGCACCTGGTGTTTCTGCGGACCGGTCGAGCCGAAATAGTTCACGACATAGAGGACATGCTTGCCCGAAGGGTCGACCGCTATCCCATGGGCGTTGCGCAAACTGGAGAGGTCGTCGGCACCGAAGGGGTGCGTAGGCGAGGCATGCGCAAGGAGAGGATGTGCGAGACCGCAGGCAGCGGCAACGACAATACTGAGCAGCAACTGACGCAATCGCATGTTCAGCCTACCCCCGATTCGAAGGACGCGTATTTTGGAGCTCAGAGGCCACGCCCGACGGGCCCGAGCTCACGGAGGTTGCTATCATATATGGAAGCGCGCAGCAGGCCGCAACACATCGGCGCATTCCATGGAACTTACCCGTGAAGCCATCGCCACGGTCTACGAGCGGATTCGGCCGCACCTGCGGCGGACACCGATGGTCCATGTTGATGGAGTGGACTTCGGATTGCAGACGGGGGCGATCAGCTTCAAGTTGGAGCTGCTGCAGCATGCGGGCTCCTTCAAGGCGCGCGGCGCGCTCGCGAACCTGCTGCTGCGTCCGATTCCCAAAGCGGGCGTGGTGGCGGCATCCGGCGGCAACCATGGCCTCGCGGTCGCGTTTGCGGCGAAAAAGGTACAAACGCCCGCGACCATCTTCGTTCCGAGCGTCGCGGCGGCGACCAAGTGCGAGCGGATCCGGGAATTCGGCGCGAAATTGGTCGTCGCCGGCGATCGCTACGCCGACGCCCTCGCAGCAAGTCGTGAATTCGCTTCCGAGGCGGGAGCGCTGGAAATCCACGCGTTCGACCAGCCCGAGACGCTTCTGGGGCAGGGCTCTCTCGCCCTCGAGGTGGAAGAAGACGCTCCCCTGGATACGCTGCTGGTCGCCGTGGGCGGCGGCGGACTCATTGGGGGTGTCGCCGCATGGTTCGCCGGCAGAGTGCGGCTCGTCGCCGTGGAGCCGCGAGCGGCCCCGACGCTCTTTCGCGCGCTCGAAGCAGGACGGCCGGTCGATGCAGAGGCCGGGGGAATCGCGGCCGATTCTCTGGCGCCTCGCCGGGTCGGGGATCTCATGTTCCCTCTCGCGCAACGCTATGTGGAGCGCACGGTGCTGGTGGCAGACGAGTCCATCCGCGATGCTCAGCGCGCGCTTTGGCGCGCGATGCGAATTGCCACCGAGCCTGGCGGCGCAGCGGCGATGGCTGCCCTCTTGAGCGGTGCCTACCGACCCCGGCCGGAAGAGCGCGTGGGTGTCGTCTTGTGCGGAGGCAACACGGACGCGGTGAGCTACTGATTCGCGAGTGGCCCGCGGGGGTCGCGCGTTTCAGTGCCGGCCGCCGGAGGTCAGCTCTTCCACTTCAACCTTCAGGTGCCGCACGCCGGTATCGCTCAGGAAATCGGGGTCGCTCCACATTTCACGCTCGGCAAGCTGCGCCAGCGTCTGCTCGAGCGTCCCGGAGCCTTCGGAAGCGCGGCGACGCCGGCCGATCTCGAGCTTCGGTAGAGCCTCCCAACCGCGCGTGGCGGTGGGCTCGGGCGCGTGATCGAGGCGTTCCCGCAGGAGACAAGGAATCAACGACGTGTCCATGCACGCTTCGCGTGCGCATGCGATCTCCTCGTCGAGGACGGGCACCACAGCTGCCGAGGCGAAGCTCGAGCGTACGTGAGTGGCGACCTGCTTCGCCGAGACCGGATCTCCAAAGAACCCGAGTCTCAGGAAAAAACAGGAGCGGTTCCCATTGCGGCTCTCGACGACATAAAGCGCGTACGCCTTGAATATGTCGAGCGGCGGTACACAGCTCAGGTCGATCGGCCGCGCCGACCACTGGAGCTGCAGGGCGAACGAAACCGGCATGCCGCGAACGACGGCCTCCTTCAAGGCGCGTCGGGTACCGGTGTCGTCCGGGCGGATCAACTCGATCTGCTCGCTGCCGCGGTGGTCGGCGTCGTCCCGAGGCGGGGCAGGCTGGCGCGTCTCGAGAATGTTGAGCACCTGGGTGTCAGTCAGCGACTCATTGTCGACCGGCTCGAAGCGTTGCAGGAAGGCAGGTGGCGCGGCGGTCGCAATTGCTTCGGGATGTCGGCCGCGCACGGCTCGCGCCCATTTTTGGGCATAGGCCAGCGTCTCGAAGAACCCCATGTGCAGATACAACTGCTCGCTGCCGTCCCGCCGACGGGCGCGACTGGTGAAGAATTTGAATGGCTTCAGGTGCGGCGACTGGGGCGGTCGAATCGTGACCGGCTCGGCCAGCCGACACAGGGTGAGCATGAATGAGCCGGTACCGGCCCCGCCGCGTTGCACGACGTTAGTGCCCGATGAATCAACGGATCTCGCCGACGTCGATGTCATGATGCCCCCTGAAAGTGAACCTTCGATTCGCTGCCGGGAGGGCGCCAGATCCGCTGCCATCGAGCTTGCACGCTCACACGTAGAGGTGTGGAGTGGCAACCCCGCTGTCATAGACTGTTACGCCCTTAGACCGGTAGCTTTGCGTCCCCGCCTTTCGGCGGGTTTGCCCTTGTCTGTCAGCTCACCCCAGACCCACGTCTGCAATCAGAGACCAGACCATCCGAGAGTGTGCTCGCAGTAAGCATGGCTCCTCGAACACGATATGTCCAGTAGCAGCTCCGTCGCCTTTTGGAGTCAGGGAGTGACCCCTGGGCCATTCTCCTGCCTCAGCGTGTGCTCGATGAGGAACTGGCGCTGCAGCAGGCCGGCGGGACTGTCCGGGATCTGTCGCAACCACTGATCGAGCATCAGTTGCCGCTCGGTCTCCCGTTTCTGCTGCGGGCTCTCCGTACCTCCCGCATCGAGGCTGTCCTCATCGGGTCCCTGCCCGGCGCCCTTCGAGGCGGCCTGCGCCTGGCTCGCATTGCGCGAGCCCCCCTGCTGTCGCTGCGCGCGCGCGACGGACTCGGCGAATGTCGCATCGCGCCGCGCCTCACCTGATGCCTCCTGGGAGCCGTTGGCACGGCGCTCGCCCGAAGCTTGCGGCGCGTTGGGCCGCTGGCCGGAGCCGGCCGACTGACCGGCGCCGGCCCGGGAGCCGTTGGATGCCATCTGACCGCTGCCGGGGGATTGCGAGCCGCGACTGCCCGACTGCTGCGATGCGGATCCGTTCTGGCGCAACTGCTGTCGTTGCCGCAGCGCGCGCTCGACCAAGTCGCGGTTGTGGCGGATATCCGGGTCGGCCGGGGCCAGCTTCAGTGCGGCATCGTACGCCGCCAGCGCGGCCTGCAGCTGCCCGGAACCGGCCAGCGCGTTGCCGTGGTTGTACTCGGACTCGGCATCCGTGAAGGGAGCGAGCAGTTTCGCCGCCTGTCGGTATCGGGCCGCCTCGAGATCGGCGTAGGCGCGCCAGCGGGAGTCGTGGAAGCGGGCGGCGGCCTGCAGGGGCTCGCCGGCAGCGAGCATCGCCTGGCCTTGCTGGTCCGGCGTGCGCCAGAGGTCGGACCACACAGTCGACCAGCCGCCGGCGCTCGCGGTTTCACTCATGAGTCCGGCGCAGCAGAGTTGCGCCGCCGCCAACAGCACGACCCGTCGCAGAGGGAAATGGCTCATGGCATCAGAAGCGCTCGGCCATCAGCCAGGCGGCCGGTACGCTGAGCAGCAAGGCGAGCGCCAAAGGCCAGTTGAACCACTCGGCCGCGGGCCGCAGCCACTGCTCGTGCGCCACGGGCGGCTCGAGCTGGTTGATCCTGCGGTAAACCGCCTGCAGCGCCTGCGGATCGGTGGCGCGGAAATACTCGCCGCCGGTAATGCTCACGATCTTCCTCAGGAGCTCGACATTGAGCTCGGTGTTGCCGGTATCGAGTCCGAAGAGGGATGGCTCCTCGGCCGCCCCCACACCGATCGTGAAGATGCGCAGGCGTGTCTGAGCCGCAATCCGCGCCGCCTCGATCGGCTGCACGACCCCGGCGTCGTTACCGCCATCGGTCAGCAGAATGAGCACCGATTGGCGCCCGGGCGCCCCTCGCGTGCGCTCGCGCTGGCGCACCTCCTTGATCGCGAGTCCGATGGCATCGCCGATGGCCGTCTGCGGGCCCGCGACGCCAACCACGGCCCGGTCCAGAAACTGATGCACGGTCGAGAGGTCCGCCGTGAGCGGCGCCTGCAGATAAGGGCGGGTGCCGAAAAGAATCAGGCCGACCTGATCGCCGCGGCGCTGGTCGATGAAGCGCCCGGCAACGATTTGCGCAATCTCCAGCCGACTCGCCCCTCCCATGTCCTGGGTGGCCATGGACCCTGAGCAGTCGATCGCCAACATGATCTCGCGGCCGCGCGAGGGCGCGGGCAGCGGCTGGCCCAGCCATTGCGGGCGCATGGCTGCGAGCACCAACAGCGCCCAGACCACCGTCAAAAGCGTCGCTACGTAGCCCGGTCGCGTCGCGGTAGGGACAGGTGTCTCGAGCGACGCGGCGAACGGCAGGTATAGCGCCGAGCCGCCCGGTGCCGCGGTGCGGCGCAGCCTGAGCATGATCCAGGGCAAGGGCAGCAGCAGCGCCATCCACGGCCAGGCAAGATGGAACATCATGGCGCCGGGACCCGGTTCAACGACACCTCGGTGCCGGCTGGCGCCGGCATGTCGATATTACCCCGACTGCATGGCTTCGGGCTTCAGCCAGCGCGCCGCCAGCGGCGGTACCAGCAGCAGGCTGACAATCGTCGACGACACCAGCCCCCCCAGGATCACTACCGCCATCGGCCCCTCGATCTCGTGGCCGGGCTGGTGCAGCTGGATCGCCACCGGCAGCAGCGCCAGCGCAGTCATGAGCGCGGTCAGCAGCACCGGCGTCAGCCGCTCCTCGGACCCGCGCAGCGCGGTTTCCAGCCCCCAGGTCTGGCCTTCTGCCTGCACCAGGTGGTTGTAATGCGACACCAGCAGGATGGTGTTGCGCGCGGCCATGCCGAACAGCGCAACGAAGCCGACCATCGCGCCCAGGGTCAACGTCGCGCCAGTCATCGCCGAGGCGGCGACCCCGCCGATCAGCGTGCTCGGCAGCACGAGCAGCACGAGCGCTACGTGCCGTGCGTGACCGAACGCCAGCGCCATCAGCAGCACGATCAACACCAGTGCCGCCGCGGCGTGCAGATAGAGCTGGTGCGCTGCGGCGACCTGTTCCTCGGCCGCACCACCGTAGCGTAGGTATACGCCGACCGGCAGTCTCACCTGCGCCGCGATCGCCCGGCGCGCGGCCGCGGCGAACCCGGTCTGGTTCGAGGTCGTCGGATTTACAGTCACGACCTGGCGCCGCAGTCCGTCGTCGTGCTCGATCAGGCTGCGCCCTGACTTCACCGCTACCTTCGCGACCGCCGATAGTGGCACTACCGCCCCGTCAGAACTGCGCAGCAGCAACGCCCCAACCGCCTGTGGCGACGCACCGGCGCCGGCGATGCGCACCGCCACGGGAATGGTGCGGTCGGCCTGCGCTATCTGGCCGACGACGGTGCCGTGGTAGGCCGCATTGACAGCCTCGAGAACCTCGCTTGGCTGCAGTCCGAACAGTGCCAGTCGCTCAGGCCGCAGCTGCACATACAGCTCGGGCTCGCGCGGCGGGACCTCCAGGCGGACGTCGTCGGCGTGCGGCAGCTTCTGCAGCACGGCGGCGATCCGGGCTGCCACCACATCGTCGGTGTCCAGGTCGTTGCCGAATACACTGACGAAGAACGGCGCGGTCTCGCCGGACAACGTCTCACCGATGCGCTCGGTCAGCACCGAGTAGATCTCGGTGAGCTGGTTGGGAAAGTCGTCGAACACCTTGTGGATGGCCGCCTCGATCTGATCGGGCGTGTAACCCTTGGTGGGGTTGATCTGGATATCGAACTCACTCTCGTTCGGCGCGTCCGGGTCCTGGCCGTTCACCGCGCGGCCGATCTGTTCGGCGACGCTCGCGATGCCGGGGATCGCCACCAGCCGCCGCGAGATCTGCTCGCCGACGCGCGTGGTCTCCTGCAACGAGATGCCGGGGCGCAGACTGGCGTGGGCGATCAGATAGTTCTCGCGGAAATCCGGCAGCAGGCGCTGGCCGAACAGCGGCAGCAGCACTGCGCCGGCGACTCCGGTGCCGAGCACCGCTGCCAGCACCACGCGCGGGTGCCCGTACAGCTTCCCGATCGTGCGTCGCTGGAAGCGCTTGCAGGCAAGCAGGAAGCGCGCCTCCTCCGGCGGCTTGTGCTTGCGCATCAGCACCGCGCACAGCGCCGGCGTGGCGCTCATCGCCACGACCAGCGAGATGCCGACGGCGAGCAGGAAGGCCAGCGAAAGCGGCCGGAAGAACGTGCCCTGGATGCCGGTGAGCATGAAGATCGGCAGCAGCGCCACGGCCACCGCGGCGGTGGCATAGAACACGGGCAGCCGTACTTCCAGCGACGCGCCGACAAACAGCTGGCGGGCATCGAGCTCCGCGCCAGCGGCACCGGCGTTGCGTCGTCTCCGGGTGATGTTCTCAACGTCAATCACAGCGTCATCGACAACCACGCCCAGCGCCACGACCAGGCCGCCGATGCTCATCGTGTTCAACGACAGCCCGAACATCTCGAGGATCCACACCGTCGCCAGCAACGACAGCGGTATCGATGAAAATGAGATCAGTGCCCCGCGCCAGTCCCGCAATGTCGTCAGCAGCAGCATGACCACGAGCACCGCGCCAATGAGCAGTGAGGCCCGCAGCCTGACCAGCGCGCTCTCGACGAAGCTCGCCGGCCGCAGCAGCGCCGGGTGGTAGATCACTCCCTCCTTTCTCATCGCCGGAACGAGCTGGTTCAGCCGCTGCTCCAAAGCGCGAGTGACCGTCAGCGTGTTGGCGCCGTACTGTGTCGAAGTCTCCACCAGAATGCCAGGCTGGACGCCGATGATCGCGTCGCCGAAGCGTGGCTCTGCAGCGTCGCGTACCGTTGCGACGTCACCCAGTCGGATCGGCAAGCCATGGCGCGTGGTAAGCACCGCCTGCGACAGCGCCTGCTGCGTCGCGCCTGGCGCCTGCGCGTGCAAGATGATGCGTTGCGACGGCGTTTCGATGTAGCCGCCGCCGATCAGCTCGGTGGCGTGCCGGGTGGCACTGAACACGTCGTCCAGGGTCAATCCGTCGGCCACCAGCTTCTGCGGGTCGACCATCACCTGGCGCTCGCGCTCGGCGCCGCCGAACAGCTGCACATCCGCCACACCGGGCACCGCGAGAATCTGCGGCTCGATCACCCAACGCACCAATCCGCGCAGTTGTACGGGCGTCAGCCGGTCGCTGGTGAAACCGATGTGGATCAGATACTGCATCGACGACGACAGCGGCGACAACAGGGGTGGGCCCACGCCAGCCGGCAGGATGTTGGCAGCCTCCGCCAGCCGCTCCGTGATCACCTGGCGCTGTTGGTACGGATCGCCGCGGCGGTTGAACACCACCTGGATCGCCGACAGGCCCTGGCTCGACGTCGAGCGCACTGCTGCGACATCTTCGCTGCCCGCCAGCAGCCCTTCCAATGGCCGCGTCACCAGGGCCTCGACCTGCTGTGCATCGAGCCCCGGCGCCTCCGTCTGCACCAACACGTTCGGCGGCGCGAAGTCCGGAAACACGTCGAAGCGCGCGTTGAGCAGCGCGCCGAAGCTCAGCGCCGCAATCAGTATCGACAGCCCGGTGACGATGCGTGGATGCGCCAACGAGGCGCGGACGAAGGCGCTGAGCATCAGTCGGTGTCTTCGTCGGAGATGTTGCCCAGCCCCTGGAGCGACCACAGCACGCCGGCGCCGCGAACGACGACGCGCTCATCGGTGTGGAGTCCCGTCACCAGCCAGCCGCCGCCGACGTGTTGCACCAGGGTCACGGGCTGCGGCGCGAATTGGGTATCGCCGTCCTTCGTCTTCTCGGACAGCACGTGATAGACGTAGGCGCCCTGCTCGCCGTAGAGCAGGGCCCCTTCCGGGACCACGCACCCGTCGATCTCGCCGCCTTCGAGCATTACCGGCACCTGGGCGCCCGCGCCGAGACCCACCGGCGGATGCGCGATCTGCAGCAGCAGGCCGACGCTCTGCACCTGGGCCGCCGCCTGCGGCAGCGGACCGAGTACTCGCGCCGGCACTCCGAGCCCGTCGACATCGACCAGCGCCCGCCGCGGAATCGCGGCCAGGACGTGGCGCCCCGGCAGGTCGGCCCGCAGCAGCAGTTGACGGCCGGCGGCGAGCTGTTCGATCAGCCCTGCGCGCTGGGCGTCGCCGAGTTGCGCGAGCGGTCCCCAACGCAGCAGGAACTCGGCCTGCGCCTGTCGCACGCGGACCTGCGCTTCGATCTGCGCGGCCTCGGCGGCCTGCAACGCCTTCAGCGACGCGTTGGCGCCACGATACAGTCCCTTCAGCCGCGCGGTCTCCGCCGCGGCCGCCTGGGCGGCGGCCCGCGAGGAATCGAGCCGGCCGGCATCGGCCACCAGTTGCGACGGATCGAGCACCCGGCCGAAGGCGTCACTGCGCCGCGGCAGATTTACTGCCGGCGCAGCAGCGATGACGACACCCACTGCGCGCTGCTGCTCGGCGCTGAGCGTCGGCAGCGCGCTGCTCCGGCCGGCCGCCTCCGGCGCCTGGGTCTCCTCGTCAGCCGCGTGCAGCGGGGTGGACAGCAGCAGCACGGCACAGGCCGGCAGGAGCAGGTACTTGAGCGGCGTCATCGGCGGACTCCGGTGCTGGACTGTCGGCTGTCGGCGGCACGATCACAATGTGGCGCAGGTGCGAAATCCTAACAGACCAACTGCGAGCATGTGTCTCGGAGCGCGCCATTCCAGGAGCACTGCGCGAAGAATGGAACAACTCCGCCATCCGTTCCATCAGCGTAGCGGACGAGATCTGCGAGCGGACTTTGCAGTATAGTTCCCCGATGGTCATCCGAGCGAGGCACACTGCGCACGCCGGCTGCGGCCTGCTGATCCTGGCTTGCGCCGGCCAACTCGCCGCCTGCGTCCACTTTCAGCCGAAACCGCTGTCCGCGGCGGCGAGCCTCACGGGCTTCGAATCGCGCTCACTCGAGGCGCCCGGGCTGCGGGCCTTTCTCCAGGCCAACCAGGTGACGGCACCGGCCGCAGAGGCTGCGTGGAGCCTCGAGGCGCTGACGCTCACGGCAGTTTATTACCAGCCCGCGCTCGCCGAGGCGCGCACGCGGCTGCTCGCCGCGCAAGCCGGCCGGATCACCGCCGACGAGCGACCCAACCCCTCGATCGCCGTCACACCGGGTTACGATGCTGGTGTTCCGGGCGCGGTCCATCCCTGGATCGTCCCGCTCTCGTTCGACTGGCCCATCGAGACCGCCGGCAAGCGCCGCTACCGTCTCGCGGAAGCGCAACATCTTGCCGCGGCGGCTCGCTGGGACCTGGTTGGCGCGGTCTGGCGCGCGCGCAGTCGGCTGCGGGCCGCGCTCCTCGAGGTCTATGCGGCGCAGCGAGCCGAGTCGCTCCTGAGGCGGGAAGAGTCGACACGCCAGGAGGCCGTCCGTCTGCTCCAGGGCCAGCTCGAGGCGGGAAACGTCTCGAGTTACGAGGTGGCAGAGGCACGAATCGCGTGGGATCGCACGACGCTCGCGAAACAGGCCGCGGCGGGCCAGTTGCGGCAATCGCGCATCGCTCTCGCCGGCGCCCTCGGTGTGCCGCTCCGTGCCCTCGATGGCGTGAGGCTCTCGTTCCTCGATCTGCAGAGTGTCCCCCTGGACCTCACCCGTCCGCAGGTGCGCCAAGAGGCGCTGCTCGACCGCGCGGACGTCCGCGGCGCCCTCGAGCTTTACGCGGCCAGCCAGTCGGCCCTGCAGTTGCAGATCGCACGCCAGTGGCCGGATATTGAGCTCGGACCCGGGTTTGAATGGAACCCGCAACTCGCCGGCGACAGGGAATGGGACCTCGGGCTCGCGCTGCCCCTGCCCGTCCGCAACCGCAATCAGGGGCCGATTGCGCAGGCCAAGGCGCAACGCGCGCTCGCTGCCGCTCATTTTCTGACGGTGCAGACGGCTGCCGTGACCGAGATCGATGGCTCGCTTGCCGCCTACGACTCGGCCCGCGCGCAGCTCATGACGGCTGACGCGCTGCTCCGCGGCCTGGAGCAGCAGCTCGGCTCCGTCAACGCGCAGGTCGCAGCCGGCGAGCTGCAGGCCCTGGACCTGGCGAATGCACGCCTGGCGTACGAGGCCGGCCTACGGGAGCAGCTCGATGCGCTGGTGCACGCGCAGCGGGCGCTTGGACGCCTCGAGGACGCCACGCAGAGTCCGCTCACACTTGCGCGCACGACCGTGCGCGCCGCCCAGCCCCCAATCAACATGCGAGCCAGCAACCCATGAAGGAAGCCGCGTGGTACTTCGATCCCATCTCACCGTACGTTTATCTGCAGCTGCCCGATCTCGATCGGCTTCCGGCTGACATCGCAGTGCGCCCGGTGCCGGTGCTGTTGGCGGCACTCCTGACCCACTCGGGAACGAAGGGGCCTGCGGAGATTCCAGCCAAACGTCTCCACACCTATCGTCAGTGCGCCTGGCTCGCCCGGGGGCGCAATCTGCCGTTTCGGATGCCGCCGCAACATCCCTTCAATCCACTTCCGGTCCTGAGGCTGCTCTGTTCTCTGGGTCCGACGCTGGCGCAGGCGCGCATCGCCAGCCGGTTCGTGTTTGAGCGCGGCGGGGATCCATCGACGCCGGGAGGTCTCAAGGAGCTGGGGACGGAGCTCGGGGTTTCGGACCCGGAGACGGCAGCCACAGCGCCTGCGGCCAAGGATCACTTGCGGGCGAATACGGCCGAGGCGGTATCGCGGGGGGTATGGGGCGTACCGACATTCGAGGTAGGCGGAGAGCTCTTCTGGGGGGCCGACAGCTTCCCCATGATGCTCGATTACCTGCGGCATCCCGACCTCTTCGGGACACCGGACATGAAGCAGCTCGAGAGGGTTCCCATCGGCGCGGCGCGCACCTGACGGCAGCCCTCGAAGGCTCACGGCCCCGAGCCTGCGGCGCTCGCAACGGCTTCCGCCAACACCTCCGCGCCCGCGCCCGGACGTCGCGCACGCTCGCTCAATGTGCGCCGGAACTCGCGCGCGCCAGGCTCGCCCTCGTACAGACCCTGCAAGTGACGGACGACGGCGGACAGCCTTTCACCGAGTGCCAGCTGGCGCTCCGTGTACCGCTGCATACGCTCTATGGCGTGCGCGCGTGCAACGCCATCGAGCGTTTCCTCGGTCGAATGAGGGTCGCTTGAGGTCAGGCCGCCACCGAACACGAGCGCGTCGAGCCGGGCGAGTACCACGGGGCGCTGATATGCCTCGCGCCCGAGCATGATGCCGTCCAGGCCGTCGAGCGCCCTGAGAATGGCGTCCGGATCGCGCAGACCGCCATTGACCACGACCTGTAAGTCGGGAAAGGTCTTCTTTACCTGGCTCACGACGTCGTATTGCAGCGGCGGAATCTCCCGATTGTCCTGCGCCGAGAGTCCGCCGAGCACCGCTTTGCGCGCGTGCACGATCACTGCGTTGCAACCGGCATCGCGCACACCGCGCACCAACGCGTGGAGCGCAGCTCCCTCCGCTTCGTCGAAACGGCGGCTGGCTTCGATGGCCGCCCTGCCCCGTCCCTCGATGACTCCGATCCGCATCTTGACCGTCACCGGCACACGAACGACCGCACGCATTGCGGCCACACACGCAGCTACGGCCTCCGGCCGCTGCATCAGGTAGGCGCCGAACACGCCGCCCGTGGCACGGTCGCTCGGGCAGCCGCAGTTGAGGTTGATCTCGTCATACCCCGCCTCCTCGCCCCTTTGCGCCGCCGCCGCCAGCTCCCGCGGGTCGCAGCCGCCAAGCTGCAGCGCGACGGGGTGTTCCTCGGGGTCGAATTCGAGGATTCGGGCACCGTCGCCGTGCACGAGATCGGCGGCGGCAATCATCTCGGTGTAGAGCAGCATCCGTGCGGAGAAGCCACGGAGGAAGTACCTGCAGTGGCGGTCCGTGCGCCCCATCATCGGCGCGACACTGATTCTCCGGTCCAACATAAGAGGAACGCTGCACCCGATCCAGTTTGATCGCCGTCTTGCCCGGGCCTGCTGCCTCCGTAGCGTGGCCCCAGGCGATCTTGGTGACCAGAGAATGGCTCAATTCCCGGATGCCTTCAAATGCCGCCCAACCCAACGGCATAGGCGCGGCCATCACCCGCCCGCTGCAACGCGACGGCCGCAGCGAGCCGCTCGAGCACCTTTACCGTCGTCGGCCAGTCTATGCAGCCGTCCGTGACGCTCTGGCCATAGAGCAAAGCCCGGCCTGGCAACAGGTCCTGCCGTCCCGCGATCAGATTGCTCTCGATCATGACACCACCGATACGCCGGTCGCCCGCTTCGATCTGCGTGGCGATGTCCTCGACGACGGCCGGCTGCTGCTCCGGACGCTTGCCGCTGTTGCCATGGCTTGCGTCGATCATCAGTCGAGTGGTGACGTCTCCAGCCGTCATCTCGCGGCATGCCGCCTCGACGCCTGCTGCACCGTAATTGGGGGTTCTGCCGCCCCGAAGGATTACGTGGCAATCCGCGTTGCCCGATGTTGCTGCGATCGCGCTATGACCTTGCTTCGTGACCGCGAGGAAATGATGGGGCTGCGAGGCGGCCCGTACCGCATCCACGGCCACCCGCACATTGCCGTCGGTTCCGTTCTTGAAGCCGATCGGACAGGAGAGGCCCGAGGCGAGCTCGCGGTGGACCTGACTTTCCGTCGTGCGCGCGCCGACCGCGCCCCACGCAACGAGATCCGCAATGTACTGCGGCGTGATGATGTCCAGGAACTCGCATCCGGCCGGCAGGCCGATCTCGTTGATGTCGAGCAGCAGTCGGCGCGCAAGCCTCAGACCGTCGTTGATGCGGAAACTGCCGTCGAGGTCCGGATCGTTGATGAGGCCTTTCCAGCCGACGGTCGTCCGTGGCTTCTCGAAATAGACGCGCATGACGACCTCGAGCTCACCGCTGAGTCGAGCACGCTCGCGTGCCAGGCGCCCGGCATATTCGCGCGCTGCGTGCGCGTCGTGGATGGAGCACGGTCCGATCACCACGGCGAGGCGATCGTCGCGGCCGTGCAGAATCCGCTGCACTGCCCGGCGTGCACCGCTCACGGTGGCAGCCGCGCGATCGGTGCAGGGAAGCTCGCGGATCACCTCCTCGGGCGTCGCGAGCTCGGTCATTCCGCGGATGCGGAGGTCGTCGGTCTGGGAGTGCATGCTCGGCTCCGGTTCGCGAGTCCCCGGGGCAAAAAAAACCGCCAGGGGACTGGCGGTTTTTTCGGGTGTTCCTCGTCTCGATTACGTCATGGACGACAGCCCGCCAACCGCCTGCGAACGCGGCCAATAAAACCGATGGTACGGACGGCGGTTGGAGCGAGACTCGGGCATGGGTCCATTCATAGCATGACGCATGTCCGAGTCGCAAGCCTGCTCGGGCGCGGTATGCGGTCAGACGACAGGGTTCGGATCCTCCGGCGGCGGAGTTATCCAATTTGCGACAGCGTTCGCGGCATGGTTAATGCAGGGCCGAGCCCAGGGCGCGGCATTGGATGGGTGCGAAGCGTCAGTGCCGCGACCGGGAGACACGGTTATGGACTTCGACGGGAAGCTCGATGATCCCGCAGGCAAAAGCCGCCCGGCGGCCCTGATCCTCGTCGTGGACGACGACGCGGACACCGTCGCCGCCATGCAGCTGCTGCTCTCGGTCGTCGGGTTCGAGGTCGCGACGGCCCGCAGCGCCCGGGAGGCCCTGAGGAGCATCGGGCAACGGCGGCCCGATCTCATCATCACCGACTGCGAGATGCCGCAAATGAGCGGACTCGCGCTCTGCCGGGAGCTCCGCGAGCGCGATCAGACCGCCGATATCCCCATCGTCGTTTATACCGGAAGGGATTTGCCGGACGGTGGCGCGAAGCCGTATGACTGCAGTATTGCAAAAACTGCCGGCACCGATGCAATTCTCGGCATCGTCCGGGCCCTGCTCAGCAAGCGCGCGGCGGCGCCCTCCTGATCGCCGGCTGTCCCCCGTGACTGGTTTTACATATTATCGTCCGCAAGAGACCCGTGCACGGGGAGACTGCGTAGGCGTTACTCCCCTCGTGCGGCCATGGGATTGAAATGATTCGCATGCTGGTTCTCGAGGATGATGCGGCGGCGGCGGAGTCATCCTGCCGAATGCTGAAGCACGCCGGGATCGACTGCTCGTTCGAGCGCGTCGAGAGCGAGGTCGAGTTTCGCCAGGCCCTGGGGCGCGCTCCGGACGTCATTCTCTCGGACTCGAACGTTCCGGGCTTTGACGGCCTCGCGGCACTCGCCATCGTGCAGGCGGAGTCTCCCGACACGCCCTTCATCTTCGTTACCGGAGATCCCGACGACTCCGCCGCGAAGACGGCCACGGAGCTCGGCGCCGCGGGATTCCTCGGGAAGGCGGATCTCGAGCGGCTCGCCGGTGTCGTCAGCTCCGTCCTCGATGAGCGCAAGGGAGCAGTGCGCGAGCACCTCCCCGATCGCCGCAAGAGCGAGTCGGATGCCGATGCGAGCAGCACCGCCACATATCTCATCGAGCGTCAGGCGATTCTCGATCGCGCCCTGCGGCACGAGGACCGGTCGGTGCTGTCGAACGTGCTGCGACGGCATCCGCCGCTCCCAATCGCATTGCTGGTGCTCGGGTCGCAGGACATTCGCGAGCGCTTCGTGAAGTGGCTTCTGAATGCCAACATCGAAGTCGAGCCGGTCGACTCGACGACGGAGGCGCTCGCGAGCCTCGAAGCGCGCACCCATGCGCTGCTCTTCACCGACCGGCTGGAGCTCGTGCAGGCGATGCGCCAGCTCCATGCGGGCTCGGCGACGCACGTGGTCTATGTCGACGTGGACGGAACGGTGGGCAGCGCCGAGGCGCTCCGCAGAGGCGCCAATGACTGCATGCCCGCCGAAGCCGGCGGCGCGGAGTTCTGGGCGCACCTGACGACCGCACGGCGTATCGCGAGTCTCTCGGCGGCGCTGCAGCTCGCGCTCACCGACAATCGCATCCTGTCGACCATCGACGAGCTCACGCGCTGCGGCAGCCGCCGCTTCTTCGAGCACGAGTTTCCGCGTGAGGTGGAGCGCGCGGTACGGCTGCGCCGCTCGCTCTCGCTGATCATGTGCGACATCGACTTCTTCAAGACGGTGAATGACTCTCACGGCCACGAGGTGGGCGATGAGGTGCTGCGCGATTTCGCGGCTCGCCTCACCCACGGGCTGCGTTTGGGAGAGGACTGGGTGGCGCGCATCGGCGGCGAGGAGTTCGCGATCGTCCTACCCGAAGTCGCGATCCCCAAAGCGCTCCTCGTTGCGCAGCGCCTGTGCGAGCGCATCAGCCACACGCCTTATCCGACGGCCGCGGGACTGCTGCGTATCACGGGAAGCTTCGGCATCTCGGGGTTTGCCCCTCATCGAGGCGACCAACACACCTCGCCGCGTACCCTCATAAGGGCCGCCGACGCCGCACTCTACGAGAGCAAACGCACGGGCCGCAATCGGGTGACCCTGACCTGACACCCGAAGGACCGCCGTCTCAGCGGTTGCCGCCGAACATATCGCGCAACACCGCGCCGGCGATTCCGCCGGCAACGCCGCTCTGCACGTTCTGCCTCGCCTCGCCGCCCAGGTAGGGCGCGAGGGCGTGCGCGAGATTCGGCACTGTCAGGCTCTGCAGCCAGACCTTGCCGGGCCCGGTCAGTCGCGCCACGAAGAGACCATCGCCGCCGAAGAGCACATTGGCGAAGCCGCGCAGGAACGTGATGTCGAAGTTGACGCTGTCCTGGAACATACCGATGTGTCCGGGATGCACCTGCAGCGTCTCGCCGGGAGCGAGGTCGTAGGTCACCACCTCGCCGCCGAGCTCGACCCACGCGGTGCAGGGACCGGTCAGACGCTGCAACAGGAATCCGTCACCGCCGAAGATGCCGGCACCGAGAGAGCGCTGAAAGCCGGTCGCAAGCTGCAATCCCTCCGTGCCGCAGAGAAAGCCGTGGCGATGAATGAGATACGAGTGTCCGGACGGCACGTCGACCTGCATGATCTCCCCGGGGACCTTCGCGGCGAAGGCGATGACCCCTCGGCCCGCCGGCGCCGAGTACTCGGTCATGAAGAGCCCGCCGCCGGAGAAGGCGCGTCCGATCGCGCCCCAGACGCCGCGTGCGCCGGCCGTATACGCGGTGGTGCGCATTTGTACACCGTCGGTCATCCACGAGAACTCGCCCGGCTCGGCGACGATACGATCGCCCGGCTCGAGGCCGATCTCGAGTACGGGCATCGTGGTGCCTCTGATCTGCGATTTCATGCTCGTGACTCCCGGTTGCGCCGAGCGCGAGGATAGCGCAGTCGCGCGGAAACTTCTCCGTGGATGCTCGTCGGCGCCGCGCGCTCCCGAGCCTTGCGTGGCGCTGCACCGGGGCTTACGATGAGTTCCAATACCAGATTACTGGTACCGATACCAGTTACACCGCAACAACCACGACTGGAGTCGCTGCATGCGCCCTCGACCGCGAATCGTCCTGGTGATGGCTCTGCTCATCGCGCCATTTCAAGGCCTCGCGGCGTTCGGCGCCGGCCTGACGCTGCACGTGACGGACAGCGGCTACCTCGATGCGCCGGGTGTCAGCGTGATGCTGTACGACGATGACTACAGTCCCATCTTCTTCGACCAGAAGAATGCGGCCATGCAGATCATCCTCCACGATCATCGTGTCGCCACCAACGGCAGCGTGCGCCTCTTGCCCACACCGGAGCAATGGGATCCGATTCCACATCTCATCACTCGCCAAGTGGACAAGGAGCATGATCGCCTGACCGTCTCCGCGTCCTATCCGGAGTACCACCTGCACTATCGCGTCGTGGTTGCGGCCGAGCCCGGCGGAGTGCGCGTCAGGGTGAACCTCGACAAGCCGCTGCCGCCGGCGCTGATCGGCCGGGCCGGCTTCAATCTGGAGCTCCTGCCTTCCATATACATGGACAAGGCGTACGCGGTCGATGACAAGGTGTTCGGCGTGTTCCCCCGCAGCCCGGAGAGTCAGATGACCGTGGTCGCCCCCAGGCCCGGGGATCCGAAGAGTCTGTGGTACGTGGAGCAATGGCACCAGGCCAAGGGCTACACCCAGCCGCTTCCTTTCGCGACCGGCAAGAGCATGACATTGGCGGTGGACGATCCGCTCGATCGCATCAGCGTGAGCTCGGAGACCGGGCCGCTCCTGCTTTACGATGGGCGCAACGAGGCGCAGAACGGCTGGTATGTCCTGCGCACGCTGATCCCCGCGGGCAAGACGGAGGGCGCCGTGGTGTGGCATGTTCGCCCGAGCTACATCCCCAATTGGACGCGGCCGCCCATGATCGCGCACAGCCAGGCCGGATATGCCGCCGACTTCCCGAAGATCGCGGTGATGGAGCTCGACCAGCGGTTCGACGCCCCGCGCAGCGCGGCAGTGCTGCGGCTTGCGGATGACGGCACGTATCGAAAGGTTTTTGAAGGTCCGGTGTCCAGCCCCAGGCCATGGTTGCGTTACGACTACGCGACGTTCGATTTCTCACCGGTCAAAGAGCCCGGATTGTATGTGATCGAATACGCCGGCCAGCGGACGGACGTATTCCCCATCGCACAGGACGTTTACGGCGGGACGTGGCAAACCACGCTCGATGGCTTCCTGGCGGTCCAAATGGATCACGTGTCGGTACGCGATGCCTACCGCGTGTGGCACGGCATTGCGCACATGACCGACGCTCTGCAGGCGCCGCCCAACCTGACTCACTTCGACGGCTACTGGATGGGGCCCAGCACCGAGTCGCCCTACAAGCCCGGACAGCACATCCCCGGCCTGAACGTCGGCGGGTGGTTCGACGCGGGGGATTTCGACAACGACGCCTTCGGCCAGTACGGAACCATCCTGAACCTCTCTCTGGCGTATGAGACCTTCCGGATGAAGTGGGACGAGCTGTCCGTCAACGAGAAGGCCCGCTCGGTCGAGATGCACCGTCCGGACGGCATCCCGGATATCGTCGAGCAAGTTGAGCACGGCGTCCTGCAGACGTTGGCGCAGATTCGCGCGGTCGGACATCCCTTCACGGGCATCCAGTCGCCCTACTTGAGGTGGTACACGTACATCGGCGATGGCGCATCGCAGACAGGGGTCTACTCCAACAACCCGGATCCCCGATGGGCTTGGACCATGACCTCGCCCAGCATGGAATACGGCGCCGCGGCATCGCTGGCGGCCGCCTCCCGCACATTGAAGGGCTGGAACGACCCGCTCGCGAAGCAATGCCTGGATGCGGCCATCAGGCTCTGGAGCGAGGCGGAGGCTCATGCCTTCCCCGGGCATCTCCCGGCCCACGTCGAAGGTGAGAGGGGGTACCGGGAGTTCGGTCTCGGCTCGCCGGAGTGGTCGGCCGCGGTGGAGCTGACGATAGCGACCCACGGCGCCCAGCCCTATGAGGCGCGCGTCGAGAAGCTCTTCCCGTCGACACCCGAGCAGATCGCTTTCGGCGGGTGGGCGGCGGTCCGCGCCCTCCCCTATCTCGAGGCGGATTACCGCACCCGGCTCGAGGCAACGGTCAAGGCCTTCATCCCGCGGTTGAATAGCTATCTGGCGACGACGCCCTTCGGCGTGCCTCCCACCCTGGGTGCCTGGGGCGGCTCGGCCGAGGTGGCGGAGTTCGGCGCGCAGATGTACTTCCTGCACGAGGCGTTTCCAGATGTCGTCGGCCCGGAATACACCCTCCGGGCCGCCAACTACCTGCTCGGCACGCATCCGGTCTCCAGTGTGTCGTATATCTCCGGGATCGGCACGTCCTCGAAGCTGCAGGCCTACGGCAACAATCGCGCCGACAATACCTTCATCCCCGGCGGCATGATCCCCGGCTACGTCGTCATCAAGCCGGATTTCCCGGAGTGCATCACCCACTTCGGGTTTCTCTGGTTCGAGGACGAATACACCGTGGATGCCGCGGCCAGCTGGATTCTGGAGGCCAACGCGGCGGAGGCAATCGTGAAGCAGGAGGCGGCAGGGCGGGAGCCGCAGACCTGAGCCGGATCTCGCTTACGCCCGGGGCTCGAAGATGGCGTACAACTTCGTGCACTCCTCGTGCACGGTCCAGGTACCCTCGAATCCCGCAGGGACCACGAATGCATCGCCCGCCTGGAATGACTGGCGCTCCCCCGCGACGCTCTCGATGGTCACTCGGCCGGCCGTGATGACGCAGAGCTCGTTCTCCGTGTAACGCACGCGCCATTTGCCGGGGCTCGAGGACCAGCGCCCGCAGAAGAACTGACCGCTTGCATCCGTGAAGGCATTCCACGCGCGGTGCACGGGCTGGCCTCGTAGAACTCGATCGGGCGCCGGACCGCACTCTTCCCACGAGGCGGCTCCGTCCAGGCGGACGATGGATGAGGTCACGACGCCTCACTCCCGGCCGACTTGCCCTCGTTCCGGAGTCGATATCGGAGCCATACGGCGCCGCCCTCCAGCACCTCGCAGCTCTCGAGCGACATCTGCTCGAGTGGCGCCCGCAGCTCGGCTTCCCGATCGGTCGAGTCGAAAACGCTCGGCGCGCCTTTCGAGCCGTCGACCACGGGGACTATGGCAACGCTGATCTCGTCGATGAGGCCGGCGCGCAGGAACGAGCCGTTGTTGCCGCCGCCGCCCTCGACCAGCAGCCGCTTCACGCCGAGCTCACGATTGAGAAACTCGAGCGCGGCGGCGAGATCCAGCTCCCGCTCGCCGGCGAAGAAGTAGGAGACGCCGTCCTGGCGCAGCCCCGCAAGATGCGCGTCCGAAACCTGCTCGGTGAGCACGACGACGATCGGGTCACCGCCGATGTCGGATCTTCCCCAGGCGATCCTGCCGTGCGCATCCAACACGACCCCGTATGCGTCCGCGTCGCGGCGAGCCAGCCAGGGCTCTCGGTCGTAGGTCCGCTCCGTGCCGGCATCGTAGGCTTTCGCCTTCGCGAACTCCTGTCCGGTCACGCGGCCCACCAGCCAGGCGTCGCCGCCGAGTCTGGTATGCAAACGCTCGAAGAGATCTCCACCTTCGCGAGTCTGCGGGCGCCATCGGCTGTGGAGGATGCGGCCGTCGACGCTGGCCACCATGTGGCAGACCGTGTAGGGCTTCATACCGCGTATCTTAACTCGCCGTGGTCGTCATGGCGGGCTCACCACCTCCACCAGCGCCTTTGCCGCACGTCGCAGGATCTTACCGCTGCCGCTCGAGGTGAGGCGGTGCGCGGCGTCGTCCCAGTGCAGATGGGTCACGCGTCCCCCGCCACGCTGATAGGAGTAGCTGACGCCGTCATCGTCATATAGATCGAAGTCCGCGTCGTGCCCGGGATACACCTTTATCCGCTGGATGACCTGCGGCGTCGCCGTGCTCGGCACCACCGCCCCCAGTGGCAGGATGGACCCGGCACGCACGAACACCGGAATGCGATCGATCGGTGCGTCCACGGTGATCGTCCGTCCTCCAGACAGCCGGGCGTTGGTCCAGTAGTCGTACCAGTCCGTGCCCGCGGGCAGGTATACCGGCTTGCGAGTCTGCCCCTGACGCGTCACCGGCGCCACCAGAAAATCGGGCCCGAACATGTACTCGTTGCCTATCGTCGCAACCCGCGGATCGCGCGGGAAATCCATCCACAGTGCCCGCATGAACGGCGCGCCGGTCCGATAGGTATGCCAGGCGAGCGAGTAGATGTACGGAATGAGCTGATACCGCAGGCGATCGTAGCGTGCGAGGATCGCCTCGGCCTGCGGGCCATAGGCCCAGATCTCGGTGTGCTTGCGCTCGCCGTGGACGCGCAGGGTCGGCAGGAAGGTGCCGTACTCGAACCAGCGTGTGAAGAGCTCCGGGTAGTCATAGTCACGGCCGACGACATCGCGGGCGGCAGCAGGGTCGAGCAGCGGCGGATGCGTGGCGGATGAGGTCCGCGGCAAAGGCTGCCACCCACCGATATCGTTACCCCAGTAGGCAATCCCCGATGCGGTCATGTTGAGACCCGTCGGGATCTGGTGCCTGAGCGCCTCCCATGACGGATCGATGTCGGATGACCAGAATATCGCGCCGGTCCGCTGTGAGCCGAGATAGGCCGCTCGCGCCAGGATGAGCACGCGCCTGTCGGGCCGATACCGGCGCAACCGCTGCGACATGCCATCGACGTACACCAGCGGGAACAGGTTGTGATAGCGGTCGCCCGAGCCGATCTTGAAGAAGAAGCCGTCGGGAACGAGGTCCGGCTCCGTCTCATCGAGCCACAGGTAGTCGAAGCCGTGCGACAGGATGTTGTCGCGTACGTGGCTGAAGAACCAGTCGAGCGCCAGTGGATTGGTGGCATCGATCAGGGCGCCGGCGCGATCGGAGCGGAAGGGCAGCCCGTCCTGCGTCTTGCCGTCCCGATCCTCGAGGAAATATCCCTTGGCATCGAGCTCATTGAAATAGCGGCAGTCGCGCTCGAAGCGAGGCCACACGGAGATCAGCGACCTCATGCCGAGGGCGTGGAGCTCGCGGTTCATCGCATCCGGGTCGGGGAATGACGCCGGATCGATGTCGAGCTGGCCCATGCGCGTCCAGTAGAACCAGTCGATCACCATGATGTCGAGCGGATAGCCCTTGCGGCGGTAGGTGTGCGCCACGTCGAGGACTTCCTGTTGGCTCGCATAGCGGGCCTTCGACTGAATGAGCCCGAACGCCGCCTTGGGAGGGAGGGGTGTGCGGCCCGTGAGTTTTGCATACCCGGTGTAGAGCGCGTCGGCGTCGTCACCGACGATGACAAAGAACGACACGCGCTCTCCCACCTCCGATTGCCAGAGCGTGCGCCCGTTGACTCCAGGATAGACGTGCGTATCCGAAGGGTTGTCCCAGACGATCCCGTAACCGCGGCTCGAGACCATGAACGGCACGCAGACGGTCTCACCATGCGGGTCGTCGTAGAAATGCCTGCAATCGATCGTGCGGCCGCGCAGATCCAGAATCCCTTCCTGGTTCTGGCCGAGGCCGTAGAAGTGCTCGTCGGCAGGCGCCAGGAAACTGGCGCCAACCTGGAAGGTACGCTCACCGTTGACGGTGTGCGGTGCGAGCTGCCAACCGGTCATGGTCAGCACGGTCTTACCGCCTGCATTTTCTATTTCGAGCGCGACGGGCGGCAGCGCCGACGCAAAGTAGCGGTCCCCCACCGAGGGAGCAGCAGGAAGCGGCGACGCGTCTACGTGCAACCGCAGGGCATTGGAGCGGAAGTCATCGCCACCGGCGTCCCGGGTGTGCTCGAGCCCGTGCGGCGCCGCGCTTGCAATGAACCCGTAGCCGGGTGGCGCCGCCGCGGTTCGGTAGTCGGTCGCGATCGTGATCCGCACGATATTCGGCGCGTAGGACTCGACCGCGACATACGCGCCGTTGCGGTTCACCACGATCGGCGAGGCGAGGCAAGGCCCGCAGAGCAGCAGGGCCATCAGACAGGCGATGCGATTCCTGATCAAGCGCCCCCCCTCGATGGATCGCCACCCCTGAATTGCTGCACGAGTCGCGCCGCAGCCGCCATGCCGCCTGGAGCCGCAGTTTCGTGGCATCACTGCAGGCTCGCCCACATTCTTGGGCGCACGGCGGGGTCGCCGATATGGTAACTTGCCCGCGCTGTCGAGAGCGAGCTTCGTGGCGAACACACTAATTCACGAGAACCGGCGCCTGCAGTTTCCGCTCGATACCCTGGTCGACGCCCTCATCGAGCTGGAGAACAAGCAGGGACACTGGCCAGCCAAGGCCACCGTGGTCGGGGCGAGCATCGACAACTCCGGTGACGCCAACGCAGGCGTCATTCTGTCGGTTCACCGGCCGGAAGGCGGTGAAGTCATCGAGCGCCGGTATTCCCTGCCCATGCTCGCCGCCGCCATCGTCAACTACTGTCTGACGGTGCGCGTCCCCATCCCGCGCAATTCCACGAAGAGCATCCAGGTGCTCGCGGACAGCGTCGCTCTGGTGCTCGAGAACACCGTAATGGTGCAAAGCCGGCACGAGGAGCTCTCCACGCTGCCGGCCGGCAGCGTGCAGACTGTACCGAGCGCTTCCACGGCCGCGGACACTCCGCCGGAGGAGGCCGTCTCCCCAAACGAGGGCGCGCCACCCAACGGCGCCGCCCCTCCAAACGAGGCCACCCCAAACGAGGCCGCCTCGCCAGAGCAGGCCACCGCGCCCAATGAGGCACCGAAGACGAGCAGCGAGCCGGCCGGGTGACGCGGCCAGCGCTCACGCGCCTGAGTCTTCTCCGCGAGGAGGGTCGCGCCTGGCGTGGTCGATGCCGGCGACGAGATGATAGAAGGCGTCCACCAAAGGAAGGGGCAGTTCCAACCCCTTCGCCTGTCGCGTGGCGTATCCGAAGGTCTCCTCGATCTCGAGTGGCCGGCCCGCTTCCAGATCCTGAAGCGCTGACATCCGGTGATCCGGCGCTCGCGAGCGCATGTTCTCGCCAACTCTCAGGATCGCCTCCACCGCATCCGGCTCCGAGGCATGAATGACCGTCCCAAGTGGTAGGGACGCCGCGTTATCGACCAATGCGATTCCTTTCGCCTGCGCCACTCGGGCGACCTCGCGAACGAGCCGTACCAGCACGCGCGCGCAGTCCGCATCGCTCAGATAACGCCAGCTCGCGCTCCGCGTCGTCACGGCCATGCACACCAGGCCCAGCCAGACGGTGAACTTGCTCCACTCCATCGACAGAATGTTGGCGACGGCGGTCGACCGGACACCGGCGCCGTCGATCATCCCTGCAAGACGTACCGCCCGCTCACTGATGCCGCCGGCCAGTTCTCCCAGCGGCAGATTCACGTTGCGCGTGAAGAGTACCTCACCTGACGGCAGCAACTCGCCGCTCGTGTCCGCAAGAGCGCCCAGCACCTGCGCGGCGCCGAAGGTTTGTGCCAGCAACTCGTCCTTCAGGACGCCATTCTGAATGGAGAGCGCCGCCCCGACCTGCACATGCCGCAGCCGCTCGAGCGCGGCCTCGGTGCCGGGCGTCTTCGTCGCGACGATCAGGACGTCGGCTGCCCGGAGCCGAGCGGGGTCGGTGATCACCTGAACGGGCAGGGAGAAGTCGCCGAGTCCCTTGATGCGCAGGCCGTCCCGTTCCACCGCACGCGCCCGATCGCCGCGCGCCAGCACGACGACGGAATGGCCGGCCCGCGCCAGATGCGCGGCCAGGATGGAGCCGATGGCTCCGGCGCCGAGAATGGCGAATTCAGCTCGACTCACGATGCGCATTATATATAGCCACCTGCGGCGGCGGGGCACATCCGTGTGCCTCTCGGCTCGGCTCAGGATAGCCCTGCAAGCACGTCGCCGAGCCGCTTCACTTCCCCGATGGTGTTGTAATGCGCCAGCGATGCCCGCACGGCGCCGGTCTCCACGGCCAGGCCGAGCCGGCGCATGAGCCGGGGCGAGTACATGTGTCCGTCGCGGATTGCGATGCCCGCCGCCGCCGCCGCCTGCGTCACCGCCGCGGGCGCTATCCCGGGGATATTGAAACACACCGTCGGCACGCGCTCGCGCAACTGGTCTTCCTCCCGCAGGCCGTAGATCTCGGCGCCGCAGTCCCGCAACGCCCGCAACAATGCACGCGACAGGCCCTGCTCGTAGTCGCGAATCGCGGCCATGGCCGCGCGACAGTCCTCGCGCAGCGAGGTCTCGCACGTCGGCCCGGCGCGACCGGTCACGGTGCGCCCCACCTGGGCGAGGTAATCGATCGCCGCGGCCATGCCGGCCACGTTCTCGTAGATGAAGGTCCCCGCCTCGAGCTTGCCCGGCGGCTCGTCAGGTATGAAGTCTTCGCGAAAGCTCGGGAGCCTGACGAGCGCCTCGTGGCGTCCCCAGAGGAAGCCCATGTGCGGCGAGAAGATCTTGTAGCCCGAGCAGACCAGATAATCACAGTCGAGAGCCTGGACATCGATGATGCCGTGCGGACCGTAGTGCACGGCATCGACGAAGATCTCCGCCCCCGCCGCATGCGCCAGGTCCGCCGCGGCGCGTACGTCGACGATACTGCCGATTGCGTTGGAAGTCAGGGCACAGGCGACCAGGCGCGTCCGGGGACCGAGCACGGGGCGCAGGTCCTGCGGGTTCAGGCGCCCGTCCTGCCGCATGGGCCACCAGCGCACCTTCGCGCCCATGCGCTCGAGCGCGAGCCAGGTCGCGATATTCGCCTCGTGATCGAGGTCGGTGGCGATGATCTCGTCCCGCTCACCGAGCATCTGACCGACCGCGAGACTCACCATGCGGATGAAGGAGGTCGCATTCATCCCGAAGGCAATCTCTTCCGGGCGGTGAGCGTTGATGAAAGCGGCCACGTGCGAGCGCGCCCGCGAGATCATGGCGTCGACGGCCAGACTGCGGGGATAACGCCCGCCGCGCTGCACGTTGTGCTCGATCAGATGGCGCGTGACCGCCGCCAGCACTCCGTCCGGCACTTGCGCCCCCGCCGCATTGTCGAAAAAAACTCCGGAGCCGGCGGCGCGCAGGGCCGGGAACTGCCGTCGCAACATCTCGACGGGAAACTCGCGCACGCTCATTGTGACCTCAGGTCCGCGGACCGAATTGCCCGCGATGGGCGCCCATGGCCGCGATGAAGCGGTCGATGTCCGCGGTGGAGTTGTAGAAGTGGATGGTGGCGCGGATATTGTTGTCCCTGAACGAGGTCACGATGTCCTCCTGCAGAAGCCGGGCGAAGAGTCCGGCGGCATCGCGCGCCGGCACCGCCACCATGGGGCCTCGGCGCGCATCCTCCGGCGGCGTCACGGCCGGCCAGCCGATGGCGCCCAGCCCCTCCAGGCAGTGCCGAGTCAACGCCCGCACCCGCGCCTCGATCGCATCGGTGCCCGTCTCCAGGATGATCTTCAGGCCCGCCTCCGCGGCATAACAGTTGACCACCGGCGGCGTACCGGCCTCGAAGCGCCGTGCGCTCTGCGACGGCCGGTTCGCCGTGATGTCCATCGCCGTGATGTCCTGCTGCGCGAACCAGCCGGAGTTGCTCGGCACGAGCTCGGGTATCAAGCCCGAGCGCACGTAGAGGAAACCGATGCCGGCAGTGCCGAGCAGGTACTTGAGCATGCCGCCGACCGCGAAATCGACCCCGAGCGCCCTCGCGTCGACCGTCATGGCGCCGATCGCCTGGTAGCAGTCGACCATCATGAGCGCGCCCCGCTCGCGCGCCAGGCGCGCGATAGCGGCGATGTCGAGCCGCGCGCCATTGCGGAAGCAGACCTGCGTCACCGCGACGAGACGCGTCCGCTCGTCGATCAGTCGGGCGAAATTCTCGAGCGGGATGTAGCCGTCGGCGCCAGCCGGTACGTGCACCACCCGGGCGCCGCGCCGCTCCTGGGCGTGCCAGATCTGCGCGTTGGTGGGGAACTCGAAGTCGCTGATGACGACCTTGTCGCGCGGCCCGTTGAAATCCAACGCGCTGGCAAGCGCGTTGATGCCTGCCGAGGCGGACGCGGTTACGGCTATCTCGTCCGGCGTGACGCGCAACACCTGCGCCATCGCTGCCCTGACGGCCTCGTTCTTCATGACCCAGACGTCCCAGTTCGCGCCAACCGCCAGTCGATCATCCATGTAAGCATCGAACGCCTCGCGCACGGTGTCCGCTAGTGCGCAGTACGAGCCGCTGTTAAGATAGGTCTTGCGCCGGAGCACCGGAAATCTGCGCCGCAGCGCCTCGAAGTCGATCGTCATCTTCAACCCTTCCGCGTTGTCGCCTCGTGTCCAACCCGACGGTCACCGCCGTGAGCCTCGCCGACATCCGCGCCGCGCAGGCGCGCCTCGGCCCCATCGCGCTGCGCTCGCCCCTGCTCCCCTGCCTGGCCGCGGAGGCGCGCTGCGAGGTCCACCTCAAGCTCGATAACCTGCAGCCCACGGGCTCCTTCAAGATCCGGCCGGTGGGCAACATCGTGCTGGCGCGGCCCGCCGAGTCGCTGCGGGCCGGCATCTACACGGTGAGCTCCGGGAACAGCGCGCTCGCGGTTGCCTATCTCGCAAGGCGGCTGGGCATCGCCGCCGCGGCGGTGGTGAGTCCGGGGGCGCCCAGGGCGAAGCTCGAAGGGCTGCACGCGCTCGGGGCGCGCATCGTGGAGATCCCGTTCGATTCCTGGTGGCGTGCCGTCGAGGCCCGCAGAGTGGCGGGCGAGAGTGGCACTTACATAGATGCTGCGCGCGACCCCGCGGCAATCGCCGGCGATGGCTCGCTCGGGATCGAAATCTTCGAGCAGTTGCCGCAGGTGGAGGCCATCTTCACCCCGCTCGGCAGCGGGGCGCTCGCCTGCGGCATCGCGTGCGCGATGCGCGCGCTCAATACCGACGTCAAGGTGATCGCGTGTGAGCTCGAGAGCGCGCAGCCGTTCGGCGCAGCTCTGCGGGCCGGCAAGGTAGTCACGACGCAGGCGCACTCGGGCTTCGTGAGCGGAGTGGGCTTTCACTCGCTCCTCCCGGAGATGTGGCCGCTGGCGCGGGAGGTGATCGATGGCGCCATGACCGTATCGCTCGCCGAGGTCGCCGCCGCCATCGCCCTGCTCGCCGGGCGCAACAAGGTCATCGCCGAGGGGGCGGGAGCGATTCCGGTGGCCGCGGCGCTGAGCGGCCGCCATCCGTACCGCCGGGTCTGCGCGGTGGTGTCGGGAGGCAATCTGGATGTCTCGAGGCTGTGCACGATACTCGCCGGCCAGGTGCCGGACTAACTCCTGGTCTGCGGCGCGGCGGCGGCGGTCCGCAGCCGCGCGCGCCGCACGAAGTAGGCCACGGAGATGACCGCGACCCACGGCACCCCATAGAGCCACGACACATCGAAGGTGGGATCGAGACCCATGGTCACGAGAACCGCCACCAGCATGGCAATCCCCGCATACTGCATCCAGGGGAAGAACGGCATGCGCACCGGCAGGCTGGCCGCATCGTGGCGGCGGCGAAAGCTCAAGTGGCTGGCGAAGACGAAGAGCCACACCAGAATCGCCGCGAACAGCGCCACCCCGAAGAGATCGGCATAGGCATCCGGCGTGAGGTAGGACGCCGCAGCGGCGATGAGCACGAAGACGCCCGAGACCAGGATCGCCGCCACGGGACTCCCGCGCTCGCTCAAACTCCCGAGCAGTCGCGGCGCGTAGCCCCCGCGGGAGAGTGAGAACAGCATGCGCGAGCACAGATAGACGTCGGTATTCATGCTCGAGAGCGCCGCGCTGATCACCACGAAATTCATGATGCCCGCCGCGTCCCTGACACCCGAGCGCTGAAAGACGGTGACGAACGGGCTCTGGGCGACTACCTTCACGCCGGTCGCCGTCCACGGAACGACCGTGACGATGACCGCAACCGCCAGCACGTAGAAGAGAAACAACCGCAACACCATCGTGCGCAGAGCGGCGGGGATGGCCACCTCGGGATTCTTGGTCTCGCCGGAGGTCACGGCGATGACTTCGATGCCGTTGAACGAGAAGATCCCGACCGTGACGGCCATCCACAACCCCGCCACGCCCTTCGGCAGGAACCCGCCGGGCAACCCCGTGAGATTGTGCAGTCCGACGGCCGGATGACCGATGCCGACTATGCTCGCCAGTCCGAAGATGATGAAGAGGATGATGGCCACCACCTTGATCAGGGCCAGCCACGACTCCAGCGTGCCGAAGTTGCCCACCGAGCGCGAGTTGAAATAAAGCAGCACCAGGCAGAAGCCGAGCGCCCACATCCACACGGGCACGTGGGGAAACCAGTACTGCATGTACAGGCCCGCGGCCACCGCCTCCCCGCCCACGGCAATGGCCTGCGCGATCCAGTACGTATAACGCACGACGAACCCCGCCCAGGGATTGAGGTATGTCTCCGCATACGTCCCGAACGAGCCGGCGGTCGGATGCACCACCGCCATCTCCGAGAGACTGAAGACCATCACGAGCGCCACGAACCCTGCGAGCGCGTAGCTCACGATGACGGCGGGGCCCGCGTAACCCACCGCAAGACCGCTGCCCATGAAGAGCCCCGTACCGATGGCTCCGCCGAGCCCGATCATCACGATCTGGGCTTTCCCGAGGCCGCGCCTCAGGCCCTTTTCCTGCTCGCTCGAGCCGACCGGGGTCACGCTCCGCATTCGCCGAGACAGGTCATATCAGAAGTCGCGGGTCACGTTGAGCCCAATGGTGCGCGGCTGCACCGTGAGTAGCGCGTGCGGGTCCTGGGTGGAGTTGATGGCAGAGACCTGCGCGCGCTCATTGGTCAGATTATGCGCAAAGAGCGTGAAGGTCCAGCTCTGGTACGTCGCCCCCGCGTGTAGATTCCACAGCGTATAAGAGGGCAGCGGCAGGTTGAACGGATTCGAGGCGAAGTAGGAGTTCACGGAATCCCGATAACTCATGTCCATCCCGACGCTCGCCAGCCAGTCGTCGGTCACCGGGCGGTTGTAATCGACACCCACGGCGAACTGGAACTCCGGCACGTACGGGACGGTATCGCCGGTCACGCCCAGGGTCGGGTTGAGCACCTCCTGCGCCGCGCTCGCGCCCTGAGTGAGATAGGCGTTCTGGTAGGAGCCGGTAATCCAGGTGGTGAGATAGTTCATCGGCCGCGCCTTCAGGTCGAGCTCGGCGCCGTTGACCTGCGCGGTGCCCGCGTTGCCGATATAAGAGAAGGTGCCGTCCGGAGTCGTGAGCGACGCCTGCATGTTGTTCCAGTGGATGATATAGCCGTCGATCTGGTAATCGAAGTAACCGCCGAACAACTTCCCCTTCAGTCCGAGCTCGTAGTTGGTCAGTGAGTCGGGCGCATAGGACCCCGGAATCGGCTCGAAGGGCTCGCTCTGGGCATTCAGGCCGCCGCTGCGGAATCCGGTCGCGACCGTCGCATAGGCGAGGGCGGCGGTGCTGAACTCGTAGCTGATATTGCCCTTCCACGTGACCTTGTCGTAGCTCTGGCGCACGTCGGGAATCGGTACCAGGGTGGCCGCGCCCGGCGGGAAGCCGCCGAAAGGATGGGTCTGCTCCTGGTAGCCGGTCAGATCTTCGGTGAAATACCTGAGGCCGGCGACCGCCGTCCACCTGTTGGTGATCTTCCAGGTCGCCTCGCCGAATCCCGCCGACTGGATGGTGCCGCGGTGATCGATCCGGCCGAAGAAGGTATCACCGACGCCGGGGTAATTCAGCGCGTCCTCGCTGTTGGAGCTGCTGAACGGGCCGGTCACGAAACCCAGCGCGTCGGTCGTGAGCACATCGACGGTGAGCGTCTGGGTGCTCTGCTCGCGGAACGCGCCGACCACGAAGTTGACCGGAAAGTCGAGCGCGCTCGCGAACCGCATCTCGCTCGAGTTGGCGCGGTACTCGCGCGGCTCGAGCGTCTCGGCGGGCGTATCGATGCCGAAGGAGATGAGAATCGGAGTCGAGTCGAAGTTGAAGTCGGTGTTACGGTCGAACTGGTGGTCGGTGACGGTGAGCTGGCCGATCGCGGTCCGCCAATTGAGGGTCGCCCCGAACACCTGCAGGTGGTCGGCCCAGGGGCTCTGCGTCACATCGGTGTTGCAGAGGTCGCAGCCCTGCACCGGCGCGATGCCGCCGCCGTTGAAG
>Ga0335075_10002181_pt1 | contig 31692 bp, 32 predicted proteins | sample Lox_Sample_24_FD_206723 | JGI IMG/M metagenome (GOLD analysis project Ga0335075, IMG submission 206723) | Soil microbial communities from Loxahatchee National Wildlife Refuge, Florida, United States - Lox_Sample_2.4 | ecosystem: Environmental > Terrestrial > Soil > Wetlands | place: USA...
TGCGGCAGCACGTACAGCACGAAAATGCCCCAGCCCACCACGTTGACCGCCACGACGAAAGCCAGCATGGCGCCGAGCCGACCCCACTCACGGAGCCTCATCACGGACCGCCCTTCCTCCGAGGACTGGTGCTCGTCAGGCCGACCAGGCCAGGCGACCGGACTCATCCCCCGGGAAGGGGCTTGACCGTTGCGGGACAGTGCCGGGCTCGCACCGGACTTCGCTGGCTGGCTGGCGCCCTGGCCATCGCGGCCGGAGCAATGGGAAAGCTACAAGCCCGGAGCCAATACCGTCAAGGCTCACCAGATGATTAGGTATAGGTCTGCTAATTCAGCACCCGGCCTTTAGGCGCACCTGGTGCACCCCGCCCGGCGCGGGCCTACGCGACACGCCGACACGACATGTGGTGCTTGGTCTTTCCAGTGCCCCAACATATGGTGCTGCTCGCCGAGTTTCCGAGGAGGCAGCAGCGATGACGGTTACCGAAGCCAGGCCCACGCAGGCGCGGATGCAGGTCCGCAAGCGGAACGGGGACGCCGAGCCCGTCGACGTAAACAAGATCGTCCGCGCGGTTGAACGGTGCGCGGGCGGGCTGGACGAGGTCGACCCGATGCGGGTGGCGACCAGGACGATCAGCGGCCTGTATGACGGGGCGACCACGGCGGAACTGGACCGGCTGTCGATCCAGACGGCCGCGGAGATGACCGGCGAGGAGCCGCAGTACTCGCGGCTGGCGGGCAGGCTGCTGGCCGGCTACATCGGCAAGGAAGTGCGGGGGCATCCCGTCGCCTCGTTCAGCCAGTCGGTCGCGCTGGGCCAGGCCGAAGGGCTGATCAACGACAACACGGCCCGGTTCGTCAAGGACAACGCGCGCAAGCTGGACGACGCCATCAACCCCGATGCCGACCTGGACTTCGAGTACTTCGGCATCAAGACGGTCTACGACCGGTACCTGCTGCGGCACCCGTCCACCCGGCTGGTGATCGAGACCCCGCAGTACTTCCTGCTGCGGGTGGCGTGCGGGCTGTCGCCGACTCCGGCCGAGGCGGTCGGGTTCTACCGGCTGATGTCGTCGCTGGCCTACCTGCCCAGCTCGCCGACGCTGTTCAACTCCGGCACCAGCCACCCGCAGATGTCCTCCTGCTTCCTGGTCGACTCCCCACGGGACAACCTCGACTCGATCTACTCCCGGTACGCGCAGGTCGCACAGCTCAGCAAGTTCTCCGGCGGGATCGGGATCTCCTGGTCGCGGGTGCGGTCCCGCGGCGCGCTGATCCGCGGCACGAACGGCAAATCCAACGGCATCGTCCCGTTCTTGCGGACGCTGGACGCGTCGGTGGCGGCGGTGAACCAGGGTGGCCGCCGCAAGGGCGCCGCCTGCGTCTACCTGGAGCCCTGGCACCCCGACGTCGAGGAGTTCCTCGAACTGCGCGACAACACCGGCGAAGACGCCCGGCGCACCCACAACCTGAACCTGGCCAACTGGCTCCCGGACGAGTTCATGCGCCGGGTCGAGGCCGGCCAGATGTGGTCGCTGATCGACCCGGACCAGGTGCCCGAGCTGCCCGACCTGTGGGGCGAGGCGTTTGACGCGGCCTACCGGGCCGCCGAGGCCGACGGCCGCTACGTACGCCAGGTGAAGGCGCGCGATCTGTACGCGAAGATGATGCGCACCCTGGCCCAGACCGGCAACGGCTGGATGACGTTCAAGGACGCCTGCAACGCCAAGTGCAACCAGGCCGGCCAGCCGGGCAGCGTGGTGCATCTGTCGAACCTGTGCACCGAGATCACCGAGGTGACCACGGACACCGAGACCGCCGTGTGCAACCTCGGCTCGGTCAACCTGGCCCGCCACCTGGCCGCCGGTACCGGTGGCACCCCGGAGGTCGACTGGGACAAGTTGCGCGGCACCGTGCGCACGGCCGTCTCGTTCCTGGACCGGGTCATCGACCTGACCTTCTACCCCAGCAAGCAGGCTGCCGCGTCGAACCCCCGCTGGCGGCCGGTCGGGCTGGGCGTGATGGGCCTGCAGGATGTGTTCTTCGCACTGCGGCTGCCGTTCGACTCACCCGAGGCGCGCGAGCTGTCCGCGCGGATCACCGAGGAAATTTACCTGACGGCGCTGGAGGCCTCGGCCGACCTGGCCCAGCGGCACGGGGCGCATCCGGCGTTCGGGCAGACGCGCGCCGCCGCGGGCCAGCTGCAGCCCGATCTGTGGGGCGTGGCGGGCACGCAGGCGGCCCGGTGGAAGGCGCTGCGCAAACGGATCAAGCAAACCGGGCTGCGCAACTCGCTGCTGATCGCCATCGCCCCGACCGCGACCATCGCCTCGATCGCCGGGTGCTACGAGTGCGTCGAGCCCCAGGTGTCGAACCTGTTCAAGCGCGAGACCATGTCCGGGGAGTTCCTCCAGGTCAACACCGCGCTGGTGACCGAGCTGAAGGCAAACGGCCGGTGGACCCCCGCGGTGCAGGACCAGATCAAGCAGGCCGACGGCTCGGTGCAGCACGTCACCGCGCTGCCAGAAGAGACCAGGCAGCTGTTCCGCACCGCGTGGGAGCTGCCGCAGCGGGCGCTGATCGACATGGCCGCCGCCCGGGCCCCGTACATCGATCAGAGCCAGTCGCTCAACCTTTTCCTGGCCGCTCCCACCATCGGCAAGCTGTCGTCGATGTACCTGCACGCCTGGAAATCCGGCCTGAAGACCACCTACTACCTGCGGTCCCGCCCGGCGACCCGGATCCAGCAGGCCACCGTCGCGCTGCCCGCGACGGCGGCCACCGCCGAGAGCGCCGCCGCGGACGCCGTCGCCTGCTCCCTGGAAAACCCCGAGACCTGCGAGGCCTGCCAGTGAAGCTGCTCGACCCCGGCATGGACCTGACCCTGCGGCCGATGCGCTACCCGCAGTTCTATGAGCGGTTCCGTGACGCCATCAAGAACACCTGGACGGTCGAAGAGGTCGACCTGCACTCCGACCTGGCCGACCTGGGCCGGCTGTCACCCGCGGAGCGGCACCTGGTCTCCCGGCTGGTCGCGTTCTTCGCCACCGGCGACACCATCGTCGCCAACAACCTCGTGCTCAACCTGTACCAGCACGTCAACTCGCCCGAGGGCCGGCTGTACCTGTCCCGGCAGCTGTTCGAGGAAGCCGTGCACGTGCAGTTCTACCTCACCCTGCTGGACACCTACGTGCCCGACGAGGCCGAGCGGGCGCAGGCGTTCGCGGCCGTGGAGAACATCCCCTCCATCGCCCGCAAAGCCCAGTTCTGCTTCAGGTGGATCGACTCCATCTTCGAGCTGCGCGAGCTGCGCACCGCCGCCGACCGGCGATCGTTCCTGCTCAACCTGATCTGCTTCGCCGCCTGCATCGAGGGGCTGTTCTTCTACGGCGCGTTCGCCTACGTCTACTTCCTGCGTTCTCGCGGCCTGCTCAACGGCCTGGCCTCGGGCACCAACTGGGTGTTCCGCGACGAGTCCATGCACATGGCTTTCGCGTTCGATGTGGTCGACACCGTCCGCCGCCAGGAACCAGGCCTGTTCGACGAGCACATGGCCGCTCAGGTCCGCGAGATGCTGGCCGAAGCCGTGGAATGCGAGGTTCAGTTCGCCGAGGACCTGCTCGGCCAGGGCGTGGCCGGGCTGTCCCTGGCCGACATGCGTGCCTACCTGCAGCACGTCGCCGACCGGCGGCTGGCCCAGCTCGGCATAGAGCCGCTGTACGGCTCGGCGAACCCGCTGGCCTTCATGGACCTGCAGGACGTCCAGGAACTGTCCAACTTCTTCGAGCGCCGCGTCTCCGCCTACCAGGTCGGCGTCACCGGAGAAGTCTCCTTTGACGACGACTTCTGAGCCGGCGCCGCCCGCCGCGCAGGCCGGGGCATCGCCGCCGCGGCAGGGCCAGTGATCGGGAGCTCAAATGATCAGATGATTAGGTACCTACTGCAGATATGCCATACTGCGCACGTGCATCTGTTGCCGGCCGAGCGCTCCGGCCATCGGGTGATCGACGGCGAGCGCGTCTGCCAGGCGATCGCCGCCCTGGATGATCGCGAGGCGATCCAGGCGCGCGCCCGGCGGTTCGCGGTGCTGGGCGATCCCACCCGGCTAATGATCCTGACCTGCATCAAGGCCGCCGCGCCGATCAGCGTCTCCGACCTGGCCGCAGCTACCGGCCTGAACGACACGACTGTCTCGCAGACCCTGCGCTACCTGCGGGCCAGCCAGATCGTGGCCACCGAGCGCGACGGCCGGGTCATCCGTTACCGGCTCGCCAGCAACGCCGTCGCGGCCCTGCTGGCTGGCGAAGACGCGGCACTGGCTTGATCACCACCTGATTCGCAGGGACTTCAGATCGGTCACTTCTTCGCCTATGGTTTCGGCGGCGGTCCCGCTACGCGCTGGAAACCAGGCGGCGCAGTCACGGTCAGGCGAGCCAGGTTGGCGGCGGTCGGCGGCAGCCACGAGATGTCGTACACGGTGTGGCGGCGCGACCGGGCCGTCCGATTGCCAGCGCACTGGCAGGTAACTCGACGAGCTGACCCACAGCGTGGTCGGAGACGTGATCATCCCAGTGGCCTTCAGCACCGCCCGGGACGGGACCAGCTTGATCGTGCTGACCCCGCCCACCTGCTCCGGGCCGGCCATCAGGAGCTGGCCGCAGCGGACCGCCTCGCGAATGCCGGCTATGAGCTGAATGGGTGTCTCACCCATGTAGAACGGGACGATCTGACGGCACGAGGACGTCGTAGGGCTCGGCGGCCTAAGTTTCCCGCCGGTTAGGCTCGGCCGGCTTTCCTGCCGGTACCAGGTCTTCGTGGCGTAGTTCACCGTGATGCTCATGCTTTTCGCCGGCGTCCAGAGAGGATGTAGTCCGCGTTGACCGTAGCGTCGAGTGTGACCCCGAGGCGATGGCGCTGGCCACAGCGGCGGTTCCGGCAGCGGCTGCCGCCCAGGTGGTGATCTGCCGCCTTCGCTGGCGCCGGTAGGCCTGGACGGCCAGCCCGCGTGCGGTGTACGGCTAGGGCACGAGGACCACGGCCTGGCCGTTGAGCCTGGCCAGGCGCGCGACCACACCGATGAAGCTCCCGGTGGAGAACGCGAAGGCAACTACATGGTCTTGGCCGACGCAGTAGAGGCGGCTGTCGGACCCGAACCGCAATCCGCGCGGCCGCGCGAACCCCACCGCGGGGTCGGGAGTAAACACACGGACGAGCCTTCCCGTCGAAGGGTCGTACTCCCGGGCGCTCGCTTTCGCGCCGGGGGAACCGTAGGGCCACTCGCTGGAGACCAGGATGTTCCCGTTGGGAGCGACGGTGAGATCGAGAGGGCTCAGTTCGGGGTCGTCGACGAGGCGGGGCGTGCGCAGTGCTCCCCCTGGGCCGAACACGGCGATCGTGTTCTCGCCCGCACCGGACGGGCCTATGCCGGAGGCCAGATAGATCTCACCGTCGGGCCCGAAGCCAAATCCCCGCGGGAATGGGACGATCGCGTCGGGCAGGACGGGCTCTCCATCGTGGTCGAGACGAGCAGGCAGGGCGAGGATCGTCCGGCGCCGCCGCAGCCCGACGTAGTACCGGCCGTCGGGCCCGAACGTCCCCCCACCTGGGTCGAGCCCGTCGATCCGTCCCGAGTCGCGGGCGACTTGTCCATTCTGGTCGAGCGCCAGTACCCGATCGTCGCCGCTGTTGAGGTACACGAGTTCACCGGCCGGGTCGATGCCGAGACCGCGCGGATCGGTTATCCGGCGATCCTGGCTGAACGGTCCGGTCAGCGCACCGTCAGCGGCGAAACTGAGGATCGCGCCGTAGCCGTCACCGTTCGCTCCGCTGGCGCTGGTAACCAGGATCCGGTTCATGCCCTGGCGCGGCTTCACAGGCCCAGGAACTGGGGAGCGGTGGCGACCGACCTCCAGACTTGACCTGGGTCGGGTACCAGCCTCCGATCCTTCAGGTCGAGAACCCCGCCGACATTGGAGATTTCGGCGGCCAGCGTTCCGTCCGCCAGGCGGATCTCCTGCTCAATGCGGAAGGTCTTTCTGTCGCCCCAGGTGAATTCGCACGACACGGTGACCTCCTGGCCCCCTTGGATCTCGTGGTGGAAGCGGATCCGCTCCTCCACGCTCACCGGCCCGATCCCTCGGGCGGCGAGGTCGGCTTGGCCGATTCCCGCGGCTCGCATGCATTCCCAGCGCGCGTGATGGCCGTACTGAAGCAGCACCGCGCCGGCCACGTGCCCATTGGAGTCGATCTCATAGGCACGGGCCACGATGCGTACGGTGAAGGGCTTGTCACCCACGATCGGCGTCTTCCTGTTCGGCGAGCCAGGTTCGGGACCGGTCGGTGATGTAGCGCCGGCCGTCGGAGCGAGTCTGGATCCAGTCGCCTCGCGTCCAGCCGCCGGCCGTCTGGGGGGCGAAGCCATGCCTGCGGAACAGGGCACTGGCCTGCGACCGGGTCAGGCCCCGGTCACCCCATTCATTAAGCAGTGCCTCGGTCCGCGCCGATTCGGGCGGCTGGTCGGGGCTGCGGGCGATCGATTCGGCCAGCGCGTCGAAGCCCCTGGCGATCTGGCGTAGGGCGGCCGCGACGTCCCGAAGACCCTCCACGCTTCCGCATCGTATAGCAATCGATAGCGATTGAAAAGCGATCGATTATCAGCCCGGCGACTGTGACGCCGCGGCTTGGCGTGTACCGGCCGCGTGCCGGCCTGGCGTGCGCGCACCAGCAGGTGAGGAATGCCCGGCTTCCAGCGCCCGGGTAGAGTCGCCACCGGTGAGCCGTTCACAGCCCCAAGCGACCGCGCGGCCCGATGATCTGGCCGTGACCGCGCAGCGATGCGCGGCCCAACTGCTGTGCGGCGACCCAGCGCGCAGCGCCGAGGAGGTCGCCAGGCGACTGCTGGCGATTCAGGCGCAAGACCCGCGTGGTGCGCGGCTCACGATCCGGGCACGGTCCGCGGGATTGTCTGCCTCAGACGTCGACGCCGCCCTCACTCAGCGGCGTTCGCTGATCGTGACCTGGCTGAACCGCGGCACCCTGCATCTGGTTCGCAGCGAGGACTACTGGTGGCTGCATCCGCTGACCGCCCCGCAGCTGCGTACCGGGACCTCCCGGCGGCTGGCGCAAGAAGGCGTGCCGCCGCAGGACGCGGAGCGGGCGGTGGCCACCATGCAGGCCGCGCTGGACAGCGACGGCCCGCTGACCCGGTCTCAGCTACGGGAGCGGGTGGCCGCTGCCGGAGTCCGGACGGAGGGCCAGGCCATGGTGCACATCCTGGTTTTGGCCAGCCTCCGCGGCCTTATCGTGCGCGGCCCGGTCATTGGGCGGGACCAGGCATTCGTGCTCGTCCAGGACTGGCTAGGACCGCCACCCCCGGCGATGAGCCGCGAGGCCGCGCTCGGTGAACTGGCCCGGCGCTATCTTGCCGGGCATGCCCCGGCGGCCGACCGCGACCTCGCCAAGTGGGCAGGCATCGGACTGCGCGATGCCCGGCTCGGCCTGGCCCGGTGCGGCGCGACCCAGCGACCGGACGGCCTGGCCGAGCTGCCGGCGAACGCTCAGCAACCTGCGAACCCGCGGCTCCCGGCGAGCCTGCGGCAAGTGGCCGCCGGGCTGCCGCCACCTCTCCTGCTGGGCGCGTTCGAGCCGTTGCTGCTCGGCTGGGCTTCCCGGGACCCGATCGTCGGCCCGCACCGGGGGCTGGTCACCGTCAACGGCCTGTTCCGGCCGTTCGCGCTGGCCGGCGGCCGGGCCGTGGCGACCTGGAGCATCACCGGCGGCAAGGTGGTGCTCGCACCGTTCAGCCCGCTGGACGCCCAGGCCCAGACGGCACTGGCCGCTGACGCCGCCGACGTGATGCGGTTCCTCGGCGAATAGGGCCCCCGGTCGCAACTCGGTACATTCGTAATCATGGCGCGTGCAGGGAGCCACCAGGCTGGATCGAACGGCGGCGAGCGAGAGCGGGCCGGTGATCCGGGCCCGCGGTACGTGGTGAGAGCCGGGCACGCCTTCGACGGCTCGCGGTTCCTGACTGGTGGCGCCCAGGTCCTCGTGGACGGCGGCCTGATCGTGGGGGTGGAGCCACACCGCAGCCCGGGCCCGGACGGCTGGCCGGTGATCGACCATCCCACTGGCACCGTCCTGCCCGGGCTCATCGACACCCACGTGCATTTGGTGGGCGGCGCAGAACCCGATGCGCTGGCCCTGGACACCGGCCGGTCCGGCGCCCAGCGCGAGCAGGTGATCCGCCGGTCCCTCCGGCAGCACCTGGAGCAGGGCGTCACGACCGTCCGGGACCTCGGGGACACCCAGTGGGCCGTGCTGGATCGCGAGGCGCAGGACGGCGAGCCGTCCGTCGTGGCGTCCGGTCCCCCGATCACCTCTCCCGGCGGGCATTGCGCCGCCATGGGCGGTGAGGCCAGCGGGGCGCCCGCGTTAACGGCGCTGGTGGCGCGGCGGCATGAGCGGGGCGCGCAGGCGGTGAAGATCATGGTGAGCGGCGGGGCGATGACCGCGGGCTCGGACCTGCTTGAGCTGCAGTTCGGGCTGGACGACGTCCGGCTGGTCGTCGACGAGGCGCATCGCCGGGGGTTGCCGGTGACGGCACACGCTCACTCCACGCCGTCGGTCGAGGTGTGCGTCGCCGCAGGCGTCGACGGGATCGAGCACTGCACCTGCCTGACCGCCCGGGGCATCCACGCTCCGCCGGCCCTGATCGGCGCGCTGGCCGCGCGCGGGATCCGGGTGTGCCCCACCTTCGGCCGCCTGCCCGGGCTGCCGCGCTCCCCCCAGGCCATCGAGGTAATGCAGCGCACCGGGATGACCTTCCAGGCCCGGTTCGAGCAGGTCGGCAAGCTCTTCACGGCCGGGGTGCCGATCCTGGCCGGGTCCGACGCGGGCATCCACCCGGCCAAGCCGCACGGGGTGCTGGCGTACTCCGTTGCCGAGCTGGTCCAGGCCGGGCTGCCTGCCGCCGCTGCGCTGGCCGCCGCCACGTCGGCGGCGGCCGACGCCTGCGGCCTCGGCGGCAGCCGCGGCCGGCTTCACCCCGGGATGGCCGCCGACCTGCTCGTCGTGGAGGGTGACCTGGCCAAGGATGTCGCGGCGCTGACCCGGCCGCGGCTGGTGGTCCTGCGCGGGCGGGCGGTCCCGCTCAGCGACGCCGCGCCACCAGCACGGAGTTGACGACATCAGTCAGCGGGTGCACCAGCACCTGTGGCACGCAGCCGGCTGCCTCCGCCACCTCACCGGGCTCGACCACCGGGTACAGCAGCGAGCGCAGCCCATGGGCACTGCGCACCACCAGGTAGGCGCCCGGGACCAGGGCGCGGCCGACCGCGCGCAGCACCGCCCGCTTCTGTTCCCGGGTCTGGCCCACCAGGGCCGCCACGACGGCCACATCACAGCCGGCCAGAAGCTGCGCCATGTCTTCGGCCGACGTGGCGTCGGCCTGTGCCACGTACAGGCCCGGGCCGGGGGCGACGCGGTTGAGCAGCCGCCGGGCGAGGTCTGCGGCCTGGGGCTCGTTGTCGACGACGTCCACCGCCGCACCCAGTTCCCGGTGCATCAGCAGGGCGCTGACGGGCAGCGGGCCGCCGCCGAGGAAGCAGACGCGCCCCCCAGGGCGGGGAACGTGACCCGCCCCCCGAAGGGTATGCACTTCCAGGCAGCTCAGCTGCTGATAGTTCTTCAGGTAGGTGAACCGGCTCAGTTCGGCCCAGGGATCCGCGGCCTCCAGTACCTGGCGGGCCCAGGCCTGTTCGAGCAGCGACTCGCCCTGCGAGCAGAGGCGGAGCAGGTCGGGCCGCAGCCGCCGGATCCGCGCGTCGGCCAGCACGGGTGGCGCCGCCCGGTCGTCCGCGTGGACGCAGACCTGCACGAGTTCCTGGAACAGCGCGTTCACTTCGGGGGCCGGGGCCAGATCGCCGAGGCGGCTCAGTTGCTCGTGGAGCCAAACGATCCGGTCGCAGAGCCCGGCCGCTGGCCCGATGTCGACGTCAGGGGCAGTTCGCGAAGCGGTGACGCTCATCAGCCGGCGCGGTGCAGCAGCGCCTCGGTGTCGATCTCGAAGTGGACGCAGTTGAACGGGTCGGGGCGGCTGTCGTGGATCTCACGGACGGGCAGGGAGCGCCAGAACGCCTCCGCACCGGGTACCCCGGCGTCGGTGTGGAGGTAAACCCGGCTGTAGCCGCCGGGTCCGGTGCTCCAGGCGACGGCCTGCTCAACCAGGGCCCGGCCCAAACCCCGGCGCCGGCCCCGGCCCGAGACCCAGACTCGCACTAACTGGCAGACATCCGGCTGGTTGTAGCGCTCGGCCAGCCAAACCGGGTTCGGCGGGCTGGCCAGCTCGCAAGGCCGCACGGCCGCGGTCCCCAGCAACTCGCCTCCCAGCCGCGCCACCAGCAGGACCGAGCGCGGCGGACGCAGATAGGCGGCCTCCAGGTTGTCCAGGTCCCGGTGCCACTGCGGGCGGTAGCCCCCCAGATCGCTTTCCAGCACCTCCCGCATCACCCGCCCGGCGTCTGGCAGATCGGGCGGTTCGGCGAGCGTGACGCTGAGCTGGGCCGTGCCGACGGTGCCGGCCTGTGGTGCGAACATGATCTCCTCTTGGCGGGACGTCTGACAGTAGATAGGTAAGCCTAACCACGAGGTCCCGCACCTGACCCCGAAATGCACCTCAGACTCAGACTCAATTCCGAAATGGGATGTGACCTCGTATCACAAGTGCGCGGGCGAAAAGAAGTGGCCCAGGTCGGCGGCTGGCTGCGAGCATCGTGACATGGACGAGGTCACCGGGCAGGCCGCGGCGGATCAGCAGATCGCGGCGGCCATGGCGGCCGAGCGCGAGTCGCTGAGTTTGGAGTGCCGGGCCGATGCCGCCTGGCTCGGCCGGCTGCTCGCGCCCGACTTCCACGAGTTCGGTGCCTCCGGAGGCGAGATCGGCTACGAGGGAACGGCCGAGCGGGTGGCCGCGGCGACCGACCCGGAGGGTGAGCCGATCATGGTGGAGAACATGCGGGGATGGCTGCTGGCCGACGGCCTGGTCATGGTCAAGTACACCTCCCAGCACCACGGCAGGCGCGCCAACCGCACGGCGCTATGGCGACGCACCGGGCCCGGCCGCTGGCAGGTGTTCCACCACCAGGGCACGATCACAACCCGCTGACGGTCCGGGCCAGGTACCGCTCGGTTAGCCGAACTGCCCGGGCTGGTAGTCGCCGGCGGGCTGCCGGACGATGACGTTTCCGCGGTTGAACGCGTTGATCAGGGCGATGGCGCACACCAGGGCGGCGAGCTGCTCCTCGTCGTAGTGCTTGGCGGCATTCGCCCAGACCTCGTCCGTGACCCCGCCGGCCGCATCGGCGATGCGGGTGCCCTGCTCGGCCAGTTCCAGAGCAGCGCGCTCGGCATCGGTGAACACCGTGGCCTCGCGCCAGGCCGCGACCATGTTGAGCCGCGCCGAGGTCTCCCCCGCGGCCGCGGCGTCCTTGGTGTGCATGTCGGTGCAGAAACTGCAGCCATTGATCTGGCTGGCGCGGATCTCCACTAGGTGCCACGTCGCGGCGGGCAGCGTCGAGTCCGCGACCACTCGGGCCGCAGCGATGATGTGCTTGGTGAACTTGGCCATGACCGGGCTGGCGAACACGTCCAATCGAGCTTCCATGACCCACTCCTCTGTCCTTGCTTGTGCTTATACCTCTTTGACGAAACAGCACCGCAAGTTGTGATGCCGCCGGGTCCTAGCTCAGCTGGCGGCGGAGGCTGTCAAGATCGCCAAGAACCCAGGCGCTGGTCAGCCACGGGCCATCGGCGGTGAAGAACGCGGCCCCGGCGTAGCCGAAGCGCCGCTGCGTGGCTGGCAGGCCCAGCAGCACCCCGGTATGGGTCCCGGTGTACCGGAGCCGCGCCGCCGCCCGCTGCCGGTCACACACCATCTCGACGATCTCGTTGTGGAAGTCGGCCGAGCCGGCCCGTACCAGATCCCGGTACCGGCGCCACCCATCCCGCCCCGCCGTCTCCTGGCCCAGCGATCCGCGAAAGGCGAAACCAGGACTCAGCGTGTTCTCGACGGCAGGATCGTTCCACTGGTTCCACAGCTCGCTGTAGAACCTCTCGATCAGGTTGCTGATGGATTCCGCCACGCGCACATGGTGGGCGTGAGCATCCAGCCGGTCAAGCCATGAAGTTCTCCGTGGTGGCGACCTTCGCCGGCGGACTCTTCCCGCTGACCGGCTACCCGCACCACCGGCGAGCACGCCCCGGCCCGCGAAAACCCAGGAAGATCATCTTGGGATCTGCACCGCCCGGCCCCAAGCGCGCGGGAACCGCGGGGCTGGCGCACCACCCGGCCTGCCCCCGGCCGGGCCGGTGCAGGATCAGTTCTACGGATGGGGCGGTTGCATGGCGGTTACACCGGCACCGGCGTGACCTGTGGCCGTTGTCCGCGGTCGTGTAACCGCAGCGCAACCGGGGGTGGGGCAGTCTGGGACTGGCGAAGGTCACCAGCAGGGTGACCAGCATCGGGTCGGTCAAGGCCGGTGATGAGGTCTCGGCCCAGATCACCGTCAGCGGCGGGCGGGCCACGGTCACCGCGATTCAGGACCCGGGCCCAGGCACCTTCAGTCGGCGGTGGCCTGCCCTGACCTCGGCCACGGGCATCATGGATGGATGGATGGAGGGAGGGAGGGTCTGGCGGTGCGAGTGCTGGTGATCGAGGACGACCAGGAGCTGGCCGAGGCGCTGGGCGTCGGGCTGCGCCGCGAGCAGCTGGCCGTCGACATCGCCCTCGACGGCCACGACGGGCTGGAACGGGCGCTGATCACCGGGTACGACGTGATCGTGCTCGATCGTGACCTGCCCGGCCTGCACGGCGACCAGGTCTGCGCCGCGCTGGTCGCCGCCGGCTGCCGCAGCCGGGTGCTCATGCTCACCGCAGCCGCCACCATCGACGACCGGGTCGGCGGGCTGGGTATGGGCGCGGATGACTACCTGCCCAAACCATTCGCGTTCGCCGAGCTGGTGGCCCGCATCCGGGCCCTGCTGCGCCGCGCCCAGCCCGGTCTGGCCCCGGTGCTGGTCTGTGGTGATCTGGCGGTTGACCCGGCCAAGCGCCAGGCCAGCCGCGGCGGGCGGGTGCTGGATCTGGGCCCCAAAGAGTTCGGCGTGCTCGAGCTGCTGCTATCGGCCCAGGGCCGGGTCGTGCCCGCCGAGGAACTCCTGGAACGGGTCTGGGACGAGATGGCCGACCCGTTCACCTCCGCGGTCAAGGTCACCATGAGCAGGCTGCGCCGCAAACTCGGCGACCCCCCGCTCATCCAGACCGTCGCCCAGGCCGGATACCGCATCTGAGGTGCCCATGCCCCGAGCCACCCCCACCCCACCCCCACCACAGTCTGCCGAGCCACCCCCGCCAAGCCCAGCCAAGCGGCCGGCCTGGGCGAGCCGGCTGGCCGGGCGGCTGCGCTGGCCCGGGCGCACGGTGCGGCTGCCCCGGCGCACGGTGCGGCTCAAGCTGACCGTGCTGTACGGCGCGCTGTTCCTGGCCTGCGGAACGGCCCTGCTCACCATCACCTACTTCCTCGTCGCCCGCCACCTTCCCACGGTCCTGACCGGCAAAGGCCTGATCACCAGCCAGCAGCAAACCGCCATCAGCAGCGGGAGTTCCGGCGGCGAGGTCTGCTTCCAGCAGTCCGCCGGCACCGCGCAACTGGGCGCGCTGCCCGGCGGGGCGCTGCCGCCCGGCGGCGGATGTACGGCCCTGCTCAGTGCCGCGCGCAGCGACGAACTGCGCCAGCTTGTCACCGACTCCGCGATCGCGCTGGCCATCATGGCCGCCGCCTCCACCGCCCTGGGCTGGGTGGTCGCCGGGCGGGTGCTGCAACCCCTGCGCACCATCACCACCACCGCCCGCCGTATCTCCGCCAGCAACCTGCACCAGCGCCTGGCCCTCGACGGCCCCGACGACGAACTCACCGACCTGGGCAAGACCTTCAACAGCCTGCTCGCCCGCCTCGAACGCTCCTTCACCGCACAGCGCCAGTTCGTCACCAACGCCTCACATGAGCTCCGCACCCCGCTCGCCCGCCAGCGCACCCTGGTCGAGGTCGCACTCCGCGACCCAGACCCCACGGTCGGCTCCTTGCAGCACACCATGCAGCGGGTCCTGGCCACCGGCGAAGAACAAGAACGGCTGATCGAAGCCCTGCTCACCCTGGCCCGCAGCCAGCGGGGCCTGGACCGGCGCGAACCGCTCGACCTGGCCGTCGTCACCGATGCGGCGCTGGCCGCCACCGGGCCCGAGGCGCACGGCCGCGAAGTACAGGTCAACGCCTCGCTGAGCGCCGCCCCAGCCCTGGGCGACCAGCGGCTCGCGGAACGGCTAGCCGCCAACCTGGTGGATAACGCCGTGCGCCACAACGTCCCCGGCGGCCGGGTGGAGGTAGCGACCGGGATCAGGTCGGGCCGCAGCGTTCTGTCGGTGTCCAACACCGGCCTGGTCATACCGCCCGAGCAGGTCGAGACCCTGTTCCAGCCGTTCGGCCGGCTCGAGACGGCCCGGACCAGCCGCGACGGCCTCGGCCTGGGCCTGTCCATCGTCATCGCGATCGCGGACGCGCACGACGCGGACCTGCGAGCCCGCCCTCTTCCCGGCGGCGGGCTCGAAGTCGAAATCCACTTTCCCCCGGTACCAGACCAGTCACCCGACCACCTCACCGCCCAGCCGCAGCCCGGCAGCACAGCCAGTGGCCTGCAGGCAGTACCGGGATAACCCCGCATGCTGGCAGCTAGGCCGCTGCCTCGATCATCGCGCCGGTGGCCAGCAGCAGCGCCTCCGCGTTCGGTCCGCCGATGAGCTGCAGACTGGCAGGCAGCCGCTGCCCGGCCGGCACCGGGAGCGCCAGGGCCGGAAAACCGGCCAGATTTACGGGGCTGGTGAGTGCGAGGTAGCCAGGCATGATGGCGGCTTCAAGCCGCGGCGGGAAGAACGGAACCGTCGCCAGCACGAGCACGCTGGTCTCGCGCATTGCCGCCGCCATGGTGGCGCGCCAGCGTTCCTGCCCGGCCCGGGCCTGCAGCAACTGCGTGGGCGTCACGGCCTGGGCATCGGTGAGGTTGGCCCGCGCCCGCGCGCCGAGCAGATCGCGACGGGCAGGATCGGCCAGCAGCGCCCGGTTGGACACCACCGCTTCGGCGTCGGTAATTACATCGCCCGTTGTCCTGGCCGAACTCCAGCCGGGCAGGTCCACGTCGATCACCTCCACGCCGCAGCGGGCCAGCGCCGTGTCCACCGCCGCGTCGATGACCGGATCCACGTCCACGTCCGCCGGCCTGATCCGGCCTACCCGTGTGGCAGCGGCCACATCGACGGAAAATCCCGGTTCGAGCAGCGCCAGGCCCGCCGCCACGCCCGCCACATCGCGCGCCATCGGGCCGATGGTGTCCATGCTCGGCGCCAGCGGCCACACCCCGGCCAGCGGGATCCGGCCGTGGGTGGTCTTCAGCCCGGTGATGCCGCAGAACGCGGCGGGGACCCGGATCGAGCCGCCGGTATCAGAGCCATAAGCCAGATCAGCTTCGCCGTCGGCCACCGCAACCGCTGATCCGCTCGATGACCCACCCGGAACCCGGCTCGGATCGAGCGGATTGACTGGAGTGCCGAAATGCTCGTTCACCCCGCTGGCGCCGTACGCCAGCTCATTCAGGTTGGTCTTGCCCACGATGCGCGCACCCGCGGCCCGCGCGCCAGCCAGGCACGGAGCGTCCCGTTCAGGCACAAGCGCGGCCGCAGCCAGCGCCCGGCTGCCGGCCGTGGTAGGCACGCCCGCGACATCGATCAGATCCTTGACCGCCAGCCGGACCCCGCCGCCTGAACCCGGGATCCTCGTGATGAAGGTAGCCATCGGCACAACCTACCGACCGGCTCCTAAGCGCGGCATAACGCCACCAGGTGGGCGAGTGCTGCCTGCGGAACTGGCGGTCATGCCACCCGGCTGGCAGCTCGCGGGTTAGACGGAGCGGGCGACGGGAACGACCGCGCTGTCAGCGACCGCAACTGTTCGCCGCCGCGGGCATGGCGACCTGGTTTCTGCGAGGAATGTTGCCGCACATCAAGATCGCCGGACCGCTTACCGCTGGCTGCTCGCGCAGGCCAGGTAGACGCCGGACTACGGTTCTGCGGGCCGGCGCTGCCGGGCTCTGCGTGCTGGCCTACGTGCTGGCCGGGTGCAGCGGAGCGCATTACGGCATGACCAGATGCCCGGCTGCGGCCCTGGTCGGCAAGGCGGCGATGGTAAACGACGTGAAGTTGCTGCCGGACTCAGCGCCCATTGCTCGCGGATCGACGACACCCTCGGTCTGGACCTGTACCTATATTCCGGCCGACCAGTACCAGCGCTGGCGGCAGGGCTCTCATGACGCGGTGAGCGTCGAAATCTACGTGTTCCCGAAAAAGCTCGTTAGCAAGCGGCTCCTGGGCACCGTGGACGGGCATGCCGCGTTGCGGAGCGGCAAAGCCACGGTCTCCGGCGATATCACGCTGGCCGGCGCACAGGCGCCGGTCGCCTTCTTCAGGACCGGCTACGGAGCCTGGACCGGGCAACGGCTTCCGGACGGCAGCTATTCGACGTTGGCGATCTATCTTTCAGCTCGCCAGGCGCCGCGTACCGCCGCTGAATTCCGGAGCGAGTTGCAGGCCATGGCGCAGCTCAGCGGTCTGGGATGACCAGTTCCCGCAAATCATGAGATCGTCCGCATATGACGGGCTGGATTGCGATTCTCGTCTCGGGCGCAAGCGGAGCCGTGGTGACGCTGGTCGGCGTCGTAACCGGCGGCATGATCGCAAGCCGGGGCAGATGTTCGACTGGCCCCAGGCTCAGTCCACGATGATGACGGCGAAAGGAGCCGCGGTGATAACGGGCCCGGATGACGTGACGGCGGCGGTGCTGGCCGAGGTGCAACGGGCCAAGGACCCTCGCACGAGAGAACTGCTCGCCGCGGCGGTCAGGCACCTGCACGCGTTCGTGCGGGAGACGCAGCTGACTGAGGCGGAGTTTCAGCACATTGCGCGGATCGTGGCCAGGCTCGGCCAGCTCACCAGTGAATCGCATAACGAGGTCGTGCTGATCGCGGGCTCGCTTGGCGTGTCGTCACTGGTGTGCCTGCAGAACAACGGCGCGGGCGGGGCGCACGAGACGACGGCGAACCTCATGGGGCCGTTCTGGCGGGCCGGCTCGCCGCGGGAACGCAGCGGCGCGTCGATCGTGCGGTCGCCGACCCCTGGTGACCCGATCTTTGTCACCGGCTCCGTGGCCGACCGGGATGGACTCCCGGTCGCGGACGCCGAGGTCGACGTCTGGAATACGTCCGGCGAGGGACTCTACGAGAACCAGGATCCGCGGCAAGCGGATATGAACCTGCGGGGCAAGTTCGTCACCGACTCCAGCGGGCGGTTCAGCTTCCGCTCCGTTAAGCCGGCCGGTTACCCGATCCCGGTCAGCGGCCCGGTGGGCGACCTGCTGCGAGCGCAGGGTCGCCACAACCTGCGCCCTGCCCACATTCATTTCCTGATCAGCAAGCCGGGCTACAAGACGCAGTTCTCGCAGGTGTACTCGAGCGACGATCCCAACCTGGAGACCGATGCCCAGTTCGGCGTGACGGCCGCGCTCGTAGGCCGGTACGTCAAGCACGACACCGCCACCGAGCCGGCGCCCGATCCGAGCGTGACGGGCACGTGGTATTCGCTCGAGCACAGGTTCGTCATCGAACCCGGTGACAGCTCGCTGCCGAAACCGCCCATCACCGGTAAAGCCGGGGGCGGCGTCCCGGTGCTGCAGATCCTGGAACGGACGCCGTGACACCGGGCTGGCCCGCAGGATCTCAACCGCGAGGCCGTCGCCCGCATCGCCTTCGGCTCCCGTGCCGGCCAGGGCGGTACCGTGCTGCGGGTGGCAACTCTTGAGGACGTGACCCGGCTGGCCTGCGAGCTGCCCGAGGTCACCGAAGGCGAGCGGCACGGCAACCGCACCTGGTTCGTGGCGGGCAAGGCGTTCGCGTGGGACCGGCCGTTCAGCAAGGCGGACATCAGGCGGTTCGGCGACCAAACGCCCCCCGAGGGGCCGATCCTGGCCGTCCGCGTCGAGGATCTGGGCGAGAAAGAGGCCGTGCTGGCCGCGCATCCAGAGGCATTTTTCACGATTCCGCATTTCGACCGGTACTCGGCCATCCTTATCCAGCTGCGCCTGGTCACCGGGAAGGCACTGCACGACGCGATCAGCGACGGCTGGCGCAGGTAGCACACGGGCATGCCGCCCCGTCGCGTGGCTGTTACTCGTGTGACCGGTGAGCCGCGCTGGAGGCCAGGCGCTCCTTTCGCGACTCCCTGATCGCGGCGTTTCCATGATCGGGGTACCTGAGGTGCGCTATTTCCACTCCAGGAACCCCGATCATGAAAGCGATGCCCGGCCAGCTAGCGCTCGTCCCGTTCATGCTGCTCACCGGGCGCGCAGGTGGTTCAGGTAGGACTCACCGCGCGGTGACAGCCGGTAGCCGACGTCGAGGCTGAGGGTCAGCCCGAGCTCCTTCAGCCGCCTGACGTGCAATTTGAAGTCCTGGCGTTCCCAGCCCATGGCTTCGGCCAGGACCGTGGACACGATGCCGGGCCGGTCAGCGATCAGCTCGAGCACCGCGCCGGTCCACGGACCGCCGCTGCTTGACCTGTCCATCCGGGCCAGCCTGGCCTTGATCGCGGCGACGTCCGCCTCGGTCAGGCTGGCCGCGCGGGCCAGCTCGTCCCTGGGGTCCGGCCCGTCGATCCGGCGCAGGCGGATGCGGTAAACCGGCAGAGCCGGGTCGCCGCGCAGGTCGGCCAGCAATTCGCCGACGCTCGCGTACCCGGCCTCGCGCGCCTGGACGGCGTCCACCGATGACGGCTCAACCACGTCCACCGACTCGACTTCAACCATGCCGGTCCCGGTGCGGTAGTGGTGGCCGGGCACGACCTGGCTGCGCTTCCACCGCCGGAAGGCCAAGACGATCGCACCGGAGTGGATCCCGTCCCGTAGCCGCTGCTCAAACCGCACCCCCCGACAGTACTGACCGCACGGCGGCCCGGCGCCTATCCCGCGGACCTGGTGAGTTCGGTGGCCAGGGATCGCGCTGCGTTCTCGTCGAGCGGCGCGTGGCGGACCAGGAGCCGGTAGTAGAGCACGCCGTAGGCCATGTCGACCAGTATGCCGAGGTCCGCGTCGGCCGCCAGTTCCCCGGCCGCCCGGCCGCGCTCCAGCAGGGAGCGCAGCGCTGCCCGCCGGACGGCGGTAAAGTCCGCGAGCACTCGCGCGACATGCTCATCGCGCTGCGCTTCCGCGACGATCTGCCGGAGCCTGTCGGCCAGGACCTCGTTTTCCAGGCCCGCGAAGCTGTCGGTGAAGAACGCCGCCAGATCCCCGGCGAACGAACCGGTATCCCGCGCGGGGACGACGGCCTGCGCGTGCTGGGCCAGGGCGTCGGCGACCACGGCGCCCTTCGACGGCCACCAGCGGTAGATCGTCTGCCGTCCCACGCCCGCCTCCGCGGCGATCGCGTCGATCGTCACGGCCTCGGTTCCGGGACCGCTGAGCAGCCGGAACGTGGCGTCGAGGATCGCTGCCTGGGCCGCGTCATTGCGCCGCCTGCCGGTATGCGGCCGGCGGGGACCATCGCTCATGACCGGACAGCTTATCAACTTGACGAGACCGGCAGTACCGGTAAGGTTTGCAGAGACAGCTAGTCTCGACAAATCGGAAGGCTGGGCATGATGTCATTCGACGGGCAGCAAGTAGTGATCATCGGCGCTAGCGCCGGGATCGGCGAAGCGACCGCCAAGGCCTTCGCGGGACGAGGCGCGGCGGTGACCATCACCGGGCGGTCCAAGGAACGCCTGGACCAGGCCGCGCAGCGGATCGGCCACCCCGTTCTCGCCGCCGAACTCGACGCGACCAGCCGCGGGGCGCTGGACGCCTTCTTCGCCACCACCGAAACGATCGACCATCTGGTGCTGAGCGCCAGCCCCGGCGCTGTGGGCGTGGGCCCGATCGCCGCGCTGGACGAGGCCGCGCTCCGGCAGGCCTTCGACGGCAAGTTCTTCGCGCATGTCAAGGCGATTCAGGCGGCGCTGCCGCGGTTGCGCCGGGACGGCTCGGTGACTATGGTCACCGCGGCATCGGCCCGGGCGGCCTTCCCCGGTACCGCCGGGATCGCCGCGGCCAACGGGGCGCTGGAAACGATGGTTGCCCCTCTCGCGGTGGAACTTGCCCCGCTCCGGGTGAACGCGGTCTCGCCGGGCGTTATCGACACGCACTGGTGGGGCGCTCTGCCTGAGGATCAGCGGCGGGCCTACTTCGAGTCGGTGGCGGCCGTTACCCCGGTGCGACGGGTGGGCAAGCCTGATGACGTCGCCGAGGCCATCGTCTACCTGGCCGGCGCCGGCTTCGTCACCGGCACCGTCCTGGAGTGCACCGGCGGGTCCAACCTCACCGCCGCCGCCCTCGCCAGCTGACCCAATGATGAAATCGCAACGGGAGGACTGATGACTGACACGCGAATCGCTCTGGTGACCGGTGCGACCGCGGGCCTGGGCCGGGCGGTCGCTGGCGCCCTCGCCGGCCACGGGATACACGTCCTCGTGCACGGCCGTGACGCCAAACGGGCGGCCGCCGTGGTGAACCAGATCTCCAAGTCCGGGGGTTCCGCCCAGGCCGTGCTCGCCGACCTGGCCTCACTTGGCCAGGTCCGTGAGCTGGCCGACCGGATTGCCTCAGACCACAACGCCATCACGCTGCTGATCAACAACGCCGGGGTCGGCGCGGGCCGCCCGCCCTACCGCAAGCGGCAGCTCAGCGCGGACGGTCACGAACTGCGGTTCGCCGTCAACTACCTCGCCCCGGCGCTGCTCGCCCGGCGGCTGATACCGGCCCTCAAGAACGGGGCGCCCGCCCGGATCATCAACGTGGGTTCGGCCGGGCAGGCTCCGGTCGACGTCGCCGACCTGCGGATGGACAACCACTACACCGGCGCCCAGGCCTACTACCGCAGCAAATTCGCCCTCGCCGCGTTCACCTTCGACCTCGCCGAAGAGCTCGCGGGCAGCGGGATCACCGTGAACTGCCTGCACCCGGCGTCGCTGATGAACACCCACATGGTCAGGCAATCAATGATCCCGCCCATGTCGACCGTAGCCAGCGGCGTCGCGGCGGTCATGAACCTGGCCACCGGCTCGGCCGGCGGCACCGTGACCGGGCGTTATTTCGACGGCCGGAGTGAAGCCAGAGCACACCAGGGAGCCTACGATCCGGCGATCCGGTCCCGGCTGCGCACGGTCACCGCCGAGCTGCTAGCGCCCTTTCTGACCAGCAGCGGCCAAGCCACCCGGTAGGCCAGGGCCGGTAACGGACAGCCGGTATACCGCGACGCCGTCGGCCCGGTAGCTGAACCGGAATCCGGTGGCGGTCAGGTAGCTGATGACGTCATGGCGGCCGGTTTGCCATACCAGCGCCCAGCCGATTCGCAGATGCCTCAGGTCCTGCCGGGCCGCGGCCAGCTCTGTGGGAGCCGGGCCCGGGCTTCCCGGCCAGCCTGCTTCCAGCAGGGCCAGCCGGCCAGCATCGCGGAACGCGGCCAGCACCAGCAACCTCGGCGGTGCCAGCGCGGGCGTCCGTGACGGAAATGGGGTGCGGCGCAGCCGGACCGCGGCCTCGAGCGTCATCGGCAGGAGAACGACACCCGCCGAGATCTGGATGTGATACCAGTCCTGCCAGTCCAGCATCGAGGACAGGCCGAAGCACGCCCCGGCCGCCACCGCACCGGTCTGCGACCGCAGCCACAGCCGGGCCACCCGGTACATCGCGTAGCAGGCCAGCCCGGGGACCACGATGGTCAGCAGGCTCAGCGAGGCCGACGGGCCGAACGCCAGCGTCATTGGGGTCATCAGCACGCCGAGCAGCGGTATCAGGGTGTCGAAGCCGAGCTTCACCCCGGCCGGCGCGGCCATGTAGCCGGTAGCGAACGGATTGCCCAGGTGGCTCTGGTCCCACTGCGCCACGACCGGGCGCAGCGGCCGGACCGTCTCCGGCAGCGCGTTGCGGAGGTCGTCGAATTCGGCCTCAGATCACCCTGGACGCAATCTGCGTGGCGGCTGCCTGGATGGTGGGGCCGAGCCGGGCGACCAGTTCGCTCATGGCCGCGGGAGACCAGGGAATGGCCACGTTGACGGCCGCGACAACCTGGCCCGAGCGCGAGCGTATGGGCGCGGCGATCGACCGCAGCGCGCTCTCGAGCTCCTCATCGTTGGTGGCCAGACCGGTACGGCGCACCTGCTCGAGCTCGGCGAGCAGCGAGTTCTTGTCGGTGAGCGTGCGAGGCCCGCGCTGAACCAGGTCGACGTGGTCCAGCACCCGGTCAAGGTCGGGACGCGGCAAGAAGGCGAGCAGGGCCTTGCCGGTCGCGCTGCAGTAGGAAGGCAGCCGCGAGCCGACGTGCAGCGAGAACTCGAGGTGGTGGTAGCGGCCCGGCCGTCCCCGGACCCGGTCGATCAAGATCACGTCGGTGTCGTCGCGGATGGCCAGATTCGATGTGTGCCCGGTCGCATCGGTGAGCTGACGCAGATGGGGCCCCGCGATCTCCCGCAGCTCCAGCGACCCAAGCATCGAGAATCCCAGGTCAAGCACGCGCGGCCCGAGACGGTACTTGCGCGTCGCATCATCCTGCTCGAGATACCTGAGTGAGGCCAGCGTCGCGACGTAGCGGTGGGTCGTGCTGCGGGTGAGGCCGAGCTCGCGGGAGAGCTCGCTGATCCCGACCACCGGGCGGTCCGGCCTGAAGGCCGACAGGACGGCCAGGCCACGCTCCAGCGATTGCGAGAAGCCAGGGCCGCTGACCACATCTTGCATGTCCTGAATATTAGAACGCCATCTTGACATATGAACAGGCATTTAGGACTCTCAAGTTAAGTTTTTCGTGATATGGCCGGGAGGACTGGAGATGAGCGGGCGGTTAGCACGACCACGTGGACAGTCGCGCCGGCAAGTCACGGCGCTCATCGCAAGCCTGGCAGCTGCCCTGGCCATGGCTGCGGGCGTGCCGGGCGCGCACGCTGCCGCCAGCACCCACGTGAACGCGACCCGCACGCCTGCTGTGCCGTGCGCGGCGCTGACCGGGCTGTCGCTGCCTGACCTGCCTGGGTCGGACACCGCCACCGTGAGCGCGACCGAGGTAGCGGGGAGCGGCTGCCAGGTGGCGATCGAGATCACCGATACCTCGGATCCCCGTGGCGGCCAGCCGGGCAACATCGGCATCGATCTGACCCTGCCCGATAGCTGGAACGGCAATTACATGGCCGAAGGCAACGGCGTCTATTGCAGCCCGGCGAGCTTCGTAACCCTGGCCAGCGACCAGTGGCTAGCCGCCGGATACGCGATCTCGCAGGACGACTGCGGGCACACGGGGTACCCGAACCCGCTCATCTCGCCGTGGGTCACGAATTCCAGCCCGCCGCCCACGCTGAACTGGAACCGGATCGATGACTTCGGCTATCTCGCCCAGCACCTGACCGCGGTCGAATCGAAGGTTGTGATCGGCGACTACTACGGCGCCGGCGCGCACTACTCGTTCTGGAATGGATGCTCGACAGGCGGGCGCCAGGGACTGATGGAAGCCCAGCGCTACCCGACGGACTTCAACGGCATCCTGGCTGGCGCGCCCGCCCTGAACTGGCCCCAGTTCATGGTCGCGCAGATGTGGCCGCAGCTGGTCATGGAGTGGAACAACGACTACCTGCCGACCTGCATCGAGGACCTGGTCAACACGGCGCTGCAGGCGCACTGCCCCGACCAGGACGGGCAGGTCGACGGCGTGTTCGACCCGCGTAGTTGCGACGTGCTGGGCGTGCTGGACAGCCTGATCGGCACCGCGACCCCGTGCGGCACGTTCACCAGGACCGATGCCCTGGTGATTCAGGAGATCTGGCAGGGGCCGCGTTACTCCGGATCGCAGAACAACCTGCTGACCGGGCTGCCGGTCTGGTTCGGAATGGAACCTGGCGCCAACCTGGCCGGGGCCTACGTGCCTCCCCCGACCCTGGGGCCCGGCGGGGGGCTCGGGCTGGCGACCACGTATCAGCTGCCCAGCGGGCAGTGGGCCGGCGCGCCGTTCATCCCGAGCGACGACTGGTTCCAGCGGTGGATTACGCAGGATCCGAGCTTCGTGTACACCGACCTGAGCTACCAGCAATACTTCCAGGACTTCCTGAAGTCGGGGCAGATGTTCGACGACGCGCTGGCGACCGACAACCCGGACCTGAAGGCGTTCCGGGATCACGGCGGGAAGCTGATCATGTGGCAGGGGCTGGCCGACCAGCTGATCTTCACCGGCGACAGCATCAACTACTACAACCGCGCGGTCGCGGCCAACGGCGGAGTCGCCAGCACCGAGTCGTTCTTCCGTTACTACCTCGCCCCGGGCGTCATGCACTGCGGCACTCCGGGACCAGGAAGCATCGCCCCGACCAACCCGATGCAGCAGGTCATCAACTGGGTCGAGAACAGGCAGGCACCCGCCGTCCTGGACGCGAGCGGCTCGATCAACGGCCAGGCCGTGACCCGGCCGCTGTGCCCGTACCCCGACCCGGACGCGATCTACACCGGCGGGAATCCCGACGTGGCCACCAGCTACACCTGCAGCAGCCGGCCACAGTTCACCAACCCGTTTATCCTGAACGGGCAGCACGGCCGGCTTGGATGAGCGCGGCCGTGCGGCAGCGGGGAGAGGAGCCCTCCGGTTGCCGGTCTGGAGTCACCCGTGGCCGGCGCCGCAGGTTTCCAGATCGTCCGGTTCGGGATCGCTGCGCCGCTGGGCTGGCCGCCCGGCAGCGCCCTCGCGGCCGGCTTCGGCGGTGCGGCGCCGGCTCGGTGCCGGCTCCGAACCCGGGGTGGGCGCGGAGGACGCCCGGGCTGAGAAGTCCCGTATCAGCGCTTCACGGTACGCGTCTGGGCAGTCCATGGCTAATCACCCGGCGGCTCAGCGCAGTTCCTGGATGCGGATCAGGTTGCCCGCTGGATCGCGGAAGGCGCAGTCGCGCACCCCGTACGGCTGCTCGGCCGGCTCCTGCACGACCTCGGCGTCGCCGGCCTGCAGCCGCTCGAAGGTAGCGTCGAGGTCCCTGGTGGCCAGGAGGATCCAGCCGTAGGTGCCCTTGGCCATCATCTCGGCAATGGTGCGGCGCTCCTCGTCGGTGATGCCGGGGTCGGTGGCCGGGGGCGCCAGCAGGATGGACGTGTCCGGCTGGCCGGGCGGGCCGACGGTGATCCAGCGCATCTTGCCGGAGCCGACGTCGGTGCGGACCTCGAAACCGAGGCCGTCGCGATAAAAGGCCAGGGATGCCTCTGGGTCGTCATGGGGCAGAGAGCTCGCGTGAATGGTGATGTCCATGCTGGTCACGCTAGCTGCGGCTCGGTGGCCGGCGCTTCTCGATTCCTGATCGGCCTGGTCACCTGTTTGGCCACGCACGGCGGCATTCCCGCCGTGGCGCGAGCCTCCTGGCTCCGGTAGGCGCTGGGCGGCATGCCGACCAGCTCGGTGAAGCGGGTGCTGAAGGTACCCAGCGACGCGCAGCCGACCGCGAAGCAGACCTCGGTGACGCTGAGGTCGCCACGGCGCAGCAGCGCCATCGCGCGCTCGATGCGCCGCGTCATCAGGTAGCTATACGGCGACTCGCCGTAGGCGAGCCGGAACTGGCGGCTGAGGTGCCCGGCCGACATGTGCGCGCCACGGGCGAGCGCCTCGACGTCCAGCGGCTGGGCGTACTCCCGGTCGATCCGGTCGCGGACCCGGCGAAGCCGCGCGAGGTCGCGCAGGTGCTGCTCCGTGGCGGGCTTGCTGGTCACACGCAGGATCATACGGCCCGTGCGGCCGCAACGGCGGTCAGTGACCGGCCGGGTGGGATCTGATGAAGCCGGCGATCACGGTGCCGAGTTGTTCGCCGGCGTCTTCTTGCAGGAAATGGCCGGCGCCGGTGAGCACCGGGTGGTCGATCCCAGCCGCCCCGGGTACGGCCCGTTTGAGGACTTCCGCCATGGGACCGGTGATGGGGTCGCGGTCGCTGAAGGCCACCATGAACGGCTTGTCCCAGGCCGACAGCCGCCGCCAGGCGGCCCGGTTGGCGTCGCTGGCCGGGTCGCTGGGTGAGGTCGGGACGAGTTCTGGCATCGCCCGCACGCCCGCCATGTAGTCCTCGCCGGGAAAGGGTGCGTCGTAAGCGGCCAGGACGGCGGCGGGCAGCGCCGTCCGGCAGCCGGACTGCACCAGCCGGGACACGCTGAGCCCGGGGGCGGTACGCACCACCTCACGGAACCGCAGCCAGACCTCGGGCATGGGCTGGTCGCCGGTGGGCAGCCCGGTGTTGGCCGCCACCACCCGGGCAAACCGGTCTGGATGCTCGGCGACCAGGCGCAGCCCGATCAGCCCGCCCCAGTCCTGCCCGACCAGGGTCACCGCGCGCAGGTCCAGCCGGTCAAAGGCCAGTCCCCGGATCCACTCCACATGCCGCGCGTAGCTGTGATCGGCCAGGCTGACCGGCTTGTCGGAGCGGCCGAACCCGGCCAGGTCCACCGCGATCGCCCGCAGCCCCGCCTCGGCCAGCACCGCCATCACCGTGCGGTACAAAAACGACCAGCTCGGCTCGCCGTGCAGCAGCAGCACCGGCTCGCCGTCGGCCGGCCCGGCTTCCACCCAGGCCAGCCGCAACCCGCCCACGTCGGCATACCGTGGCTCATAGCCGAACCCGGGCAGGCCCTCGAAACGCTCTTCCGGAGTACGCACGCACCGCACGCAGACGATGTTATTCAGCCAGCCGTGTTCCTTTGCGCCGAGATACCTGAATTGGCCATTGCCGCGCGGCTTTCCTGGTGCGATGCTGTCCAATACGCCGGGCCGGGAGGTATGCCTCCGCGCCGGGCAAGGGGGTGCCTCATGAACCGTCATGGCCTGTCCCGCACTGCGCTCCTGGCCGCACCGGTCGCGTTAGCTCTCGCCGTCTGGTGGCCGGCCGCGTCGATGGCGGCCGTGGCCACTTCCCCGGCGATCGCCACCACGACGCTGAAGAGCTGCACCTTCTCGTCGCTGCAGAGCGCGGTGGCGGCGGGGGGCACGATCGACTACGGGCAGAATTGCTCGGAGGTCAAGTTCACCGCCACGATCACGGTGCCCAGCGGGCTAACCGTGGACATCGCGGCCGACGGCCACTCGGTCACGTTCAGCGGCAACTTCAAGGTCCGGTTGTTTGAAGTCACCGGCGGCACGCTCACCATCGGCGGCATCTCGCTCAACGACGCGCAGGTGACGGGGGGCAGCGGCAAGGCGGGTAGCAACGGCGCCGCCGGCACGCCGGGCACGGCCGGCGCCAACGGCGCGGACGGGACGAACGGATCCCCCGGTGCCAACGGCGGGCCGGGCCAGGCCGGCGGCAACGGCGGGACCGCGGCCGCCGGCCAGACCGGCGGCAACGGCCCCGCCGGGAAGATCGCGCAGGGCGCCGCCCTGCTGATCACCGCGGGCACCGTGACCCTGAACAAGGACACGTTCGATGACGACACCGTGACCGGCGGTAACGGCGGCGCGGGCGGCAACGGCGGCAACGGCGGCGCGGGCGGGGCCGGGGGCAACGGCGGGAACGGCGGGGGCGGCGGGAACGGAGCCAGCGATCAGGCCGGCGGGAGCGGGGGTCAGGGCGGCGCCGGCGGCGACGGGTCGGCGGGCGCCAACGGCGGGCATGGCGGTTCCGGCGGCGCCGGCGGCAGTGCGCAGGGCGGCGCGGTGTGGAACGCCGGCACGCTCACCATCTCCGGCAGCACCTTCTCCGTGGACAACGCGACCGCGGGCAGCGGCGGGGCCGGCGGCGCGGGCGGCCAGGGCGGCCTGGGCGGCAGCGGCGGCGGCGCGGGCGGCCAGGGCAGCGGCGGCAACGGCGGGAGCGTGCCCGCCGCGGTGGGCGGCCCCGGCGGGTACGGCGGGACGAGCGGCGCGGCCGGCGGCGCCGGCGCGGGTGGCGTCGGCGGCGTGGGTGGCGGGGCCGGCCAGGCGCAAGGCGGTGCGGTCTACAGCACCGGAACGCTGAAGATCACCGGCAGCAGCCTGGAGGACAACCTGGCCGAAGCCGGGACCGGCGGCGGAGGCGGCCAAGGCGGCGAAGGCGGCGCCGCAGGCAATCCCGGCAGCGCGGGCGCAGCCGGCCCGGGCGGCGCCGGCGGCTCTGGCTGCGAGCCGGGCGCCGGCTGCAGCGAGGCCGCCGCCAACGGCGGCGCGGCAGGCGACGGTGGCGGGCTCAGCGGCGCCACCGTCGAGCCCGCGGGAAACGGCGGCGCCGCGGGGAACGGGGCGCCGGGCGGGGCCGCCCAGGGCGGCGCCGTGTTCAGCTCGGGCACGCTGGACGTGCTGACCGGGACCACCCTGTCGGGCAACCAGGCCGTGGGCGGGACGGGCAGCGGGGCCGGGGCTTCCGGGACCGCCGGCGGCGCGACCAACACGAACGGCGAGGGCGGCGAAGGCGGCACGGGTGGCAACGGCGGCGCGAACGGCGCCGGCGGGACGGGTGCCCCCGGGCTGAACGGCACGCCCGGGACCGCCGCCCCGGTCGGCCCGGCCGGCGGGAAGGCGGGAGCGGGCGGGACCAACGGGACAGGCGGGCCGGCGGAGGGCGGCGCGGTCTACAACAGCGGCTCGGCCGACCTGGGATCGTCGGCCGCGCCGGACAACTTCTCCTCCAACACCGCCACCGGCGGCGGCGCGACCGCTTTCAATACCCAGGCGGGCAGCGGCGGGGACGGCCAGGCCGGCGGGGACGGCGGCGTTGGCGGGGACGGCGGCGCGGGCGGCGGCCACGGGGCGCAGAGCGGCAACGGCGCGGCCGGGGCGGCCGGCGCGGCGGCCGGGGCGGCCGGGGCGACAATCGCCGCCGGCGCCGGGGGTGCGGGCGGCCCGGGCCTGGGTGGCGCGGTCTACGGCAATGGCTCCGCCACCGGCGCCCAGCTCACCGTCACCGGCGACACGTTCAGCGGCAACACATCCTCCGGCGGCACCGGCTCGAACGCGGGGGGCGCGGGCTCCGGGGGCTCCGGTGGGTCCGGCGGCAACGGCGGGAACGGCGGCAATGGCGGGAATGGCGCCCTGGGCGGCAACATCCAGGGCACCGGCGCCGCCGCAGCGGCGGGCGTGGGCGGCGTGGCCGGCAAACCCGGCGGGCCCGGTGGCAACGGCGGGGCCGGCGGCATGGCCGAAGGCGGCGCGGTCTACGCGACCGGCTCGCTCACCATCACCGGCAACCACTTCACCGACGAGTCGGCGGCCGGCGGCACTGGCGGCCCGGCCAGCGGCGGTGGCACCGGCGGGAACGGCGGCAGCGGTGGCGCTGGGGGAACCGGCGGCGAGAACGGCAACGGCACGGCGCAGGCGGCCGACGGCGCCAACGGGAACGGCGCCAACGGCGGCGCCGGCGGCAAGGGCGGCAGCGGCGGGGCCGGCGGCAATGCCAACGGCGGCGCGATCTTCAGCGTCGCGACCCCGAAAGCCGACTCCGGCAACACGTTCAGCGGCGACACGGTGACCGGCGGCACCGGCGGGGCGAAGGCCAGCGGCGGATCCGGCGGGACCGGTGGCCAGCCCGGCGACGGCCCCGGCCTAGCCGGCACGGCCGGCAGCGCGGGCGCGGCCGGCGCGAGCGGCGCGGCCGGCGCGAAGGGCACCGCGACGAACCCTAACCAGAACTAACCCCAGCTCAGGCCTGGGCCGCGATCGTCAGCCGGGCGCCGACGAGCGGACCGAGCACCTGGCGCACCCGGTCGGCTGGAAGGTCGCTGCGGTACGGATAGGCCTGCTCCTGGCCCGTGCTCGGTGAGATGGCGTGCACGACGAGCTGCTTTCCCTCGCGGGTCTGGGTCAGGGCTATCCCGGTCACGTCGGCGAACGGGATGGCCAGGGCCTTGCGGCGGGTCCGCGCGAAAGCCGCCGCCGTGCCGTTCGGGCCCAGGCGCAGGGCGCGTTTCCTGATCGCCTTCTGCCGGTGGCGGCGCACGGCCCGCTGGCCCGGCCTGATCAGCGCCAGCAGCAACGCACCCAGCGCGCCAAACCGGGGCAGCGCGGCATCGGAGACGAGCCAGATCCCGTTGACGCCGACCGCGCAGATGACGAGCCCGTCGGTGAAGACCGCCATCGTCCGGATGTTCTGCATCCTCCGGTCGTTGTCCTGAGCCCGAAGTAAGCCATCAAATTGGTCTATATATGGCATGACGGGCAATATACCCGCCCGGCCAGCCGATGAAAGTACCTCTGGTGCAGTCAGGTGCGACTTGGGCTAATGCGCTTTCACACCGAGTCTGGCCGCAGCGATGAGTGAGCGCGGTCTGGGCGGTCTTAGCTGGTGTCCCCTGCCGGCTTCGGCAACGGGATGGTCGGGCTCGTCTACCGCAGTCACCGCTGAGCTCCATCGTCACAGGAGCTGGTCGAGGGTGATCGGCAGCGAGCGGATGCGCCGCCCGGTGGCGTGGAAGACCGCGTTGGCGATGGCGGCGGCTATGCCGACCAGGCCAACTTCGCCGACCCCCTTGACCCCGATCGGGTTGAACCGGTCGGGTTCGCCCACGAAGAAGACCTCCAGATCGGGGATGTCAGCGTTGACCGGGACGAGGTAGTCGCCGAGGTTGGCGTTGGCGATGCGGCCGGAGGTCGGGTCGGTAACGGTCTCCTCCAGCAGCGCCATCCCGATGCCTCCGACGGTGCCGCCGATGATCTGGCTGGTGGCGGTCTTCTCGTTGAGGATGCGCCCGCCGTCGACGGCCGACACGATCCGTGCCACCCGCACCAGGCCCAGATCCGGGTCGACGCGGACCTCGGCGAACCGGGCGGCGAAGGCGCCGGAGGGTGCCATGCCCACGTCTTCGGGCTTGGGCGGGGAGCTGTCCCCGTCGGCGGTCAGCTCGTCCAGGCCGTGGCGGGCGAGGATCTCGGCGTAGGTCTCGCCGCCACCGGGTTTGTAGCCGTGCTGGATGCGGCCGTCGGCGACCGTCACGTCGCCCAGGTGGCATCCACGCAAGGGTGAGTCCGGGTCGTTGGCGACCGTGTCGAGGAATGCCTGGATGACCCCACGGCAGGCCGCCTGGACGGCGCTGCCCAGGGCCGCCGTCAGGCCCGAGCCGCCTTCCATGGGTGACATCGGCAGCTCGGTGTCGCCCAGCCGGAACTCGACCTGATCCAGCTCCAGGCCCAGCACCTCGGCCGACAGCTGGGTCATCACGGTGTAGGTGCCGGTGCCGATGTCGGTCGCGGCACTGCACACGGACGCCGTCCCATCCCGCCTGACCGACGCCCTGGCCCGGCAGGCCTGCTGGAACCAGAAGAAACTGACCCCGGCCATGCCGTAACCCACCAGCCAGTTCCCGTCGCGCATCGAGCGCGGCCGCGGGTTGCGGGCCGACCAGCCGAACCGCTCGGCCCCCTGCTCGAAGCAGGCGCGCTGCGCTTTGCTCGACCAGGGCAGGCCGAGCTGCTGCTGGTATTCGGCATAGTTGCGCAGCCGCAGCTCAAGCGGGTCCATGCCGATGGCATAGGCGAGCTCGTCCAGGGCGGATTCCAGCGCGAAGTTGCCCTGCGCCTCGCCCGGCGCCCGCATCGACGTCGG
>Ga0335075_10002183_pt1 | contig 31670 bp, 30 predicted proteins | sample Lox_Sample_24_FD_206723 | JGI IMG/M metagenome (GOLD analysis project Ga0335075, IMG submission 206723) | Soil microbial communities from Loxahatchee National Wildlife Refuge, Florida, United States - Lox_Sample_2.4 | ecosystem: Environmental > Terrestrial > Soil > Wetlands | place: USA...
CGAAGTAACGCCCGTCGATCGAGTCGACGGTGATCGCCTGGCCGAACGCCGCCGATAGATTCTCGCTGGTCAGCACGTCGGTCAGCAAACCCGCTGCGACGACCTGCCCCTCCGACATCAGCATGCAATGGCTGAAACCGGGCGGAATCTCCTCGACGTGATGGGTGACCAGAACCAGCGCCGGAGCGTCGGGATCGGCGGCCAAGTCGGTCAGCCGCGCCACCAGCTCCTCGCGGCCACCCAGGTCCAGGCCGGCGGCCGGTTCGTCGAGCAGCAACAACTCGGGGTCGGTCATCAACGCTCGTGCGATCATGATCCGCTTGCGCTCACCCTCCGACAGGGTTCCATACACCCGGTCGGCGAGATGCTCGGCGCCAAGGCTTTCCAGCATGTCGACCGCCCGGTGGTAGTCGACGTCCTCGTAGCGCTCCCGCCACCGCCCGAGCACCGCGTAACCGGCCGAGACGACCAGGTCGCGGACCACCTCGTGGTCGGGAATCCGTTGCGCCAACGCCGAGGAACTCAAGCCCACCCGGGAGCGCAACTCGGACATGTCGACCCGGCCGAGGCGCTCACCGAGCACATAGGCGACGCCCGACGACGGGTGCTCGGCGGCCGCGGCGATGCGCAGCAACGACGTCTTGCCGGCGCCGTTGGCCCCGATGATCACCCAGCGTTCGTCCAGCTCGACCGACCAGCTCACCGGCCCAACAAGCACGTGCCCGTCACGGCGCAACGAAACGTCTGTGAAGTCGATCAGCAGATCCGGGTCGGCTAAGTCGGCTCCAGTTTCGGGCACCCGACCATCGTGCCGTACCGCGACGCTGCGACGGCTCTTGGGTCGCGTCTGCTCGGCGATTTACTCGGGCGGAATCTCGACGCGTCGCACCACGCCGTCGACCGCGTCGGCGGCCTCGATCTCACCGCGCGTGACGCCGAGCAAAAACAGCACAGTGTCCAGATAGGGATGGCTCAGCGACGCGTCGGCGACCTCCCGCAGCGCCGGTTTGGCGTTGAATGCGATGCCCAAACCCGCGGCGGCCAACATGTCGATGTCGTTGGCGCCGTCACCAACCGCGACCGTCTGCTCCATCGGCACGCCGGCCTGATGCGCGAAGTCCCTCAGCGCCTTGGCTTTTCCGGCGCGGTCGATGACCGCGCCGATGACCTGGCCGGTGATTTTGCCGTCGACGATCTCCAACTGGTTGGCGGCGACGAAGTCCAGCATCAGCTCGTGCGCCAGCGGATCGATGACCTGCCGGAAGCCGCCGGAGACGACGCCCACGTGATAACCCAGCCGCCGAAGCGTTCGGATGGTGGTTCGCGCACCGGGGGTCAGCTCCAATTGTTCGCCGACCTCGTCGAGCACTTCGGCGGGCAGCCCTGCCAGGGTGGCGACCCGCTGGTGCAGCGACTCCGCAAAGTCCAGCTCGCCGCGCATCGCGGCCTCGGTGATGGCGGCGACGGCATCCTGGGCGCCCACCCGGGCGGCCAGCATTTCGATGACCTCTCCGGTGATCAGGGTCGAGTCGACGTCGAACACGATCAGTCGTTTGGCCCGCCGGGACAGGCTGTACGCCTCCACCGCCACGTCCACCCCCGCGTCGGCGGCCACCTGCGTCAGCGCGGCCTGTAGCTGACCAACGACTCCCGGCGGCACCGAGACCCGCAGCTCCAGGCCGGTGACCGGATAGTCGGAGACGCCCCGGATGAGGTCGATGTTGGCCCCCAGCGCGGCCACCGCCCGCGCGACCGCGCCGAATGCCTCGGCGGTGATCGGCCGGCCCAGCACCATGATGGTGTGCGTCGACGGCTCCCGAATGATCGGCAGATCGTCGCTGCGGTCGATGCTGACGTCGAGGCCGACCGCATGGATGGCCGCCTCGACGTCGGCCCGCAGCGCCTCGCCCTCGGCCACTTCCAGCGGAGCCGACACCAGGACACCCAAAGTGAGCCGCCCGCGGATCACCACCTGTTCGACGTTGAGCAGTTCGACCTTGTGGCCCGCGAGGACCTCGAAGAGCGCCGACGTCACGCCTGGCTTATCGACACCGGTGACGGTGATCAGCGCCGACACCATGCGGGGTCTGGTCACCCCAGGTTGCCGTCGCTATCGCCCATCAGCGGCCCATCAGGTGCGAACGCTCACGTCGTCGACTCTGGTGACGTCGCCGTCGGACGGGCCGTGGCTGCGGCCTACGTGCGCCTCGGCGCGCAGCCGCTCGACCATGTGCGGGTAGTGCAGCTCGAAGGCCGGGCGCTCGGAACGGATGCGGGGCAGCTCGGTGAAGTTGTGCCGCGGCGGGGGGCAACTGGTGGCCCACTCCAGCGAGTTGCCGTAGCCCCACGGGTCGTCGACCGTGACCACTTCGCCGTAGCGCCAGCTCTTGAAGACGTTCCAGACGAACGGAATCATCGACGCGCCAAGGATGAACGCCCCGATCGTGGAGACCACGTTGTAGGGCTGGAATCCGTCGGTGGGCAGGTAGTCGGCGTAGCGGCGCGGCATCCCGATGTCGCCCAGCCAGTGCTGGATCAGGAATGTGGTGTGAAAGCCGATGAATGTCAACCAGAAATGCAGCTTGCCCAGCCGCTCGTCGAGCAGCCGGCCGGTCATCTTCGGGAACCAGAAATACGTGCCGGCGAAGGTGGCGAACACGATGGTCCCGAACAGCACATAGTGGAAGTGCGCGACGACGAAATAGCTGTCGGTGACGTGGAAGTCGAGCGGCGGGCTGGCCAGTATCACCCCGGTCAGACCACCCAGCAGGAACGTGACGAGGAAGCCGACCGAGAACAACATCGGCGTCTCGAACGTCAACTGCCCCCGCCACATGGTGCCGATCCAGTTGAAGAACTTGATGCCGGTCGGCACCGCGATGAGATAGGTCATGAAGGAGAAGAAGGGAAGCAGAACGGCGCCCGTGGCGAACATGTGATGCGCCCACACCGCGACCGACAAAGCGGCGATCGACAGGGTTGCGTAGACCAGCGTGGTGTAGCCGAAGATCGGTTTACGAGAGAAGACCGGGAAGATCTCGGTCACGATGCCGAAGAACGGCAACGCCACGATGTAGACCTCGGGGTGCCCGAAGAACCAGAACAGGTGCTGCCACAACAGAACTCCGCCGTTGGCCGGGTCGTAGACATGGGCGCCCAGGTGCCGGTCGGCGGCCAGCCCGAACAATGCCGCGGTCAGCAGCGGGAACGCCAGCAGGATCAGGATCGACGTCACCAGGATGTTCCAGGTGAAGATCGGCATCCGGAACATCGTCATGCCGGGCGCGCGCATGCAGACCACCGTGGTGATCATGTTGACCGCGCCCAGGATGGTGCCCAGACCGGCGATGATCAGCCCCATGATCCACAGGTCACCGCCGGGGCCGGGCGAGTGGATGGCGTCGGTCAACGGGGTGTAGGCGGTCCAGCCGAAGTCGGCGGCCCCGCCGGGGCAGATGAAACCCGACAAGACGATCAGACCACCGAACAGGAACAGCCAGAACGAGAAGGCGTTCAGCCGCGGGAACGCCACGTCCGGGGCGCCGATCTGCAGCGGCAACACCAGGTTCGCGAAGCCGAACACGATCGGCGTCGCATAGAGCAGCAGCATGATCGTGCCGTGCATGGTGAACAGCTGGTTGAATTGCTCGTTCGACAAGAACTGCAGCCCCGGCGCGGCAAGTTCGGTACGCATCAGCAGCGCCATCAGCCCACCGACGAAGAACATACCGAAGCAGGTGACCACGTACATGATGCCGATCATCTTGTGATCGGTGGTGGTGATCAGCTTATAGACCAGGTTGCCTTTAGGGCCTGTTCGGGGCGGGTACGGACGACTCGCCTCGAGTGCTCCCAGCGGGGGCGCTTCGGTGGTCATATGCGCCACTCCTCCTGCTCTGTTTCGATCGCACTGCTCTGTCTATCGTCGCCGGCGCGAGTCAAGAGCTCCTCCAAACGTCGGGCGGGGCGACTGGGATCAGTGGCTCTTGAGTCTAGCGTTCGACGGTGTCCGGTGGGCGACTGGTCCTACAAACTGTCGTACTCGGTGAGCTGACCGGATGTTACCGTCGGACCCGTGCTGTTCAGGGGTGTGCGACCTGCGATGTCCGCGGCCGCTGCGACAGCGATTTCGGCCGCGCTGTGCACTGCTTGCACGACGGGAACGCCCGGCGGCTCGTCGGCGTCGTCGGTGATCACCAGCACCACCCAGATCGCCGGAGCCGGCGTTTTGGGCAACCAGCGGCGACCGGACGAGTCCTGCGCGGCGCAACCGGCCGAGCCCGATCCCGGGCCGCCGATGCGGACCGCTCACAACGCGCCGGGCGTGCAGCCCGATACGGCCCAGGTGCACTCCGACCCCCAGCGCATCGTCGTGCTCTCCGGCGACCAGATCGACGCCTTGTGCGCGCTGGGCCTGCAGTCGCGGATCGTGGCGGCCGCGCTGCCGGACGGCTCCTCGAGCCAGCCGTCCTACCTGGGCACGGTCGTGCACCGGCTGCCGGGCGTGGGCAGCCGCAGCAGTCCCGACATGGCGGCGATCGGGGCGGCCAGGCCGGATTTGATCCTTGGCTCGCAAGCGTTGACCCCGAAGTTGTATTCGGCGCTGGCCGCGATCGCGCCGACGGTGTTCACCGCGGCCCCGGGTGCGGCCTGGGAGGACAACCTGCGCAGGGTGGGCGAGGCGACCGGGCGGGCCGACGCCGCCAACGGCGTGATCGACGGCTTCACCAAGAAAGCCCACGACGACGGCGCAGCGCACGACGCCCCGCACTACCAGGCGTCGATCGTGCAGTTCACCGAGAACACCATCCGGGTATACGGCGCGGACAACTTCCCGGCCAGCGTGCTGGCCATCGTCGGCGTCGATCGCCCGGCGGCGCAACGGTTTACCGACAAGCCCTACATCGAGATGGGCAGCAGTGACGCCGATCTGGCGGGCAACCCGGACTTCTCGGCGGCCGATGCCGACCTGGTGTATGTATCGTTCGCGTCGCCGGCTGCCAAGGACCGCGCCGCCACCATCTTCGACAGCGGCCCGTGGCGCAAGCTGGCGGCTAACCGCGACAACCGGATCTTCGTGGTGAACAACGAAATATGGCAGACCGGCGAGGGCGTGGTAGCGGCCCGCGGGGTGATCGACGACCTGCGCTGGGTAAACGCCCCGATCAACTAGCGGCCAGCGGTCTGTGACGTAGGCCGCACCAGCAGATATACATAGCTTATCTATGCTATTCTGATGAGGTTCAATAGAATTCGATGCTGAAACACGCGCACTCAAGAGGATTGCCATGAGCACTGTTTCTGCGTATGCCGCCACTTCGGCGACAGCGCCATTGACCAAGACCACGATCACCCGCCGCGACCCCGGCCCGCACGACGTGGCCATCGACATCAAGTTCGCCGGGATCTGCCACTCCGACATTCACACCGTGAAAGCCGAGTGGGGCCAACCGAATTACCCCGTGGTGCCTGGCCATGAAATCGCCGGAGTGGTTAGCGCCGTCGGCTCTGAGGTCACCAAGCACAAGGTGGGCGATCACGTCGGCGTCGGCTGCATGGTCAACTCCTGCGGCAAGTGCAGCAGCTGTACCGCCGGGCTCGAACAGTACTGCAAGCCGGGCGCCACCTTCACCTACAACTCCATCGACAAAGACGGCACGCCAACCCAGGGCGGTTACAGCCAGGCGATCGTCGTCAACGAGAACTTCGTCGTGCAGATCCCCGACTCACTGCCGCTCGACAAAGCGGCCCCGCTGTTGTGCGCCGGCATCACGCTCTTCTCGCCGCTGCGGCACTGGAAAGCGGGCCAGGGCACACGGCTCGCGATCATCGGCCTGGGCGGACTGGGACACATGGGCGTCAAGCTGGGCGCGGCGATGGGCGCCGAGGTGACGGTGCTGTCGCAGTCCCTGAAGAAGATGGAGGACGGCCTGCGCCTAGGCGCCAACCACTACTACGCCACTGCCGATCGCGACACCTTCAAAAAGCTTCGCAGCAGCTTCGACCTGATCCTCAACACCGTCTCGGCCAACCTCAGCCTCGGCGACTACCTGAACCTGCTTGACGTCGACGGCACACTCGTCGAGCTGGGTATCCCCGAGCACCCGATGGAGGTGCCGGCCTTCCCGCTGGCGCTGGCGAGGCGCAGCCTGTCGGGGTCGAACATCGGTGGGATCGCCGAAACCCAGGAGATGCTGGACTTCTGCGCCGCGCACGACGTCACGCCGGAAATCGAGGTCATCGAACCGGACTACGTCAACGAGGCCTACGAGCGAGTGCTCGCCAGCGACGTGCGCTACCGCTTCGTGATCGACACCTCAGGATTGTGAGGCGGCTTCGGAGGCCGCGGGTTCTCCGTTAGACGCGTCTGGGGCGGTAGACAGGTCACTGATACCCGCCAGCGGCCAGCCGGCGGCGGCCAGCCTGCTGGCCACCCGCGCGATGTTCTCCCGACCGGCGTCGTAGTGCGTCATGTCGGAGATGAAATCCGCGATCACGTCACGGTCGACCGGCTCGTGATCGCGCTCCTCGTCGATCGCGTCGACCACTTCCGATACCTGTTCCTCGGTCAAGGGAGTGCTGCGCAGCAGTGCCAGCAGCGCGACTCGGTCAGGTCCGGGAACGCCGTCCGGGTAGCCGACCTGCAGCCAGCGAACCACTGAACGCAAAAAAGCTGCCGCAGAAGCTGCGGCAGAAGATGGTGTTATCGCCACCCCACCAGTGTCACGAAAGGTTGGTCAGCGGCGCTACCGTCCCGGCACACCATCCGCACAATTCATGCACCGTTCATCTTTGTCGGCCTTATACGCCCGCGTGCGGCTTGATCTGGTCCCACAAGATGGCCAGGCACACCAGATTCTGGTCCAGCGGATTCTGTAGATCTAAACCGGTCAACTTCTGAATCCGCTGGACTCGGTAGAGCACGGTGTTCCGGTGCACGATGAGTTCTGCTGCGGTGGCGCCGCGGTCAAAGCTGTTGGCGGCCAAACACCGCAAGGTTGCGGCGAGATCGGTGTGCTCGGAACCGCTCAGGTCGCCGAAAACGCGGCTGACGATGTCGTCGCCAATTTCCGGGGACCGTGCGAGCAGCAGGTGCGGAAGATAATCGCGGATGGCCACCAGCCCGGTGTGGCCAGTGTCATCGGCGAAACCGACTAGCATTCTTAGACTTTCGAGCGCAGCAGCCAACCCGGGCCGCTCGGTCGGGCGCTCACACGCCAGCAGAAAACGTGGATCATCCAGCAGCGGGGCCCAGTCGAAGTCCTCGGAGCACAGGCCGGTGATCTGGCTGCCCTCGGTCGTCGCGAGCACGCCCTGTGACCGCAGCCGGCCGGCCATGCGGATGTGGTGGGCGGTGGTGGCTCCGGTTAGACGAGCAGTCCGTCAGTCATCCGCTCGGCCGCCGTTGCACGCACCCGGACTACCTCGTGCAACTCCGATGTCATGCTTTCGTCGGGCGCGACACCGTCGGCCAACCATCGGAGTACCAGCGCGACATTCCAGCGAATGGCGGGTTGGCCGCGGTTGACGGGGTCGTCGCCGACGAATCGGGCATATCCGGGCAGCTCACGAAACGCCGAAGCCATCTGGCGGGCTATCTCGTCCGCGTCGAGCCGGGCGAAAACGGCCCGCACCGAACTGCTTGGGGTGGAAAGGCCGGCCACCCGATGATGATGACACGGCCACAGCGGTCAGGTCTGCGCGCGAGCACAACGATTGCTCCGGGATGTTGGGACGCTGACAATTGCGCTTCCAGCCGACCGGACCGAGGATTGGTTCGCGATCACGCAGAGCACCACGACAGCCCGACGATATTGGAGGCAGCATGACCACCGTTCGTAACGCGATCCTCGATCTGCTGCGGGCCCATCATCTGACGACCTTTTTCGGCAACCCCGGTTCATCGGAACTTGCTCTCTTGCAAGACTTTCCCGACGATTTCCGCTATTTCCTCGGCCTGCAGGAAATGATTCCGGTCGGGATGGCCGACGCGTATGCACAGATCACCGGTCGCCCCGCGCTGGTCAACCTGCACACCGCGCCCGGGATGGGCAACGCTCAAGGCCAGCTCTACAACGCCTACTGCAACAAGACCCCGCTGATCGTGACGGCCGGAAACCAGCGACGCAACATGCAGAACCAGTACTGCCTGCTGACCAACATCGAACCCACCACGGTGCCAAGGCCGTTCGTGAAATGGGCCGCCGAGCCGGCCATCGCCAGCGAAGCGCCCGCCGTGCTGGCCCGCGCCATTCACCTTGCCACTACCCCGCCGATGGGCCCGGTGTTCGTCTCGCTGCCGATGGACGACATGCCGGTCGAACTCGACGATGCCCAGGCCGCCGACATCGCCGTGGCGCGTGAACGCTCGGTGACCCACGCGACCGGGTTCCCCGCCGAACTCGCCGAACAGATCTGTGCCCGCTTGGAAGCGGCGAAGTCGCCGGCGTTCATCGTGGGCGGTGACGTCGAACGCTACGGCGCGTGGGAGTCGGTGGTCGCGCTGGCCGAACGCACCCAGTCGGTGGTGTGGACCGCACCGCTGACCGGCTGGAGCGGGTTCCCGGAGAATCACCCGCTGTATCAGGGTGCCTTGCCACCCGGAAAAGGCTGGATCTCGAAGGCGTTGGGCGGACACGATTTGTTGATTGCCATCGGGACGCCGGTCTTCCGCTACTACCCCGAAGTCCCCGGGCCCTACCTGCCCGAGGGCGCGAGCATGATTCACCTCACCAACGATCCCGACGAAGCCGCCCGTGCTCCGATCGGGGATGCGATCGTCGCCGACCTGGCCAGCGCCACTGCGGCCTTGCTCGATGCCGCGAAACCAACTCAACGGCAGGCCCCGGCGGCACGTGCCCCTATTGCCGACGTCGTGCACGCGCAGGCGCCGCTGCGGCCGGACGCGCTGTGGACGGCAGTCGGGAAAGCCGCGCCCGCCGAAACGCTGTGGGTCAGTGAGGCCGGTAGCAACGAGATCGCCATCACCGAAGCGATTCGACCCGGTTACCCGTTCTCGCATTTGTCGGCCGCGGGCGGTGGACTCGGCTGGGGACTACCTGCGTCCGTCGGCGCTCAGCTGGCAGCACCAGACCGTCCGGTTGTCGCGCTAATGGGTGACGGCTCAATGCATTACGCGATCACCGCGCTGTGGACCGCGGCGCGCTACCAGATTCCGGTCACGGTTGTGGTGGCGTCCAACGCCGAGTACGGCGTGGTCAAGGAATTCGGTGTCTGGGAGAAGACGCCGGGTGTTCCGGGACTCGACGTACCCGGCCTCGACGTGGTGGCAACGGCCGCCAGCTACGGCGTCGACGCCCATGAGGCGCACACCGTCGACGAGGTCACCGAGTTGGTTGCAGCCGGCATCGCCGACCGCGACAGACCCACCCTCATCAACGCGCGCACCGTTCCGGTGGGCGTTTGACGGGAATACCATCAGCTCGCATGGAGCCCATCGGCTGGCGGCAGCCCACCGGCACGTTCTGCAAAAAAGGCCACCCTCAGTTCATCGAAGTACGAATGGCCAAGGATCACCGAGCCGACCACTACCAAGGCCAGCTTGGTCCAAGCTGCTGGCGCCGATGGTGTCCGGCGCACCGCGAGTTCATGCGCAACGAAAAGCAACGACGCGGCTGAGCGCGCCCTAGCCAGAGCTGTCGGCGAGCCGCGCGACATTTCGCTGAATGCGCCGGCTGCGGATCACTGAGATGGGAATGCCAATCGCCCAGATCAGGCCGAGCCCCAGAAAGTAACGCCTGTCGTCGGAGGAGCTCGTCACAGACCATGCGATTGCGGCCAAGACGACCACGTACATGACCCATGTCCATTTTTCGGCGCGCCGAAGCCGATCTTCAGACTTGTTGCGCAGAAGGGCCCTGCCAAGGCGCGTCGCGGCTGCCCGTACGTCGGGATCAGGTGGCACGGGTCCGTGCAGGACGGCATCGATTGACTGGGAACGTCCCGCCTGGTCCAGTCCGGATATCGCGTCTACGGCTGCCCGATGCACGCTTTGTGTCGCAATAGTGGCGTATCCGCCAAGGGCGACGCCGAAAACGATGGCCGAGAGGACTGCGCTTTCCAACTCGTAACTCGCCTGCAGGCTGGTAAACAGCCCCCATGCAACCGCGGCGAACGACGCCCATACGACGAATCGCAGCCACGCGGGTCGTAGCACCAAAGGAGCGCGAGTCATTGACGTGCCGGTCTTAGAAGTTCCAGTCCTCGTCTTCGGTGACGACGGCCTTGCCGATGACGTACGACGACCCCGATCCGGAGAAGAAGTCATGGTTTTCGTCGGCGTTGGGTGACAGGGCAGACAGGATGGCCGGGTTGACGTCGGTCTCGTCGCGCGGGAACAACGCTTCGTAGCCGAGGTTCATCAGCGCCTTATTGGCGTTGTAGCGCAGGAACTTTTTCACGTCCTCGGTGAGCCCGACTTCGTCGTAGAGGTCCTGGGTGTACTCCACCTCGTTGTCGTAGAGCTCGAACAGCAGCTCGTAGGTGTAGTCCTTCAGCTCGGCTTGCCTGGCAGCGTCTTCAAGGGCCAGCCCGCGTTGGAACTTGTATCCGATGTAGTAGCCGTGGACGGCTTCGTCGCGGATGATCAGCCGGATCATGTCGGCGGTGTTGGTGAGCTTGGCCCGGCTCGACCAGTACATCGGCAGGTAGAAGCCGGAGTAGAACAGGAAGCTTTCCAGCAGCGTCGAGGCCACTTTGCGTTTGAGCGGTTCGTCACCGCGGTAGTACTCCATCACGATCTCGGCCTTGCGCTGCAGGTTGGGGTTCTCCTCCGACCAGCGGAAGGCGTCGTCGATCTCGGCGGTGGAGCACAACGTGGAGAAAATCGAGCTGTAGCTCTTGGCGTGCACCGACTCCATGAACGCGATGTTGGTATAGACGGCTTCTTCGTGCGGCGTCAGCGCGTCGGGAATCAAGCTGACCGCCCCGACCGTGCCCTGGATGGTGTCCAGCAGCGTCAAACCGGTGAACACCCGCATGGTCAGCTGCTTCTCGTGGTCGGTCAGCGTGCCCCACGACGGGATGTCGTTGGACACCGGCACCTTCTCGGGCAACCAGAAGTTCCCGGTAAGCCGCTCCCAGACCTCGGCGTCCTTCTCGTCTTGCAGACGGTTCCAGTTGATCGCCGAAACCCGATCGATCAGTTTCATTTTTTCGGTCACCAGAACCCCGTTTCACCAGGACGGATAGTCGAGCATGCTCAGACCACAAACACTACCCCTGGGGTGCGACAAGCCGAGGTAACACAAGAGGTTGTGTCGCGTGTCGCGATGCGCACCTCACACTAGTCCAGGCCCGCGTCTCGCAGCGTGTGCGTGAGGCCGTCCTCGAGGGCGCTCAGTGCGATGTCGGTGAGCCGGCTGAGCTCGTCGATGTCCTGCTCACCCTTGCTCATCCAGGTCTCCAGCGACACGAACACCGCGGTGGCCAGGCTGTGCGCGGCGATGTCGGCGATCATCGCCCCGTCCGCGGTCGGCGCCGATCGGTCATGGATGAAGCGCTGGATCTCGTCGGCGACCTGGTCGCGCATCCGCCGAATGTGACTGGTGATGATGTCCTGGTCGAGATCGCGCGACCGGATGGTCGCGGCCTCGCGCACCATCCGGAAGTCAAATGGGAACGCGTCCACCGCCTTTCGCACCGACGCGGTGATCGACTCGCCGTGCGGACGTAGCGCCAATGCACGGGCAAACCATTCGAAGCCGATGTCGTAGTCGGCAAAGATCACCGCGTGTTTGGACGGGAAGTGCCGGTAGAAGGTTCGCTCCGTGACGCCGACGTCGGCGACGATGTCGGCGACGCTGGTCTGGTGAACGCCATCGGCGACAAAGCGCTTCATCGCCGCCTGTTGCAGCGCCTGACGAGTGCGCTCGCTACGAGATCCCACCGTGCCAGCACACACCAAATGTCACCATTGACGCAAATATGTCAGGTGTGACATTGTGCGCAGTGGCGCACGGATACCACCACATTCGGGAGGCAGACCCAGCATGGCCGACTACGACGCGATCATCATCGGAGCGGGCCACAACGGACTGGTCGCCGCCAATGTGCTGGCCAAGAACGGCGCGAAAGTGCTCGTCCTGGAACGCGCGCACTTCCTCGGCGGGATGGCGGCAACCCGTGAGCTCTTCGACGGCTACAAGCACAGCGTCGGCGCCTGGGCGGTCCTGATCTGGCGCCAAGAGATGACCGAGCGCCTGGAACTGACCAAATGGGGCTTCGAGCTGATGGACCAGTGGACGTCGACCTGCACGTTCGGCGACGCCGAGGACACCCCGTTCGTGATGTACAACGACCTCGAACGCATGGGCCGCCACCTCATCGAGGACCACGGGCCCGAGGTAGCGACCGGCCTGGGCGGGCTGTTCGCCCACATCGGCCGATTCGCGCCGTATTTCGTCGACTCGGCGTTCGGTCCCCCGCTGGACATCATCGAGGTGATCGCCGAACAGCCCACACGAGAGGCCCGGCACGATTTCGCGCAGATGTGGTACGGCAGCACGATGGACACCGTCCGACGCTTCTTGGCGCCGGACCAAGGTCGTTGCATCCAAGGCTCGCTGGCGGCGATGTCGATTGACGCCTTCGACGGCGGACCCTGGACCCCGGGCTCGAATGCGTCGACGCTGTACCACTACCTGATCGGTGGGGGCAACGTCGAATACATCATGCCGCGCGGTGGCATCGGCTCACTGAGCACTGCGCTGTGCCGTCGCGCCGAATCGATGGGCGCCGAGGTGCAGATGAAGGCGCATGTCAAGCGGATCCTGGTCACCGACGGACGCGCCAGCGGCGTCGAACTGCGCGACGGCACAACGATTTCGGCCGACGCGGTGCTCTCATCGCTCGACCCGTACACCACGTTCGTGAATCTGACCGGCGCGCAGAACTTCCCGCCCGACTACATCCGCAAGATCAAGGAGATTAACTTCAACCTGGGATACATCCAGGCGCACCTGACGATTGACCAGGCCCCGCAATGGATCGAGCGGCTGCAGCCGTATATGCAGGACAACGGGCAATGGTGTCCCACAGTGGCCTACGCACCGTCGCCGGAATACATCAGTGACGCGTGGGAGCAATACCGCAAGGGGCAGCTGCCCGACGCGCCGCCCACCTATCTGTACATCCCCAGCATGGTGGACTCGTCATTGGCACCCGAAGGCAAGCACAGCGCAACGATCTTCACCCCGTACTTCCCCACCGGGCTGGACGCCGACGAAAACCGAAGCTGGAAAGAACAATACGCCGACACCTGCGTGCAAATCTTCGACAAGTTCGCCCCCGGGTTCGCCGAATCGGTCACCAACCGCGTGGTGTTCTCCAACCGCTACTTCGGCAGCACCTTCAGCGCGCACGCCGGTGATTACTCGCACGGCCTGCTGCAGCCCAACCAGCTGTGGACCGGCCGGGTCGTCGAGGGCGCCGACAAGTTCGCCACCCCGGTTGAGGGGCTCTACCTGTGCGGCCAATGCACCCACCCGGGCCCGGGAGTGACCGGCATCCCTGGATGGAACGGCGCCGAAGCGGCCCTTAAGCATCTCAGCGCGCGGGTGTCGTGAATCTGCGGATCGTCTATCGGATCACCCATCGTCTCGTCTGCGGACCAGGGTTACGTATCCGATCAGGGAAATGACCGCCCAACCGAGCGTGAGCCAGCCCATCGTTCCACCAAGATTCGCCACCAGCACGCCGATCCTCGACTGGGGGTATCCCTGCTCTATTGCTTGCGATGCGAAATGTCTGAGCGCAGCCCACACGACCAGCAGGGTGACCATCACGGCAAAGCTCATGACCGTAGTCACCCGCGCGACGATCAATTGCAACTCGGCTTTCGTCAACGGCCCGCCCACGAGAATGTGACGTTACCGGACAGATCTCGGCACCACACCGGTTCAGCGTGTACCATTTGGTACATGATTACCGAGGACAGTGTCGAAATCGACGCACCCGCGAAGTTGGTATGGGGGGTCTTCAGCGACGTTCAGCGCTGGCCCGAGTGGACCGCGTCGGTGACGTCGCTGGTCGGGAAGGACGGAGCCAATCTGGCTGTCGGCAAACGGTTCTCGATCAAGCAGCCCGGCATGTCGAAGCTGGTCTGGAAGGTCACCGACATCGAGCACGGCTCGTCCTGGACGTGGGTGCAACGCTTCCCGGGCGTGTTGGTCACCGCGCGCCACTGGGTGACTGCCCAGCCCGATGGCCGCACGTTGGTGCGGCAGCAACTCGAACAGCGCGGTGTGCTCGGCGCCCTTGTCGGGCGGATGTTGGTCAAGAAGACCAAGCGTTTCCTCGAACTCGAGGCCCAGGGACTCAAGGCCCGATCTGAGGAGCTCAGCCGCGCCAATGGTCCGCACTCCTGACCTGGAGCGGCGCCGGCAGTTACTCGATGCCCTCGTCGAGGAGTTCGCGGCCGGCGGCGTCGGCGACCGATCCCTACGTGACGTCGCCGCCGCGGTCGGCACCAGTCATCGAATGCTGTTGCACCACTTCGGGTCTCGAGAGGATCTGCTGGTGGCTATCGTCGAGGAGGTCGAACGCCGCCAGATGGGGCTGCTGCTCGAAATGCCCAGAGATCCGGCCGAGAGCTTTGCCGCCATGTGGTCCGATCTCCATCGGCCCGAACTACGCCAACTGGAACGTCTCTTTTTCGAGTGCTACGCCCGCGCCGCCCAGGGCGAAAAGCCGTTTGCCCGAATGATTCCCGGTGCTGTCGATGACTGGCTCGACGAGGTCGCGACCGTCGCCGGCGCGACGTTCGATCCTGCGATGGCACGGCTTGGACTGGCCGTCGTCCGCGGTCTGCTGCTCGACTTGGTCGCCACCGACGACGACGCCGGCGTCGATGCGGCCGCGCAGACATTCGCGAATCTGCTCAGCCGGTGACCGCGTGGCGCTTGGCCGGCGAACCGGTGCCTACCCCGAAGAACTTGTATTCGGCGAGTTTGAGCGATCGGGTGTCCCGCCAGTACTGCCAGGTCATGCCGCTCCACAGGGTCCGATTGACGCCGTGCTCGTCGAGGTACCAGCTGCTGCAGCCACCGGTGTTCCACACCGAGCCGGCCAGCTTGCTCTGCAGCTCGGTGTTGAACCGGTCCTGCGCGGAGCGGCTGGGCGCCAGCGCCTGAGCCCCGGCCTTATCGACCGCCGCGATCGCCTCGGCGACGTAGTGGATCTGCGACTCGATCATGAAGACCACCGACGTGTGACCCAGCCCGGTGTTGGGTCCGAGCAGGAAAAAGAGATTGGGCATGTCGGCGACGGCGATACCGCGATGCGCCACCACGCCTTCCCGGTTCCAACGGTCCACCAGGTCCTCGCCGCGCGGGCCCTTGACGTCGACATAGGTGTAGGAGTCGGTGGTATGGAAGCCGGTGGCGTACACGATCACGTCCACGGGGTGTTCGACGCCGTCGTCGGTAACGATGCCGCCCGCGGTGACGCGGGCGATCCGGTCGGTGATCAGTGTGGTCTTCGGGTTGTCGACTGCCTGGTAATAGTTGGCGGCGTAGAGGATTCGCTTGCAGCCGGCGCGGTAGCGCGGGGTGAGCCGGCGGCGTAGTTCCTTGTCGCGAACGTTGCGGTGAATGTTCCACCTGCCGACCAATTCGACCGCACGCAGCAGGCTCGGGCGTTGCGTCATCGCAAAGCCTAGACCCTCGAGCGACCAGTAGATTCCCGACCGCACCGCCAGCCGCAGACCGGGGACCGTCGCAAAGGCGTTGCGCACCGCGTCGGGCAACAGACTGTTCGGCCGCGGCACCACCCACGGCGGGGTGCGCTGATAGAGCTGCACCTCGGTAACTCCCGCATCGCGGCGTACCAACTCGGGCACAATCTGGATGGCGCTGGCACCGGTACCGATTACCGCCACCCGCTTTCCGGTCAAGTCGACGCCGTGGTCCCATTGCGCGGAATGGAAAGCGGCGCCGCGGAATTCATCCATGCCCTCGATGTCTGGTAGGCGCGGGATGTGCAGCGCGCCCGCGCCCGAGATCAAAAACTGGGTGACGTACTCGTCGCCGGACTCGGTGAAGACGTGCCAGCGATATTCGCTGTCATCCCAATGCGCACGGTTGACCTTTGAGCCGAATCGGATGTAGCGGCGCAGCCCGTACTTGCCGGTGACGCCCTTGAGGTAGTCCAGGATCTCGGGCTGCGGTGAGAACAGCTTGCTCCAGGTGGCCTTCGGCTCGAACGAGAACGAGTACAGGTGTGACGGCACGTCGCAGGCGCAGCCGGGGTAGCTGTTGTCGCGCCAGGTGCCGCCGATTTCGTCGGCCTTCTCCAGGATGACGAAATCCACGCCCTGTCGCTGCAGCGCGATGGCCATCCCCAGACCGGAAAACCCCGTCCCGATGATGACGGCGCGGGTGTGTACAGGAGCGTGCGCCTCGGGCTGGGCTGTCGACTCGGCAACGCTCATTTTGGATCGATCTTCCTTCTTCAAGTACCCGGTACCCACGGTATCGCAGAGTGTTCTCCATGGCCGCGGCGATGTCAACGCCGCAGGTGGTCAGCTGGCGGCAGAGTCGCTGGGCACCGCGTTGTGGATCGGCTGATCGGGGTCCATTTTGATGCCGAGCAGCTCGGCGGTACCGACGATGACGCCCATCATGATCGTGGTCAGGTGCTCGATGAACTTGTCGCGGGGCATTCGCCGCGGGCTCTCAGCGTCGGATCCCAGCCACCAATCCGTGGCCGACGCGGCCGAACCGAATGCTGCAAAGGCGGTGAGCTCGAACACGGCAGGATCCAATTCCATTTCGCGCAGCTCGTTGTTGAACATCTCGGCCATCGCGAGGGTGATCTCCCGGCCTTCGTTCAGCGTGCGCAACGTCGACTCGGACTGCTCCGGGAACCGCCCCTGGATGAAGAAGCGCAGCACATTGGGATGCTCGTCGACCAGGTTGACGTACTCCTCCGCGCTGCGGTGGATGATCTCGCGCACCGAATTGGTGGCGAAGTCGATCGACGGGAAGACCGCCGCCCACAGCATGTCCCGCAGCCGTTCCCCGATCGCCTGGAACAGGTCGGATTTGTCGGTGAAATGCCGGTAGATCTTGGGTTTGGCGGTGCCGGCCTCTTCGGCGATCTCGCGGACGCTGAGCTCGGGCCCCAACCGGTCGATGGCCCGGAAGGCGGCCTCGACGATCTCACCGCGCACCTTCTTACGGTGTTCGCGCCACCGTTCGCTGCGCGCATCGACCTTGACCCCCGGCTTCGCGCTCGGGTGAGGTATCGGAGGTCTGGGAGGTCGAGGAATTCTGACCACGTCAAGCACCATACCCCTCTGCCGCAGCTGACCTGGGCAGACTGGCCGCCGAGTGGCCAGTTGTCGCACGCAGAACGCTGAATCGCGTGTGTTATGTGGCCGCTCGACGCGACGCAATCACAGCGTGCCGAGTAGGTCAGACCACAGGCTGAACCCCCGTTGTTCTGAGTCTCAGTCGCGGCGGGCCGCGCCGCGACCGAGACTTCAGAGCCTACCTGAGATAAACCTGAGAAGGGCTCGAATCACCGTCTGGTTTCAGGAATTCGACGACGGGACGCAGCCCGCCTGCCGTCACAGCATGCAGGACACGCAGCCCTCGACCTCGGTTCCTTCCAGCGCCATCTGCCGCAGCCGGATGTAGTAGAGCGTCTTGATGCCCTTGCGCCAGGCGTAAATCTGCGCCTTGTTCACATCGCGAGTAGTCGCGGTGTCCATGAAGAACAGCGTCAGCGAAAGACCTTGATCCACATGCTGGGTGGCCGCCGCATAGGTGTCGATGATCTTCTCGTAGCCGATCTCATAGGCGTCCTGGTAGTACTCCAGGTTGTCGTTCGTCATGTAGGGCGCCGGGTAGTAGACGCGCCCGATCTTGCCTTCCTTGCGGATCTCGACCTTGGAGACGATCGGGTGGATCGACGACGTCGAGTGGTTGATGTAGGAGATCGACCCGGTCGGCGGCACCGCCTGCAGGTTCTGGTTGTAGATGCCGTGTGCCTGCACCGACTCCTTCAGCCGCCGCCAGTCGTCTTGGTCCGGAATGCGTATCTCGGCGTCGGCGAATAACTGTCGCACCTTGTCGGTCTTGGGCTCCCAGATCTGTTCGGTGTACTTGTCGAAGAACTCACCCGACGCGTACTTGGACTGCGCGAAGCCTTTGAAGCTCGAACCGCGTTCGATCGCAATGCGATTCGATGCGCGCAGTGCGTGGTAGAGCACGGTGTAGAAGTAGATGTTGGTGAAGTCGACGCCCTCTTCGGAGCCGTAGAAGATGTGTTCGCGGGCTAAGTAACCGTGCAGGTTCATCTGCCCCAGCCCGATCGCGTGCGAGTCGTTGTTGCCCTGCTCAATCGAGGGCACCGACCAGATGTGGGTCTGGTCACTGACCGCCGTCAACGCCCGGATCGCCACCTCGATGGTCTGCGCGAAGTCCGGTGAGTCCATCGTCTTGGCGATGTTCAGCGAACCCAGATTGCACGAAATGTCTTTGCCGACTTTGGCATACGTGAGGTCCTCGTTGAACAACGACGGCGTGGACACCTGAAGGATCTCCGAGCACAAGTTCGAGTGGGTGATCTTGCCCTCGATCGGGTTGGCCCGGTTCACGGTGTCCTCGTACATGATGTAGGGGTAACCGGACTCGAACTGCAGCTCGGCCAGCGTCTGGAAGAACTCGCGGGCCTTGATCTTGGTCTTGCGGATCCGCGAGTCGTCGAGCATCTCGTAGTACTTCTCGGTGACCGAGATGTCGGCGAACGGCACACCGTAGATGCGTTCGACGTCATACGGCGAGAACAGGTACATGTCCTCGTTGTTCTTGGCCAGCTCGAAGGTGATGTCGGGAATCACCACGCCCAAACTCAGCGTCTTGATTCGGATCTTCTCGTCGGCGTTCTCCCGCTTGGTGTCCAGGAAGCGGTAGACGTCCGGGTGGTGGGCGTGCAGGTAGACCGCGCCGGCGCCCTGGCGCGCACCGAGCTGGTTGGCGTAAGAGAACGAATCCTCGAGCAGCTTCATGATCGGGATGACGCCGGACGACTGGTTCTCGATGTTCTTGATCGGCGCGCCGTGCTCGCGAATGTTGCTCAGCAGCAACGCGACTCCCCCGCCCCGCTTGGACAGCTGCAGTGCGGAGTTGATCGAGCGCCCGATCGATTCCATATTGTCTTCGATTCGAAGCAGGAAGCAGCTCACGGGCTCGCCACGCTGCTTCTTGCCCGAGTTGAGGAATGTCGGAGTGGCCGGCTGGAACCGGCCGTCGATGATCTCGTCAACAAGCTTCTCGGCCAACGCTGTGTCGCCGGCGGCCAGGGTGAGCGACACCATGACCACGCGGTCTTCGAAACGCTCCAGATACCGCTTGCCGTCGAACGTCTTCAACGTGTACGAGGTGTAGTACTTGAACGCGCCGAGGAACGTCGGGAACCGGAACTTCTTGGCGTAGGCGCGGTCGAGCAACGTCTTGACGAAGTTGCGTGAGTACTGGTCGAGAACCTCACGCTCGTAGTAGTTCTCCTTGATCAGGTAATCGAGCTTCTCGTCCTGGTTGTGGAAGAACACCGTGTTCTGGTTGACATGCTGCAGGAAGTACTGATGCGCGGCCTCGCGGTCCTTTTCGAACTGAATCTTGCCGTCGGCGTCGTACAGATTCAGCATCGCATTCAGGGCGTGATAGTCCGTCTCGCCCGGCAATGCTCCGTGACCGGCGGCCGTTACACGCTCTGCAGTTGCGGCGGTTGGTGGCACGTGTCGTCCTTCCAAAAGTCAGCGAGGCCCGCGCGGACGGCATCCACGTCGTCCTCGGTTCCCATCAGTTCGAAGCGGTAGAGGTAGGGAACGCCGCATTTGCGGGACACCACGTTTCCCGCGTAGGCGAATTCAGCACCGAAGTTGTTGTTACCCGCGGCGATGACGCCGCGGATCAACGACCGGTTGTTCTCATTGTTCAAAAAAGCGATGACCTGCTTGGGGACATAGCCACCATCGTTGATGTTCGGAGTCGCCCGCCCGCCGCCGTAGGTCGGCAGCACCAGCACATACGGCCGGTCCACCTCGATACGGCCGTGCAGCGGTATCCGCGTCGCCGGGATACCCAGCTTCTGCACGAAGCGGTGCGTGTTCTCCGAGACGCTCGAGAAATACACCAGGCTGCAGGACGGCACGGCAATCTCCTCCTGTCCTAATGCGCTGCTGCCGGCTATGCGCTCAGCACGGCACCGGCGAGACCCTTGATCCGGTCGGGCCGGAAACCCGACCAGTGCTCGTTACCGGCCACCACGACGGGAGCCTGCAGATATCCCAGCGCCATCACGTAGTCGCGGGCCTCGGCGTCCAGGCTGATGTCGACCTTGTCGTAGGCGATGCCTTGCTTGTCCAACGCCTTATACGTGGCGTTGCACTGCACACATGCCGGCTTGGTGTAAACGGTGACGCTCATCGGACGACTCCTCTGTCGACGGTGGGACTGGACGATAAAGGGACGAGACTGGCAACTACTCAAGGTCTTACATGTGCACTGCTATTCAGCAGACCGCCGCGCCACAGAATTCCCATCTTGCCGATCCGCTTCAGCCTGCGTGCGATGCCGGTTGAGGCGGCCCGGTCGACCTGGTGAACCTCGGGTCTGTCGGTGTTCGGAACACTACACCTAGTGGGTGACAATCAGAAGAGATACAAGATGTTCGGAAAAACATTCATGAAATTCCCTGGTCGTAAGCCCTCGCGCCGGAGCGGCTCCGGCGTGTCGTAGATCACAAAATGATGTCGCGGCGGTATACACCTGGGTCTACCACCCGGCACCGACACAACACGCCGTCCACATCCGCACAGCAAAGCGCCCCAGCGGCCGCGCGAGCCGCTGGGGCGCAGCCAGGAATCAGTTGACTTCGGCGACCAGCTTGCCCACCGCGTCGCGCACGTTGGATGCCAGCTCGGCGTGCTCCCGCGGTGCCTGACCATTCAGCGACCCGAACGGCACCGACAGCTTGATGGACTCGACCACGCGCGGACCGGCGATCCCAAAGGACTTGCGGGTCTCGTCGTGTGCCCAGACGCCGCCGTAACGGCCGAACGACCCGCCGATGACGGCCAGCGGCTTGTCCTTGAGCGCCCCGTCGCCGAACGGCCGGGAAAGCCAGTCGATGGCGTTCTTGATGACGGCGGGGATGCTGCCGTTGTATTCCGGAGTCACCACCAGGGTGGCATCGGCCTCGGCCGCGGCGGACCGCAGCGCGGCGACCGCGGCCGGCGTGTTTTGGACCGCATCGTTAACTGCGGGGTCGATGTCTTCGTTGTAGAACGGCAGCTCACCGAGCTGGTCGAAGATCGTTACACTGACGCCGTCGGGAGCGACGTCTGCTGCCAACTCGGCGATCTGACGGTTGATCGACGCGGCGCGCAAGCTCCCCACCAGTGCCATCACCTTGATGTCGGACATTGTCTGCTTCCCTTCGGTCGTTGGTCTACATCCTTTCATGACTTAAGCGGACTGTAGTCCGGATTATTCCATCCGAGCTAAAGTGCAGGTGTGAGCGTTGTCGACTGGCTGGGTGAGCCACCTCCCTCCGCTCCGGTCGAGCGCGGCGACGCGGCCCGCAACCGGGTGCTGTTGCTGGACGCCGCGCGCCGGCTCATCGCCGAGCGCGGCGCCGATGCGGTCAGCATGGACGACATCGCCGCCGCCGCCGGCGTCGGCAAGGGCACCGTGTTCCGGCGATTCGGCAGCCGGGCCGGCTTGATGATGGTGCTGCTCGACGAGGACGAGCGGGCCGCCCAACAAGCGTTCTTGTTCGGCCCTCCGCCGCTCGGCCCGGATGCCCCGCCGCTGGATCGACTGCTCGCCTTCGGACGCGACCGGCTGCGTTTCGCCCACACCCACCATGAACTGCTCTCCGCCGCCAACCGCGACCCGCAGACCCGTCACGGTTCGCCGATAAACGCCCCCTACATGGTGTTACGCATGCACGTGCGGATGCTGCTGGCCTCGGCCGGCACGACGGGCAACCTCGACGCCCAAACCGATGCGCTGCTGGCGCTGCTGGACGCCGACTACGTCGAGCGCCAGCTGGACGACGCCGGCCAGACCCTGCAAACCCTGGGCGAAGCGTGGGAAAGCTTGGCGCGCAAGCTGTGTGGACGGTGACCAGTACGAGTTCGGTGCCGAAAAGCTGGGTCCTGCACGTCGACCTCGACCAATTCCTGGCCTCCGTCGAGTTGCAACGCCACCCCGAGTTGGCCGGCCTGCCCGTCATTGTCGGGGGTAACGGCGATCCGACCGAAGCACGCAAGGTGGTGACATGTGCCTCGTACGAGGCGCGCGAATTCGGTGTGCATGCGGGCATGCCGTTGCGCACCGCGGCCCGGCGCTGTCCCGATGCCACCTTCCTGCCGTCGGACCCCGCGGCCTACGACGCCGCATCTGAGCAGGTGATGGGATTGCTGCGGGACCTGGGGCATCCCGTTGAGGTGTGGGGCTGGGACGAAGCGTATCTAGCGGCAGACGTTGAGGACCCCAGGCAACTCGCCGGGCAGATCCGCACGGTCATTTCGTTGGCGACCGGGCTGTCCTGCTCGGTGGGGATCAGTGACAACAAGCAGCGGGCCAAGGTCGCCACCGGATTCGCGAAACCGGCCGGCGTGTCGACCCTCACCGATGCGAACTGGATGACCGTAATGGGCGACCGTTCGGTCGACGCGCTCTGGGGCGTCGGCCCCAAGACCACGAAAAAGCTTGAGGCCCTGGGTATCACCACAGTGTGGCAGCTGGCGCACGCCGATGCCGAGCTGCTGACGTCGGCGTTCGGTCCGCGGACCGGGCTGTGGCTGTCGCTGCTGGCCAACGGCGGCGGCGACGACACCGTCAGCGCCGAGCCCTGGGTACCCCGCTCCCGCAGTCACGTCGTGACCTTCCCGCAGGATCTCACCAAACGAGACGAAATGAATTCAGCGATAACAGAATTGGCGCAACAGGCGCTCAGCGAGGTCGTCGCTGAATCGCGGATCGTCACCCGGGTCGCGGTGACCGTCCGCACCGCCACGTTCTACACCCGCACGAAAATCCGCAAGCTCGATGCGCCCACGACTGACGCAAACGTGATCGTCGCGGCCGCGCTGCGGGTGCTGGACCTGTTCGAATTGGACCGCCCGGTCCGGCTGCTCGGCGTGCGGCTGGAATTACAGATGCCGAACTAGTTCAGCGCGACACCGGGGCTGGCCGCAGCGCCCGGGCGAACAACGTGTTGACATGGCGCATCGCCACGCTGTAAGGCCACCAGGCGACCCGTTTGAACGCATACAGCGCGCGGATGTCCACGGAGGTATAGATCAGGAAGCGATTTTTGACGACTCCGGCCAGGATCTTCTCCGCGGCTTTTTCCGGCGACACCGCGTGGCCGGCGAAACGATCCACCCAGCGAATTACTGCAGGATCGTCGCGGTCCACGCCGGCGATCTCGACGGTGTTCACCAGCGGGGTTTTGACGGCGCCCGGTACGACCACCGAGACCCCGATGCGGTTTCGGGCGAGGTCGAAGCGCAGTACCTCGGAGAGCCCGCACAACCCGAACTTGCTGGCGCTGTAAGCGGCATGCCAGGGCAACCCGATCAACCCGGCCGCCGAGGACACATTGACCAGATGACCACCCCGGCGCGCGGCCACCATCGGCGGCACGAAGTTCTCGATGACGTGGATCGGGCCCATCAGGTTGATCGCGATCATCTTGTCCCACTGCTCGTGAGTGAGCCGGTCGACGGTCCCCCACGCCGAAACCCCGGCGATGTTCATCACGATGTCCATGCTTGGGTGCTTGGCATGAATCTCGTCGGCGAACGAGGCGACCTCGTCGTAGTTGGCCACATCCAGCGCCCGGTACTCAGCGACGTGTGCACCCAGTGCGCGAGCATCGGCCACCGTCTGCGCCAGACCGTCGGCGTTGCGGTCGGTCAGGTAGAGCTCGGCGCCGTGACCGGCGAGCCGCAATGCGGTCGCCCGGCCAATGCCGCTGGCCGCACCGGTGATGAAGCACCGCTTACCCGCGAACGTCTTCTGCGCCATGACGGTTGACGATACCGACGGTACTACCCGGCCTGCGGCCTAGGTCGCTCCCGGTCCGCCCCACAGCGCGTTGAGCCACAACGCCTCGAGTACCCGCACACCGCGCTGCACATCGGCCTCGTCGCCGAAGAAAGCGGTGTCGCCGGATAGCATTTGCGCGGTGGTAACCGACAGTGTCCGTACCAGTGTCGGGACGTCGTCGGTGATCGGGTGAGCGGTGCCGGCTCGCAACTCGTCTTCGACGATGCCGATGATCTGCTGCACCACGCCTTCGACCTGTTGGTCGAGCAGGTCGCGGATCTCAGCGTCGCTGTTGCGAGCGGCGTTGCAGGCCGACATCACCGGGTCGTTGTGCGCATAGACTGCGGCGGCGCTCCCGACCATCCGCTTGGCGAACGCCGCCGGCGACTCGTCGGGCCCGCGGGGCGCAAAGTATTCCGTCAACTCTTCGAGTTCCTGCGTCGCGTCGGCGAGGATCTGCGCCAGCACCGCGTATTTGGAGTCGAAGTAGAAGTAGAAGCCGGAACGGGCCACACCCGCGCGGTCGCTGATGGTGCTCACCGACAGCTGGGCGAACGGTTTTTCTTCGAGCAACTCGCGCACGGCCTGCACAATGGCCTGCCGCTGCCGATCACCCCGTCGTGTTGGCACCGGCACGACTTCGCCCGGATTAGCCACCCTGCCGCCCTCCTGCTCGATGCGCACTCTTTGAGCTTCTACCACGCCACGCCCAAAAAGAAACTTGACAGCCGTCAAGTTTCATCTGAGGATGGCAGTTGGCGACGTCTGCCACAACGCCGGTCAAACTTCACCGCAGGCGTCGGGGAGGAGTGTCAATGGCGACCATCAGTACCCCGCAGTACCTGCTCGATCAGGCCAAGCGCCGGCTGACACCGTCATTCAACAACTTTCCCGGCATGGCTGCCGTCGAACAGAGACTGCTGAACACCAATTGGACGCCGAGGAAGCTCGCTGATCCGCCTGCGGGCAGCGGGCTCAAGCCGGTCATGGGCGATCGGGGCCTGCCGGTCCTCGGCCACATCATCGAGATGCTGCGGGGCGGACCGGATTACCTGCTATTCCTGTACCAAACCAAAGGTCCGGTCATATTCGGTGACTCACCGGTCCTGCCGGGCGTCGCGGCGCTGGGTCCCGACGCAGCCCAGGTCGTCTACTCCAACCGCAACAAGGACTACTCCCAGCAGGGCTGGGTGCCGGTGATCGGGCCGTTCTTCCACCGCGGCCTGATGTTGCTCGATTTCGAAGAGCACATGTTCCATCGGCGGATCATGCAGGAAGCGTTCATCCGCTCCCGGCTGGTCGGCTATGTGGAGCAGATGGACCAGGTCGTATCGCAGGTCGTGACTAACGACTGGGTGGTCAACGACCCACGTTTTCTGCTCTACCCGGCAATGAAAGAGCTGACTCTCGACATCGCCTCGATGGTATTCATGGGTCACGAACCCGGCACCGACCATGAGCTGGTGACCAAGGTGAACAAGGCCTTCACCATCACCACCCGCGCCGGAAACGCGATCATCCGCAGCAGCGTGCCGCCGTTTACGTGGTGGCGCGGTCTCCAGGCTCGTGAGCTGCTAGAGAACTACTTCCGTGAGCGTGTGAAGGAGCGCCGCGGCAAGGAGGGCAACGACCTGCTAACTGTCCTGTGCCACACCGAGGATGAGGACGGCAACAGTTTCTCCGACGAGGACATCGTCAACCACATGATCTTCCTGATGATGGCCGCGCATGACACCTCGACATCGACCACTACGACGATGGCCTACCACCTGGCCGCCAACCCCGAGTGGCAGGAACGCTGCCGCGACGAATCCGATCGGCTCGGCGACGGTCCGCTGGACATCGAGTCACTGGAGAAACTGGAGTCGCTTGATTTGGTGATGAACGAGGCGATCCGGCTGGTGACACCGGTGCAGTGGGCGATGCGCCGGACCGTGCGCGACACCGAATTGCTGGGCTACTACCTGCCTGCGGGCACCAACGTCATCGCCTATCCAGGGATGAACCATCGCCTGCCCGAGCTCTGGACGGATCCGCTCAAATTCGACCCCGACCGGTTCACCGAGCCGCGCAGCGAGCACAAACGGCACCGCTACGCGTTCACGCCGTTCGGCGGCGGGGCGCACAAGTGCATCGGGATGACGTTCGGCCAGTTGGAGATCAAGACGATCCTGCACCGGCTGCTGCGCCGTTACCGGCTTGAGTTGCCCCGCGTGGGCTACCAGGCGAAGTGGGACTACGGCGGCATGCCCGTCCCAATGGACGGCATGCCGATCGTGCTGCGCCGGCTGTAAGCGGTTCGCTAGGCGCTTGCCCCGTACAGCCGGTTGGCGCAGGCAATGACCGCGTGCAGTGCCGACTGAGTCGGATCCTCCGCACAGCCCATCGCCCACTCGGCCCGGCCGCCGTCGCTGCCCTGAATGAAGGTCGCGGTCGTGTCCGCTGACCGCAGCTGATGAAACCGCAGCATCTCCACGGCCATGCCGTGGTCATAGAGCATGGCGGTCAGCGCGGCCACCGGGCCGGTGGCGGTGGCGATCGCGGTCTCGATCCGATCGCCAAAGCCCAGCGTGGCCCGGAATGTTCGGCCCTGCGGACCTAATCGGGTGGCGGGACGTGCGGTATCGGTGCATTCCCAGTGCCCTAAGCGCAGTGGCCCGGTGGTGGGAGCGTAGGTGGCGGCGAACGTGCTCCACGACATGGTGTCGGCGTCCTCCCGGATTCCCCGCGGCAACAGGATGCCGTCAAAGCGGACCGATGGCGATTCGGGTAACGAGGCCGCCAGGTCGCTGATGTCCGAGCCACTCGGAAATCTCAAGTCGGTGATTGTCATGTGCCGGTCTTCTCTGGTCGTTCAGTGGCGACCGACAGGTAGTAGCTTCCGACCCACAGCGGGGGGTCGGTCTGGGTCAGACCCCGCTGCGGGTACTGGCTACTACGAGAAGATTCCGCACGATCGCCGAGGGTAGACGCTGATCGGCGGCTGGTGCAACTTCATTAAGGCTTAGCTGCGCGCGAGATTGCCGCCATGGTTGTGGCCGACGGCCACAGCCCTCAGCGCAATCTCGCGAAGAGCGGCGTGTCTGGGTGTAGAACGATGTCATGGGCGTGACCCACCATGCATGAGCTGTCGCTGTGCGAAGCGATCGCCGGGGTGGTCAGACCGTACGCCGACGGTCGCCATGTCGACGTCGTGCGCGTCAAGATCGGCGCGCTGCGCCAGGTGGTGCCCGAGTCGTTGACGTTCTGCTGGACGCTGGTGCGCGACCACGAGGACATGCCCGACGCCGAACTGGAGCTCGAGTTCGTCACCGCCGAGGTGCGGTGCCGCTCGTGTGGCCGACGTTCCACGATCACCTCGCAGTGGTCGCTGCTGTGTCGCCATTGCGAGAGCGCCGATGTCGAGGTGCTCTGCGGCGACGAATTTCTGGTGACTTCGCTGGACGTTTCCTAACGGCCTGTGAAAGGTAGAGCGCATGGGCAGGTTTCATCGACACGACGACGGCACCGTGCACACCCACGACCACTCGGATCCTGAGAATCACGGTCACGAACATCACGACCACGGGGACCACAGCGGGTACGAGACCGGATCGCAGCGCATCGACGTGCTGGAGTCGATCTTCGCAGAAAACGACGTCCGTGCAGACTACAATCGAAAAGCGTTTGAAAATAATGGCATTCGTGCACTGAACTTGATGAGCTCCCCCGGCTCGGGCAAGACGACGGTGCTGGGTGCAACTTTGGACGAACTCGCCGGCGAGTTCGCCGTCGGGGTGATCGAAGGCGATATCGCCACAGATCTCGACGCGGCCAAGCTCGGCGGCCGGGGCGCTCAGATATCTCTGCTCAACACCGGCAACGGGTTCGGTGGCGAATGTCACCTCGACGCACCCATGGTCAACCGCGCGTTGCAGGGACTGGATCTGCCCCAATTGGACCTGGTGATCATCGAAAACGTCGGAAACCTGGTGTGCCCCGCAGAATTTGACGTCGGCGAGCATGCCAAGGCGATGGTCTATTCGGTCACCGAAGGCGACGACAAGCCACTGAAGTACCCGGTGATGTTCCGCGCCGTCGATGTCGTGCTGCTGAACAAGATCGATCTGGTTCCGTACCTGGACGTCGACGTCGACTCGTATATGGCCCGCGTCCGCGAGGTCAACCCGACCGCGACGATTTTGCCGGTCAGCGCCCGTACCGGCGCCGGGATGTCCGCCTGGTTCGGCTGGCTGCGACGGTTCATGGCGACCGCGGCGACCTAACTGCACGGTGGTAGCGACTCCCGCGCGCGGCGAGAGGGCTGGGCGCAAATCGCTTGCACTCCAACACATGCAACTTATTCGCAAGACAGCAACCATGTTACTGACTGGCACGCACCAATGACAGCCCCCGACCGCGATCGAGCGTCAGAATACTCCGGAGCTGACGAGAATCAGGCCGAAATCCGGAAACCCGTACCGGGCCTCCAAATTTGCCAGAACATCGTTGACAAGGCAGTTCGGCGAGAGTAGACCCAGAAAATAGCGCCGCGTAAGCGTGCCGACCGTCGACTCCCGCGGCGTGAGGGGCCTCTAGCCCGGGTCCCGGAAAGCTGCGGTATGCCAACAGAAGCGGCAGTCAAAGCGGAAGAAACATTGATCCATGTGCTATGGATCAATGCGGGTCTCAGTTGTGATGGCGATTCGGTGGCGCTGACTGCCGCCACCCAACCCAGTGTCGAGGAGATTGCGCTGGGCGCACTCCCCGGACTGCCCAAGATCGCCGTGCACTGGCCGCTGATCGACTTCGAATGCGGCCCCACCGGTGGCGCCGACGATTTCCTCGAATGGTTCTTCAAGGCCGACCGCGGTGAGCTCGAACCGTTCGTGCTCGTCGTGGAAGGGTCGATTCCCAACGAGTCGCTCAAGAGCGAGGGGTACTGGTGCGGGTTCGGCAACAACCCGGCCACCGGGCAGCCGATGACCACCAGTGAGTGGCTCGATCGACTCACCCCCAAGGCGACGGCGGTGGTTGCGGTAGGCACCTGCGCCACATACGGCGGCATCCACGCAATGGCCGGCAACCCGACCGGCGCCATGGGCGTACCCGACTACCTGGGCTGGGAATGGAAGAGCAAGGCCGGCATCCCGATCGTGTGTGTCCCGGGCTGCCCAATCCACCCGGACAACCTGTCCGAGACACTGACATACCTGCTCTACATGGCCACCGGGCAGGCGCCGATGATCCCGCTCGACGAAGCGCTGCGGCCGAAGTGGTTGTTCGGCAACACCGTGCACGAGGGCTGCGACCGAGCCGGCTACTACGAGCAGGGCGACTTCGCCACCGAGTACGGATCACCGAAATGCATTGTCAAACTTGGCTGCTGGGGCCCAGTAGTCAAGTGCAACGTACCCAAACGCGGCTGGCTGAACGGCATCGGCGGCTGCCCCAACGTCGGCGGCATCTGCATCGGGTGCACCATGCCCGGGTTCCCGGACAAGTTCATGCCGTTCATGGACGAGCCGCCGGGCGGCAAGGTTTCCACCACGGCGTCAGGACTATACGGCTCGCTGGTCCGCAACCTGCGCGGCATCACCGCGCGCACCGTTGACAAAGAACCGAAATGGCGCCACAAGGGCGACAAACTCACGACGGGCGCACGCCGCACCTGGTAGGGCGCGACGCGACATCTGAGCTGAAGATAGGGAGCAAAGTTCGATGACAACGATCATCCCCGAGCCGTCCCACGCGAAGCGCGAGCCCGGCCAACTCGTCGAAATGGCCTGGGATCCAATCACCCGGATCGTCGGCAGCCTCGGCATCTACACCAAGATCGACTTCGAGAACCGCGAAGTCGTCGAGTGCCACAGCACATCGTCGATCTTCCGCGGCTACTCGATTTTCATGAAGGGCAAGGATCCCCGCGACGCCCACTTCATCACCAGCCGCATCTGCGGCATCTGCGGTGACAACCACGCCACCTGTTCGTGCTACACGCAGAACATGGCCTACGGGGTCAAGCCGCCGCACCTGGGTGAGTGGATCGTCAACCTCGGCGAAGCCGCGGAATACATGTTCGACCACAACATCTTCCAGGAGAACCTGGTCGGCGTGGACTTCTGCGAAAAGATGGTCTCGGAGACCAACCCGGGTGTGCTGGCCAAAGCGGAAAACACCGCAGCTCCGCACGCCGACGCACACGGGTACAAGACCATCGCCGACATCATGCGCTCGCTCAACCCGTTCAGCGGGGAGTTCTACCGCGAGGCGTTACAGGTCAGCCGGTATACCCGAGAGATGTTCTGCCTCATGGAGGGCAGACATGTCCACCCGTCGACGCTCTACCCCGGCGGGGTCGGCACGGTGGCGACCATCCAGTTGATGACCGACTACATGAGCCGCCTGATGCGCTACGTCGAGTTCATGAAGAAGGTCGTGCCCATGCACGACGACCTGTTCGACTTCTTCTACGAGGCAATTCCCGGTTACGAGAAGGTCGGTCTGCGCCGCACCCTGCTGGGCTGCTGGGGCTCGTTCCAAGACCCCGACGTGTGCAACTTCGAATACAAGGACATGGAGCGTTGGGGCAACGCCATGTTCGTCACACCAGGTGTGGTGGTTGACGGCAAGCTGGTCACACACTCGCTGGTCGACATCAACCTGGGCATCCGGATCCTCTTGGGCAGTTCCTATTACGACGACTGGACCGATCAGGAGACGTTCGTCAAGACCGACCCGTTGGGTAATCCGGTCGACCGGCGCCACCCGTGGAACCAGCACACCAACCCGCACCCGCAGAAGCGGGACATGGACGGCGGCAACTACAGCTGGGTGATGTCGCCGCGCTGGTTCGACGGCAAGGACCACCTCGCCCTGGACACTGGCGGCGGTCCGCTGGCCCGGCTGTGGTCGACGGCGCTGGCCGGGCTGGTCGACATCGGCTACGTCAAGTCCACCGGTCATTCGGTGCAAATCAACCTGCCGAAGACCGCTCTCAAGGGGCCGGTCGAGTTCGAGTGGAAGATCCCCCACCACGGGTCCAACACCATCGAGCGCGACCGGGCACGGACCTACTTCCAGGCATACGCCGCAGCATGCGCCCTGCACTTCGCGGAGAAGGCGCTGGCCGAGATCCGTGCTGGGCGTACCAAGACCTGGGAGAAGTTCGACGTGCCCAAGGAAGGCATCGGCTGCGGCTTCACCGAGGCGGTGCGCGGAGTGTTGAGCCACCACATGGTGATTCGCGACGGCAAGATCGCCAACTATCACCCGTACCCGCCGACACCGTGGAACGCGAACCCCCGCGACAGCTACGGCACACCAGGTCCCTATGAGGACGCGGTGCAGGGCCAACCGATCTTCGAGGAGAACGACCGGGAGCACTTCAAGGGCATCGACATTATGCGCACGGTGCGCAGCTTCGACCCGTGCCTGCCCTGCGGTGTGCACATGTACCTCGGCAAGGGCAAGACATTGGAGCGGCTGCACTCACCGACGCAAACGGCGACCGGGGAGTGATGCATGGCTGATCGCCCCGAGGAGTTGCAGGGGGACGCGCAGTGGCGCTCGGCGGGCGATCGGATCCAGACGCTGCTGGAC
>Ga0335075_10002185_pt1 | contig 31630 bp, 17 predicted proteins | sample Lox_Sample_24_FD_206723 | JGI IMG/M metagenome (GOLD analysis project Ga0335075, IMG submission 206723) | Soil microbial communities from Loxahatchee National Wildlife Refuge, Florida, United States - Lox_Sample_2.4 | ecosystem: Environmental > Terrestrial > Soil > Wetlands | place: USA...
CACTCACCCCGGCTCGCCCGCGACGTCGCCGTCCTCGTCGGCCACCACGACGTCCCCGTCCGGTCCGTCAGCGTCGGCGACGGCCGCGCCAGCGAGCAGATCTCCTGGCAGCGGCGGCTGATCCTCGAAGCCGCCGACATCGCGGCCATCGAACGCGGAACCGCGCTGCTGCTGTCGGCAGGCAACCGCCCCGCCCTGCTCGACCTGCGCCCCTGGTACGCCAGCCCCGACGCGGCGCGGATCGACGCCGCCCGGCTGCGCGCCGAGGCCGCCATCCAGCGCGCCGCCCAGGCCGCCGCCCCCGGCGACCGGGCGCGCCCGCCCGCGCACACCGCGGAGAGTGCCTCATGACCGCCGACCTTGCCCATGCCGCCGACCCCGCCGTGATCGAGCAGGCCGCGGACCCGGGCGAGTTCGTCATCCAGGCATGCCAGCGCGCCCGGACATGGCTGCGCGAAGCCCTCGAACACGGCGACATCAACCAGATCGCAGAACTCAAATCCCAGGCCGAGGCCGTCCGCGTCTACACCGTCCAGAAGCAGCTCGGCAAAGACGCCCAGCTCGCCGCTGCCGAGATCGTCCGCCGCGCGGACCGGGGACTCGCGCAGGCGGTTCGCCGGGGCCAGGAAGACGGACGGGTAAGAAGGCGCGAGGACGGCGGGTGGAACGCCAGGCATCTCGATGGTACCGGCGGTACCAACAAGATGAGTTCCGGTGATTACCTCGGCTACGGGCATACGCGGTCGGACGTGTACGCCATGACCGACGGCGTGCCAGACAGGGAATTCGAGGACGCGCTCACGCAAGCGAAGGAGGAAGGGAACCTCAGCCGCGCGAACGTCGTCCGGAAAATCCGCCAGCAGCGTTTCCCGCCCGGCCGTGACGACAGCGAGCGGGTTCCGGAACCCGCAGACCGCAGCAGTGCGGCAGCGGCCCGGCGAGTTGAGCTGATCGGCCGCTGGGCAGGCGACGGGTCGACATCCCGGCAGATAGCCGGGCTACTAGGCATCCGCGATGACGCCGTGCGGCAGATCGCCCGCGACCACGGGATCAGCATCCGCGCTGACACGGCGGTGGGCCGGACCCGGCGGCTGGATTCCAACCGGATCGTCCGCGAGACCGTGCACGCCCTGGAAGGCCTGGCCACCGGTGCCGGGCTGGTCAACCCGGCCGAACTGGACAAAACACAGATCCCCGGCTGGGCCGGTTCCCTCACCGCCTCACTGCGCGCACTGAACCGGCTGGCCAAAACCCTGAAGGAGGAAATGACAGATGACTAGCCAAGACCACGGCAGCCTGCCCGGCGATCGCGTGGAGCGGAAGGCGCGGCTGCAGTGGGTGCCCATCCCGCTGATGCGGGTCTCGCCCCTGGCACAGCGTGACCTCAGCCAGGCCCGGGTAGACGAACTGGCCGCGCACTTTGACGTGGAACGGCTCGGCACTCCCGTCATCAGCCACCGCGACGGGCACTTCTACGTCATCGACGGGCAGCACCGGATCGAGGCGCTGAAAGCGATCGGGTACGGCGGCCGGCAGGTGCAGTGCTGGACCTACCAGGGCCTGACCGGCGCTGACGAGGCTGACATGTTCCTGACGCTCAACAACACCCTCACCGTCGGCGCCTACCCGAAGTTCAAGGTCGCCGTACAGGCAGGCCGCCCGGAAGAGACCGACATCGACCGGATCGTCCGCGCCCAGGGCCTGAAGATCAGCCGCGACCGCGGCGGCGGATCGGTCGGCGCGGTGGATACGCTGCGGCGGGTCTACCGCCGCGGCGGACCGGCCTGCCTGGCCAGGACACTGCGGATCGTCCGGGACGCCTACGGCGATCCCGGCCTGGAAGCCCCGGTGATCGACGGGATCAGCCTGGTATGCCACCGCTACGACGGCCAGCTCAATGACGATCAGGCCATTGCTGCCCTCGCACGCGCCGCCGGAGGGGTCAACGCCCTGCTGAGCAAGGCGGAGTACACGCGCCGGCAGACCGGCAGCCCGAAGGCGCACTGCGTCGCTGCCGCCGCGGTCGAGCTGGTCAACCGGAAAATCCGCGGGAAGAAACTCCGCTCCTGGTGGAAGCAGCCATGACAGGCAGCACCATGACCGCTGACCCCGCGCCGCCCCCGCCCGCCGCAGACGGCGACGAGCCGCCCGACCCGCTGTATGACAGCGTCCAGGACTGGGTCACCGCGCACTTCCTGCCCATGTACCGCCGGCCCATCGGCGGGGAGTTCCGCTGGTGCCGCCAATGGTGGCGGCACGCCGAGGCGATCACCCGGCTCACCGCCTTGTGGCAGTCCTGGGAAGCCATGCGGCTCCAGCCCGGCACCGGAACCGCGAACTGGCTCCGCGACCACCTCGACCACCAGCTCCCCATCCTGCTCGGCCGCAGCGGGCCGTTCGCCCAGTGTTCCCCGGACGAGCACATCGAGCCCCGCCCGGCCACCACCGAGCCGCCGCCACCCGGCTGGTGGGACACCGGCGGCACCGCTGATGACGAGGACGCCGACGGCGCCCGGTCCCTGGCGCTGTTCTCGCCGGGCCCCGCCGCCCGGCCAGGCCCGGGGGCCGCGGACACGCTGCACGACGGACGGCCGGAGAACGGCCATGAGAGCACCTGACCGCCCGCCCCGGCCAGCCCGGCAGGCCCAGTCCGTCGGCCACGGGCACCGCGAACCCCTGTAGAAGAAAGCAGGCCAGATCATGACCACACCGAGCAGCCAGGCGGGCACCCGGCCCGAGCGGAGCACGCCCGCCGGAGCGCTGCGCGCCGCGGCCGACTTCATCGAGTCCAGCGGGCAGCGCAGCGGAGTGATCGTCGCATGCAGTGCCGGGGGCGTCCGCATCCGCGTCTCAGAACCCTACGGGGACGCTGCCGCCCGGCACGCGATCGTCACCAGGCTGGCCGGGCTCATCGGCGGCACCGTGCGGCAGGAAGACGAACGTGACTTCGCGGCGGCGGACCTGCGGGCCGACGGCGCCATCGGCGGCCTGCGCGCGGTGGTATCGACCGGCCTGGACGTGCGGCGGGCCAGGCCGCGCACCGGAAATGGCCGGCCGCTCGCCGAGGCGCCCGGCGGTCAGGTCACCGCAGTGCCCGGAAAGCTCCCCGGCGGCTGGCGCTGGGTCACCGAACTCGACCCGGAACCCAGGCGCGCATCATCCCGGAAGCAGCGCAACGCGGCTTCCGCACTGGCCGCAGCCGAGGCCCCCGCGCTCGCCGCCCGCGACTGCCCGCCGCTGACCGGTGCGGCCCTTCAGGCGGCTGCCCGGCAGGAGCAGGCCATCACCGCGCGGCCTGCCCGGCCCGGCAGCACGGCCCGCCGGGCGCCAGCACAGCCACCGTGGTAGCGGGCAACGGGGAGGTCTCGGCTTCATGCCTGTCCAGGATTCTCTGTGGGATGCAGTAGATAATGACAACGGAGGTGACAGCAGTGAACAGCTACGGCGCCAAAGCCCTCAGCCACTGGCGCAGGTACCTGCCGGGCCAGCTAGCGCAGATCCCGGACCCGGAGGCGTTCTTCACGCGGCTGGGCGAGGCAGCGGAGACGGAGATCGACCAGACCGCGGACGCGCTGGCGCAGACGACCCCGCCGGGCGAGGGATACCTGGAGGAACTGGCGCGGCTGGAGACCGCGCGGAAGACGGCCGAGATGCAAGTCACCCGGGAGATGCTCCTGGTCGACCCGGAGGACAAGGAGAGAATCGCTCAGCTCATGGGCTGACGGTCTTCACGCCCGGCAGCGACGGTGACCTCGCTCCCTCGGGGGTGGTGGCGCGGCTGGAGGCGAACCTGGCGGCCATCAGCGTCGTCAAGGCGCTGCAAGCAGAGGGCCGGCCGGCCACTCCCGCCGAGCAGGAGATCCTGGCCCGCTGGTCGGGATGGGGGGCCGTCTCAGCCGTCTTCGAGGAAGAACCAGGTGAGAGCCGCACCCTGGCCCGGGGACGCGAGCAGCTCCGGAAGCTGCTGAGCGACAAGGAATATGCGGCAGCGCGCCGGAACACGATCAACGCCCACTACACCTCGCCGGCGCTCGCCCAGGCGATGTGGGACGGGCTCGCCGCGCTCGGCTTCCATGGCGGGCGGGTCCTGGAGCCAGGATGCGGTGCCGGGACGTTCATCGGGCTGGCACCGCTGGGAACGGCGATGGTCGGCATCGAACTGGACCCGGTCACCGCGCACATCGCCGCCGCGCTGTACCCGCACGCGCAGGTCCGCAACGAGGACTTCGCGGACACTCAACTGCCGGAGGGCTCGTTTGACGCGGTGATCGGGAACGTGCCGTTCGGCAGCATCCACATGAAAGACCCCCGGTACAACCCCGGCCGCAAGCACCCCATCCACACCCATTTCCTGCTCAAGTCCGCTGCCCTGGTCCGGCCCGGCGGGTGGATCGCGCTGATCACCTCCCGCTACACCATGGACGCCGGCGATGATGCCGACGATGCCGCCGTCGAGGCCCGCCGCAAGCTGGCCGGACTCGGGGAACTGGCCGCGGCAATCCGGCTGCCCACCTCGGCGCACCGCCGCACCGCCGGCACCAATGTCGTCACCGATGTGCTGGTGATCCGGCGGTTCGCCGACGGCGAGCAGCCGCCGGCAGATGAGCCCGCGTGGCTGCAGACGATCCCCGTCGACGTCGGCGGCGTGCAGATCCCGGTGAACCGGTACTTCGCCGATCACCCCGGCATGGTGCTGGGGGAGATGACCACGGGCGGGGCCAGGCGTGCCGACGACCTGCGGGTGACCGCGCCCGCCGGGACCGACGCCGCCGTCGGCCTCGCGCAGGCACTGGCCCGTACCGCCGCAGACCGCGCCGCTGCCCCGCGACTGGCAACCGCCCCGGCAGCCATGGACCGCCCCCCGGAAGGGTTCCTGAAAGCCCGCAGGGACGGCACCTTTGCCCAGATCACCGACGGGTTTTACGAGCCGTTCGACCCGCCGGGCGGGGCGGCCGGGCGCGCGGAACTGCGGGCGCTGCTGGGCCTGCGGGATACCGCCCTGGCCTTGCTCGATGCCGAACTGGCTACCAGCGAGGACGCCGGGCTGGTCGATGACCTGCGCGCGGACCTCAACGCCCGCTACGACGCCTACACCGCCAGATACGGGCCGGTCAACCGGCACACCCGGCAGGTCAGGCCCCGCGAGACCCCCGCCGGCCGGGAGCTGCGGGAAAGACTCCTGGCTGAGGGGCATGCACAGATAACCGGCGGCAAGGTGGAGATCAGCGACCCCGCGGTCCGGGACCATCTGGTCGCCGCCGGGCACGCCACCGTCACCGAGACAGGGGAACTGCGGTTCGCGCGGACCGCCGCGGCCCGCGCCGAGCGGCAGCGGCTGCTGGATTCCGGGCAGGCCCGCCGGCAGGGCGGCATAGTGACCCTCACCGGCACGGGCCGCGACTGGGTGCTGGAGAACGCCGCGGACCTGGGCGACGCGGTCACGATCATCCGGCAGCGTCCCGCCCAGGGGGGTTTCCGGAAGGACCCGTTCGCGGTCCGCGTGCTGGCGCTGGAAAAGTACGACCCGGAAAGCGGGACCGCCCGCAAGAACGACATCATGCGGCACCGGGTCCTGCTGCCCCGGCCGGCTGTCGAGCACGCCGACGACCCCGAAGACGCGCTCGCGGTCTGCATGGACCGGCACGCCCGGGTCCGGCTGGATGTGATCGCGGAACTGCTGGGCACCGCCTCAGAGCAAGAAGCCCGGGACCGGCTCGGCACGCTGGTCTTCCACGACCCTGCCGAGGGCCACCTGGTGCCCGCCCCGGAATACCTGTCCGGCGACGTCCGGGCCAAACTGCGCCAGGCGCGGGAAGCCGCCGCGGACGACCCCGCTTGCCAGGCCAACGTGGAAGCCCTGGCACAGGTGATCCCCCCGGACCTGGGACCGGCGGAGATCGAGGCACGGCTCGGGGCCGTGTTCATCACCCCCGCCGAGGTGCAGCAGTTCCTGCGGGAAACACTCGCCGACCACGCGGTTACCGTCACGCTCGCCGCAGACGGGACATGGTCGGTGAAGGGCGGGGACCGGCACAGCGTGGCGGCCACCCTCACCTGGGGCACCAAGGACCGGGACGCGATGTCCCTGGCCGAGCACATTCTCAACCGCAAGGGACCGGTCGAGGTCAAGCGCAAGGACAGTGAGGGGAAAACCTGGACTGACGAGGAGGCCACCGCAGCAGCGCGGGAAAAGCAGGCCGAGCTGTCGGACCGGTTCGCCGGCTGGGCGTGGGAAGACCTGGACCGGGCCACGGAGATCTGCCGCCGCTACAACGACGCGTTCAACTCGATCGTCTTGCGCTCCTATGACGACGTCATCTTGTCGCTGCCCGGCGTGAACCGGGAGATCAAGCCGTTCTGGTGGCAGAAAGCGGCCATCGCCCGCATGATCTACGAGCCCACGGCGGGCCTGTTCCACGACATGGGCGCCGGGAAGACGCTGGAGCAGATCATCGGGGTGATGGAGCAGAAGCGGCTCGGCCTGATCCGCAAGCCGGTCATCTGCGTCAAGAACCATCTGCTCGACCAGTTCCGCGACGAGTTCCTGTGGGCCTACCCGCAGGCGCGGGTCATGTGCGCCGACAGCGACGACCTGGCCGGGGAAGGACGGCGGCAGTTCATCGCCCGCTGCGCCTCGGAGAACCCGGACGCGATCATCATGACCCGGGGAGCGTTCGAGTCGATCCCGCTGACCCCCGAGGGCCACGAAGCCTACCTGGACTACATGAAGCAGATGTTCGCCGTCCACGCCGAGGCCGTCGCCGACACGGTCAAGGACGAGGAGACGCTGCTGGCCGAGTTCGAGCAGCGGCTGCGCGCCTACTTCGACCCCGACGCCCAGGAGGACGAGGAAGAAGAGGACGAGCCGGACCGCAAGCGGGGCAAGCGCAAGGTCGAACAGGACCCCGCCGTGTGCTGGGAGCAGATGGGCATCGACTACATCTGCATCGACGAGAGCCAGGACTACAACAACCTGTGGGTTCCCTCCGACGAGCCGGGAATGGCGATCGACTTCGTTCACCGGGCCATCGACCTGGAGATGAAACTGCACGCCACCCGCGCCAGGTACGGCAGCCGGGTCTGCACGCTCGCCACCGGCACCCCGGTCACCAACAAGATCCCCCAGTTCTACGTCCTCCAGCGGTACCTGAGGCCCGAACGCCTGAAGAAGGCCGGGTTCGCCGGGTTCGCGCCGTGGGCCGCGACCTACACCGAACCCGAGCAGCGGCTGGAGATGAAAGCCAACGGCCAGTTCGGCATGGTCACCCGGATGCGGCTGATCAACTTCCCGGAACTGCTGCTGGACCTGCACTACTTCGGGGACTTCAAGGACGCCGATGACATCGGCATGAAACGCCCGGCGATCCGCGGCGGCAAACCCGAGATCCGCGGCGTCCCCGCCGTCCCGGAGCTGCTGGACTACCAGGCCACCCTCCCCGAGCGGTACAACAAGGCCAAGGTCGGCGGCAAGAAACACAAAGGCGATGACACCGTGGTGGCCGTCATCGGGGACGGGTTCCGCGCGGCCCAGGACCTGCGGCTGGTCAAGGCCAGGCACGGTGCCGCGCCCCGGATGACCGACGAGCCGCAGAAGATCGACCACATCGCCGATGACATCTACGCCGAATGGGCCGCGCACCGCGACGACGTCTACCCCGGCGAGGACGGGCAGCCCGACCCGGTCGTCGGCAGCCTCCAGCTGGTGTTCTGCAACGAAGGCGTCCCCAAGAGCGACGACTGGAACCTGTACGACGAACTGCGCAGCCTGCTCATCGAGCGGGGCATGCCCCGGCAGGCGATCCGGTTCATCCACGAGGCAGGCAGCGACGGCCGCAAGAAGGCCGCACTGTTCGCCGCCTGCAACGTCGGCCATGTCGCCGTCCTCATGGGATCAACAGAGAAAATGGGCGTCGGCACCAACGTGCAGCGCCGCTGCATCGGCGTCCACCACGTGCACCCGCACTGGCGCCCGGACTACGACGCGCAAGAAGACGCCCGCGCCCGCCGCCACGGCAACCTCAACACCGAGGTCTTCATCAAGAGGTGGATCACCGAAGGGTCCTTCGACACGATCCGCGCCCAGGCATGCGAACGCAAGTCCGTGTTCCTGCGCGTCGTCAAGCACCGGGACACCACGGTCCGGTCCATCGACGCACCCGGCGACGACACAGTCAGCTACGCCGAGATCGCCGCGGTCGGCGCCGGCGAGCCCCGCCTGATCCAGAAGGCACAACTCGAAAGCGAACTCCAGCAGCTCGCCCGCGCCCACCGCCGCCACGTCAACAACCAGAACGCCCTGAAAGTCGCCGGACAACAGGCCCGCGCCGCGATCACCGCCGCCGAGCAGACCATCCGCGACATCGACGCGGCAGCCGGCCGCATCATCCCCACATCCGGTGACGACTTCCGCATGACGATTGACGGGACCGCGTTCACCGCCCGGCGCGACGCCGGCGACCACCTCACCTCCTGTCTGCGCGCCGCCCGCGCCCGCATCCCCGTAGGCACCTGCCAGACCAGCACCATCGGGACTCTCGGCGGATTCCAGCTCACCGCGGACCTGGCCCATGACGGGCGCGAGCACACCATCGTCTTGCGGCTAGAGCAACTGCCCGGCGCAGTCCTGCAGCTCGACCACCGCAAGCTCCTGCCCGGCATCGGGCTGGTGACCCGGCTGGAAAACAAGCTGTCCGGCCTGGACAAGCTCCGCCTCGAACAGCACGCCATCATCGACCGCCAAAGCCAGGAACTCACCCGGGCGCAGTCCGCGATCGGCGCCCCGTTCCCGCAGCAAGACGCCCTCCTGGCCACGCAAAGAGCCCTCGACGACCTCATCGCCGAACTGCGCGACGACAAGAACAACAAGAACGGCACGGACGGCAAGACGGCGACGGCCGGCTCCGCGGCAACAGCAGGCGAGCCGGCCGGGCCGCAGTACGACGAGGACCATGGCACCGGTCCCGCCGCCGGCACCAGCCCGGTCCAGGCCGCCGCGCAAGCCCCGGTCCCGATCGTCCAGGTAGCAGGCCGCCCAGCCATCGAAACGACCGGGCACACGCCCGCTGCCAGCCCCGCTCACCACGCCAGCCAGGCCGCAACGCCCGCTGACCCCGGCCAGGAAACAGCACGAGCCGGTTCCCCAGCCGGTAACGGGACACAGCAGGCGGCCGGCATGGTGTCCCGCCCGGCCATAGGCCCGGAACCAGCCACCACGCGGCCTGCACCCGATGCGCAGACCCGGCTCCTGATGGCCGTGCTCGGCGGATACAGCGACCCCGCCGAGCTGGCCGCCGCCCAGGCCGAGATCGAGCACACGTGGCAGGAGGCCGACGGCACCGGGCTCGCCGCCGGACCGCTCCGCACCCAGTACGACCAGCTACATGAGTCGGTCCTGGCCGCTGGGCACGCCCGGGACACTTATGCCGCGCTGGTGGGATACCAGGCCGTTGTGCAGCAGGCAGCCCAGCTGAGCGATGCCGGATGGCAGCCCGCCGAGTACGTACTCGGCCGCGCAGCCCGACAGCTCTCGGCCGCCGCAAGCGCACACCTGGCACGGCTGGCCGCAACCGGGGGCGCCGCGGACGGCCTGCTGAACGCAGCCGCCGGCCAGCGTCTCCAGGCGGGCGGGCAGAACCCCGTCCCGGCGTTCCCCGACCCGCTCGGCCAGCATCCCGAGCCCTACCAGGACGGGACCGAAGCGAGGCAGGCACGGGAATCGATCTTCCGGAGCAGGGATACCTGGCTCCGCGAACTGCGCGGCTCCGGACTTCCCGAGGACGCCACCTGGCTGCCCGGAGTCCTGGAACGCTTGGAACGCACGCCCGACCGGGACCACCTGCCACATCAGCGCGCCACCTGGAACGAGGCAGTCAGCGCCGCCCTGGACGCGACGTCCGGCCCTGCTGCCAGCCCTGCCCTGTCCGGGCTCCTGAGCGCCATCTACCGTCACCGCCAGCGCCTGGACGCCTACCACATCCAGGCCAGGTACGCCCCGGCCCCGTATGACTCGGCAGACGCCTACACCGCCGGGCACGAGGAGATCAGGCAGGCCCGCCAGGCGTGGCAGGAGTCCATGACCGGCAGTCGGCTGCGGGACCTCACCGACCGCCAGGCACGGGGAACCAGCTGGTGGGACATCAGGGCCGCGCAAAGGGACGCCAGCGGTGCCCTCACCGCAGCGGCCAGCGCAGCGGCGATCGGCGACGACCTGGAATATGCCGCACGCCAGGCGCTGGGGGCGGCCGACGCGTGCCACGCCCTGCGGCTGAGCCTCAACCGCGCCGACTACGCCAGCCCGGCCGACTACGCCAGCCTCGACGCCCTGACCCGGGCGGCCCACCGTCACGCGGCCCGCCTTGGCGCCGCACGTGACACCGGCCTGGCCCCGGCGCTGGGTGCTGCGCTGGCCGAGCGCGCCGCGACGGCCCCCGTCCCGGGGCAAAACCATGAGGACCAAGAACAGCCCGCTGCCGCCGGCCCCGTCGGCGAGACCGTCACCGGGCTAGTCATCGAGCATGACCACCAGGGCACGCTCGTCCGCGGCACCGACAAAAACGACCAGCAGTTGCGCAGCCTGCTGCGCCAGCAGGGATTCAAGTGGTCGGGCAACCTCAACGCCTGGTACCTGCCTAGGCCCTGGACCTACAGCACCCGCAACCGCCGTGTCGACGGCCTGACCGCAGGACTTCGCCAGGCACGCCGGTCCTTCACCACGCGCAGTCAATCACCCGCCTCCGAGGGCGCGGACGACTCGCCGCCAGACCCGCGTCCGGAAGCCGTAACGCAGGCCCCTGCCCGGCCGGCCGCCAGCAATCCGCACCACGGCGCTTCCCCGGCGGATGACGAACTGCCCCGCCAGGACAGCAGCAAGTACGATCACCCGGCAGGCCTCGCAGGCGCTGTGCCCGGCCCGTCCGCTGATACCGCCGGGGACTTGCCCGCCGTCTGCCGCAATGCCGCCGACCTGCGCCAGCTCGCCGCCGCCTGCCTGCTGAGCACCATCACTGAGCCGGGAGCCGCCCGCGGCACCCAGCTCACCGTCGTCCGCGACCACGGCCGCACCGTCCTGCTGCACGACGACATCAGCGGCACCAGCGCGGGCGGGCACCGGCTGGACCCCGGCGAGGTCCCCGCCTACCTCACCGCCTACCTCCGCCACCCCCAGCTACCGCCGCGCTGCCTGCTTGACCTCGCGCGGGAAGACCCCGCCGCGCCGGACATCCTGACCCTGGCCGCCGCCCGGGAAACCGCCGCCCGTCACGACCTCGACGTCCGCGTCCGCCGCGTGGCTGGCCGGTCCTACATCACCTTCTGCGAGCCGGGCATCACTGGCCTGCCCGTGCTCAGCTGCCCCGCCGGGACCGGCAGCGCCCTTCACGGACCTGCCATCGTCCCGGCAGTAGCGATCGACAGCTACCTGCTCACCTACCGCCACAGCATCCCGTCCGCCATGTTCACCGTCTCGTCGGCGCCGCCGGACTGGGCGCGCAGGGTCACCCAGCTCACCCCGCACCTGATCGATGAGGGAGGCTACTTTATTTCCGCCGCCCGCGAGCACCTGATGGCGGCGTTCGCCGCCGCACGCGACGGCAACGCCGATGAGGCCGCCAGGCTGCTCAGCCAGGCCGAGTCGGTGACACCGCCACTGACGGTTTCCCCGGAACGGGAAGACGAACTCATCGCCGCCATCACCCGGCACGCCCCCCGCTACGGCTACACCGAAGACCCGGCCGGCTACATGGCCAGGGCAGTGCCGGCGCTGCTGGATGCCAGCGACCGGGAATGGGACTGGGTCCGCTCCTACATCGCCGCTCACCCGCACGTCCGCGAGAACACCGCACAGGAAGGGCCGGCACCCGGCACCAGGCAGCCCGAAGACGACCGGGAGGCAGCGGTCGGCAAGCTCCGGCAGGCCAGGGCCGCGTCCGAGACCGGAGACCACGAGCAGGCGCTCGCACTGATCGATGAAGCCGAACTGCTCTACCCAGACGGCCGAGCCCGCTGCGAAGCCGTCCGGGAGCAGGTCCGCAGCGTGATGAGCCAAGCCGGCTCTCCGCAGCCGGCGCATCAGGACAGCCCTGGCTCACCGGCCCCTGCCACGGACACGGCTCCGCCTGCCGCCCCAGGCCAGCCAGCCACGATCGCCGAGGATGCCGGGGTCATTGCCTCTCCCGGCACTCCCACGGCCCCCGCCAGGCACGATCAGCACGATACGGCCGGGCCGCCGGACGGAACCCAGCCGCTGGCCGCGCACACCGGCTGGACCGGGAACCTGCGCCCCGAACGGCTGCTGTACGCCGACGGGACACCGCTGACAATCCGCGGCCAGGGCGACGACAATGACCAGGCACTCCCGGCCACCGCCGTCGGCACGGTCTCAGCCCCCGCAGACAGCGAATACGGGCCAGGGCGGTTGCAAGTCATCCGCTGGAACGACGGCCGGCACGGGGTCGTGCACCCGGCGCTAGCCAGTCCTCGCCACATCGACCCCTATACCGGGCTCAGCGACCGGGACCGCGCCCGGTGGGAAGCCTTCGACCTCGCCGAAGCCTGGCCCACACCCGTAGCCGGACTGCGCCCGCACCTGATCGACATCGGCGATGTCCTCCAGGTCGAGCGCGGGCCACGCAGCCACACCACGGACATGCGCGAGGTCCAGTCGGTCCACCCGGGAACAGGCGCCCTCGCCGACGGGCTCGAATTCAAAGTCACCGGCCTGCGATCCCGACTGTTCTACCCGCCGGACAGGCTCGTTCCGGTGTTCATCCCGGATGAGCACCCGTCTCTCCCGGCAGCCCTCCAGGCCGCCCTCGCAGCCACTCCTGAATCCTCCCGGACCGTCGGCCCCGTGCCAGCCATCTCGCCGGCCGCCGCCGGCGAGACGGCCACACGAGCCACCGCACCCGGACACCCAGGCACGGCTAGTGCTCCTGCCCCGGTCGCACAGGGCCGGTACAGCAGCCGCATCCGCATAAGCGACGCATTCGGCCGCCCGGCCGTCTCCGGCACCAGCTACGCCGACGATCCGCCCGAGGTGCGGGACACCCTGCGCGCCAACGGGTTCAGGTGGCGCAAGCAACGCCAGGTCTGGGAGTACACCGGGCGTGAGACCGGCAAGGACGCGGCAGTCACCGCCATCCGGGACCTGCTCGCCCGGCTGGACCGCGCCCCGGCCGCGCCAGCTGCCGGGGAGTTCGCGCCCACCTCGCAGCAGCAGGCCATCCTCGACGCCTTCCTGGACGGCAAGACTATCGCCGTCCAGGCCCTGGCCGGCACCGGCAAGACCACCACCCTGGTGCTGCTGGCCCGCGCACTGATGGACCGGTCCCCGGACGCCCGGATCGTCTACACGGCGTTCAACGCCGATATCGTCGCCGACGCCCGGAGCGGCCGTTTCGGCCGCAACGTCACCGCGAGCACCATGCACAGCCTCGCCAAGCAGGCCCTGCTGCAAACCGGCTACGCCGCTAAGATCGAGCACGCCGACAAGGGCGCCCGGTGGCCCGAGCAGTGGGCCGAGGTGCTTGGCATCCCCGAGGTCACCGCCGCCGGGACCGGAGCCGACCCCGTCCCCGCCGACGCCGTCGCCCGCCTGGTTATCGCCACTGTCAGGAAATTCCGCGAGAGCGCCGACGATGAACCCGGCCGCCAGCACCTTCCGGGCCACCTGACCGGCCCGGTCAGCCCCCTCGGCAAGAGCGTCTTGTCCTATGCCCGCAAAGCCTGGGCCGACATCAGCGATACCAGCAACGCCGCCCTGCTGGCCAGCGGCCGGGCGCTGCGCGTCGATCACGACGACTACCTCAAGGTCTGGGCACTGTCCCGGCCGCGGATCAACGCGGGGGTGATCTTCTTCGACGAGGCCCAGGACGTTAACGCCGTGATGCGCCGCGTCATCCTGGACCAGTCGGCCCAGACCGTCGTCGTCGGCGACTCCCACCAGTCCATCTATGGCTTCCGCGGAGCCATCGACGCGCTGAAGGACTGGCCTGCCGACATCGTCCTCCCGCTCACCCAGTCCTGGCGGTTCGGCCCGGACGCCGCCGGCTTCGGCAACCTGTTCCTGCGGTCCCTGGGCTCGAAGCTGCTGCTGGAAGGCAGCCCTGCACGGAACACCCGGCTGGGCAGTGCCGCCGAACCGGACGCCATCTTGTGCCGGACCAACGCCTCTGCCGTCGCTGAGGTCTTCACCGGCCTGGAATCGGGCAAGCGCACCGCCCTGGCCGGCGGCGGCCAGTCCATCCGCGAGATCGCCAAGGCCGCCCGCGACCTGCAAACGGGCCGGGGCACCAAGCACCCGGACCTGTCCAGGTTCACCGACTGGGACGAGGTGCGGCACTACGCCCAGCACGAGGAAGACGGCAAGAGCCTGCAAGTGTTCGTCCGGCTGGTCGACCGGCACGGCCCCGACGGTCTTATCGACATGATCGGCCGCCTGACCCCTGAAGGGGACACCAGGAACCCCCCGCAACTGACCATCTCCACAGCTCATAAAGCCAAGGGCCGGGAATGGGATACCGTCCGGATCGCCGGCGACTTCCGCGGCCCGGTCACCGACCCAGAAACCGGCGAGGTCACCTGGCCCGTACCCGAGGAACGGCGACTGGCCTACGTCGCGGCCACCCGCGCCAGGAAACTACTCGAACCAGGTTCGCTGAGCTGGATCTACGACTACCCGCAGGACATCAGCCCCGCGAAGCAGCATGAGCAGCGTGAGCACCGTGAGCAGCCGACCCAGGGCCTGCCTGCTGCCACTGAAGACCAGCCCGCCGCGACGGCACAGCCAGCACAGGTACCAGACCCAGACGCAGCCGTACCCGCACGGACACGTGAGGCGGCTCCGGCTCCAGCCGCCGGGCACGGCCCAGGCGAGGTCGGCAGCGACGCCAGCGTCGGCGCCCCGGGTGACGGCCAGGAAGCCGCGGGGCCGGAGCCGCCGGACGCACATCGTGAGGCCGTTCCAGCCGACGGCACCAGCACGGTCCCAGCCAGTGCACAGGCTGAGACCGAGCATAGTAAGGAAGTTCCCGCCGCTACTGCGGGCAGCCGCCTCGGTACGCACGAACGTACAGCAGCCGACGGTGACACGGACGCTGGCCAGGTCCTCGAGGATGCCCGCCGGCACGCTCAAGCCCGCGAGCAGGCGCGCGTGCCCATCGACCGTGAACGGGCCAACGCCCTGATCCGGCGCCAGCGCACCGCGCTGACCCGCGCCGTCAACAGCAAAGACCCGGCCAAGGTCGTCCTCGCCGCACGGCAAGCGGTCAGCGAATGGAACCAGCCCGGGATGTACTGGCCCGACGACTGGTCCCGGTGGCAACGCGCCCTGGATGACGCCTTGCCCGGCCAGACCATACTGCTCGAAGACCTCACGCAGACGCCAGCACGGCCCGCCGTCGGCCTGCGTACCGGAAACCAGGACTCACCCAGTACCTCTGCCCAGCCAGAAGACACGGCCGGGCAGCGAGCAGACGCCGAGGGCACCCCCGGCGAAACGGATGCGGGACAGCGGCGGCGCAGTACCGGAACAGGCCGTCCTGCTCAGGAAACCCCGAGCCCCGGCCCTGGCCAGCACGCGCCCGCGCAGATTGCCGGCGACAAGACAGCCACACCGGACACGGCACGGGCAACGCCCCAGGCCGCAGCAGAAGCATCCGCTCCGCCCCTCGGCAGCCGGACCGGGACCGGAACACACCCGGTGTCAGGAGAGCCCGCCGATTCCAGCACGACGGCACCCCAGACATCCCCGCTTACCAACAGCGACCTCGCCGCCGAACTACGACGCCTCCCGGGCTTCGCGCGGTGGCTGAGCCAGGCCGGGGCGTCCCCTGCGGCGGGAGACCTGGACTCACAGCGCGCCGGCGCGGGCTCGTCAGCGATCTGCGACGAGCGCGGTATCGAGATCACGATCAGCGGGCCGGGGTTCACCCGGCACGGGCTGGTGACCTGGCCGCAGGCCGCGAGCTGGATCGACAACGGGGTGACCCCGGCCCGGCTCGGGCTCGCCGTCATCGCCGACCGGCTCAGCGCGTTCTGCCGCGACCACCGCGACCAGCTCATCGCGGCGGGCACCTGCGACCCCGACACCACGGGCGCCGAACTCGGCCAGATCCGCGACACCGCCGTCGCGATGATCGTGGAGGCGGCACTGCGCAGCCGCGGAGCCGCAGTGCCGGTCCCGCCGGCACGGCCTGATGATCCTGCCTGGTACACGGCCGTCATGACTACCCGCCCCGCCCGCGGGGCCGGCAAGGCAGAGAACGCGGCCCTGGAACGGCTCACCCAGGTGCGGACCCTGATCCGCGAGCCGCAGCCGATGACCGCTGCCGAGATCAGGGCCACGCTCCAGCAGCGGATCGGATACGGCCTGGCGGCCATGGTCCGCGCCCTGGACGATCCCGCCGCGGTGCGCGCCTGGATCAGCGGCCAGGCCAGCCGGCCGGTGCCGGACGGCTACGACAACTCCGGCGAGCGCTGGCACGGCACCTCCCCGGACGGGCTGATCACCGATCGGAACGGCGACGACCGGGCTCCGGGCTGCATCCGGTGGGAGGACATCCCCGCGTGGATACAGCCGGGTATCACCAGCAGCCTGCGTGACCGGCTGCTCGCCGCCGCCGACGCCAGCAGCGCCGTCTTCCGCCGCACCGTCAGCGCGGCAGTCCGCAAGGACCCCGGCGCCGCTCCCGGCGAGGAGGAGGACAAGCAGGCCAGGGAGCGCCTGCGCGAGGCCACTGACGCCGCCTGGGCGGCGATCGAGGCCGCACCGCCGCCCTCACCGGCCGATCTCGACCGCGCCCGCCGCGACTACCGCGACTGGCGTCCGGTCCAGCAGACCCTGTTCGACGACCCCCCGCAGGACAGCACGCCCACGCCGGGCGGCACTCGCGCCACGGCATTCCCCCAGCCGCGGCCTGCACCAGCCGCTCCTCCAGCACCGGCCGACACCGCGCGCCCGGCGGCCACGGCAGCGGCCCCGCCGGCAGCACCTCCCCGTCAGCCAGGCCCGCCCGGTCACCCTGCCACCTCACGGCGGCCTGGCCCAGCTCCGGTACCCGCTCCTGACGCCGGGGCGCACCATCCGGACACGGACCCTCCTGACCAGCGCACCATTCCGGAACACGACCAGCCGGCCGGCCCGCGACCAGGCGCCGCCTCGCCCCGCGCGGCCGGCCCGCCCAGGCAGAGTCCCCAGACCAGCGCCGCCACGCCCGCCGGCCCGTCGCACGACGATGATCCCGAACCACCACAGACGCCGGCCACCAACAGCGACCTCGCCGTCGCCCTGCACCACGTATCGGACCAGGAACTCAACCGCTTCCTCACGAGAGGGGAGACACCCCATCACGGAAGCCGAGGCTGGCGACGTGACGGCCTGCCAGATGCGGGCGCCAGCGAGGACATCGACTTCGACCGCGCCGGGGTCCGCATCACGGTCGCCTCCCGCGGATTCCGCCGGCACGGGCAGATCTCGTGGCGGCACGTGACCAGCTGGATCGATACCGGGCTCACGCCGGCCCGGCTCGGCATCATCATCGCCGCCAGCGGGCTCCACATGTACGCCTATGCGCGGCGGGACGAGCTGATCGCGGCCGGCAAAGACAACGTCGACGCCGCGATCAGGGAACTCAGCCAGATCAGCACCGACGCCATCGACGCGGCACTCAGCGCGGCTCTCGGCGCCCGCGACGCCGACGCGCCCGTCCCGCCGGCCCGGTCCGGCGAGCCGGCCTACCGCAGCATGGCGATGCTCACCGGCCCGGACCCGTCCGCCACCCAGGAAGAGAACACCGCCCTGGCGCGGATCGCCGAACTCGGGGCCGCCATCCGGGGAACCCAGCCGGTCACCCCGGCCGACATCAAAGGCACCATCCGCTGGTGGATCGGTGACAGCCTGCCAGAGTACGCCCGCGCGCTGGCCAGCCCCGAAGCGATGCGCGCCTGGATTCGCCGCCAGGGCAGCGGTCCCGCCAGCCGCCCCGGCCACGGCACCTACGACAACGGGCGCTATTACAGCGCCTACCCCGAAGGACTGCGGACCAGCCAGGGCAGTGACACCCGCGTAGCGCCCTGGATCTTGTGGGAGGAAATCCCCGCGTGGATACAGCCCGGCTTGTCCGCCAGCCTGCGTGACCAGCTGGCCGCCGCCGAGTCCCGCCCGGCCCCCGGCCGCACGCGCACGGCAGCGGCCCGCCCGCCGGCCGGTGCCGCAGACCCGCCCAGCCAGGCAGATGACTCGCTACCCGGGCCGCTGCGCGAGGCGGTCAACGCGGCCTGGGCTGCCATCGAGGCCGCGCCGCCGCCCTCGCCCGCCGACCTGGATCACGCCCGCACCTCCTACCGGGCCACGGGCACCGCGCAGCAAGCCCTTCCCGGCAGTCCCGCCAAGACCGGCCAGCCGGGCCGGACCGTGGCCCCGGCACCGCGACCAGAAGCCGGACCCCGCCCAGCCTCGCCTCCCCAGGCCGCCCCGGCCGCCCACCACCAGGACGAACTGCCTCCAGCGGCAGCAGCCGACATGCCCGCCGGCACCGGTACCGGGACCCGGCCCCGCCGCGAACCGGCGGCCCTGCCGCAGCCCGCAGCCACCTCGGACCCGCTCACCGATGACGACATGTTCCTCGGCATCAGCCGCCTTCCCGCCTTCGTGATCGGCGACCTGTTCTACGCGATCGACACCGGCCAGCCCCTGGCACCGGTCAGCCGCCAGCTCGCGCCTTACTCCGGTGAGCGAGCAGCCGGCGAGCCCGGCCCCGGAGCCCGGGAAACCGTCTCAGCCGAGCCCGCCGGACTGCGCATCCAGGTCAATCTTGGAGATAGCAGGCGTGCCGGGCTGATCACCTGGCGGCAGGTCGATGACCTGCTCCGTCCCGGGATCACCCCGGCCCGCCGCCAGATCGTGACGCAGGCCTGGCGGGTCAGGGTGAGCTTCATGGCGGCGAATGCCTCCTTCCGCGCCGTAGGCGAAGGCCGCCTGGCCGCCGCCGCCGAGGAAGAACTCCGAGCCCAGGCCGCGGCGGCCGTCACCGCCATCCTGGCCGTCGCGCGCCCGGCCGCCGGCGGCCAGCACCCGCAGCCACCGGACGAGACCGCGACGGTCCAGCGGATCGCTGACCTCGCCGCCGCCCTGCCCAGCCAGCCGCCGAGGCCGCGCATGCCCGCCGGGCAGGTCACAACCGGGGACATCATCGGCCACCCCGGCTACAGGTTCCAGCCGTTCCGGGTGCTGGCGCCGCCGCGCGACACCGGCACCGCGGTCGAGATCACCGGCCGGCTGACCGAACCGACGGGCGCCGAGCCCGCCGGGCAGATCCTCCTCACCCTGCCCCGGACCGGACGGCCAGGTCCCATCGTCAGCCTGACCCCGGTCCCGGCGCGCTCGCTACGACCGCTGTTCCCTGGCCACGACGCCGTGGCAGGAAGCGGCCAGCCCGCCCCCGCCGCCCGGCCAGACCGCACCGCCCCCGGCCCCGCCGGCACCGCCGGGGCACCGTCCGGCGCGGTTCCCGCACCGGACGCGGGGGCACCCGCCAGCCAGCCGCATGCACCCGGAACCCGCAGCCAGGAGGAGACAATGCCACCAGCAGCAGGCCCAGCTGCACCACAATCGCCTGCTTCACCACAATCCGGTGCCGCGCCGCAAGCACCGCCGGATGCGCTGGCACCGCCCGCAGGGACGGGCCAGCCGGACACCGGCCGCGACGCCCCTGTCAGCCGCGCTGCGGCCCGGCCGGGAGGCGGGACATCCTTGATGGATGAGCTGGAGCGCGTGCTCTATGCGATCAGGGAACGCAGGCGCACGGCGGCGGCGGCCGGCGGCCCCGCCGACGATGACTTCACCGACATCCGCGCCGCGTTCGCCGCCATGCGCAGCGCCTTCGGGCTCTCCGCCGCAAGCCCGGAGACCGGCGGGCCTGACCCGGCCGGACCGGGCCAGCCCGCCCCCGCCGCTGCTCCTGCCGCCCATGCACCCCGGGCGCCGCGCGGCAAGCCGGCCCCGGCCGATGACGGCTTCGCCGACATCCAGGCGGCATTCGCTGACCTGCGGGACGTCCTCGGTCTGCCCGCCCGCGGACGGCACGCCCGCAGCGACGCGCCGCCCGACAAAACCGGCGCGGCCATCGCGGGCGTACTGGACCAGGCCGCGGCCGAGGCCCAGGCATGCGCCCGCTGGTACCGGGGCACCCCCGAATGGCAGCGGATCGGCACCGTCAGCCGTGCTGCCCGGGACCTGGTCACCGCCATCCGGGAAGCGGCCGGCGATTACTGGGCCGAGATCCGGCTGGACATCCGGGTCCGCGGCTTCGCCCGCACGCTGGCCGCGCGGACCGCGCTGGCGGTCTCCGGTGCCGCGCACGTCCTCGCGGGCAGGCTGGAGCGGGCCGGGCACCGGGACAGCCGGGCCTGGCGGGCGGCGTGGCGGCTCCACCAAGCCACCGCGACGTTCGCCAGCCGGGTCATGCGGTACACCCCGCCCGCTGGCCCTGACAGGGTAGGCGAGGCCCGCCGCATCATCGAGGATCTCGGCCAGCGCCAGGATCGTCCCGGGCAGCCTGGACCCGGCCGCCACGCAGCCCCCCGCAGCGCGGGCGGGACGCGGACGCCGGACGCTGCCGCCCTGGCCAGCGCCAGCTTCCCGGTGATGGTCAGCCGGGCCAACGCCCGGCAGGCCACCGCGGCGCCAGCAGCCCGCACCGCGGTTCGCTCTCCCGGGCAGCGTGCGGCCCGGCGGCAGTGACCTCATCAGTCACCAGGCCCGGCAGCGACAGCCACGCGCAGCCGGTTACATTCGTACCCTGGTGGCCACGCGCGAAGCACGGGACCTGATTCCCGGCCGGCCAGGTCAGGGCGCTGACAAGGCGGCGCGCGGGAATTCCCTTCCCGCAGCATGTGCCCCAGGGGGAATCCCCGGTCGTGTTATTTCCCGTCAGTTCTCATATAGCTCACCGGTCATCCCCGGCGCAATGCCCTGCCCGTATAACACGAGGTCATGGCGGTATTTATTCGCTTTGACGTAGCCGTCGCGTCGTGGGTAAAACAGTGTCCGGGATTGATTACGGGGAACGGGACGCGGGCAGGGAGGTGCCGGGGCGTGCGCAAGGCCGCGAGCGGACGGCGATAACCAGGCCGGAATGGGTTGCCTAGCGTACTCGCCGTTGCGTAGTGTGACGAGCGGGCACATTTTAATTAGCTCGAACAATTACAGATCACCGAGTCTGTCTTCGGGAGCGACAGTGAGCATACGTCGCGCGTAGAGCACAGATCATCCGTTCCGGCGCGCGCCAGAACCTATTACCGGGCAGATGATTAGTCCTGTGATTGCCAGGTTCTAGGACGCCGACTGCCGGGGCCGGAGGTTTCTAGTGTCCTTCCTGGTTGCCGATCACGAGGCAGGATGAGCTACCGTAGCCGCCTTCCGGGAACGTGTCTGGTCCTTCAGTGAAGACGCACCACTCGTACTGCGTGGGGGCGAGGATTGTCTCCGGGATATCTTGCGCGAGATCCGCGCAACCCTCGGAGCTGAGGTCGCCTTGTGTCACGTCCATCATGATTCCGTAGAGGCCGTAGCCCTTGGCGCCGGGCGGGATGGTGATCGTGATCGAACTGCCCGCGCTGACGCTCGCCTGCTCCTGGATTGAGGAGTTGGACTGATGGAGGACGTTATAGATCACTTGCCCTGCCACGTAGCCGACCGGGTCCCAGGGAATTGGCGCGACTACCACGGCGCCCCCGTCTAGTTCGGCCCTGAATCTGGTGATGGTCTGCGCTGAAGCCTGAATGGAGACGCTGTGGCTGTGGCTGCTTGTCAGCGTAAAGGGAGCCGAGTTCGCTGTGCCGTTGTAGGCGGTCTCCACGTCCAGGACGTCTAGTGCGGTGCCTTGATCCTTGACGTTGTCGTAGACGAAAGTCGGACTGCATTTCGCCGTCGGCGTCGGGACAGGTGGGAGCGACGGGGCGGGGTTGGAGGGTGACGCGGCTGAGCACGCGGGGAGCAGGACGGCGAGTGCCATACACGCGGCAGCCACTGGAACTGTTTGTCTTGTTCGCATTGGATGGCTCACCCGACCTTGATCTGCATCGTCTGCTGGACCGCGCCGTTATAGCTGACCTCGATGGTCACGATGCCGGGTCCGCCGATTGTTACTGGCACGTCGTAGACGGTTCTTCCCTTGGCCGCCTTAATCGGCAAGCTGACGCCCTCCAGGCTGCCGTTCCGGAGGAGGCTTACCTCCACTTCCGGCCCTGAGCTTCGTGATTGCACGGTGAAGACCACGTAGATGTTCTGGTCGGGCGCGAAGTCCGCTGCCTGCCCGGTGGCAACGTGCTGGCTGGCGTCGTATCCCGTGCCCACGGCGAGACCGGAGATGCCGTTCCCCGGGCCGGACGGGCCGACAGCTATCGAAACGGCGATTCCCGCGCCAAGTGCGGCAACAGCCAGCGCGCCCCAAGCCGTCTTATTCACGCCGCCTCCAGGAGTCACGCCATCAGAGAGTCGACCGCTGCCGGGTAGCCGCGGCCACTGGGCGTCGCGTCCCGGAGCGTTCTGATCCGGGCTGCCCGTCCTGTCGCAAGATCGGTTGCCGCCGGTTATGCCTTGCGCGCATGTTAACCAATGACTCCAGGCCTGGGCGGCCCTTGATGCTCGGTACTGGTAACCGACGACCCCATGTCGCACGCACCTGCTCTCCCCACCCGATCTGGGCAACTGCAGAGCGAATGCCGGTCGCGGTTCGATCAGCAGTCTGTGCCCGGACTTTCCTATATTGGAACGCAGTCCGGGCTTGTCCGGTGTCGCCGTACAGGTCACAATTCAATTTCTGGCTGCGGGGACAGGAAAGTCTTACCTATCGCGTCCAGGAACGGGCAAAATCTTCCGATATGTAGGCAATCCGGGCGCTAGATGTGATGTCAGGCCTTGTGCGAATGTGCCCAATCTGTTAGTTAATGGTATGAACAGGCCCGGGACATTGCCGTCCGCCCCCTTTTCCCGGCTCTGGTTATCATCACTGCCCATGACACCTGGGGGGTCCAGATGACAGGCAAAATCCGGTTCCTGCTGCCAGCTCTGAGCCTGGCGGCGCTAGCCGTGCCGGCGACCGCGGCGGCCACGGCGCCGCCCGCGCAGGCGGCCTGCCCGGCCGCCATAGTGATCGGCCTGCATGGCGTGGACGAGCCCGCCGACTCGGCGCGCTCCGCGACGATCGCGGCCACGTTCAGCGATTTCGCGGTCGACGCCTCGGCGTTCGGTCACGGCAGCGCCACGAGCGGCAACTACATTCTCGATCCGTTCACCTACCCGGTCGTGCCGCGCGGCGACTTCACCTCAGCTGCCGGGCTGAAGCACCTGTCGGCCACGCTGGATTCCACGGTCATTTCGCTGGCCACCCAGGTCGTCGACCTGAAGGCCGCGTGCCCGTCGGCGGCCATCGAGCTGGCCGGGTACTCCTTGGGCGCGTGGATCATCCACATGGCCTTGCAGAGCACCAGCCTGTGGGCCGATATCAGGGCGGCGGAGTACTACGGCGACCCCTGCTGGTACAACCCGTCCGGCGGGTACATCGGCCTGGCCCGGTTCGACGGCAGCGACGGCACCAGAGTGGGCTGCTCCGCCGAAGGGGTCTACCCGTACCCGGACCAGCCGCCGTCGTTCCAGGTGCAGAGCCTGTGCATCGGCCGCGACCCGGTCTGCGGGCAGGGCCTGAACCCGTCGATGTCCCCGGCCAAAGTCATTGCCCGCTTCCGGCTGGCCGAGAACTGCACGGCCCGGGATCACTGCACGCACCTCGACTACGCGGGGTCCGCGGCGGCCGAGGGCGCCAGGTTTCTCGAAGGTGAGGCGTTCGGGAACGCTGGCTAGCGCCGTACCCGGGCTGCTGGCACCGGTGGGCGCAGGAGGAGTCGGTCCGCCGACCCCTGCCGTGTCGGGGCAGTTAGCGGGCCGCACTCGATCGACACACCCGCCCAGAACACTCAGTTCGGCGTGGCGCGACTCGGCCGCCTGGACCACTCAGTCGTCAATCAGAACGGCGGTTCGGGCACGAAGGGCGATCACGTGTTCGTCGCTGAGCGTGAACCGTAGCTATAGGCGCTTACCGAGCTGGAAGAGCGCGTACTCGATGCTGTCGGAACGTGTGCCCCACAGGTCGGCCCACGTGTGCGCGATCAGCAGGTACTGGTGGTACGCCTGAGACGTAAAGTGCAAGCTCCATTCCTCGTCCTTCAGGATGCCTCTATCCCGTACCAGAGCCTTGCGCACATTGGTGTCCAGGATCAGCGGCAGTGGGCGCGGCGTCGCGGTTCGGTGGTGGCCGGATGCGTAGATCAGCTTGGTGAAGAACGATTCGCCCATCGCGGCGAGTTTCGCGACATCGCGGCGGGACAGCGCCGCATAGCTGGCCCATCCGCCGTCCCGCCTTGTCATGTCCACGGCACAGCGGATTCTCGCGATCGCATCTGCCCGGGTCGGGACGCTGAGTGCTTGCCGGGCACGCCACGGCCCGCGCGGGTCGCCGTCGGAGATCCCGCCGCGCCGACGGCCGTTGCCTGATCCCCATGCCACGACGGCGATCAGTAGAGCCTCGACTGCCCGGTCACCGGCGTCCGTTATCACCCGGTCAGCGAGGTCGAAAAGGTCGCGGCGTCGGATCCTGCCCTCACGCTGAAGGGGATCGGGCAATACGCTGATGTCAACGCGACTGCTCCACCGGCTGGGTATCCACTCAATCGCATGGTCGTCCGGATCGGCACCAAGCCATTGTCCGAGCCTGGTCGCCGCGTGATCAGCATTGCGGCGGGCCAGGTTCTCGATCTCCTGGTCTGTCCAGGCCCGGCGGGACATGACGTCGCTCCTCAGCGCTACGTTGCTGTTGTGGCGTGGGTGCTTACTTTGCGGTGAGCCGGTCGATCTTGTCTTTGCGGACGGCCGCGGCGGCGTCGGGGTTGAGGATGCTGTACAGGTCGTCGAACCGGTCGCGCAGGTCGGCCCGCCTGACCTCGATGACCTGCACGTCGGGCACTGCGCCGCCCTGATAGTTCCAGACCGCCAGGGCATCGCCGTCGGTGATCACGTAATAGGCGGGCTTCACCCAGAAGGCATAGGAGCGGGCCTGCCCGGTCCCGGTGCCGGGCTTCATGCCCGCGGCTTTGCACTCGATCAGCACCAGGGGCTGTCCGTGCTCCAGGTCGTGGGTTTCGTCGGCGAAGTACAGCAGGTCCGCCTCGGCGCGGTGATGGTGAACCCCTTCCCACATGGTGAACCCGAACCCGGCGGCTTCCTGCTCTTCCCGGTAGCCCAGTTCCCGAAACAGCGGCGCGGCAAAGTGCAGTTCGACCTCGCGCTCGCTGTTCAGCCGGACCTGCTCCAGGTGCACGAACCATTCCTCGGGTGGCCTCGGCTCGCGGTGCTCCTCGCGGATCTCCGGCAGCGTCGGCATGGACATCACCAGCCAGTCATCACGCCCAGCCTCGCCCAGGCCCGGCTGCACGACGATGCCCGCTTCCTTCAGCAGCTTTTCGACGTGCTCACGGCGCTGCGCCGACCATGCCTGATACCCGAACAACTCCCGGAACCGGTGCGCCCGCACCCGCCGTGATCCCCGCTGACTGGCCTCAATCGAGGCACGGATAGTCTCGACAACGGCAGCCGGGTCCGCCTCTTTCGCCATAAGAACCCTCCCCAAAGTCCAAGCCGACAATATCGCCGCCCCGCCCCGTTCTCAGCCTTTTTGGCTCGCTTCGCAAGTATCTGCTGCACAGCCGTTACGCAAGACCGAGCGAAGACTACGCGACGAGCGCGACCGACGGCCTGGCCCAGATGTGCCAAGATCGCAGAGATGCGATGCCGAGAATCTAGCGATTAAGTCGCGCACCGAATAAGCGGACTCTGCACGGGGGCCTTTGGGCCACAGCAAAACGCGCTCCAGCTGACAGATCGGCCGCTCAGCTTGTCATTCGCCCGCGCACGGTCTCTGGGAGGAGCACAATAGCGGCGTGAGCGGGGTGCGGGGATTTGCCGGGGTGACAGACGATAGCTGGTACCGGCTGCTCGCCGACCGGCCGGACCTGCTCGGCGAGGTGAACTTCTGGCGGCCGGGCGGCGGCGGGTTACAGGCTTTGCGGCCAGGCGAGCCGTTCTTCTTCAAGACGCACGCACCGCACAACCGGGTCGTCGGCGGCGGGTTCTTCGGCGGAGCCGCGCGGCTGCCCGCCTCCGAGGCCTGGGACCTGCTCGGCCCCGCCAACGGAGCCGTCAGCCTGGGGCAGATGCTGGACCGGATCGCGTACTACCGCCGCGAACCCCGGGCCTCCGGCGAGGATCCGGTGATCGGCTGCATCTTCATCCGCGACGTGACATTCTTCCCCGATGGCCTGACCTTTGACCCGCCGCCCGACTTCAGCTCCAACGTCGTCCAGGGCAAGACCTACGACATGGGCGACCAGCGGTACAGCCGGTACTTCGGCGACCTCATGCAGATGGTTCTCGGCGTGGCGGTCGAACTCGATCTCACTCAGCCCTGGCACCGCAGCGGGCCGGTCTTCGGCGACCCGAGGCTTGCGCCCAGCCGACTCGGCCAACAGGCGTTCAAAGCCGTGGTCGGGGACACCCACCACTGGCGGTGCGCGATCACCGGCGCCAAGATCCGCCCCGTCCTCGAGGCCGCCCACATCCGGCCGGTGTCACCCCTGTATGGCGGGGAAAACCGGCTCGACAACGGACTGCTGCTCAGGTCGGACGTGCACCGCATGTTTGACCTGGGCTACCTGAGCGTGGATACCCGGTACCGGCTGCGGGTCAGCAGCCGGCTGCGCACCGAGTTCGGCAACGGCGAGGCTTTCTACGCGAAGGAAGGCACGGTCATCACCCTGCCAGACCGGCGAGACGACCAGCCGAACGTCGACTTCCTCCAATGGCACATGGACACGATGTTCAAAGCGTCGTAGGCGGCTTGCGAGGCTGGACTCAACAGACAAGCGCTTCGTCTGCCCTGCCGATTCAGCCCGTCTCAGTGAGTGTTTGATAAATGCCCGGGGATGCCCGGTCGTGAGGGGTTTGGCGGGCAGGCCGCGTCTGGTTGCGGTTGAGATAAGCGGGCGCGGGCCCCATGATCCCGATGTGTGACGACCAGAAAGACAGGGCCCGCGCGTGCCCAGCGCACGCGCCGGGCCAAAGCGCAGGCCAGGGGCTATCCCAGTGACCTGGCTGATACTCAGTGGCAGGTCATTGTCCCGCACCTGCCGCCTGAGGTGCCCGGACGGCGGGGCAGGCCGCGGGTCTGGCCGCTGCGCCGGATCGTGGAGGCGATCTTGTACGTGGACCGGACCGGGTGCGCCTGGCGGTACCTGCCGCAGGATTTCCCGCCCTGATAGGCGGACGGTGTACGGGTACTTCGCGGCCTGGCGTGATGACGGCACCTTGGCCCGGCTGCACGACGCGCTGCGCGCCCAGGTCCGGGCTGCCGCCGGCCGGGACGCCGAGCCGACCGCGGCGGTGATCGACTCCCAGTCGGTCCGCGCCGCCGATACCGTGCCCAGGGCCACCCGCGGCTGGGATAACGCGAAGAAAGTGAACGGGCGCAAGCGGCATATCGCCGTGGATGCGATGGGCCTGCTGCTGGCGGTGGTGATCACCGCCGCGTCCGTCCAGGACCGCGACGGCGCCCGGCCGCTGCTGTGGAACCTGCACCGGGCCTGCCGCCGGATCCGGCTGATCTGGGCCGATGGCGTCTACACGGGCAGGATCACCGCCTGGGCCGCGACGTTGAAGATGACGATCCAGGTCGTCGCCAAGCGGAACCCGCATGCCTTCGAGGTGCTGCCCCGCCGCTGGGTCGTGGAACGGACCTTCGCCTGGATCAGTAAGCACCGCCGCACCGTCCGCGACTACGAACGCCTCCCGGCCAGCCACGAAGCCATGATCGTGTGGGCCATGATCCCTGATGACCCGTCGCCTGGGCGGCCAGCCCTGCACTGCCGGGGGCCGCCACCTGACCGGCCGCCGGGCACACTGCTGTCATGGACCAGAACACCATCCCGGCAGGCTGGCTGACCCTACGGCCCTTCACCGCCGCCGACACCGGCTGGGTCTATGACGTCTCGCAGGACCCGGCGCTCCAGCACTTCGTCCAGGTGCCGTCGCCCTACCAGAAAGAGCACGCCGCGTTCTTCGTCCACCAGCTGGCCGTCGCCGGCTGGGACAGCGGGCAGCGGGCCGAATTCCTCGCCGAGGACACCGCCACCGGCACCCGGCTCGGCCGGGTCGGCCTGGACCTGCGCCAGCCCGGCACCGCCGAGATCGGCTACTGGACCGACCCCCGCGCCCGCCACCGCGGCGTCGCGACCACCGCGGTCCGGACGGCATGCCACTGGGCGTTCACCACCTTGGGCACCGAGCTCATCGAGTGGCGCTGCGAAGTCGGCAACACCGCCTCCCGCCGGGTCGCCGAGAAGGCCGGATTCCTCATCGAGGCAACCCTCCGCAAGCGGCTCATCCACCGCGGCACACGAGTCGATGCATGGGTTGGCTCCATCCTCAGCACCGAACTCACCAGCGCGCCCCGCTAACCAGCCATCACACCCAGAACGCGCGCCGCCCTGCCTGACCCGGCCCATTTATCAAACACTCACTCAGACCAGATTTGCTCGCTTGCCTGCCGTTAGTCAGATCCGCCAGATCCGTGCGCCTTAACCGGAGAACGGCAAGAGTGGCACGATCCGCGCAGATCGCGGGTACGCGCGCGGACTCTCACCGAATAGCGGGCCGCACTCTATGTCCGCGGGCGCTCTGGGCTCGGGGCAGTTGCCGTCGGTGACGGTACTGGCGGGGGGGTGATGCGGCGGGCTGCGGACCTTACTGCGCGGGAAGGCCGAGCGCTTCGGGATGGGCCGCCGGTAGTTCTCGGTCAGCGCCTCAGTGAGGGTGCCTGGCCGGTAGGTCACGGTCCGCTGGCATATCTCGCACCGGGTGACCGGAAGCTGGGTGACGGTGACAGGGAAACGGCGTGAAGATGAGCTGCTCATTTGCCTCTATGATGCCAGCGCTGCTGGAGTGATCTTGCCTTGCGCCTGCGCCGAACGCACTCCACGCGGCAGAAGCGGGCGAGTGAGAGGCGCTCCGGTAAAACTGCAGAAACAACGCGCTCGGTTACCGAAGCGAGGACGTGGTTTGTGTGTCGTCGATAATTTTGTCAACCGGGCGACAGTTTGAAGCCTTTGATGTAAAACAGACTCGCTGCTCGCCATGATGTTGTTCCTGGACATAGACGACGCGCGACCTTCGGCTGATGGCATTTGTTTCGGGTGAGGCGTATGGGAGAAATGTCCGGTCTCGCTGGTAGGGAGTCCGCTGAGTTCGGTGTGCTTTTTGTGGACGGATTTAGAGAGCAGCGCCCCGGAAGCGCAGTCGCGTTGCTCGCTGCCGCGCTATACCGCTGGCTCTTCTTCTGGAACGCACGACCGGATCCGCAGTCGGCTTCCCAGCCGATACTGAGTGATGTGGTGTTGTCCAGCGCCGGAGGCGAGGACGATCAGCCCGCGCACCTTGTTTTGTCAGCCCCGTTGCAGTTGAGCACAGGTGATTGCGACGCCCGCTGGCTACTGGCGGAATCGTCGTGGGCAGATCTGTTCACCATGCCGCGATTCTTGGGTCTGGGGCGCTGGGTCTGGAAGGTTTCGACGTGCCTTCTGGTCCTGCAGTTTGTCACTCCAATGCGCCGCCACTGGCGCGCGGCCGGACCTGCTCGCGGGCTGTCGCGCACGCTAATGGCAGAGGTTCTGGCCGGGATCTACTTGGTGCTCATGGGCGTGGCAGCTGTGTTGTCAGTGCTGTTGGCGGCTCTGTTGCTGGCTGTCGCCTTGGCCGCCTACCTTCCCATTCCCCGCATCGATAAGGCGGTGCGGTGGGTCGTGGTGAATATCTCGGCGGTGCTTGGCGACAGTTACATGCTGGCTCACTGCCCCGTGCAGTTCGCCGCCATGCGCACCCAGGTTGCCCGCGACCTGGCATGGCTGCAAGACCGCTGCGAGAGAGTTGCGGTGGTAGCGCATTCCCAAGGTGCCGCGCTCGCGCACCGGGTCCTGAAAGATGGCACATACCACCGCGGCAGCTTGAAGGCGTTCATCACGCTCGGGCAAGGCATCTCCAAGTTCGACTTGCTGTGGCGGTTGGACTGGGATCCAAACGCACACCGGAAGGCACAACGAAGCCGGGTGCTCGTGACTCTCGGGATGGGCTGCGCCGGCCTTCCTGCGGTTGCGCTCGTAGTTGGCCACTGGGCGAATGCAGCCCTCTTCAAGGGGCTGACAAGGCTCCCCTGGTGGCTTCTGCTGATCGCTGTCGGCTTCGCGGGCATCGCGTGGGGCGTTCATCAAGCTATAGACGCGATCTGCCATGACGTTGAGCAAGATCTCGGCCTGCCGGACTCGGCGTTCTCCTGGAGCGATTACTACGCCAGCGCCGACCCAGTGTCGAACGGACCGCTCGCCCCTGGTTTCACAGCCGGACAGCGTCAGCCAGCCGGCGGGGAAGCCCTACTAGTGCCTAGTCCCTGCAACGAGGTATACAACAGCGGGTCCCTCACCCTCGACCACAACGGGTACCTGCGCAACCAGGACGAACTGTTGCCCAGTCTGCTCAACGATCTGGTGGCCGCTGCCTATAGCAAAGGTGTCAACGTCGGCGATCGGCCTGAACTTGTGCGCCATAGCGACGTGGCCGAATCTAGTCAGCGTCGGCGACGACTGGTGCGCTGGCTAGTCGCCGCCCGCGTCGCAGCGGTCGGCCTGTTTTCGGGGATGCTGTGGGTTAATCCTGGCCAAGCCCTCAAGGGCCCGATGAGTCAACTCATGCACGCTCCTGCAGGAATGGGTAACGACAGCGCCCGGCTCCTCACCGCAGTTCTCCTCACAGCCGCGTTCTACCTCACGGCTGTCATCGCCTGGCGGGGCGCCGTTAGGCGATCCGTGCGGACGTTCTTCCGCAAAGCTGAATTCCCCGCGACCGCGACACAGGCTGAGCCAGGCGCACCAGCGAGCCAGGCTACGCTGAAAGGAGTCCCAGCGTTAGGTCGGCGATCTAAGCAAAGAGGAGAGCAATGCCCAGGTCACACATTATGTTTACCGATCACGAGGTAGCCGGAATCCTCCAGGCGGTGATCACATATGGTCCGCATTACACTCCACCGAATGAACTGACGGAGGAACGTATCCGCTGTCCTCAGCTGGAGCCGATTATTGCTAGGCACGGAGGAGTTGCTACGGTCAACCATCGTTGGAATGATATCCGTGCTTTGTTGGAAGAAGGGCGCGGCCTTAAACGAGGTGTGACCGTGCAAGTCATTAAGGTACTGCTTGACAACCGCATCTACTGGGAGAATCAGCCGGGTTATGTCTCCTTCGGGGAGTTCCTTTACAGGTCATCCTTGGCAGTCAATGCTTCAAAGCGACCTCATAGCGAGGATGATTAAGAATATCCGACCGACCTGGATACGTCCACTATTGCATGCAACTACGGAAATGCTGAATCACATTTCACGTTACCTTCAGCTGTTGACTGGAAACATACTCAAATCGGCATGTGAGTGAGTTGCTACGACCGTCGCAATGTGTGAATGTTTCAGCCCTGCCGGCCGGTAGC